>Ga0306926_10003807_pt1 | contig 15716 bp, 15 predicted proteins | sample flu12Cox44000178_FD_203759 | JGI IMG/M metagenome (GOLD analysis project Ga0306926, IMG submission 203759) | Lab enrichment of tropical soil microbial communities from Luquillo Experimental Forest, Puerto Rico - flux8day.12C.oxic.44.000.178 (v2)... | ecosystem: Environmental > Terrestrial >...
TGTGGTAATCCTGTTGCGGGATCAGGTCGGCAAGCACTTCGCGCGGTTCGTCGCCCCTAAGGTCAACCACATAAAACCTGTCATGAATGCCAATGACATTCAAATGATTCCTGAATAGAATTTGAGAACCATCCGGCGACCAGCGAGGAAAATATCCGAAGGACGAAATCTTTTGCTCCAGTCCTGCACCACCAAGGGCCGGCGCGATATACAGCCCGCCTTCCCCATCCTCGGAGCGATAGGTGATGTATTTGCCATCCGGCGACCAATCTGGCTGCCAATTGGTCCCGGGCCCTTTCGTGATCTGCACTGGATTGCCTACGCTGACCTGCTGCATCCAGATGTCAAACTTCCCGCCGCGGTCCGAACTATACGCGATATAGCGGCCGTCGGGCGACCACGTGGCTCCGGTTTGGAGGCCATCCTCGAACGTCAGGCGCGTGAGCGTGCGCTGCGGAGGTGTTGCAGGCACCTCGCGTCGCCTGTAGGCCCAGAATCCTATCGCCATCAGTACTGCCGCGCCAAGCAGTGCTATTGCGCCGAATGCGCTTGTGGCTGGCGTACTGGCAGCGCTTTTTCCCGCCGCGTGAGCTGTTGCGGTAGCAGTTCCATTCGGAGCCGGAGCGAGCGGGACCAAAGCGACTTGCAGGGTGGCAGGTTTGTCCCGCGTTTCGATAGGGCCGATGAAGCGGTAGCCGCGCTTGGGGAGAGTCTCGATAAAACGCACGTCGTTGGTCGAATCGCACAAAGCCTCTCGCAGCTTGTTGACCGCGGCATTGAGGCTGTGGTCAAAATCAACGAAGACTTCATCTGGCCAGAGCTTGGTACGCAGTTCCTCGCGACTGATCAGTTCTCCGGGTCTTTCCAATAGCAAGGCCAAGATTTGAAACGGCTGACCGGAGAGACGGACCTTGGTGCCGTTCTTCCGCAGCTCACCCGTCTGCAGGTCAACTTGATAGCCCTCGAAGCGGACGAAACGCGGCAAGGTGTGCTCCAGGCAACGCGCTCGGTGGGAATGGCGCGAAGCTTATCACTTCCTTAGGTGTCCTTCAATCAAATGGCCCGCAAAACTGGCGGGTCTGTATCTCTTGTGTCTTCTGAGGCTTGCCCGATGACTTTTTTTTGGCCTTACTTTGACGCTGCGTGCATTGCAGCTCTGCTGGTGTTTGTCCAAAAGTGGGCTGCGACATCTCGTCCTTGAAGTGCGACGTTGCGTAGCAGATGTTCAGGGAGATCCAGCGCCACAAATTCTCAAACGTCCGTCGGTTTCAAGCATTTTGGATTTCGAGCGGCGACGGTTCGCATTGCATCTAGGATTCCTTGCCCGGTTCGGCCGCATTGACATTTTCAGTTCGAAATTGGCAGTCCAGAACTGCCTTCAGGAGCGACAAATGATTACGTACAATTCGATCAGATTTTCATCGATATTCCGTTGCGTGCTGGCGCTCTTGGCCTTGATCATTCCGCAGTTGGTCCAAGCTCAGTGGCAGGGAATCGTGGGTGCGGAGAACCCCAATCGGGAAAGCCAGGCACTGGCCTTTTTGCCTAATGAACTTTGGATCCATGCCGGCGACAGCATCCGTTGGACCTTTCCCACGCATGAGCGCCATACGCTAACCTTCTTAAAACCCGGTCAGACACGACCGCCCGGATTTGGGCCCATCTTCGGCGTACCGGTCGGGTGCCCAGGGCTTACGCCTGATGGTTCCAGCTTTGATGGCACCGCATGCGTCACCACCGGTGTTTTGCTATTGGGTGAAAGTGCGAGCTCGACGGAAAGCGCGCCAACTTATACCGTAAACTTCCCGGCTGTCGGCAACTTCAAGTTTGTTTGCCTGGTTCACGCGGACATGACCGGCGTGGTCCATGTTCTCGACGCGTCTGAACCCCTTCCCCATTACCAGGACTTCTATGATCGTCAGGCGCAGAGCGAGCAAGTGCTGCTGCTAGCGGACGCCTCTCGCTTAGAGGGCCGGGGAACTCCTGGGAACCAGGATGGAGCTCAGGGCAGCGACGTGGCGGCCGGTATCGGCGAAATCGTGACGACGACTGGAGGAGGTTCACAGACCGCATCACTGATGCGCTTCCTGCGGGAGACGATAGTCGTGCGTGTTGGGGACACTGTTGAGTGGACGAGTCTCGACCCGTCGATAAACCATACCGTGACCTTTGGAGTGGAACCTGCGGATCCGCGGCCGCGTTCGGCAAATGTGCTACTGAGCTCGGATGGGGCTAGGCAAGCGGTAGTAAGCTCACCTGCGGACAGCGTGAACTCGGGATTTTTGTCTCCTGCACCGCAAGATAGGGCGGGGCTTGCCCAGTCGGCTCCGGGTGTAACGCGTTTTCGGGTGACCTTCACGGCTCCGGGCACTTTCAATTACATCTGTGCCGTTCATGACCAACTCGGCATGAAAGGGACGGTCATTGTTCACCGATAGGTGCCCGAAAATGAATTTACTCTTTCTCTGTTTGTGCATCGTCGCCCTTTCATTGGGTGAACGTGTCGTGTCAGGGCAAGAAACGAAGCGCTACGGGAGCCATGCCGAGCCCTATGCAGCAACGTATCGGGGCGGCGTGATCAGGCCGCCTCTGCCGAAACCGAGATTTGTTCTCACTGACACTTCCGGTGCTCCGTTTGATTTCAGGAACAGAACCCAGGGGACTGTCACGCTCCTTTTTTTCGGCTATACCTATTGCCCCGATCAGTGTCCCATGCACATGTCGAATATCGCCGCGGCTCTAAAGAAGTTGCCGTCCGGTGTTACCGATCAGGTTAAATTCGTTTTTGTCACCACTGATCCCACAAGGGACACCCCGTTGGAATTGCGCCGGTGGCTCGACAATTTCGATAAACATTTTGTCGGCCTCACGGGAACCGAAGCTGCTCTAGAAGCAGTCCAGAAGGCTGCGGGGGTGCCTCTGGCCCACAAAACACAGCCCGGCAACTATTCAATTGCGCACGGAAATTATGTTGTCGCCTATACCAAAGACAATCTGGCCCATGTCATCTACCCTGGCGGGATAAGTAAAGAAGATTGGATACACGACCTGCCCCTTTTGATTAAGGAAACGTGGCGGCGCCCATAAGCAGGAGCATGTCATTTCGGCCAAAGCACTCGGCAGTGTGTCAGTGTGAGCTGCAGAGGGGGATGCTTTTGATCTTCTCTGGTCGCATGCGGCCAAGGATTCGCCGGCGGAAGGTTCACCCTGGATCGGAATAATCTTTTTGAGCAGGTCTACGACTACGTACAGACCAAGAAAGCGGTTTGTGATGCTCGTTGTTCCGGTGGCCCTGATTTTGTCCGGATCGTTCCTTCTGGCACAGCAGCCGCCCAAACAATGTGCGAAAACGTGCCAGCAGATCTATGCGGATGCGGTGAAGTCCTGTCACGGCGATCAGGCGTGCCTAGCCAGCGCACGTGCAGCAGTCCTGAACTGCGTTCGCCGAGGATGGTCACAGTTTATCAGCGCGTCGTCGTTCATTGGTGCACGATCATTTTGCTGTTGATCGTTGCTCTTGCCACATTCCTGATCGCGCAGGCCGATTTCTTCGATTTGCTCATCTTTGCCCTGTTCTTGATCGCTATCACCAGCCAGTTTTTCTGGATTGGCCGCATCCTCGATATCGGGGAGCCGTTCATCCCCGGTAAGCCCCGCCGGGCCTGGCTCGCGATCATCGTGGGCCTCCTCTATTTATTCCTCTTCACTTACAGCTTTCCCAGCATTGAATCGACGAGTGCTCACGTTTTTCGCGCAGCCGACTATCGGCTCCGTAGGGTTTAGATCGAAGCCGCATTCTGGTGGTGGTTTGTGGGATCTCAGGTGGCCTTTCTGGTGGTAATTGTCTTCAGGATAGTAGACCGCGCGGCCCGTGCCACCGCCTGGATTTACGGTAAGTGGCGCAAGGATGTGCCAGCCCACAGTCGTGCTCCCGAGACGGACACACTCAACCTGCTCTCGCCTGCCCGCCGCCACTTCCTCGAGCAGAGGGCTGTGCTTTTAAGTGCCACTGGGTTTGTGGCTGCCGGCTACGGGCTTCTCTACGGTCGGCAGAACGTGGAAGTCGTTCGCCAGCGCATCCGGTTGGCACGTTTGCCCAAGGGCTTCGAGGGCTTTCGCATCGCCCAGCTTTCCGACATACACATCAGTCCGTTCATGACCGCGGCCGAGATTCGCCGATGCGTCGCCATAACCAATTAGCAAAACCTGACCTGATTGTTATGACCGGGGACTACCTCAGCTGGGACACCGCGGGGCAAGGTGAAGTGGTGCAGGCGCTCGCGGGCCTTCGTGCGCCCTACGGCGTATTCGGCTCCCTCGGGAACCACGAGAGCATTACCCAAACAGAAGAATCCATCACCCGGTTGTTCGCCGCGCAAGGCATCCACATCTTGCGTCAGGAGCGAGCGCCCATTCAATTGAACGGCGAAACGATTAATCTCATCGGCGTTGACGACAGCCAATCGGACGATTCATGGATCGATCACCTGGTGATACCGGACACGGTCAACATTCTATTGACCCACGTGCCCGTTCCCGCCGGTTTCGATTGGGCAGTCGAACAGGGTTTCGACTCGGTGTTGGCCGGAGACTCTCACGGCGGCCATGACGGATGGCGAAATGCCGGGACGTCCGTATGTGCTCTTGCATCCGCGCGCATCCGTCGGAAAGGCGGACGTAGCGGCGGTGTGCCGTTGGACGACCGAACAGTCCGGTAGCTTCGCAATAAAAGATTGAGCGGTTGACGGCATCTGCACCGTCGTGGAGGAGCGCATGAAGGAAATCATCCGATGCGTTCTCGTCTTTTTCCTGAGCGTTCAGCTCAGTTTGGGAGGTCTTGCTGTCGAAGGCTGCGCCGCTCGCTCGGCACAAAGTTCTGCTCCCGAACCGGACACCGGCAGCAGCATCTTCCACGGGAGATCTAACGGCCTTGCGAGCACTCTTGCAAAAGTCGTACGCGGATCTTCTCGACTGAGCGCCGACACAAAGATTCACATCGGCGCAGATCGAAGCGCAGTAAGCAGGGCCGAGCATGAGTTTTTTTACAAATGGCCCGAATTTACGAGGTTTTCAAACGCGGCCCTTTCGCGGAGAATTAAGCTTGAGCCAGTAACTTGGAGGAGCCCTTTCTTCTTGAAATCGGAAAAGAGCCTTGTCACGGTTTCGCGGGACGCCCCGATCATGGCCGCGATTTCCTCGTGTGTGAGAGTTAACGTTGCGCGATCAGGATTCTTGCTATCCCGATGGCCATCAACCCATTCGAGCAAGAAACGAGCGAGCTTCTCCGAGGCGCTTTGGGACAACCCTATATTGCGGACTTCGGCAAACGCCGCGTGGTAGTTTTCGCCGAGCAACTCCGCGGCCTTCAACGCAGCCTGCGCGTTTTCCCCAAGAAACTGTAACAAGTCTTGCCGCGAAATAAAGTTCGCTTGAACAGGTTCGAGTGCCTCAGCGGTAAGAATGTACGGCTTGCCAGAGATCGCTCCCGACAGTCCGAGAACTTCGCCCGGTTCGGCGATGCGCAGAATCAATCCTCGGCCATCTGCCGAAGAAGTGGACAGTTTGGCGCGACCATTACACAGAATGAACACTCCGAGCGGTTCCTGGCTCTCGACGAATAGCACGGCGCCCTTTGGGTAAGTGGCTCGGGAAGTGATTTTTGAGAGCCTTTGAACGGCTTCGGGCGAAAGATTGCAGAACAGGCGTTCCTCTCGATGGGGGCACGTCACACAGCTTTCGATTACACGGAGTCCGTATGGAGTAGGCATTCCCGATTCCGCCGATTGTGGTTTAACCATATGAGGAACTAAGCGAAATCGAAGACTCATAGGGTGAAGGTCGATCCTTCCCATGGAGGTTAGCGTCGTGGCGTGCGCAAATCAGTGACCGAGCTTACCTGCCACGGTGACAGCCATCACAGACATGGCGGGCTGATGGAGAGCATAGATGCCTTGGGTGGCGAGCTATGAAAGTGGATGCGCGCGATCCGGTTGACGTTCTGAGAAAAGAGCTAGAGCTCTTGCAAAGCGGCCACTACGAGCTGTTGAATAAGCAGCAATGGCGGCCGGCTCTGATTTTTGAAGATTCGCCCTCCTGCTTGAACTACAAGAACCCTCTGGAGCGCGGCCAATGCGACGGCTGCACGCTGATGCAATTCGTGGCCAGCGTGAAGCGCCGCGAGAGAATCCCCTGCCGACACATTGTGCTCACGCCGGAAGGCGAAACGCTTGATTCCCTTTATCGTTCCTGCGAGATGGCAGAGGTCCATGAAGCTACCGAGGACTGGCTACGCCGGACGATTGCGGACTTAGAACGCAAGTGCGAAATCTACCGCCGAGCTGATCGCCACTCCTTAAGAGCACGTGGCGACGGCCCCAGGGCGATCCCCCTTTATGAATGCGCCGAGCCGAAGTGCGCAAATTCCGAATGCCCTTCAACTTTTCATTGGTCGGCAGGAGGGGAACTCCTTCGCTTTCCCGCCGGGCGCGAACAAGCGGGAATGGGGGGAATTCACCAAGTTCGGCACTACTGGCTATGTGAGTGTTGCCGGAAGCGATACAGCTTGGTTGAGGATGCGGTTTGGGGAGCGGTCTCACGGCCTCGGTAACTTCACTGTTGCACCCGGCCTTCCGAGACAATGCAAAGTTGACTTACGCTTGCGCCCGCCATTCCCCCATTGTACGTCACGATCCGTGGTTCGCCTGTGCTACAGGTAACACGGGAAGAAGAAGCCCAAGGGCTGATCTGTCGCGGAATCTGTGAAGATGACAGTTTCGCCGGGCGTCTCGTCCAACCGCCAATCGGACTAGGAGTTTCCAGCTCACAGCTGTAGGTTCCATCCTCATATGTGACCATCGTCACAATCATCTGTGACATAGGTCATTGCCTATCTGGGCGTGACGGCGGACACTCGCGACCACGGTTGCAGTACCCACCAGGTCGCACGACGAATTGTCAGACGGAAAAGCTTCAACGGAGGCAGAAATGAACCTGCGTTTAGTGGATAAGACTGTCATCGCACTTGTGACGGGAGCGATGATTATGCTGGTGGTGATGTTTGCGAGTGTACCGAACGGCCACGCAATCCCAGCATTCTCACGGAAATACCAAACATCCTGTACCACATGCCACAGCAACTATCCGGAGCTGAACGACTTCGGAGAAGCTTTCAAGAAAAATGGATTCAAATTCCCTAAGGACGACGATACGTTCGTTAAAGAACCGCCAGTACTTCTTGGTTCTAAAGCGCAGAAGGAAGCATTCCCGGGCGCGGTCTATCCTGGGGAGATTCCCGGCAGCCTGCCGATCGCTTTTCGATACTCCGGGAATTTTACGTGGAACAAAAAACAGCCACCGGGCGTGATCGCGGCGTCGGGATTTGTGCCGCGTACCGACCTCTTCACTCCGAATACATTCACGATTATCAGCGCGGGAAGTTTCGGCCCAAATCTGGCGTTTTGGATCGATGACGATATTTCGACCGGAGGATCCGGAGCGGACGGCGGCCTCGGCGATGGCTATTTGAAGTACAACGACCTGGGCCATGCACTTCGATTGCCCAAGAATGCGCTAAACGTCCGCTTCGGCCAGTTCGAACTGGATCTGCCATTTACGCAGGCGCGCACTATCTACCCCTCAGACTATGACATCTACGATCAGACAAGCGTTGCTGGAAGTCTGGGTACCACGAACAATCCCTTTGTGCTGGGAGCGCCGCAGCGCGGAATCGAATTTGGCGGTTATCCGAACAACGGCAACTTCTCCTGGTCCGTTGCTCTCGTCAACGGCAACAATGATAACCCCGCGGCACGCAGCACGAAGGATGTTTATGTGCGGGTGTCACAAAAGTTCAATCTCGAACGCGATCCTGAAAGCCGCAATGCAATTCAGGCCGCGGGTCCGACAGGGCCTAGAGACCATACTTCCATCCGAGTAGGGGCGTTTTACTACTACGGCCGAAATCAGCTCAACCTTGACGGTAAGCTTTTCCCAGGGCTGGGCACTCTCAACCAGCCTTTTTATCGAATTGGCGGCGACCTTCGTTTCAAATATCGCCGCGCGGAAGTCTATGGGGTTGGCCTGTATGGTCACGATCAAAACCTAATTCTGAATGAAGGCGCGACCGGCTTTCAGAGCACCACCCCCGTGACCTACACCGGTGGATTCGCCGGAATCAACTACTGGATTCACCCGTGGATGATTGCGTACATGCGATATGACTTCGTGAACTCACCGACAGACTTCTTGAACGGCGCATCCGAATCCAACACGCGAAATCGGTTCAGCCCAGGATTCCAGATCCTGGTGCGCGCCAATATCAAGATTATTGGCGAGTACAACTATCACTGGGGCGTGCCGTTCATCGACCCAGCTACGGAAGAAACAAGGTTCTTCAGACCGCATACGTTTACCACTGGCATTGATTACGTTTTTTAGGGACGTGATCGGAATCGGCAAAAAAATGAAATTCCAGACAGGAGAGCAAGGCTATGACCACTAGCAGGATGTTATCGAAAATGGCTGTGGCAGGAGGGTTCGCACTGGTTCTGGTGACCGCTGTTGCCGCGAACGAAATAAAGGGGAAAGTCAGCGTCCAGGGAATTAAGTCTGCGGAAAATATTGCCGTGTACGTGGATGTGATTCCCGATAAGAAGTTCGATGTGTCGAAAGACCACGTCGTCGTCGACCAGCGCAAGATGTCGTTCATGCCGCACGTTGTCGCGGTACAACAAGGAACGACCGTCGAATTTCTGAACAGCGATCCTGTCGGGCACAACGTCTATTGGCCTTCGATTAGCGGGAACAAGAAGCTGGCCCACAATCTTGGGACTTGGCCCAAAGGCGAAAAGAAGCCGTTCCAGTTTAATGACCTTGGCGTGGCCTCGCTGCTCTGCAACGTTCACCCGGAAATGTCCGGTTACGTTGTCGTCGTTCCGACGCCTTATCTCGCCGTGACGGACAAAGATGGCAACTTCGAAATCAAGAATATCCCAGCTGGAAAGTACACGCTCAAAACATGGAGCGAGGATGGCAAGCCAACCACGCAAGCAGTGGACATCTCGGCAGCGACTACAACCGTCGATCTGACCGTTAAGAAGTAGACGGAACTGGGACTCGCAGCGATGGAGAGTCGCACCAAGTTAGTCGACCTCGATTGGCTCGAATCGAATTTCCCGTGCATGACGGCGTGCCCCGTCCACACCCAGGCTGGACGCTACGTCGCGCTCATCGCACAGGGACGATACGAGGAAGCGTATCGCTACGCGCGAGTCCCTAACCCCTTTGCTTCGGTCTGTGGGAGAGTTTGCGGTCATCCCTGCGAACCGGCCTGTCGCCGTGGCCAGTTTGATCTTCCCATTTCGATCCGCGCGCTCAAGCGCTTCCTGACTGAACGCTATGGTCCGGAATCGCGGAATCCCATTGATGTCTTTCCCGAAAAGCCGCGGGTAACCCATCCGGAGAAAGTTGCCATTATCGGCTCCGGGCCCGCAGGCCTTTCGGCAGCTCATGATCTGGCCCTGCTCGGCTATTCCGTTACGATTTTTGAGGCTGCCGCTGTTCCGGGCGGAATGATGCATTTGGGAATTCCGGAATATCGATTGCCGCGCGACGTGCTGCAGGCCCAAGTTCGAGAAATTCTGGATTTGGGTCCGGAGCTCCGCCTGAACTCCCGCCTCGGCCGCGATTTCGCGCTAGCGGACTTGAAGCGGGAAGGATTCAAGGCGGTCCTGCTGGCGTTCGGTCTGCATCGCAGCCGCGAGTTGAATCTGCCTGGCCATGATCTCGACGGCGTCGTTAAGGGAATCGATTTCTTGCTGAACGTCAATCTCGGCTATCGTTTTTCGATCGGCAAACAAGTCGTTGTTATCGGTGGAGGCAACGTCGCAATCGACGTTGCCCGCACCGCGATGCGAGAGCAGTACAAGGACGCTGCGGAGGCCAAGGAGCCTGGCGTCCTCCCCGAACAACTGACGCAAAGCGAGATAGACGTGGCGATGAAGGAGTTCATGGACGTCTCGCGCGCGGCGTTACGCATGGGTGCGCGAAACGTGCAACTGGTATGCCTCGAATCGCGCGAGGAAATGCCTGCGTCCGAAGAGGAAATTCACGAGGGCGTGGAAGAGGGTATTCACATTCAGCCCTCCCTCGGGCCTAAGCAGTTCGTCGGGAAAGACGGGAAACTGACCGGGCTCGAAGTCGTCCGGTGTCTTTCTGTCTTCGACGAAAACCGCCGTTTCAATCCGACGTTTGAACAGGGTAGCGAGCGAGTCATACCTTGCGACACTGTGATTCTCGCGATCGGCCAATCGTCCGACTTGTCTTGCTTCACGTCTTCAGATGGCATCGAGATCACTCGACAGGGAACGCCGAAGATTGATCCCGAGACGCTGATGACGTCGGCGCCCGGGATTTTTGCCGCGGGGGATATCGCCTTTGGCCCGCGCCTCATCATCAGTGCCGTCGCAGACGGCAAAAAGGCAGCTAAACAAATCGACAAATTCTTACGGGGCCCGGAATGGGAACACAAGCCGAAGTACGTGCAAATCAGTGTCCTCGACCACCACAAAATGGCCGAGCATTACGATGAGTATTCCCGCAGGAGCGTGCCGGTGATTCCCCTCGAACGCCGCACCGGCGTGGCGGAGGTGGAAATCGGCTTTTCCGAAGCGGACGCACGGCGGGAAGCCTCACGTTGTTTACAATGCTGGATCAACACCGTCTTTGAAGGCACGGAAGCAAGTGGCCGGGAATGCATACTTTGCGGCGGATGCGTCGACGTTTGCCCGGAAAATTGCCTTCAACTTGTACCGCTGAACCAGTTTCAATTCACCGAAGAAAACCTGCGGAGCCTCTCCGCCACCTCCGACGTTCGCGCCAACGAATTGCTTAACCTGTCGCCCCACGAGCTTTCCGGCGCCACCGGTTCCGTCATGGTGAAAGACGAAACCATATGCATCCGTTGCGGACTCTGCGCGGATCGCTGCCCCGTGGGCACTATAACAATGGAAGCCTTTGAAGTATTCGAACACGATTCCGGATTAGTTCAGATCGAGGAGGTTCGATCGACGACATGAACGAAGCTGAGAATGCCAAGTTCGACCAGCGCAATCCAGGCGCGGATGCTGAAGTTACCCGGCGGGACTTTCTCAACCAGATCACGATTGGCGCCCTCGGCGTAGCGGGATTCGGATCCGTTGCGGTTACTTACCAATATTTATCGCCGAACGTCCTCTTTGAGGCGGCTGCGCAATTTCGTGCTGGTACACCGGACCTCTATCCGGTTCACTCCGTGACATATTTGCAGGACCAGCAGGTATATATCGTGAGGATGCCGGAAGGTTTCTACGCGATCTCTGCGGTGTGCACACATCTCGGCTGTATCACTCAATGGAAAGAAGAAGCGCAGATGATTGCCTGCCCATGCCACGGCAGCAAATTCAAACCAGATGGTGTAAAGATTGAGGGGCCAGCGCCGCGTCCTCTGCCGCACTTTGCTCTTTCCCTCACTGCAGACGGCGAGCTCCTCGTAAACAAACTCCAAAACGTGAAAAACACACAAGCTCTGAAGGTGTAATGGCTATGGCTACCAACGTAAACGCATTGCTCGAATCGCTTCGCGAAACCAAAGTTTGGAAATCCATCTTCAGGCGCGGTCCGGCCAATTCGAATCGCACGCGCAGCCTTGCCGTCTTCGGCAACTTGTTTCTTCATTGGATGCCTGTCAAAGTTCGCGAAAAAGCGTTGCACGTCCGCGTATCGTATTACCTCGGGTCTATTTCTTTCCTGCTCTTCCTGATCCTCTCGGTGACCGGAATTCTCCTGATGTTCTACTACCATCCGGCCGCGCCCAACGCGTACCGCGACATGAAAGATCTGCAGTTCGTCGTTTCAAGCGGCGTCTTCCTTCGGAATCTTCATCGTCTGGCCGCGCACTTGATGGTTTTCATGGTGTTCGCGCACATGTTTCACGTGTTCTACCGTGGCGGCTACAAACCGCCTCACGAATTTAACTGGGTCATCGGCGTGAAACTGCTTCTAGTAACACTATTCCTGAGCTACACCGGTTACCTACTTCCCTGGGACCAGCTGGCTTTCTGGGCCGTCACTGTCGGCACTAACATCATCTCCGCGATGCCCGTCATCGGAGAAAAAATCCGGTTCCTGCTTTTGGGTGGCCACATCGTCGGTGAAAACGCCCTGCTGCGATTCTATGTGCTCCACGTCGTCATTCTTCCGCTTGCCGCGTGCGTCTTGATGGGAATCCATTTCTGGCGCGTGCAGAAGGACGGGGGCTTAACCCTGAAGGCGAAGGACTCGGATGGCAAATAACAAAATCGAGATCGGCTTCAGCTCAGACGCAAAGAAAGACCCGCGCCGGGTCGTCTTCGTGACGAAGAAAACATCCGCGAAGGTCCTGGGGGAGCGCGGCCCGGAGGTAATGACCTATCCGCATCTGCTCCTCCGCGAAGCGATCGCATTTGAAATTCTTGTCATCGCGATGGTCGTCATCGCGCTTTTCTGGGATGCGCCGCTCGAACAGCTCGCGAATCCTTTGCTTACCCCCAATCCCGCAAAAGCGCCATGGTATTTCCTCGGCCTGCAGGAACTGCTGCACTTCTTCCCGCCGTTTGTCGCCGGCATATTGATTCCCACGCTCGTGGTTCTTGCGCTTGTCGTAATCCCATATTTCAACGTCAACGTTGAGGGGGAGGCGCTCTGGTCGCGGTACCCCTCCCGGAATCTACGCGGTGTTCTTGTCACCACGATTCTTGTGCTTGCATTTCTCGTATTTTTTGACGCGTGGACCATTATCACGCCCACCGCGATCGTGGCCTCCGTCCTCATTTGTTCCTATACCGGGAGGCAAAAGACCACCGGTTGGCAAGCGGCGCTCGCGTCGAAGCCCCTGTCGTGGTGGATCATGACCTGGTTCATTGCAGTTTCGATTTGCCTCACGGTCGTTGGCACGTTTTTCAGGGGACCGGGCTGGTCTTGGATTTGGCCTTGGAGACCTCATGTCGGCTGAGGAGATGGGGAAAGTATCGGATCGCCTGCTCAGGCCGCTGGCGTTGTGCACGATCGTGTTTGTTGGCGTTTTGGCAATCTCGCCGATCAAGGATTTCCGCCGTGAGTGGAGGCAATACAAGCGCTCCTACGTTAGGTACGCCCAAACGCGGCCGGATACCAAGAGACTTCTGGCCGACTATCGCCCCGACATTGATCAGATCTGGATTCCGGGAATGAATGTTGTGGATCGCTGCACGACATGCCATCTTGGCGTCGCAGAGCCATCGCTTGCCGGCGCGTCCGTTCCGCAACCCTTCCGGGCCCATCCGCAGGTCCCGCACAAAATTCGGGAGTGGGGCTGCACGATCTGTCATCGCGGACAGGGGGCGGCTACAGAAGTTGCCGAAGCGCACGAATCTACCCTTGCCTGGGAGCAGCCGATCCTGCCGCTCAAATTCATTCAATCCTCTTGCGGTTCGTGCCATTACGCCGATCTCCCGCAGACGCCGCAATTGACCCGTGGCCGGCAACTCCTTTCGGAGCTTAATTGTCAGGGTTGCCACAAACTTCGCGGCATGGAACGCCCCGCCATGCTCGGCCCGGACCTGACCAGTGTTGGAACAAAAGTGAGCCGGGAATGGATTTACAAATGGCTGAAGGAACCGCGCACCGTTGTTGACAGGGACGGAAACACCGTCGCCAACGGTTATGAAACGGAAGAAGAGCCGCGGATGCCGAAATTCCGTTTGGATGAAACGCAGCTGCGAGCTCTCTCAGCCTATTTGAGCATGCAGCGCGCGCATCCGGTCACACCCTACAAATTCGATCTGCACGTTGTCGCTGCGTGGAGCAAAAATCCTGAGCTGGTTTCGCAAGGTGAAGTTCGCTTCAAGCAGATGTTCTGCTCCACATGCCATTCCCTGGCTGTCACGCGCGCCGGCGAAACGAAACTAATCGGTGGCGATATTGGCCCGGAGCTCACCAAAGTTGGAAGCAAGGTCAGTCCGGACTGGCTGGTAGCATGGCTGCGCGACCCGCAAGGCTATCTCCCTCATACGCGCATGTCGCGATACGGTTGGTCCGACGAAGATCTCTATAAAGTTACGCAATACATCACCACCAAGCTCACCGATTCGGACCTCCTCGCAAACGTGCCGCAGCTTGGTGCGCCGACTGAGGAAGAAGTGGACCTTGGCAAGCGTCTCTTCCAGGAGAAGGGATGCGCTAGTTGCCATTCCATCGCTGGCCTGAATCCACAAAGAGATTTTGGTCCTGATTTGAGCGCGCTGGGCGCCAAGAATGCTTCCGAACTGGAATTCGGCAAAGCTGCGATTCCACACAATCTCGTCTCGTATATCCAGGCGAAACTGCGGGATCCGGTCAGCGTGAATCCTGCGGCTCGCATGCCGCAATACAACTGGAATCAGGCCGACCTTGACGCGGTCACGACCGCCCTGCTGAGCATGAAGGGTGCCCCCGCCACAAGTGCTTTGCAGAATCTTGTCGTTCCTAAAAAAGAGGCTGCGTTTCATCCGCCAGGGCCTTTCGGTGAGCTCTATGAGCGGTACAAGTGCTATACCTGCCACAAATTCAACGGATTCGGCGGCGACGTTGCTCCGGATTTGACCTATGAAGGCAGCCGCGCGCAGCGCCAGTGGATTGTCGATTTTTTAAAGACTCCGCAGACGCTGCGCCCCACGCTCGTTCTGCGAATGCCGCAATTCAACATGAGCGACAAAGACGCAGCGACGCTCGCCGATTACATGAGCCTCGCGCTGCAGCATCCGGATGCAAACCCAGCTTCGGTCGATGCGAAAGAATTCACTCCCGCGCGTGCGGCGCTTGGTAAGCAACTTTACGAAGTCAAATACCAATGCCAGGCCTGCCACACCATCGGTGGCACGGGCGGCTACGTCGGCCCCAACTTGAACAACGCGGGCACTTGGCTGACGGCCGGTTGGATCGAAGCATGGCTCCGCGATCCTCAAGCGCTCGTCCCCGATACGATCGAGCCACACCGGCAATTCACCGACGAGGAGATAAAATCGCTGACGGCTTACCTGCTGACCCTTAAGGCGGGAACCAAACCGCAAAAGAGTGCTGCCTTGCGTCCCTCCTCCTCTGCAAGCAGTTCCGCGGAAGGAGCAGGCCGATGAGATTCCGCCGGCTTCTCTTTCTCTCTCTGCTCATGACGGCGGCTTCATTCCATGGATGTCACAAAGCTGGCGCAGGTCCTGCATCACAAGGTCCCGTCGGTTCCTATGACACGGAAACAGACTGGACGGATTCTCAGAAAACCATTCCGCTCGGTTACCAGGAAGCGCAGGGTAAGCGCATCTTTTATCAATACTGCGTTTGGTGCCACGCGGACGCTTCTCCTGCGGGTCCATCGAATCGCTCGAACCTCACGCCGATGCCCGCTCTCTTGAATGACGGAACGGTGCTGAATAGTCAGAACGACGACTATCTGCAAAATCTCATCACTCTCGGTGGCAGTGCGGTGGGCAAATCTGCGATGATGCCGCCGTACGGAAAAACATTGACGCCGGATGAAATCCGGTCCGTCATAGCCTTCACTCGTACGGTTGCTCAGCCCCCGTATCAGCCTCCGGTCCGTCCGGGATCGCAATATTCGCCCAAATAGGAGAGACTCTTCGACGCTATGAAACTCTCGTTACGACCGCGCCGACTCGTACTTCGAACACTTT
>Ga0306926_10003808_pt1 | contig 15716 bp, 15 predicted proteins | sample flu12Cox44000178_FD_203759 | JGI IMG/M metagenome (GOLD analysis project Ga0306926, IMG submission 203759) | Lab enrichment of tropical soil microbial communities from Luquillo Experimental Forest, Puerto Rico - flux8day.12C.oxic.44.000.178 (v2)... | ecosystem: Environmental > Terrestrial >...
TAGAAGATTCTTACTGTGTACGACAATCTGCGCTACCGTCTGCTTCCCTACACTTACTCGCTGGCATGGAAGACGACTTCGGAGGGCTACACGCCGATGAGGGCGCTGGTGGTGGACTTTGTTGCCGACCGCAATGCAGTCGAAATTCCCGACCAATTTATGTACGGCCCGGCGCTGCTCATTAGTCCCGTGCTCAAGTCCGGCGCGACTTCGCGAAGTGTGTATCTGCCCGATGGATCGACCTGGTACGACTTTTGGACTGGAACAAACGTAAACGGCGGCGAATCAACCACCTCCTCGGCGCCGTTGGAGACGATCCCAATCTACATTCGCGCCGGCTCGATCATTCCCATGGGGCCTGAGTTGCAATACACCGACGAGAAGCCTGAAGACCCGATCGAGCTCCGCATCTACCCGGGCGCCGATGGCAGCTTCCAACTCTTCGAGGATGACGGACTCACCTACGCATATGAGAAGGGCCAGTATGCCACCGTCGTGATCCATTGGCACGACGCGACCCGAACGATCACACTGGAAGATCGGAAAGGATCGTTTCCCGGGATGTTAAAGGAGCGCACGTTTCAGCTTGTCCTCGTCGGACGTAATCACGGAGTCGGAGAGGTCCCGACGGCAGCGCCCGACAGGATCGTGCGCTATGACGGTTCGCCACAAACGATTCGCTTCGAATGACCGCGAGGGCACCTGAGAGGCATTCTCACAGCAGTCCCGAGAAGAACTGTAGCTCTATTGATGTTCAGTTTGGCGCCTGCCTTCCAGTCGGCGGATGCGGGCGTCCAAAGACAAGTAGTTCAGAATTTGAGCGTGGCGCTTCTCTGCCTGTCGTCCGACCTCGGAGAACCGATCTTTAATCGTCCCGTTCATCTCGACGATCGACGTCAGCGAACTCCTGTTCTCGAGAGCCGCAACGTGCTCCGGTAGGCTCTTCAGGCCTGGCGCAACAATGTCTTGCAAGAGCGAACGTACTTCCTCGATCGCTCCCAGAGCTCGTAGCTTCCTGCCGGGATTTTAGGCCAGCATGCTAGCCGCACCCTATGGCGTCTTGTATACGCGCTTATAGACCTCGGCGTTGCGGACAATCGCCTGTACGTACTCGCGTGTCTCGGTGAACGGAATCGACTCGACGAACTCCTTGTAGGCGGCTAGAGCATATTCGACCTGTCCGCCAAAGTGATCCACCATTTCGCGGAAGTATTTCGTTCCCAACTGAATGTTCGTTGTCGGATCGAGCAGCGAGTCGGTCTTGTAGTTGTGTAAACCAACTTGTTTGGCCGTAGACTTGCCAGTCGAGGGCAGCAGTTGCATCAGGCCGTAGGCATTGGCACGCGAAACGGCACCGGGATTGAACTCGGACTCCTGGCGAATCAACGAGGCCACAAGATAAGGATCAAGTCCGTTCTCGTCCGAGTAGCGTCGCAACGCATCCCAATACGGCCGCGGGAATAAGCCCTCCCAGTACGGCTGGGGCAGCGCATTCATGTCCATGGCGAAGTAGCCGTTGACGGCTTTCTTCAGCGCCTGCAGGGCCCGGTAATATTCGCCGGCAGCGGTGTACATGCGGGCAATCTCGACCATCTCCCACGACGGCCCCGAGTTTGTTCCGGCCTGCAGTTCGCGGACAGCCAGATCAAGCGCGCCCGCATTTTCCAGTAGACGCGAGCGGTTGTAGTGCAGATCGTCTGCGGGAGGAGTGGTTTCGAGCGACTCCGGCTCTATCTTCGTGAGCCCCGGAATGCGCTGCAGGCTCGTGACCGCAGCCGGTTGAGCGTCGGCCAGGGTGGACAAGCGTTTGCGCGCCGCTACACCGTAATAGTAGTTGCGATAGCGGTCCGTGAGCTTCAGGTAGTAGGAGCGCGCGAGCGCGTAATCGCGATCGTCTTCCGCCATGCGACCGCGCCAGTAGATCGCATTCGGCACCTCGTTCGATGCCGGATAGAACTCGATCTGCTGATCAAAATACTTCTTTGCCTGATCCGGACGGTTCTGCCGGTACGTCAACCAGGCGCACTTCCAGTGCGCATAGGCGGCCTTGCTGCTGTTGGGAAAGCGATCGTGAATCTCTTTGTAGTAATCGATGGCGTGGTCGTAGTCCTGCCGTAGCAGGTACATGTTCCCTGCGGTGAGCAGCGCCGACTCCAGCCACGGCGAATTCGGAGGGGTTGCCCGCATGTGCTGCAAGATGCTGGTGAGTTCAGCGTCGTCATTGGTATTACGGGCAATCTCTGCACTCTGATACCACTTCTCCGCGCTGGCCTCGCTGCCGTCATCGGGGATGCGTGCCAGGGCGTCTTTCGCTCCGCGATTGTCGCCGACTTTCATGAGCGCATTTGCCAGCTGAATGTCGACCTGCGACTGCTGACCTGCGGGAGCCAGGGGCACCATTGCCTTGTACTCGTCGGCCGCTTGAGGCCAGCGACGCCCCTGATACAGTCCGTTAGCCCGGTGTTCGTGCTCGCTGAACGTCACCGGCGGGAGCATCGCAGCCTCGGGAATCTTCTTCAGGTCGTTCTCTGCCCAATCGGCTTGCTGGCTCGTCGGGTAGTTGTAATAGACGCGGCGCAAGACCTCGGCGCCGGTTCTGCCCTGGCCGTTCTGCACATAGGCTTTGCCCAACAGATATTCCCCATCGGCTCCCGTGCCCGTGCGTTTGGAGAGCACTTGAATCGCGGTCTCGGACCGGTTCGTCGCCAGCAATGCGCGGGCATAGGCCAGCGTCGCGTCGTTGGCATAGACAGAATCCGGAAAGCGGGTGCCGAAATCGCGCAGGTAGGTCAAAGCTGACTCGGAATTGTTGCTGAGAACGTACGAATTGCCGATGAAGAACGCGGTGTAATCCTTCAGCTCGCCGATATACGGCTGTGCTTTTTGGAATGCGCTGATCGCCGCCGGATATTGGGCATCCAGATAATGGGCGTAACCAATAGCAAACCGCGCCAGCGCTCCTGGCTCAGTGCTGGCATGCCTGGTGGCGTAGTTCTCGACCCCGGTATAGGCAGCGGGCGTGCGATAGTCAATCAACTGCTGCGCCATGGGCCGCAGATCGCTGGACGCGACGAAGGTCTTGTGGAGCTTGATCGTGCGTGCTGCGGTCGCCTTCTTCCGCGGCGCGTGCGACTTCTTTGCGGTCGACTTCTTTTTGGCAGCCGACGAAGAACTCGCGGTACTCTTCTTGGTGGTTGATGACTTGCTGCCCTCGGCCGAACTTGGGGACGAAGTTGACGACGAGGCGGGGGCCTGCGCGGGTAATCCGCTTCCCTGCAGCAGTAACAGCATGGCCAGGCTGGACGAGGTCAGACGGCTCAGAAACATCGGTGGACTCAGTTTAACCCGACTTTCTTCCCGAATCTGTGCCATTGAAGTTGTAAATCAGGCACCTTTGGCCTGAATCCTTTTACACTTCTGGGACGTATATTGGTGGCAGATGGCAATTGAGTCTTTACCAGGACGATCTAGCGTGTAACCAACTCGAGCAAATAATGACACCGGGATCCGGGCGATCGAACCGCGAGTCCATCTGTATAATGACCAAGAGCCGACGTCAGAGGAACGTCCAAATTCCTGAATCTGTAAACACATGGCAACCATCCAACCAAGAGTGGAAGAACCGGCGGGCGATGAGCTGCGGCTGGTTCATGCGGCAAAAGCGGGCGATATCAGTGCGTTCGAAGAGCTGGTGCGACGCTACGACCGCAATGTGTTTCGCATCGCTCAGCACATCACGCAGAATCGGGAAGACGCGGAAGATGTGGTGCAGGACGCGTTTTTGAAGGCGTACCAGAACCTGGGGAATTTCCAGGAGCAGTCGAAGTTTTACACCTGGCTGGTACGCATCGCGGTCAACGAGGCGCTTATGCGCCTGCGGCGACGCCGTCCTGAGCGAATGGTCTCCCTGGATGAGGACATCAAGACTGAAGAGGACTCGATGCCGCGGGAAGTCGCCGATTGGGCGCCGAATCCCGAGCAACTCTACAGCCAGGGCGAATTAAAAGAGATTCTGGGCAAAACCATCCAAGGATTGCCGCCGAGTTTTCGCACGGTTTTTGTATTGCGCGATGTCGAGGGTCTCTCGACAGAAGAGACCGCCGACTCCTTGGATTTGAGCATTCCGGCCGTGAAGTCACGTCTGCTTCGCGCCCGGCTGCAACTGCGCGAGCGCTTGAGCAAGTACTTCAAAAATCGTGTTGGCGGAGATGGCAAACAGTGACCTGCTCTGAATTCCTGAAGGAGCTAACCGACTACCTCGACGGGGCGATGGACGCCCAGACTAAAGCTGAGTTGGAAGACCATCTTCAGTGGTGCCACAACTGCTACGTCGTCTGCAATACAACCAAAATGACCATCGAGATCTATCGGGAATCTCACCTTTACGAATTGCCCGATGATCTTCGCGGACGGCTCCGTACCGCGATTGTCAGCAAGTGCAAAGGTCACAGCGCCGGCGAATCCTCCAAAGCGGTGCAAGATAACCCGAAGTAGGCGAATTCTTCGTAGATTGAGTGGCACGGTCGTGCCAAGCCGTCTGTCCGGAATTGGTACTACTTTTAACCTTCCAAAGCACCCTTCCACGTCCTATCGAATCTAACTGGTGGAGGCTGGGTTTGCTTTAGTAGGCAAAAGTTCCAGCACGGGACGAGCAGTTAGGTTTTCGTTCTCGGCCATTTCGTCCACTTGCGGCAAGCATGCCTGGAGGCAAAGCAATGGGTTTCCTGGACGTGTTATTTGGTTGTTCGCACAAAAAGCTGAGTTTCCCAATCACGGTTCGTGGTCCGCAGCGCCGCAGCACTCAGGCTGCATCTGTCACGGGCACCTATGTGGTCTGTCTGGATTGTGGTCATGAGTTTCCGTATGACTGGACCCAGATGAAGGTAGTGCAGCAGGACGAGGAAAATTTCTCCCCCACAGCAACTGCAACCGAACCTCGCCGCGTAGCCTAAACCTGAATGAGCTTTCGATTCAGGTCTTAACAGCACACGGACGCTGACCAGCAATCCTTCTCCCATACAAAAAACCGGCGGTTCCAAGACCGCCGGTTTCCCATTATCCCTGGTTCAAACTAGTCGTCGCGGCGCGACAGCGTGGGGCGATCGTCCCCGGGCTGCTGCGTGGTTCCATCCGGATTGTTATCCGCTGTGGTCCGACGCAGCGTCGGTTTGTTGATATCGGTCTGCGGAGCGACCTTCTTGCGGTTTTGGAGCGACGCCAGTCTCGCCTTGATGGAGTCAAACTCAGACGTACTCAAAACGTACTGAGGTTGCGCCGGCAGTATCTTCTTAATCTCCTCCTGGGCACGTGTAATACGATCGGGCGTCGGCGGATGCGAAGAAAACGCCTTGGCGAGTGTCCCCGGTTTGGCCTTTTCTTTCGCCTCGACCTTCTCAAAAAACGTTACAAAAGCCTGCGGATCATAGCCCGTCTTGTACATGTACTGCAGGCCGAGATAATCCGCTTCGGTCTCGAAGTTACGTGAGAACTTCAAGAACGTTATGGGCAGCGCCAGGTTGATGGCAAGGCTCGCAGCCTCATACACGCCCCAGCTTCCTACGAAAATCAGCGGAATGGTTGCCAGGTTGGCGTACTGTAGGCGGGTCATCTGCTGCATCTGGTGCCGCGCGGCGACGTGCGCGATTTCGTGCGCCATAACGCCAGCCAGCTCAGCTTCTTCGTCAGCGGCGAGAATCAGCCCGCTATTGACGTAGAAAAATCCACCCGGCAGCGCGAATGCGTTGATCTCATCCGAGTCAATAACCTTGATGGTGAACGGAACCTTCGCATCCGAGTTGCGCACCAGGTTCTGGCCGATACGGTTTACGTACTCGTTGATCACCGGATCCTGCACCATGCGAGCCGTCTGCTCCACCATCATGGCGTACTGCTTGCCCATCTTCATCTCGGTGTCGGTGGAGTACCAATCGCCTAGTCCGCGCTTACCGACATTCCGGTTGCCTATCGCGTCGACGTCATCTTTTCCACCGTGGTGAACGTTCGGTGCCGATGGCGTCGAATTTGTCGAACTGCCGTCGGAAGCATCACTCGGCTGTGCATCAGGCGTTTGCGCAGGATTTTGGGTCTGATCGGAACTGGCGCTCTGGGGTTGAGAGGTTGACGGCGATTGCGGGTTGCTCTGGCCGAACGACGGCATCGCGATGCACAGCGTAAGCAACCACGCAGTTAACACGGGCACGTTACGTGCCTTCATGGGAGACTCCAGTCCCGAGCGCTTCCACCTTGTCAGGTCCCCACATTGTGACGCGCCGTTCCCCTGGGCAGCGTCGCTCTTGCGCCACTCCGGAGAACCTTTTCGCCGGGGCCCGTCTTTCTGGGGTCATTATATGCCCAATTGGGGAGTGTCCAACGCAATCTGTGACACCCCGCTTACAAAGGATCCCCGACCACCTAATCGTAGTAACCCGGCGGACCGTCCGAGTTGCTGGATTGCGGCTAATTCGTCGACTCCTAAGCCGCTTGGCTGAGGCCTCCGTGGCCTCCGTGAGGTCAGCTTTACACCCAGCGTTCCGCTGTGCCATGATGCGCGGGACGCGTCATTCATAACTCATACAGATGTACTCGGGTTCCGGAGGAGTGGGATGGACAGTGTTCACGGGGTTGCGGCTACGGTCCGCAAAGTCCCTATCGGCGAGCTTGTAAAAGATTTGCAAAAACTGCACCAGCGCGATTTTGATTCGGTCGAAACGCCACTCGAGGTCCTGCGGGCCAATCCTGTCGATCCCGAGTCGCTGCGGCAATACCTCTTCTGGAACCGCCAGCACTACACCCGAAATCTCATCGACAAAACGCCTCTCTACGAACTTCTGGCGATCTGCTGGGAAGTCGGAATGCGGTCATCGATCCACAACCACAAAGACCAGAACTGCTGGATGGCTGCCCCGGTCGGCCGGCTTACCGTGCAAAACTACAGCGTACTGGAAGAAGACCTGGCCAACCACCGCTGCGCCATCGTGCCCACTGACGTAGTTGAGATCAACTCCACAAATCCGGTCGCTGTCGATCCGCTGAACCCGGTACACGACGTACGCAACCCCCGCGAGTTCGGGGAACGGGCCGTCAGCCTGCACCTCTACTCGCGGCCCTTCGACTCCTGCATCGTTTATTCGGTCGAGCAACATACCTGCGGCGAGATCGGCCTGCGCTACCACTCGATGTACGGCAAGCTAGTGTAGTCCGGTTCGACCTTATTTTCCTCCCGCGACTGCCTTCAGATAACGGTAATAGAAAACCACTCCGTTGTAATAGGACTCAACCGGTAACCGCTCGTCGCGGCCATGCGAGCGGTCGTCATCTACGTCGATCGCGAGACCACTTATTCCGTAGGTTGGAATGCCGGCCGGGTTGGTGTACACGCCATCGGTCGCACCAGTGCCCATCTCTGGGACAACCGGAGCGCCCGGCCACATCTCCGCCGAGATCTTCTCGAGCGGATCCATCACCACAGGCTTCAGCGGTACTGGCGGCAGCGCAGTTTTTTCGCGGTCGCCCATGATGACCTTCATGCCGTTGTTGACGTAAGTTAACGACACCTTCGGATCATCGACGACCTTCGTCAACCCTTGGAGGATCTCGTCGCGTGAGTGTCCGGGCAGAATGCGGCAGTTGACATTAGCGGTCGCGCGCTGCGGCTGTGCGTTGTTGGCATGTCCCGCCTGAACGCGCGTAGCGATGCAGGTCGTGTGCATTAGTGCGTTGTAATACGGGTCCTGCGACAACCGCTCAATCGCAGCCTGATCCGGCGGAGTTTTGGTGACGGTGAGCATGTCGGCAGAAACCTGCCCAGTTTGCACCTTCGCTGTCCGCTGAAAGAAGGCGCGTGTCACGTCATTCAACTCGAAGGGGAACTTGTAATGCTCGAGCCGCACCAGCGCGTCCGAGAGCCGGTAAATCGCGTTCTCGGGCGTGGGCATCGAACTGTGGCCACCGGGATTGGTCACCTCCAGCTCATAGTCGGCATACAGCTTCTCGCTGGCTCCCATTGCGACGATGAAGGGCTTCCCTTTCCCGGTGATCACCCCGCCGCCGTCGGCGTTCAGCGCGAATTCGGCATCTACCAGATCGCGATGGTTCTTCAGCAGCCAATCGACGCCGTTCGATTCGCCGCCTTCTTCGTCCGCGGTGAGCGCGAGGATAATGTCGCGATCGGGCGTATAGCCTTCACGCTTCAGACGCATCATGGTGAGGACGTAGATCGCGTCGCCAGCCTTCATGTCCTCTGTGCCGCGCCCATAGAAATATCCGTCTTTCTCGACAAGCTGAAAGGGATCAGAGGTCCAATCTTCACGGTGGGCTTCGACGACATCGAGGTGGCCCATCAGCAGCACCGGCTTTTGCGCGCCAGTTCCCTTGAGCCGCGCCACGAGGTTCTTCTTGCGATCATTCGGGCCGCCGATAAAGATGTCGCTGTCGGCGAATCCAGCATCGCGCAATCGCTTGGCCATCGCTTCCGAGGCGGTCGATACATTGCCGACCGAATCGGTGGTGTTGGTCTCGATAAGTTCCGCTAGCAGATCGCGCGCCAGCTTCCGATCGGCTTCGTACAGTTGCGCGTGCGAGAAAGTCGGCAGAGCGAGCCGCAGAAAGAGTGCGCAGAGCAATAGCGCTCTAAGTTTCAACGATTGTCTCCAATGAAAAACTGAATTCTGAACAGCAGGTTTCATCGAGACTACCAAACTCACGCGCGATTGTCAGAGTGGCCTGCCGATGACGTAAACTCGACTGCAGTTATGAAGACGAGCCTCCTGCATTCACTCCTGATCGTCGCTGCGACGCTCGTATTTGGCACGACGATCCTTTCAGCACAGGACACGATGAAGCCCACGCCAACCCAGCAGGACGCCTTCGACGTTATCGGAATCCAGGTCCGCACGAACAATGCGAAGGAAACAACCGGAGACGGGGCGATTCCCAAGCTATGGCAGCGGCTGTTTGGGGAAGGCATTCTCAACCAGATTCCGGATAAAGCCGACCAGTCGATCATCGTGGTGTACACCAACTACGCCAGCGACTGGAACGGCGACTACGACTACACCCTGGGAGCGAAAGTGAAGTCCGGTACCAAGGCGCCCGAAGGCATGGTGTCGGTCACGGTTCCGGCGGGCAAGTACCTCGAGTTCGAATCCGCCCGCGGACCGGGACAAACCGTTGTTCCTGAAGTATGGAAGCAAATCTGGGCCTACTTTCAGGCTCCGGCCAATTCCCCGCGCGACTACCGGGCCGACTTCGAGCGCTACGATGCCATGTCCGATCCAGCCAGCGTGCAGGCGCATATTCTCATCCGGGTGAAGCCGTAAGCCATAGCACAAGAGGAGAGTCGGAATCTAACGCCGGTTCATGTACTGGATCAGCTGCAGTACCACGTCGCCGACGATCTGGAGCGACTTGGGGCTGAGCTTGTCGAGGGTGTCCTGTGTGGTGTGGTGGTAGGTATTGGCATAACCGTAGTCGATGTCGATGATGTCGACGACCGGCACGCCAATTTTCGCAAACGGAATGTGGTCGTCTTCGATCGCCGTGGTCTGCTCGAAGAAGTGTGACTGATAGCCGAGGGTAGTGGCTGCCTGATACACCAGGTTGCTGAGCCATGGGGTTGAATTGTTGTCCCGTTGTACGTCGAGGTCGGCGTCGCCGATCATGTCGAGCAGAATGAAGGCCTTAATCTTCGCCGCAGTTCCGTCCTGTTTCCATTTCGCTGCAAGGTGCTTCGTGCCGTAGAGGCTGTCCTTGTCGCTCCACTTGACGAAGGCCTCTTCTCCGTCGGTCCAGAGCAGCCAGATGCTGTAGCCGTCGTTGGGCTTGCCGCGAAACTGGTTGGCCAGCTCCAGCAGCAGGCCGGTGGTCGAGCCGCCGTCGTTGGCGCCGACGAAATCGTTGGGCAGGGGGTAGTTGGTTTCATAGTGCCCCGCAATGACGATGATGCCGTCTTTTTTGCCGGGAAACTTGGCGATGATGTTGTGGATGGGAAAGTTCCCTACTGGCGTAGCCGCGGTGAACGAATCGACCTCGACGTTGTCTCCCGCGAGATGCGACTTGATGTAATGCTCTGCCTGGGCGTGACCGGGGCTGCCCGGCTTGCGGGATCCGATGGAGACGTACTCTTTCACGTACTGAAAGGCGCGGGTTGGGTTGATCTTCGGGGCGGGTTCAGTGGGGGTTGGAGGAGCCTCGGCCGAAACGGGCGTCGGCGCGGAAGCCGCGGCAGCAGTGGCCGGCCGAGGTTCGTTCGCTCTGGCAGTCTGGGTTTCGGAGTTGGGTTTGGTACAACTGGCGCAGGTGAGCAGGCACAGCAGGCCAAGAACAAATAGCCGGGGGGAAGTCATGCGAAAGATATTGTAAATGGCATGCGCCCGACTCGCGTCCTCGCGACAAGTATGCCGTCCCCGAGGGGCTCGGGATTGAGCGCGGGCACACAACGTCGGCGGTCGCCGGCTCGGGTGTAGGGGCACGTGGGGCTCAATCGCGAGGGTGAGCGCGGTGAGTGGCCACACAGATTTGCCGTAATCGTGGCCAGAAGACCCACACGGCCAAAAGTGGTTGCGAGGAGCACCCGGCACCCGGCGATATCGGGCCAGCTCTCTGTGGCATCATTGCTTTGCTCTGTTGGGCGATTACTGTGATGTAGGTGGCTGTGATGGCTCTTCCCCTAGTCCTGGCCATTTGCGTGTTCTGCTCGGGCGCGCTCGCTCATGCCTCGTGTTCGGTCGATGTGGTCATTGTGAATGGTCGAGTTGAGCATGCACCTCGTAACGGCAGGGTTCGAGTGCAGCTCATTTATCCGAAACAGAAGAAGGGCGAACTAGGGGAAACGACCTTGGAAGACGGATCCTTCCGCATCCAGATTCCGTTCCTCACTGAGAGTCGCAGACCCGTGCTGGTTAACCTCCCGGAGAAATGCGACCGGAAGCCAGAGACTGTTGTCGTGAGCCTGGTGGAAGCTGATCACGAGTATGATCACGTTTCTTTGGAGCTGGCCCGGGACTTCAAACTGGCCGATCCAAGCGCTTATGCCCTGCGCTCTGAGATTGTGCTGCGCGGTCCGCCTGGCGCTCCCTAATGCAGAAGCGTCCGGGCTAAAACTGTGAACTGCCATTCAGCCTGTCGTTTGTCGGGCTCGAGCGGGAAGCAGATAGAGATTGTGCTGATATCTCGGCCGGAAGAAGACTTCGAACAACCGGTCTGCGCCAAACACACGCCGAAGTTCAGTGAAGCCGAAGAGCGGAATGAGCATAACGAACACCAAAGCCGCTAGCGTCAAAATTCCCTTCCAGGTCCAGCCGCCAAGATCCGAGATACTCCCCTGGCACGGCCTGCCATGAATTCTGCCGATGACAAAGTACTCGGCAATCTTGAAGCAGGCCAACAACCGTAAGCAAAAACGACTTTACGAGAGTCGGGATAGATCAAGGGAGCTTATGGAACCGATCGGCCAAATGCAGGTCCTGGGCAACGAGCATGATCTTGGCAAGGGCCAGCGCGTTGATCAGCGCGAATCCGTGGAGCGTGTAATCAATGTGATGATCGGCGAGGATCATGGACCTATGAAACGAGCAGGGAGAACACAACAACACAACAAAGAGATAAAAAGAGAGAACCAAGTACTCTCTCATCTCGTGGCCGACTTCTGCTTTGAGCGCTGGTGGGCATGGCTCATGGTAGCCTCTCCTCAAGCGTTCCGATCGTCCTCGAACAGCAGCGCCCATGGGTCGAGGCTCGAAGAGAAGCGGTCCGGCTACCCTCGTCCCGGCATGCCGATGAGAGTTCCAGAACGATGATTGGAAGTGGCTAGCGTTGATGGTGCGTATTAGCCAACGTCCGCTCCAGATCGGTTTCGCCGGCGTATCGCTACCTCATCGGGTCTAAGTTAAAATGCGGCGGAATCCAGTTCCGGCAATATCGATGGTAAGCTTACACGTCCCTGTTGCAAATCAACCCACATCTCTCTGGAAGCTGGGAGGCCTGACGGTTTCGCAGCTGGCTCGCAAGGTTTTCGATGAAATCATCGAGAATAATGTCTTCGGGCTGGCCGCCGAGCTGGCGTTCTATTTCTTATTCGCTCTCTTCCCGCTGATTCTGATATTGGTGACGTTGTTTGGGCTGTTCGCCTCGCACCGGATCGAACTGCAAAACGACTTGCTGTCTTATTTTGCCCCCTTTCTCCCCTTAACGGCATTCCAGCTTCTGCAAACAGTCGTCAGTGACCTGGCTGTACACGCTAGCGGTGGAAAGCTGACCTTCGGCATCGTGTCTGCCCTTTGGGGCGTCTCTGGAGGAATAAACGGCGTCATTTCCTCGCTGAACATGGCGCATCATGTTCGCGAAACCCGGTCATGGTTCAAAGTTCGCGCCTTAGCACTCGGGTTGAGTGTAGTGATTTCAATTCTGCTTCTCGTCGCCCTGTTTATGGCGATGGCGGGAAACCATTTTGTTGACTGGCTGGGGAGAGGACTCGGATTCCGGCCCATCGTTGTCCTCGTCTGGAAAGCCATTCAATGGCCAGTTGTGCTGCTTTTTGCTGCCATAGCGTGCTCATTGATCTATCATTTCGGCCCCAACCTGAAGCGACGGCGTAGCTGGCAGTTGCTTACACCGGGGATGATGTTCGGGGCACTAGGCTGGCTAGCCGCTTCGTTCGGATTTCGCATGTACTTGCATTTTTTCAATGATTACAGCGCCACGTACGGATCACTCGGCGCGGTCATGATTTTGATGATCTGGCTCTATGTGTCTGGTTTAGCGTACTTGATCGGAGGAGAGATCAACGCGGTCATTGAGCGCGCGGAATGCGCAAAATGAAGCGGCCGCCACGAGGAGCGGCCGATCGGAATCGTTCCAGGGTGAAAGCCCTACCAATCCTATTGGCATTTTTCGCCAGCCTAAGGGCTGCCGGTTCGACCTACCCCGCCACCTCTTCCAGCTGCTTCTGGTCGATGTCGAAGTTGGACCACACGTGTTGCACGTCGTCATGGTCTTCGAGAGCTTCGAGCAACCGGATCATAGTGTTGGCCTGCTGGCCTTCGAGCTTGGTGTAGTTCTGCGGAATCATGCCGATCTCGGCGACGTCGGGTTTGATCCCCGCCTTCTTCACGGCTTCGAGAACAGCTTCATAAGCAGACGGATCGGTTAAGACTTCCCAGGTTTCACCGTCATCTTTGAGGTCTTCGGCGCCGGCGTCGAGCACGAGGTTCATCAGGTCGTCTTCTTTTGCCGCCGATTTCGCGATGATGATGTCGCCCTTCTTATGGAACATGTAGGCGACCGATCCGGCTGCACCCAGGTTTCCACCGTTCTTCGAGAAGGCGTGGCGGATCTCGCTGACCGTGCGGTTGCGGTTGTCGGTGGAGACTTCGACAAGAATCGCGACTCCGCCCGGGCCGTAGCCTTCAAAGGTGATCTCTTCGTAAGTCACGCCGGGAAGTTCGCCGGTGCCGCGCTGGATAGCGCGCTTGATGTTGTCGGCGGGCATGTTTTCCGCCTTGGCAGCGGCTACTGCAGTGCGCAGGCGAGGGTTCTTCTCGGGATCGCCGCCACTTTTGGCGGCCATGCTGATTTCCTTAATAAGACGGGTGAAGATCTTGCCGCGCTTGGCATCCAGCGCGCCCTTTTTGTGCTTGATTGTCGCCCATTTGGAATGGCCGGACATAACGAGACCTCGTAAGCTTGATGACTACCGGATGCCCATCGCGCCGCGTTGCGGGCATAGAGAAACGCCCGCGTCGGAGAGGCACGGACGTGTTGGGCAAATGTCGATTATAGCACTCGCGCCAACTCGGAATTATCAGCAACGCACGCGTCCTGCAGCTCAAACAGGCGGGCATACTCGTGATTAGCAAACTAAAATTCATGCTTGTCTCGGCGCTTTGCGCGTACCCGAACCGGACCCTTAAGCGCTTGGACTGCGTAACTGTGCACGACCGCTAGAAGCACGAAAAGAAATGCAATCGGACGCGCTACACGCAGGTGATGGAGCTAGTAATTCAGCCAGAGTATGGCGATAAGCAGAACCGAAGTGCCAAAAAGGATGAAGTATGCGCAGGCGGCGCACACCGCCAGAACAGACGGGAATCAAGGTCTGAAACCACTCACTCAGGAGCGAACCGGATGCTTTGATGGCCCGGTATTGCAAATCGTTTGTGGAAAGACAAGAAGCGCAAGATTACGGGAAGTCACGGAAGTCACTACGCGCGACGATCAGTTTGGTGCCGGCCATTCGTGCGCCCGAGTGAAGCTTATGGCGCTGCTTTCTTCCTGGCAGTGACTGTTCGCACGCGTCGGCGTGACGCCTTGGAGGATTCGGTCTGCGGGGCAGGCCTCGGTCGCCTGGTGGCCGCCAGCGCTGCGCATTGGGCATTCTGACGGGCCGCTTCTAGTGCACGCTGGATAACGCCCTTTCTTGCCTTCGGAAGTTCGATGCTGGTGGCACCCTGCTCTCCCCATTTTCCGGCGCAAGGCGAAAACACCTCGGGATAATCGTGCACAAACTCAGCTTGCTGCTCGGGCGTGAGCTTGACCATCGCACGCGTGTCGTTGGGATAGCCGAGGGTGCAGAAGATCCTGCCGTTCACGCGAAAGTCGGGGTGGCCGTGGTGGGCGAACTCCTCGGCGCCCTCGAAGCTGAGGACGAGTTTGCGAAATTGGTCGCTAATCATATCACTTACGGATTATCAGCCACGGAGACACAGAGGTAAACGCTTGTGGCTATTCGCTCTTGGGTAGTCGCCTGCCATCCTTTCATGAAAGGCCAAAAGCGAATGGGCTTTTCTCAATGCGCCATGGAGGCCTTACCGCGGCCACGCACACGCTTCATGGCAAAGGCAATCGGAGCGCAAAGAAAACAAAGAAACGCGATGTAGCGGAAATCGTCCACATAGGAGAGCAACGCCGCCTGTTGATCGAGCGAGCGCTCCAAGATTTTGTAAGCTTGGCGTCCGGCGGTAGCAAGGCCGTTCTGGTGTGACACGAATGCCCATACCGCCTGGTACTGTTGCCGGAAAGTATGGCTGGTGTTGGTGATGGCGTACACCAGGTAGTTACGGTGCACCTGCTCATGCCGGGCAAGAATGGTGTTCACGACCGAGATGCCGATGCTGCCGCCGACGTTACGCATCAGGTTGTAAAGGCCGCTGGCGTTGCCGATCTCTTCGTTCGGCAAAGTACCCATGGTAGTCGCCGCCAGCGGTACAAAGATGAGGCTGACGGATGCGCCGCTGAAAACAATGGGCCACAGCAGCGACCATTGGGAAATCTCCAAGGTGGAGCGCGCGAACGCGAGGCAGCAAAGCGCGGTGAAGGTGAATCCGCAGCAGACCAGCAGGCGGTTATCGACGCGATCGGTCAGGATGCCGATGACCGGCATAAAGAACAGCGATCCTAAGCCGCGAGGACTGACGGCAAGTCCTGCCGCGAGCGCCGTGTAGCCCAGCAGCTCCTGAAAGAACAACGGCAGGAGCGTAACCAGTCCGTAGATAACGCCACCAAAGAGAAAGATCAGTAGACATCCGACAGCGAAATTCCGGTTCTTGAAGACACTCAGTCGAACGAGCGGTTTATCGTGGGTGAGCTCGCGATAGAGAAACGCCACAAAGCCGATGACCATGATCACCACCGCCCAGCGGATCCAGATCGCGCCGAACCAGTCGTCTTCCTGACCTTTGTCGAGCACGATCTGCAACGCGCCCAGCCAAACGGCCAGCAAG
>Ga0306926_10003809_pt1 | contig 15713 bp, 11 predicted proteins | sample flu12Cox44000178_FD_203759 | JGI IMG/M metagenome (GOLD analysis project Ga0306926, IMG submission 203759) | Lab enrichment of tropical soil microbial communities from Luquillo Experimental Forest, Puerto Rico - flux8day.12C.oxic.44.000.178 (v2)... | ecosystem: Environmental > Terrestrial >...
CGAGACGAGCCTTATGTTTCTTGTGCACAACACCTTGTCGGATCGCGACATGCGCGACACGATTGCAGCTGTCCAGAGGGTGATGGCGCATGCCGGAAGGTAGTCGACGTACTGCCGAGGAGTGAGGACACGGCCAAATTTTTCTGAGAAAGAAAACCATGAAACCCCTTTTGCTAATTATTGTGGCAGGCATGACGTTCACTGTTCAGTCCCAGTCATCCGAGGTTGCGAAGCAGCTGTTCGGCACGATGCCGGATGGGACGCCTGTGGATATCTACACGCTCAAGGACGGCAAAGTTGAAGTACGCATCACCAACTTTGGCGGGATTATCCAGACGCTGAAGGTTCCGGATCGCAAAGGCGAGTCCGCTGATGTCGTACTGGGGTTCGACACGCTCGATGAATATTTAAAGACGGGGAACTCGCCTCACTTCGGTGGGATCATTGGCCGATACGCCAACCGCATTGCTCACGGCACGTTTCAGCTTGATGGCAAGACCTATCACACGCCCAAGAATGACGGCGACAACACCCTGCACGGCGGAACGGTCGGCTTTGACAAGGTGGTGTGGCAGGCGAGAGAGATCAAGAACGGCATTGCGCTGACGCATGTCAGCCCGAATGGCGATCAGGGTTTTCCCGGAAAGCTGACTGCTACTGTCCGATACACGTTGAATGGAAACGAACTGCGAATCGAATATTCAGCCGCCACTGATGCAGACACGATAGTGAACCTGACCAATCATTCCTACTTCAATCTCAGAGGTCAGGGAGAGGGAGACATCCTGCAGCATGAAGTAAAAATCAATGCCGACCGCTATACGCCTGTTGATGCGAACCTGATTCCTACGGGACGGCTTGCGCCTGTCGAAAAAACCCCATTTGACTTCCGCAAACTCACCGCCGTGGGAGCGCGTATTAGCGGGGACAACGAGCAGTTGAAGCTGGCCCGTGGATATGACCAGAACTGGGTGCTGAATAATGAAGGGAAGTTCGCCGGGGTCGTCGAACTCTATGAGCCGACAACCGGTCGTGTGCTGGAGATATGGACCGACCAGCCAGGATCGCAGTTCTACACTGGGAACTTTCTCGACGGAACGCTGACGGGCAAGGCTGGACGCGTTTACAAATTCCGGTACGGCCTCGCGTTTGAGACACAGCACTTTCCGGATTCACCGAATCATCCGAACTTTCCGTCGACCGAGCTGAAGCCAGGGCAGCGGTACGAGACGGTGACGGTGTACAAGTTTTCGGCGCGCTGATCTGGTCCGAATGTTGCAGACAAGACCGATTGATGCTTTTTCCCAATTCACCTGAGGTGCAAACAAGCCGCATGAGATGGTTTCGTCATCGTGCCCTTCTGTCTGTGGTTTCCATTCTGTTGTTCCTCACATCGTTGTCTTCGGCACAGCGGCGCCGTCAGCGCAGCGACGATTCAATGAAGTTCCGCTTCGTCGGGCCCGCGGTAGGTAATCGCGTCGCCTCGATTGCAGCTGTGCCCGGTAATCCAGAGATTTACTATGCGGGCGCGGCGTCGGGAGGAGTCTGGAAATCCACAAACGGAGGCCAGGAGTGGCATCCCATCTTCGATGACCAGCCGGTTGCAGCGATCGGTGCGCTGGCGGTCGCGTCTTCGAACCCCAGCGTTGTGTGGGCAGGGACCGGCGAGGCGTGGGCCATCCGCGATAGCGACGTCACGGGCAACGGAGTCTACAAGTCCACCGATGCCGGCAAGACGTGGACGCACATGGGACTTGACCAAACTGGCCGCATCGGACGCATCGTCGTGCACCCCAAAAACCCTGACGTCGTCTTCGCCTGTGCAACTGGGCGTCTGACAGGGCCGCAGCAGGAGCGAGGTGTGTACCGTACTACGGATGGCGGCCAGCACTGGGATCGGGTGTTGTTCGTGGACGCAAACACTGGCTGCTCTGGCCTGTCGATGGACCCGGAAAATCCGCTGGTGCTGTTCGCGGGGACGTGGCAGGTCGAGATGCATACCTATGGCGAATTCAGTGGCGGGCCAGGGAGCGGCGTATATGTCTCGCACGATGGTGGCACGAAATGGACTCGCATCGAGGAGCACGGAATGCCCAAGTCCCCGGTAGGCAAAATCGATGTTGCGGTTGCGCCGACCAATTCCAATCGTGTTTACGCTCTGATTCAGACGGCCGACCAGGGCTCACTGTGGCGCTCGGACGACGGCGGGGAGAATTGGGCCGTCGTGAGTTGGGACAGGACGCTAATTGGCCGTGCCGGATACTACATCCGCATTGCAGTCTCGCCGGCCGATGAGAATGAAGTCTTCATCTCCAACAGCGGATTTCACCATTCGGTGGATGGTGGCTATATCTTCACCGAAGTGCCATGGGGTGGCGACAACCACGACATTTGGATCGATCCGCAGGATGCCGACCGTTTCGTGATTACCGACGATGGCGGCCTGAATATCACACGCGATCACGGGAAAGGCTTCCATCGCGCAACGCTACCCATCGGCCAGATGTATCACGTAGCGGTTGATGATCAGGTTCCCTATTACCTTTACGGCAACATGCAAGATGACGGCACCATGCGCGGGCCGAGTTGGTCTTCTTACTTTGGTGCCTCAGGCTTTGGGTCTGAATGGGGTCCGCCGGGATGGGACCATCCTATGGGAGGTTGCGAGTCAGGCTTCACCCTCCCTGATCCCACGGACGCAAACATCGTATGGGCGACATGCTATGGCAACGAGGTGACGCGCTGGGACGCGCGGACCAGGGAGGCGCGCTCTGTGAGTCCCTGGATCCATACCCTCGACTCGCCACCCAATGAGGCCAAGTATCGCTGTCACTGGACCCCGCCGCTGGCCATCGATTCCTTCGACCATAACACGGTCTACTACGGCTGCCAGGTTATCTTCAAGACTTCCAACGGCGGACAGAGCTGGTCGGTCATCAGCCCTGACCTTTCGACGCAGGATCCCAGTCGCATTGTGTCGTCGGGCGGAATCGTCGGCGACAATCTGGGACAGTTTTATGGCGAAGTGGTTTTTGCAATCGCGCCGTCTCAGGTGCAAAAGGGCCTGATATGGGCGGGCACAAATGACGGAAAGGTCTGGTATACGAACGACGGTGGCGAGCACTGGAATGATGTGACCAAGAATATCGCCGGTATGCCGGTGTGGGGGGAGATCACCAGCATTCAGCCGTCGTTCTTCGATGCGGGTACGGCTTATGTTTCGGTCGATCTCCACCTGATGGACGTCCGTGACCCGTTTATCTACAAGACGGCGGACTTCGGCAAGACCTGGACTCTGGTTAGTGGAGGCATCCCGAAGAGCGTTTTGTCGTATGTTCGAGTCGTCGCAGAGGATCCGAATCAGAAGGGCCTGTTATTTGCGGGAACAGGCAACGCGCTTTACTACTCCTTGGATGACGGTGGACACTGGGCGCAGTTTAAGGAAGGCCTACCGCCGGCAACAGTCTCGTGGGCCGTTGTGCAAAAGAGGTTCCACGACCTGGTGATTTCAACCTATGGGCGCGGATTCTACATCCTTGACGACATCTCGCCGCTTGAGCAGATGGCACGCGAGAAGTCGGAAGCGGCAGTGCAGCTGTTTCCCTCCCGCCACGCATATCGGCTCCCACTGCATGGCAGAGCATTCATCACCTATCAACTGAAGGATGCCGTAAAGGATCCGGAGAAAAATCCGGTCAAGATTGCGATTTTGGGCTCCGACGGAACCATAATTCGAGAGCTGACGGGACCGGGGAAAGCCGGGCTCAATCGCAAAGTATGGAACCTGGATTACGAAACCCCGAGGCTGATTGAGTTACGGACGACGCCGAGCGAAAACCCGCACATTTGGGAAGAAGCAAGGTTCCGTGGAAAAGACTCGCGTCCCATCCTCCACTGGGGCATGTACAGCGAAGAGCAGACCGGTCCGATGGTGCTGCCGGGAAAATATACAGTGCGTCTCACAGTTGATGGGAAAACCTATATGCAGCCTATTGAAGTCCTGAGCGATCCGCGCTCCACGGCAACGGACAGCCAGATCGCAGAGTCAGTCAAGCTCCAACTGCGCATCCGCGACAACGTCAACAGCGTTACCGACATGGTGAACCACTTGGAGTGGACGCGAAAACAACTTAAAGACATCGAGGGTATGTTCACCGCCGAAAAAGCCAAACCGGAGGTGCTTAAGAGCGTTCAGGAAATGGAGCAGAAGGTGCAGAATGTCGAACAGAAGTTCGTATCAAAGGCGCTGATGCTGAGCGATGACAAGTACTTTTCCTCAGCCTACAAGATTTACTTCAACCTGCTCTGGCTCAATGCAGAGATTGGGCCGGGAGCCGGCGACGTTGCGGGTGGCAGTGGATTTGGCCCCACCGAAACAGAAGTAGAGCTGCTGAACTGGATCGAGAAGGACCTGACGGCAGCCAGAGCTGACTACAATAATTTGATGCAGAATGAAATACCAGCCTTCAACCGTGCTATGTCGGAGCATGGAGTCATGCCACTAACGCCTGTTGTACCCGTAAAATCGGGGAAGGCTCCCGATGCTTCCGACAAGAGCGATGGAGACTAGCAAGTTCTGCTTGGCGGTACCGCCGTAGGCTCGAGCCACCATGTCCACTTCCAAGCGCATTCGCGTGATCGACTCCCATACGGGAGGCGAGCCCACACGCGTGGTCGTGAGCGGGGGACCCGACCTCGGAAGCGGTCCGTTGGCTGACCGGCTGTCACGCTTCCGCCAGGACTTTGACACCTTCCGCTCAGCGGTGGTGAACGAGCCGCGCGGATCGGATGCGGTGGTCGGTGCACTATTATGTGGGCCACATGATTCCGGCTGCACCGCGGGCGTAATCTTTTTCAACAACGTCGGCTACCTCGGCATGTGCGGTCACGGTACGATTGGCTTGGTCGCGACCCTCGCATACATGGGCAAGATAGGGCCTGGTCAATACCGCATTGATACGCCGTGTGGTGCTGTCACCGCGGTCTTGCACGAAAATGGCGAGGTTAGCGTGCGAAATATTGTTGCCTATCGCTTCGCCAAAGCTGTGGTGGTTGACGTTCCGCGATATGGAAGGGTGCACGGCGACGTGGCGTGGGGAGGGAATTGGTTCTTCCTGGTGAATGATCACCCCATGGAACTCTCGCTGTCGAGGCTGGAAGAGTTAACCGAGTATACCTGGACGATCCGCGGGGCGCTGACGGCCAACGGTGTTACCGGCACCGGAGGCGCGGAGATCGATCACATCGAGCTGTTCGGCCCGTCGGCGATCCCCGGCGTGGATAGCAAGAACTTCGTTCTGTGTCCAGGCAAAGCTTACGATCGCTCGCCGTGCGGCACGGGAACGAGTGCCAAGATGGCATGCCTCTACGCCGATCAGAAACTCGTTCCCGGACAAGTGTGGCGTCAGGAGAGCATTGTCGGCAGCGTCTTCCAGGGCAGCATTGAAGTGATCGACGGCAAGGTCTATCCGACCATCAGGGGCTCGGCTTTTGTGAACAGCGACGCTGAGCTGATCTTCGACGAGCGGGATCCATTCTGTATGGGAATTCGCAAATGACCCAGCCTGCTTATGATGTCGTGATCGTGGGCGCCGGCATTATAGGTGCGGCTATTGCGTTGGAGTGTTCGCGTGAGCACATGCGGGTTGCAGTCATTGAACCGGATGTGGTTGGTGGAGGTGCCACCGCGGCGGGTATGGGTCACATCGTGGTAATGGACGACTCGGAGGCGCAGTTCGCTATCACGCACTACTCGCAGCGATTGTGGAAGGCGATGGTAGAAGAGCTTCCGTGCGACGTGGAGTTCATGCCCTGCGGCACGGTCTGGGTGGCAACCGACGACGAAGAGTTACACGAGGTCCGGCGTAAACATGAATACTACGGCGCTAGAGGGGTCACGACCGAAATACTTGATGCAGCGCAGCTTGGCGAAGCCGAGCCGAATCTTCGTCCGGGCTTAGCAGGTGGGCTGCTTGTGCCCGGCGACTCGGTTATTTACTCGCCGTGCGCTGCGCGGTTCTTCTTGCAGCAGGCGCAGTCCAAGGGTGCCGAATTGTACCTGGGCGTTCGGGCGTTTGAACTACGAAGCCATGGTGTCGTGCTGAGCGATGGCGCAACGTTGTGCGCGGCTTTCGTTGTGAATGCAGCCGGTACGTGGGCTCCAAGGCTAACCCCCGGCATTGAAATTCGCAAGCGCAAAGGCCACCTGGCTATCACCGATCGATATCCGGGCCACATTCGACATCAGTTGGTCGAACTTGGATATCTGAAAAGCGCTCACTCGTTTACTGCAGAGTCGGTTGCCTTCAACGTTCAGCCGCGCATGACCGGCCAATTGTTGATCGGGTCGTCGCGGCAGTTTGGTTCTGACACGAACGAAGTGGACGGCCAGATTCTCCGCCGCATGCTGCAGCGAGCTTTTGAATACCTGCCCAAGTTGTCACACATGTCGGCCATCCGCATTTGGACCGGTTTTCGCGCAGCCACGCCCGACAAGTTGCCGCTCATCGGAAAGTCGCCGACACAAGAAAACGTCTACCTCGCGACCGGGCACGAGGGCCTTGGCATTACGACATCGCTCGGTACAGCGCGTTTGCTGGTCGATCAGCTACTGAACCGGCGTTCCGAGATTCCTGTCGATCCGTATCTGCCAACCCGTGACATGGAGACGGCCCATGCCTGAGACCGTGCAACTCAAGGTGAACGGCGCAACAGTTCGCATGCCGCGCGGGTCGACAGTGGCCGCCGCCGTGATTCACGCGGGAAGCTCCGGGTTCCGGAGGTCGGTAAGCGGCCAGCCTCGGGGACCGTTGTGTGGAATGGGTGTGTGCTTCGAGTGCCGGGTCACGATCGACGGGCGCGCGCACTGCCGAAGTTGCCAGATCGTTTGCGGCGAAGGGATGGAAGTTACTACAAGTGAGTAATAACTGCTACAGCTTCGATGTACTCGTGGTGGGTGGCGGCCCTGCTGGTATGGCTGCTGCGGTTAGCGCAGCCGAATCTGGATTGCGCGTCGGGGTAGCGGACGACAATCTATCGCTCGGCGGCCAGATCTGGCGAGGTGAGGAAAGTTCTCCCAGTACTCCCCTGGCGAAGCTGTGGTACACCCGCTGCGAGGCAGTTCAGGTCGATCGCCTGGGGGGCTGTCGCGTGTTTGGTTCGATTGACGAGAAGACTCTGCTGGCTGAGACCATCGATGGCTGGGCCGAGCTAAAATTCGACAAGCTGATCCTGGCTACAGGGGCGCGCGAACGCTTCCTCCCGTTCCCGGGGTGGACGCTGCCGAACGTCATGGGAGCCGGTGGCCTGCAAGCACTGGTTAAGTCGGGGGTGTCCGTTGCAGGGCGCAAAGTCGTTATCGCAGGAACGGGGCCGCTCCTGCTCGCGGTAGCCGCTCACTTGAAACGGTTTGACGCGGACATTCGCCTCATCGCCGAGCAGGCCAGTTGGAGCAAGCTGCTGGAATTTGGCTTATGCCTGATCAGCCAGCCATCCAAGCTAAAACAAGCGATCGACCTTAGGGCCGATCTTCGCGGTGTGAGGTTCGTTACGAACTGCTGGCCCATCGCTGCAGAAGGCGGTAACAAGGTCGAAAGCGTAACGATGCGCGCAGGACCGAAGACCTGGAGCATCGGGTGCGATTATCTTGCGTGCGGCTTCCACCTGGTTCCCAACGTCGAACTAGCGATCTTCTTAGGGTGTGCACTCTCAGGCGATTTCGTACAGGTTGACCACCTGCAACGAACCAGCGCTACCGATATTTTTTGTGCTGGAGAGCCAACCGGAATTGGCGGATTGGAGCTATCGCTCGTCGAAGGTCAGATTGCCGGATACGCCGCCGCCGGCGCATCCCAACGCGCTACGCAACTCTTCCCCGAACGGGATGCGCTGCGCGGGTTCGCGGGGCACTTGAATCGCGCGTTTGGCTTGCGTCCGGGGTTACGTTCGCTGGCAACGCCTGAGACGCTAGTGTGCCGGTGTGAAGACGTCGAATTTGCCCGTCTCAGAGAACATAAGAGCTGGCGCAGCGCCAAACTGCATACCCGTTGTGGCATGGGCCCGTGCCAGGGGCGCATCTGCGGCCCGGCACTTGAGTTTCTGCTGGGATGGAAGGTGGAATCGATTCGTCCACCAGTTTTTCCTGTGCAGGTTGAGACCCTGGCAGCGAGCCAGCAGGTTCAGCAGTAAGATCAAGATCGACGTGTATCGGAGACATTTCTATGGAATGGAAGGGCGTCATACCTGCAATCACCACCCCGTTCGATGCTAACCTGCGCGTCGACCTTGCCTTCATGGCGGATCACTGCCGCTGGCTTGTAGACAATGGCTGCAGCGCAATTGTCGCGCTGGGCTCGCTGGGTGAAGGCGCCACGCTCGCCTTCGATGAAAAAATCGCCATCCTGAAAGACTGCGTGAAGGCCGTTGGCGACAGGGTGCCCGTGGCTTCGGCGATTTCTGCGCTAAGTACCCGGGAAGCGGTGGATCTCGCCAAAGCGGCCTCGGACGCGGGTTGCCAGGGACTCATGGTGCTGCCGCCCTACGTCTACGTCGGCGATTGGCGGGAAATGAAAGCCCATGTCAGCGCCATTGTCAAAGCCACCGATCTTTCTTGCATGCTGTACAACAACCCGGTTGCGTACGTCATAGACTTCCTGCCCGAGCAGATTGCCGAGTTGGCGTCAGAGCATGGCAATCTGCATGCTGTAAAAGAATCAAGTACCGACGCACGACGCGTAACCGCAATCAAGGCATTGCTGCGCGATCGCCTTGCGGTGTTGGTCGGGGTTGACGATGCCCTTGTCGAAGGGGCGGGGGTCGGTGCCATCGGCTGGATCGCAGGATTGGTCAATGCGTTTCCGCGCGAATCGGTTGACCTACTCAACTTTGCTCTGAAGGGGGAGCGCGAGAGCGCCGCCGAACTCTACTACTGGTTTTTGCCGTTGCTGCGCATGGATACGGTCCCGAAATTCGTGCAGCTCATCAAATTGGTGCAGCAGGAGGTCGGTGTCGGCAATGCGCGAGTCCGTCCACCGCGCTTGGAACTGGCAGGCCCCGAACTTGAGAGCGCGCGTGAAACGATCCATGAAACCATAAGAAATCGGCCTGTGCACTCACAGAGCAGCAAAATGCAACAGGTTAGCTATGCTCAATAAAAGTATGAGCACAGGTGGGGTGGAAGCTGCTGCGAGCGTCGAGTTGCGTGGGCGTTCGCTGATCGGTTTCGCCTCAGGTTCCAACCGCGGCAAGCAGTTCCGCGCCGTGAATCCCGCAGACAGGAGCGAGCTTGCGCCGACCTACTACTCGGCGACGGCCGAGGAGTTGGACAATGCGGCGCAGCTTGCGGGTGATGCCTTCCCTATTTACAGCCGTGTGCCAGCCAATCGGCGCGCTGCCTTTCTAAGAACGATTGCAGATCGCATTGAAGCGCTGGGAGAACAGGTAGTGGCCCGCATGGTGCAGGAAAGCGGGTTGCCCATCGGTCGCGCCAAGTCTGAGCTCCTTCGCACCAGCGGCCAGCTGCGTCTGTTCGCCGGCGTCATCGAAGAAGGTTCGTGGGTCAATGCTCGCATCGATCCCGCTTTGCCCGATCGCCAACCGCCTCGCCCTGACATTCGCTCCATGCTACGTCCGCTCGGCCCGGTTGCGGTCTTCTGCGCCAGCAACTTTCCCTTGGCATTTTCGGTTGCGGGAGGAGACACGGCTTCCGCCCTCGCCGCGGGAAATCCAGTTGTCGTGAAAGCCCATCCGGCCCATCCGGGTACGGCAGAGCTGATCGGTGTGGCTTTGCGCGACAGCGTTCGCCAGCACGGCTTCCCGAACGGAGTATTCTCGCTGCTCTTCGATGCGGGAATCGAAGTCGGCACCGCGCTGGTACAGCATCCCGCAGTCAAGGCCGTGGGTTTCACCGGCTCGCGCTCCGGTGGACTCGCCTTGATGAAGGCAGCAACCTCCCGACCCGAACCCATTCCGTTTTATGCCGAGATGAGTAGTACGAATCCAGTGTTTGTTCTTCCCGGCGCTATGAAGGAGCACGGGGAACAGATTGCCAGCGGCCTGCACGCTTCGATGACTCTCGGCGCTGGACAGTTCTGCACCAAGCCCGGGATCGTTCTGCTGAACGATGATGTTGCAGCGCAGACATTTACCAGTAAGTTGAGTGAACTCGTCGCCGCGAGCCACGAATTCACCCTACTGACGTCCGGCATTCAAAGCGCCTATCAGCGCGGTTCTGCCGAGCGCTCACGGTCAGGGCACGCGCGCAAGATCGCAGAAGGCAACACGAGTGGCCAAGCCGGATTTCGTGTACCGGTCCTCGCTTATGAAGCCAAAGCCGATGACTTCCTCACCGATCACAGTTTGTCCCAAGAGCTGTTTGGCCCTTCCACCCTGGTGGTGAAGTACTCCACCCGGGAGCAGATGCTCCAGATTGCCCGCAACTTGGAGGGTCATCTCACCGCCACCATTCACGGCACCGAACAAGATCTGGCCAAAAACAGCGATCTTGTTGAAATTCTGGAACAGAAAGTCGGCCGTCTTGTCTTCAACGGATTCCCGACGGGAGTGGAAGTGTCTCACGCGGTGATCCACGGTGGTCCTTTCCCAGCGACTTGGGACGGGCGATCGACATCCGTGGGATCGATGGCTATCCTCCGCTTCACCAGACCCGTATGCTTCCAGGGGTTTCCGAACGAGGCGCTTCCAGCTGAGCTGCAAGATTCGAATCCCCTGGAGATCTGGCGGATGATCGACGGCAAGCTGACTCGGGAGCGGATCTGACTTCACCCGCTGTCGCAATCGAGTGATAATATCGTCGCCGTCCTGGCCATTACGGACTACCATTTCGCGAAGCGCTCCCTTTGCCCGAGAGGAGATTGGCCATGTCGACTTGGCCACGTTATCCGACGTTGTATGAGATCAACACCTGGGTGTGGCTCGCCGATCTCGCCAGAAAAAATGGTGCCGCGGTTGATCTGAACTCCGTGCCGTCGGCTGAATGGGATGCCATCGCTGCTTTCGGCTTCGATGGAGTTTGGCTAATGGGCGTGTGGGAGCGCAGCCCTGCGGGCATTGCCATCGCGAACCGAAACGCGAACCTGTTGGCCGATTTTCGCCGAGCGCTGCCTGATTTTCGTCCCGAAGACAATGTGGGATCTCCTTATTGCATACGGCGCTACGTGGTTGATCAGCGTTTGGGGGGGAGCAAGGGATTAGCCATTGCTCGTAAGGAACTTGCCAGCCGTGGAATGCGCCTGGTGCTCGACTTCGTGCCTAACCATGTCGCACCCGATCATCCGTGGGTCGCCGGGCATCCCGAGTACTTCATCCAGGGAACGGAGGACGATCTTCGCAAGAACCCAGGGTCGTACATAAGCATGAATGGAACGGTCATTGCCTGCGGCAGAGATCCGTACTTTCCGGCATGGCCTGACGTGTTACAACTGAACGCCTTTCAACCCGGGCTGCGAAGAGCCGTCGTCGAAACCCTGTCCGATATCGCTTCGCGGTGCGACGGCGTGCGTTGCGACATGGCAATGCTGCTTTTGAACTCGGTGTTTGAACGCACATGGGCCGGTCGCGCTGGTCCCAGACCGTCTACCGAGTATTGGGCCGAGGTTATCCCGTCCATCAGAAAAGCGATTTTCGACTTCCTGTTCATTGCTGAAGCATATTGGGACCTGGAGTGGGAGCTGCAGCAGCTGGGCTTTGACTTTTGCTACGACAAGCGGCTCTATGATCGCCTGGAACACGACAACGCAGAGAGCGTTCGCCTTCATCTCTGTGCCGATCCTGTCTACCAGGACAAGCTTTTGCGCTTTATCGAAAATCACGACGAGCCTCGCGCGGCCGCCGTCTTTCTTCCTGACAAGGAGCGGGCCGCAGCGATAACAACATCCACCTTAACGGGCGCGAGGCTCTTCCATGAAGGACAGTTCGAGGGTCGCCAAGTTAAACTACCGGTCTTCCTGGGAAGGAGGCCTGAAGAGACGGTCGATCAGAACTTGCAGGATTTCTATCGGACGCTCCTGGCAGCCATCAACAGGCTGGTCTTCCGAGAGGGGCAATGGAGTCTATGTGAGCGCACCGGCTGGCCTGACAATCCAAGCTACCAAAACATAGTGAGCTGGAGATGGAGCAAGGACGAAGAAGGTTATCTGGTTGTGGTGAACCTGAGCGACCGCGCTTCGCAGGCGCTGATTCATGTGGGATGGAGCGATCTCGCAGGTCAGACTTGGGACCTGATCGACAAATTGTCCGGCGCAGTTTATGAGCGATCCGGCAATGATGTGGTGTCGTCGGGTCTGTACGTGGATCTGGCTCCCTGGGGTTGTCACTTTCTTGACTGCCGCAAAAGGGCCAGCGCACAATCAGCGGCGGCGACGGCCCGATAACCACGAACGATCATGACCTCTTCCCGGGGTTGTACTTCCGCCATATCAGCTATCAAACACGGGACAAAAACCGGCTACAGTTACGAAGGAGGGTGGTATGAGTTCCAACGTTCAGGCACGTTCTTCCTTATCGTATGTCGAGGTTACCGAACAAAAGCGGTTAAACGAAGCTCGCGAGGCCGGTGTCCCATGGAAGAAGTGGGGCCCGTATCTCAGCGAACGGCAATGGGGCACGGTACGCGAAGACTACAGTAGCGACGGAAATGCCTGGAATTACTTCTCCCACGACCAGGCCCGGTCTCGCGCCTACCGCTGGGGAGAAGATGGGTTGGCGGGAATCTCCGATGACAAACAGCACCTTTGCTTCGCCTTGGCGTTGTGGAACGGACGCGACCCAATCCTGAAAGAACGCTTGTTTGGTCTAACCAATAGCGAGGGGAACCACGGCGAAGACGTAAAGGAATACTACTTTTATATCGACAGCACTCCCACGCACTCGTACATGAAGTACTTGTACAAGTACCCACAGGGGGAGTACCCCTACCGGGACCTTGTGGAAACCAACCGGCGACGCTCACGCGAGGAGTTTGAGTACGAACTGCTCGATACGGGCATCTTCAATGACGATCGCTACTTCGACGTATTTGTGGAGTACGCCAAAGCCGATCCTGAAGATGTACTGATCAAGGTTTCAGTGCATAACCGTGGACCCGAGGCGGCCCAGATTCATGTGCTGCCCATATTGTGGTACCGGAATACGTGGTCGTGGGACCAAGTCGACCCGAAGCCCATTTTGCGCCAGCCAGACAACGGAAGAGTACAGGCTTCGCACCCTCAGGTTGGCGAATACACATTGCAGTGTGAGGGGACACCGGAGCTTCTATTTACGGAGAACGAAACCAATGTCGACCGCCTCTGGGGTCGGGCGAATCCGTCACCATACGTTAAGGACGCATTCCACGAGTACTTGATTTCGCGCAAACGCGAAGCTGTGAATCCATCCAAGGTGGGAACGAAGGCAGCTGCGCATTACCGGCTCGATGTGCCGGCCGGCCAATCAAAAGTTGTGCGCCTACGCCTTAGTGCAAAGCCGGCTGCCAACGCATTTGCAACGTTTGATCAGATCTTTAGCTCGCGACTGGCCGATGCCGAGGAGTTTTATGACCGCATAACGCCGAAGAACTTGAGCGAAGATGAGCGCCGCGTGCACCGGCAAGCTTTGGCGGGCATGTTGTGGTCTAAGCAATATTACTTTTTCGACCTCGACAGATGGCTGCACGAGCACGACGCGCATCCGCTGGTAGGGTCTGGCAAGGGACATGCGCGGAATCCAGAGTGGTTCCACATGCTGAACAGCGATGTCATCTCGATGCCCGACAAATGGGAGTATCCCTGGTATGCGGCGTGGGACCTCGCGTTCCACACGATTGCACTGTCCCTGGTGGATTTCGACTTCGCCAAGGAACAACTTCTGCTGATGCTGCGGTCTCTCTATGCCCATCCTAACGGACAGATTCCCGCATACGAGTGGAACTTCAGCGATGTGAATCCGCCGGTGCATGCCTGGGCGACACTATTTCTCTACAACATTGAAAAAGAGCTAGGCAGGGCCGATCTGCGCTTTCTGGAGCGCTCCTTCCAGGGATTGATGCTGAACTTCAACTGGTGGGTGAACCGCAAGGACCCCGACGGACGCAACGTATTCGCGGGCGGCTTCCTGGGGCTGGACAACATCGGTGTTTTCGATCGCAGCGCCCCTCTGCCCAGCGGCGGACACCTGGATCAGGCGGATGGCACGGCGTGGATGGCGTTCTACTGCCTTTGCATGTTCGAGATCGCGCTCGTACTGACCGAGTATGACTCGGTATATGAGGAGATTGCATTCCGCTTTCTTGAGCATTGGTCATGGATTACTTACGCTATGGACAGAATCGGCGTGAATCATGACGAAATGTGGGACTCCGCGGACGGGTTCTTCTACGATCTGCTCCATTTCCCTAACGGCGATGCCGCGCGACTGAAGATTCGCTCAATGGTGGGACTGTTGCCGTTGTGTGCAGCAATCGTATTCGAGCCGGGCAGACTAGCGCATCACCAGAGGATCAAGGAACTGATCGAGTTGTTTCACAAGCGCCATCCCGAGGTGGTGAAACAGATCGCCGTTGACAAGACATTCGCCGGATACCTGGACCGCAGGCTGGCGTCGGTCTGCAATAAAGAGAAGATGACGCGCATTCTGTCCTATATGCTTGATGAAAAGGAGTTCTTCAGTCCCTACGGCATACGGTCGCTGTCCCGATACCACCTCGACCATCCCTTTGAATTTTATCTTGGGGGGCAAGAATACAGGGTCCAATATCTGCCGGCCGAGTCGAACACTGGAATGTTCGGCGGCAACTCCAATTGGCGAGGGCCCATCTGGATGCCCGTCAATGGGCTGATCATTCGGGGGCTGCTGAACCTGTATCCGTTTTACGGCCCGGAATTTAGGGTCGAGTGTCCGACTGGCTCGGGGAAGTACCTGACGCTGTTTGAGGTCGCGAAAGAAATTGGGCGCCGGCTGTCCTCGATTTTTCTTCGCGACGCAAGCGGTTGTCGGCCCGTCTATGGGGGCACGAAAAAGTTCCAGGAAGACCCCTATTGGCGGGATTACATCCTTTTCTACGAATACTTCCATGGTGACAATGGCGCGGGGCTGGGCGCCAGCCACCAGACCGGCTGGACGGGGCTGATCGCCCGTAGCCTGGATTTGTTCGCACGCGTAAGTGCGGAAACCGCGTTACAGGTTCCTGAGGAGCTCGTTGCTCGCATGACACAGGACCAAGTTGTGGGACGCTAATGTAACGTTAACAGAGCGCCAGAGTTACAGTCTCGGCCGAGCGAGCCGGCGCGTGCACTGAACATCGAAACCACGATTTCTCTCAATATCGCGGCACGGCACCTTTCGAAATCTGGCGAGACCCCGAAGCCGGTCTTCACAACTCTAGGTGCAGCCGGAATCCAGGGACAATTACCGGACCCCGGTCGCGGTTATAGGCCGGATTTACGATGTATTGCACATCGGGTGCGGCGTAAAGCCCATGCCGCAGATGAACGGTGTAGTAACTCTCCACAATATTCTCGCGGCCGTAGTTCAGCGCGCCATCGCCGATGATAAATCCCAGTCCGCCCAACGCGAGATAGCGCTGGTGGTCGCCAGAGACGGCGTTTGACGCGAAAGCGACGCCAAAACGATCTTTCATGCGTCCCCACCTGCGGCCGTTGTCGTTTTCCTTTATTGAGTATAGTCGGGCGGTTGACGCACCAATTTGCCGTTAATTTGTA
>Ga0306926_10003814_pt1 | contig 15707 bp, 9 predicted proteins | sample flu12Cox44000178_FD_203759 | JGI IMG/M metagenome (GOLD analysis project Ga0306926, IMG submission 203759) | Lab enrichment of tropical soil microbial communities from Luquillo Experimental Forest, Puerto Rico - flux8day.12C.oxic.44.000.178 (v2)... | ecosystem: Environmental > Terrestrial > Soil...
CCTAACGAAGAGGAAGGCGCCGATGTGGCAATGGTCACGGAAGATTTCTGGCAGAAACGAATGGGCGGGGACCCAGACGTCATAGGCCGTAACATCACTCTCGACGGCGTGGCGCACACGATTGTTGGCGTGCTGCCAAACATGCCGTTTGCATGGGTCGGTCCGAACGCCGAGGTCTGGACAACCAAACCGTATGTGATTCCCGGTTTTACGTACGAACGAATGATGCGCGGCACCGCCTTTTTGCGCGTCGTAGGCCGGTTGAAAGCCGCAATCAGCGTAGAACAAGCGCGAGCCGCCTTACCTGCATTAGAGCAGAGTTATCGTGCTGAGTTTCCGGGCAAGATCGATAGCGCTTTAGCGACCACGTTGAAGACGCTTCCGGAGGATGTGAGCGGAAACCTACGCTCTGCGTTTGCAACACTGTTCGCCGCGGTGGCTTTCGTGTTGCTCATCGCCTGCAGTAATGTTGCAAATCTGCTCTTGGTCCGGTTCAGCGGACGCCGCCGTGAGATCGCGTTGCGAATGGCGATTGGCGCATCCCGCGCGGGCATTGTACGGCTGTTCGTCTTTGAAAGTTTGCTCGTGAGTCTTCTCGCCGGAGCCTTAGGCGCCGTGCTCGCCTGGCAGTTGGTGCCGCTGGTTCCGAAAATGGCCGCGAATTTTTTGCCGTTCGATCCGAACACACGCGTCAACCTCTCCTTTCCCGTGCTCGGCTTCACAGTTGGGTTGTCGCTTTTGACCGGGCTGATGATGGGAATCTATCCTGCGCTTCAAACCTCCCGCGGCGATTTAGTAGATGGGCTTAAGGAAGGCGGTCGCGGGGTGAGCGGCAGCGTGAGACAACAGCGCTTCCGAAAAATCCTCGTCGGTGCGCAAGTGGCGCTGTCGGTGACGCTGCTCGCTGGCGCTGCATTGTTGATCGCGAGTTTTATTCGTCTCAATCAGCAAAACGTTGGCTACCAGTACAGAAATGTTTGGATTGGCTTCGTCACTTTACCGACAACGCAATACTCTGATCTCGACACACGGCAGCGTTTTGTAGAGCGTTTGCTTCCCTCGTTGCGAGCGGTTCCAGGTTTTCAAGATGTCACGATCAGCGGCGATATTCCGCTGCTGGGCGGCGGCGGCAACGCGACGCTTTATTCGCGCGCCGATGGCGAGGTGTTGCCGGTGGACAAGCGGGCGACGGCGCCAAGCCACGACGTTTCGCCCGGTTATTTCAAGGCCTGGGGCATTCCTGTTCTGGCAGGACGCGATTTCGATGAGCACGATACCGCCAATCATCAGAACGTCGTTCTCATCAGTCAGTCAGGCGCGAAGAAGGTATTCGGCAGCGAAAATCCGATTGGCAAAACGCTTCTGGTCACGAGTTTCGGCACACCGTGCGAGATCGTCGGCATCGTGGGCGACGTTCGCTCGCGAAAGGTTAACGAGCCTGATGACATGGAATTTTATCGTCCATGGGCGCAGGAAAACTTTCCATTCCCGACGATTGTGGTGCGCAGCAATTTGAGGGAGGACGCCGTCACAAAATTGGTGCGCTCAACGATTGCGACTGTTGATCCCGGTCTTGCAATCGCGCTGCCGCAATCGATGGAGAGAATCGTTGCACAAGGCCTCGGTCAGACTCGGCTGATGACCTGGCTGCTCGGAATTTTTGCCGGTATTGCCTTGTTGCTCGCAGCAATCGGGATCTATGGCGCAGTGGCATACACGGTCGAGCAACGCACTGGCGAAATCGGAGTGCGCATGGCGCTCGGCGCGCAGACACATGACGTGCTGCGCTTGATTGTGAACCAGGGGATGAGACCGGTGGTTATCGGGCTCGCGATCGGAATTGTGTCGGCCTTTGCGATTGGCCGTTTGCTTACATCGCAGCTTTACGAAGTTTCGGCGCATAATCCCGCGCTACTTGCCGCTTCAACGGTATTGCTTGCGGCGATCGCACTGGTTGCATGTCTGGTCCCGGCGCGGCGAGCTGCATACGTTGATCCCATTCAAGCGTTGCGCACCGAATGACTCGTTAGGCCAATGCAAGGTTTCTGGGATGACTTTCGTTATGGCTTGCGCTTGTTGGGCAAGAATCCGGCGTCGTCTGCTGTTATCATTTTGATTCTTGCCATTGGCATCGGTGCGAGCGGTTCGCTCTATAGCATCATCGACGGCGCGTGGCTGCATGCCTTCGCCTACAGATATCACGACCAGTTTGTTGCCCTCCGCGCAAAATTTCCGCGACGTGATCTGACCTCGTGGTTCTTTTCCGCGCCGGAATATTTCGATGTGCGGCGGCTCGCGCACGTTTTCAGCGAGACTACGGCGCTGCGGCACATCGACATGAACATTGAAGAAGGCGAAAGCTCGGAGCGCGTCTCTGCGACCGAAGCGACGGCGAGTCTCTTTCGCCTAACGAACGTCCCGCCGCTCCTCGGACGCGTCTTTACCGCGGAAGAAGATCGTCCTGGCGGCGAGAAGGTGATGGTGATGAGCCATCGCCTGTGGAAACGGCATTATCAAGGTTCACCCGGCATTTTGAACAAGCAGATCCGTCTGAACGGGCAGTTCTATACTGTCATCGGGATAATGCCGCCGCGTTATTTGGTGTGGGGATCGGATCTATGGATCCCGATGCAATTGAATCCGGCGGAGAACGATCGCGCCACGCGACGCTTGTGGATCGCGGGTGTGCTCGCGCCGCGCATGACGTTGCAACGAGCGACCGCGGAGTTGGAAAATTTCGCGCACCAAATCGAAAGCGACCACGATCTAACGAATCCTGAATACGGCGGTTATCGCGTCTGGGCCGAAGATGTAGGCGAATCAGTCATCGGCTCACTCAAACCGGCGTTAATGATTTTGATGGGCGCGGTTGCTCTTGTGCTCTTGATGTCATGTGCAAACGTCGCAAATCTATTGCTCGCGCGCGCAACTGCGCGCACCCGCGAGATCGCCACGCGCATGGCGCTTGGCGCAAGCCGCGGACGACTCGTTAGGCAGCTCCTTACCGAATCGCTCGCTCTCCCGCTGCTTGGCGGTTCGTTAGGCTTCATGATTGCAATCTGGTGCGTGCCGGTGTTGATGTCGCTCATTCCGCCCAACTACATCGCGGAGGAAGCCGTTATTAGCGTGAACTACAAGGTGCTGCTCTTCACCATTCTCGTTTCGCTTGCGCTCGGCTTGATCTTCGGGCTTTCCCCTGCCTGGCAATCTTCCAATCCAAATTTTTCCGAAGCATTGAAGGAAACTGGGCGCGGCGCCGCGGGTGATCGACGTGGACGCCGGATTCGAAATCTCCTCGTTATCGGCGAGGTCGCGTTCGCAGTCATCATCTTAAGTGCCACTGGATTAATGATCAAAAGCTACCAGCGCCTAACGAGTCTTCAGGTCGGAATTCGTCCGAACAATCTCGTCACGATGCGCCTCTCGTTGTCGGAGTCGCGCTATGCGGAGGACGCGCAACGAACCGCGTTTTACGATCAACTTCTCACTCGCCTCGATGCGCAACCGGAAATCGACGGTAGCGCCGCCATCTCCACGCGACCGATGGAAGAACGCGCCGCCGCGCGCGATCTTTTGCTGGAAGGACATTCGCCGAACGAAGGAGGTGCGCTGCCCAATGCCACTTACCGCGTCGTCACGCCGAGTTATTTCAAGGTGATGGGAATTCCGCTGGTGTGCGGACGTTTCTTTGCGCGCGATGACGATCAACAACACCGCCGCGTCGCGGTCATCAGCAAAACAATGGCGGAAAATTATTGGCCCAACGCCGATCCAATCGGGCAGCGTTTCAAACTCGGCAACGTGAACTCCGAAAGCGCGAGCACGTCTGCGGCGGAAGCTAACGACTGGATCACGATCATTGGCGTAGTGGGTAATGTCAGGCAGGGGCTCGCCGTCGAAGTTCCTAATCGCCCGGAGTTTTATCTCTCGTACGCGCAGCAGCCTGGCGAGTCGCGCGATATGGCGCTCATCGTGCACTCGCGCAGCAAATCCGTCGTTGCACTCGTTAGGCGCGAAATTGCCGTGCTCGATCCGCAACTGCCGATCTTTCAGGTTCTCACCTATGACGAAATCGTCAGCCACGTCTTCGGACCGAAACGGCTCGCGCTTGTTTTGCTCGCGACTTTCGCCGGCATCGCGTTGCTGCTCGTCACGATCGGGCTTTACGCGATCATCGCTTACTCTGTCACCCAGCGCCGGCAGGAAATCGACATCCGCGTCGCCGTCGGCGCACAGAATCGCGATGTGCTGAAGCTGATTCTTAGCCACGGCGTGCGACTCACAACTTTCGGAATAGCCATCGGTGTGATCGGCGCACTCATGCTCACGCGTTTGATGTCCAGTTTGCTATACGGTGTGAGTGCAAGCGATGTATCCATCTACGCCATTGTCACGACCGTGCTGAGCAGCGCGGCCTTGTTGGCCACCTATTTTCCAGCTCGCCGGGCAATGAAAATCGATCCGATAGTTGCTTTACGCCACGAATAGTCGCCACCAAGTGATATGTACGATCTGAAATTTGCGTTGCGCCAGCTCCGAAAATCGCCGGGATTTACTTTTGTCGCAGTTTTGACTCTCGCGCTCGGGATCGGGGCAAACGTGGCGATTTTTTCCGTCGTCAATACAGTGCTTCTTCGTCCGTTCGCTTTCAGCCACCCGGATCGGCTGGTTTGGATTTCATCTCAACTGCCGACCAATCCGCATGCTCCGTTTTCGCTTCCGGACTTCTGTGACTATCGCGATCAGAACACTCTTTTCGACGGACTCGCAGCGGTTGGGACTTACAACGCCAATCTCATCGATGCCGGCGAGCCGGAGCGTGTTCAGGGATTGCGGGTTTCGGCGAATCTTTTCCAGCTTCTCGGCATACGGCCGGTGCGTGGTCGCGCGTTCATCGCAGAAGACGACGCACTGAACGCTGCACCGATCGCGATGATCAGCTCCGGCTTATGGTCACGACGTTACGCGAAGCAGGACGTCGTGGGGCGCAGTGTGAATTTAAATGGCGAGCCGCGCGTCATTGTCGGCGTGTTGCCACCGGATTTTGCTCTCCCAAATTTCGAAAGTGACGTCGTGGTTCCGCTGCAACCAGAAGGCGACCCACGCAGAAAAATTCGTACGTCTGTGCACTTCCTGCGTTTTGTAGGGCGACTGAAACCTGATGTAACTCTGGCGCAAGGCCGTGCCGAGTTGGATACCATTCGGCAGGATATTCGCAAAAAATTTCCAGAAGGTAACGTTGGCAGTACTGGCGTCACTGTGCTGTCGCTTAGTGACGAGATCGCTGGGAACGTGAGGCCGATGTTAATAACGATTCTGGGCGCAGTTGCGGCCCTGCTATTGATCGCGTGCGCCAATCTGGCAAGCCTGTCACTTGCGCGCGCTGCAGGTCGGCAGCGCGACCTGGCCGTCCGCGCTGCGCTTGGTGCGGCTCGCAGCCAGCTGGTTCGTCTGTTGTTCACGGAAAGTGCAGTGCTGACCGTGGTGGGTAGCCTAATCGGTTTTCTTCTGTCCCTCTGGGGTTCCGATATTTTGGTTCGGTTCGTGCCTGCAGATTTGCCACGCGCCAGCGGTGTGACGATTGTTTGCGGTCTGGCGCCCGCGTGGTTGCTCTCGCGCGCAGATTTGCGCGACGCGCTCGCCTCGGGACGTGGTGAGGCGGGTAACAGCGCTCAATCGCGTCTCCGGCGCTTCCTTGTAACGGCACAGGTTGCGCTTGCGTTGGTGTTGCTGGCGAGTGCTGGTCTCTTCCTGCGCAGCTTCGCCCAACTCACCAGGGAAAATCCCGGGTTCGATTCCCATGGCGTATTGACGGTGCGGCTTTCGCTTTCGACTGACAGTTATCCCGACCGTGCTTCAGTCGTTAGGCTAGTGGACAAGTTTGTGCCGCGCCTGCGGACTATTCCCGGAGTGGAAAGCATGGGCGTTGTCTCGCTGCTTCCCTTGGGCGGCGGTCATTCCAGTATCAATTTTACAGTGCCGGATCGCCCTCCGTCCAAACGGGAGGATACTCCGAGGGCAAATTATCGGATCGTTACACCGGGATACATTTCGACGATGCACATACCGCTGCTAAGCGGGCGCGATTTCGCCGAAGAGGATGACGCGAATCGTGCGGCGGTCGCGCTAATTAGTACGTCGGTCGCGCGCAGGCTCTTCTCTGACCGCTCGCCGCTTGGCCAGCGACTTCTAATCGACGACTCGGACGGAGATCCGCGTCCCGTTCAGATCGTCGGCGTGGTGGGCGATGTGAAACAGGAGAAGCTCGAAGTGCGGCCGACGTTCGATATTTACCTTCCCTGGCGCCAGGTTATCCCTGAGGCCGTGCCGTGGCTGCGCAGCACCTCGTTTTTGGTCTTCCGGACGAGCATGCCACCAATGTCTCTCGAGGCGGCGGTGAGAAAGGCGATCCGCAACCTCGACCCAAGCATCCCGACGACGAACATTCGTAGCATGGAAGAAGTAATGGGTGGAGCGCTTGCAGTGCGCCGTTTCAGCCTCTCACTTGTCGGAGTATTTGCCCTGACGGCATTGCTCCTAGCTGCGGCTGCGCTGTATGCGGTAATTGCCTACGGGATCGAACAACGCACGCGCGAGATCGGAGTGCGGATGGCGCTCGGCGCAACTCGGCTCGAGATTTTGGAGATGATTGTGGGCGAGGGTTTTCGCCTGGTTGCGACAGGTATTGTGCTCGGATTTCTCGCCGTAATTCCACTCGCGAATCTGATCGTCACACAGCTCTACGGCGTTAGCACCCATGATCCGTTGACGTATACGATTGTGTTAGTAGCGCTCAGTGCCGCAGCATTGTTCGCCAGTTACTTTGCAGCCCGTCGAGCAATGCATCTCGATCCGATGGTTGCTTTGCGCCACGAGTAATTGCTCTATCAGAATGATCGCTTACTACTGGTCGCCAGTTGTCATCGTTGCTTCGAGCGGCGCTTGCGTTTCGAATTCCTTTGAATATCCGTGGCGGTGCGTTGTCTCATATCTACTTCAACTTCCCATGCATCTCCGTTTCGTAACTTGTATTATCGTTGCGGCGCTCAGCACGGCGGCAATTTTCGCCCAGGGAACGAATCAGCCGACGGTCGACGAGCTTATCGCAAAGAACATCGAGGCCAAGGGCGGCGCGACTGCGTTGAACAATCTTCAAACACTGCGCTCGACGGGTAAGCTGCTGGTTCCCGTGCAGGGGCAAATCGAGCTGGGCTATTTGCAAACAAAAAAGCGCCCTGACGAAGTTCGCACCGAGGCTTCGCTCCAGGGGATGACGCAGATAGAGGCGTATGACGGCAAGGAGGGATGGAAGGTCTCGCCATTTTTCGGGCGCAAAGATCCCGAGCGCATGTCCGCCGATGACGTGAAGGCGTTAGTGGAAGATGCCGAGATGAGTGGCCCTTTGGAGAATTGGAAGGAAAAAGGCAGCACCGTGGAGTATCTCGGAACTGAGGATGTCGATGGAACCCTCGCGCACAAACTGAAAGTCGTGCGAAAGAACGGCGACGTCAGTTTTGTCTACTTGGATCCTGACCACTTTCTTGAGATCCGAATTGTTACCCAGCGAGTGCGGCACGGTGCGCATGAAGAAGTCGAGATGAACCTTGGCGATTATGAAAAAGCCGGCGGCGTATTTGTTCCGACATCAATCGAGGTCGGGAGCAAGGGCTCCCCGGACAAGCAAACGATCGTGGTTGATAAAGTCGAAGCCAATGTGCCGGTGGATGACACGATATTTCATTTTCCCGGTCAAATAAGCGTCCCTGAACCAAAGCGCTGATTAATCGATGAAGATATTGAATCACCAAAAGCGACGTGATGCCGCTCGTCCACTCCCAAAGTCCGCCAGTCGGACGGACTCGTCCCGTGGCGCGCGTCCGCAAAACCAAATTAGCACCTCTATGAATTTCGCACGCAGTGTCGGACTCGCGAACGCGTTCGAGGTTGGAATGCGATGCGTTCTCGCGTCGCTTTTCCTTTGCGCCATTTCTGTCTACGGAGCTGATGCTCCATATAATTCGGCGAGCATTTCCGGGCTTGGAGCGCGCAATATCGGGTCGGCGGCAATGAGCGGACGCATCTCGTGCATCGCGGGAGCCCACGAGCCATCGGGTAAGATCACGCTGTTCGTGGGTTCGGCCAGTGGCGGCGTTTGGAAATCCGACGACGGCGGAACGCGGTATCGCCCGGTATTCGACGAACAACCTGTGCAATCGATTGGCGCCATCGCGCTCGATCCGAAGAATTCGAAAAACGTTTGGGTCGGCACCGGTGAATCCTGGACGCGCAACAGTGTGTCCATTGGTGAGGGAATCTATAAGTCAACCGATGGCGGCGAAACGTGGTCGCGCGCTGGCTTGGAGAAATCCGAGCGGATTGCACGGATAGTCGTTGATCCAAGAACTGGCGACACGGCTTTCGTCGCGGTTCCTGGCGCGTTGTGGAGCGATTCTTCGGACCGCGGCCTGTACAAAACGACCGACGGCGGCAAAACGTGGCAGCAAGTTCTCAAGGGAGCGAATCTTTCGACAGGCTGCACTGATGTTGAAATTGATCCGAGCAATCCCGACATCATGTTTGCCGCTATGTGGGATTTCCGGCGCAAAGGCTGGGAATACCGATCGGGCGGCGCAGCTCCGACGGCACCTTCAGCCAGTGGATTGTTCCGTTCGACTGATGCTGGCAACACATGGACGGAGATTACAGAGCAGGCCAACAAAGGTTTCCGAAAGAAACCGTATGGACGTTTGGCGGTGGCGATCGCGCCATCGAAATCGCAACGCGTTTACGCGTTCGTGGAATCGCCGGAGAGCGCGTTGTTTGTTTCGGACGACGGCGGCGCGACGTGGGAGAAACGGGACAAAAGCCAGTGGATGGTGTGGCGTCCGTTCTACTTCGCGAACCTGATTGTTGATCCCAAAAATCCAGACCGGCTTTTCAAGCCGGACGGCTCGCTGATTGTTAGCGAGGACGGCGGAAAGAGCTTTGCTGTGGTGGGCGGGTTTCAAGGCGCCCACGGCGACGCGCACGATGTCTGGATCGATCCGACCAATTCCCAAGTCGTATTCGCGGGGGACGATGGCGGGATGTGGTACTCCTACAACGGCGGCAGCAAATGGTGGAAAGGAGAAAACCTGCCGGTGTCGCAGTTCTATCATGTGAGCGTGGACGAAAAAGACCCTTACCAGGTGTACGGCGGATTGCAGGACAACAGCTCTTGGGTAGGTGATTCGGAATACCCAGGCGGCATCACTAATCATCGTTGGGAAAACATGTTCAATGGCGACGGGTTTTGGATGTTCGAGGACCCAGCCGATCCTGACTACATCTACGCCGAATACCAGGGCGGCGAGATTGGCCGCGTCAATCGCAACACGCATGCGGCTCGCAACATCAAGCCGCGGCCGAATTACAATGAGAAGCTACGGTTCAACTGGAATACACCGATCGCACTTTCGCCTAACGAAAAGGGAACAATCTATATCGGCGCGCAATTTCTATTCCGCTCGCGGGATCACGGCCAGACATGGGATCGTATTTCGCCTGACCTGACTACCAACGATCCGCAAAAGCAAAAGCAGGAGCAGTCCGGTGGAGTGACGGTGGACAATTCGTCGGCGGAAATGCATACGACCATTTATTCCATCAGCGAATCGCCAAAGCAGAAGGGGCTGATCTGGGTCGGCACGGACGATGGCAACCTGCAAGTCACGCGTGACGGCGGCAAGACGTGGACCAATGTAGTCGGCAACGTGCCAGGCTTGCCGAAGAACTCGTGGGTGAACTGGGTCCAGGCTAGCAACTTCAATCCTGGCACCGCTTACGCCGCGTTTGATCGGCATACCTTTGGCGACATGGCGCCGTACGTTTTCAAGACGACCGACTACGGTAAGACTTGGACGCCGCTCGTTACGTCTCAGGACGCGAAGAGCGTTCGTGGATACGCGCACGTGATTAAAGAGGACTTGGTTAAACCTGATCTTCTGTTCCTCGGCACCGAATTCGGACTCTGGGTTTCAATTGATGGCGGAAAAAGCTGGGCACAATTTAAGGGCAACCATTTTCCTGCTGTTGCAGTTCGCGATCTGGCGATTCAGCCACGCGATAACGATCTGGTTCTCGCTACCCATGGCCGCGGGATTTGGATAGTGGATGACATCACGCCGCTGCGCGCGTTGACTCCAGATTTGTTGAAGCAGGATGTTGCTTTTGTTTCGGCGCGACCAGTGCAACAGCGCATCGAGGGCCAGGGTGGATGGGCCAATGGCGACGCCGTTTTTGTTGGCGAGAATCCGCCCGACTCTGCCGTGATCAACTATTATCAGCGTGAGCGGCATTTGTTTGGAAAAATGAAGCTCGAAGTTCTGGATTCATCGGGGCGGGTTGTTGACGAATTGCCGGCGAGCAAACGACCGGGATTGAATCGGGTGACGTGGACCATGCGGGCGAAACCCCCACGTGTACCGCCTGCTGCGCAAATCGCTGTTGCTGGGACAAACGGCCCGCGGCTTGTGCCCGGCGATTACACTGTGCGCCTAACGAAGGCAGGCAAGGTTTACGACACCAAACTGAAGATCGGTCTTGATCGAAGGGCGAAATTCAGCTCAGCCGATCGGAAGGCGCAGTTCGACGCGGCGATGAGAGTTCACGGTTTGTTTGGGGACGAGAGCGCGCTTATGGATCGGATTATCGGCCTGCGACAGGCGCTGGCCCAGACCGGTGCCGCATTGCCGGAAGGCGATCCGCTTCGCAAGCAGATCTCTGATTTCGACGGAAAAGTGGATGCGGTGCGTAAGAAAATTGTTGCCACGACCGAAGGCGGTGCAATCACAGGCGAGGAACGTTTGCGTGAGCACACCGACCAGCTTTACGGAGCAGTTCTTAGTTACGAAGGCAAACCGGCCGCCTACCAGATGGTCTACATTGACACGCTCAAACGCGAACTAAGCGACGTGACAAAACAACTCGATCAACTTCTCGCGCAGGAGTTACCCGCACTGAACGATTCGCTCAAGTCGAAAGGCCAACAGCCACTTTCGCCGCCGCCAGCCAAAGTTGGAGCCAAGGATTCAGCAGGTGACGCAATTGGCGGAGCAGGCGGTAGCCGCTTGCTTCCATCGGACTTCCGCATTTCGTACTAGCCGGGTTGCGTTTGAACGGCGATTCCACATCCACAAACATTCGAGTGGTTCTGCGGAAGATTGGAAGTTAATCTTTCATGCGACAATGGAGCGCAAGCCTGCTGTCGCGGTTGTTTTTCACCACGTCGGTCCTTACCACCACGCCCGGCTGAATGCTGCGGCCGACAGATTGTTAGTGACCGGGATTGAATGGTCAGCCCAAGGCTATAACGCGTGGGGCGCAGCGGCCACGCCTGCGCGGTATCACAAAGATTCACTTTTCCCAGAAGCGACAGATCATTATCCGGACACGGCCGAGCTTCGGTGTGCGTTCTCATCGGCTTTAGAGCAGACCAAGCCCGATGTGGTGGCCGTCAATGGCTGGAATAATTTCGGATCCCTCATAGCCGCGAACTGCTGTGTGCGACGCGGGATACCCATGGTCGTAATGTCTGAGAGCTCTCGCCGGGATGAACCTCGCACCTGGTGGAAGGAAGCCATCAAGCAGCGAATCGTCGGTTTGTACTCTGCCGCACTCGTCGGCGGCGAGCGTCACATGGAGTATCTAGTTGAACTTGGAATGCCGCGCGAACGAGTGTTTACCGGATACGATGTGGTCGATAACGATTATTTTGGGCGGCGCACCTCAGAAATTCGAAATTCGAAATTCGAGATTCGAAAGAAGTATGGCGTGCCCGAGAACTACTTTCTCGCGTCAGCGCGGTTCATCGAGAAGAAGAATCTCCCGTGCTTGATCATGGCTTACGCGGAGTACCGGCGGAGATTAGAAGCCGGAGATCGGAGGTCAGATATCGGACCGCAAGCTGCTCCATGGGACCTGGTCTTGCTCGGTGATGGGCCACTCAAATCCGATCTCTGTCGTCTGATTTCTGATCTCCGATTGCAGAAGCACGTACATCTGCCAGGCTTCATCCAATACGAGGAATTGCCGGGTTACTACGCACTAGCGAATGCATTCGTGCATGCGAGCACAACTGAGCAATGGGGATTGGTTGTGAACGAAGCCATCGCGTCAGGGTTGCCGGTGATTGTATCGAACCGCTGTGGATGTGCACTGGAACTAGTGAACGGCAACGGCTTTACTTTTGATCCAACTAACCAGCATGAGCTCGCCGCGCGGCTATTAGAAGTGGCCTCGTTGTCGGATCAGGAGCGAAAACATCTCGGTGACGCCAGCTACAGGGTTGCAGCGAACTTTGCGCCTGAACGTTTTGGTGAAGGATTGGAGCGTGCAGCCAGCGTGGCGATGGAAGTTCTACAAAAGAGACTTGGAGTAATGGATCGCGCGCTGTTACTCGTCACAAGACGTTATACACGATGAAAGGGAATGATCCGGTAGCGGCGTATTTCGACAAGCTCCCTGAGACTCACAAGCGGCAGTTCGAGCAACGCGCATCGGGTGGAAACTTCAATTTCCAACAACGTTTGAAACTCGCGTGTGAATTGGGTGGCGCGTCGTCAGGGCGACTGCTCGACTGCGCGTCAGGCACGGGTGAGATAACATGCGCGTTGTTAAGGTCGGGCAGATTTGATCACACGACCGTCGTCGACGTTTCGCCGGAGATGTTGCAGAGCGCAAAGGAACTTCTCACTTCGCAAATCAGAAATGCGGAAATTGAATTCGTCCAGTCGGACGTGTTCAACTTCAAGCCATTTGATTCGCGTTTCGACCTTATTCTGTGCCTGGGATTGATTGCGCACACTGGACGACTGGACATTTTACTCCCGCACTTGAAATCGATGCTCACGTCTGGGGGGCGAATCATTTTGCAAACAACACTGACCGATCATCTCGGAACACGAATTGTCCGTGCACTTACTTCGCGCAGCGAGCTGGCTCGGCGCGGATACAAGATTTCGTGGTTCTCCCAACGAAACATCTCCGACACCTGCGATCGCGCCGGGTTGCGGATCTTGGAGACGCGGCGGCACGGCCTGGGGGTTCCATTCGGTGATCGCTTGTGGCCACGGGCGAATTTTCAGCTGGAAACGCGGTTGGAAAAATGGGCTGGCCGCCACGGAGCCGATGCGATTTATCTGCTCGGAGCTGGATGAAAGTCGGTTTTTTGGTCAGCAGCGTTTCCCGCGAAGCGGGCGGACTGTTTCAAAGCGTGCGCGGACTTGCCAAGGCGGTAGCGTCCACAAATGCGAATGTGCGGGTGTTTGGGATTCGCGACGAACACAGTGCCGTCGATTTGCAGGAGTGGCGGCCGCTTTCTGTTCACACGTTTCGGCCGCGACTGCGGGCGTGGGGCTACTCAAACCAGATCGTCCCCGCGATGCTCAACGCCGATCTCGACATCCTATCCGTGCACGGTTTATGGAAATATTGCTCCGTCGGTTCTCAACGCTGGCATAAGGGGACGGGCCGACCTTATGTAGTTCATCCGCATGGCATGATGGACCCATGGGCCCTGCGAAACGCGCGTTGGAAGAAACGAATCGCAGCGGCGATTTACGAAAATCAACATTTGCGCGGAGCCGCTTGCCTGCGCGCACTCTCGGAAGCTGAAGCACGGTCGATACGCGGTTATGGATTACGCAATCCTATTTGCATGATTCCCAATGGCATTGATTTACCCCACCTGCGCGGGAGCGATGCGAAAACTCAGTCGGAGAGTCGAAGAACTCTGCTCTACCTCGGCCGGCTTCACCCAAAGAAAAACCTGGCAAATCTAATCCGTGCGTGGAAAAAGGCGTCCAATTCGCTGGGCCCAAACAGCGATTCTTGGGTCCTCACAATCGCCGGGTGGGATCAGGGCGGATACGAAAGCGAACTGAAGCAGATCGCAGTTGGCGCTCCGGTCGTTTTTCTTGGCCCGCGATTCGGCGTGGAGAAAAGCGAATGCTATCGCACATGCGACGCATTTATTCTGCCGTCATTGAGCGAAGGTCTACCGATGAGCGTGCTTGAAGCGTGGGCGTATGCGAAACCGGTGTTAATGACACCTGAGTGCAATCTGCCGGAGGGTTTCGAAGCCAACGCAGCGCTGCGAATTGGGTCCAGTGCAGACGAAATTGCCGCTGGTCTAAAACAACTGGTTGAAATGAGCTACGGCGATCGCGCCGCAATGGGTACTCGTGGACGCACTCTGGCCGCAACAAAATTCGCATGGCCACGAATCGGCGAACAGATGCGCGCGGTTTTTGAATGGGTGCTGGGCGCGGAAATGCCGAACACTGTACGATTGTGAGAACACGCCGGTAATACTGTCATTCTGAGCGGAGCGAAGAATCTCGGATCAATTTTATCCGTCGCGAACGGAGATAGACCAGAGATGTTTCGCTTCGCTCAACATGACAATGCCATTTATAAATTCGGTTCTCAGATGTTTCTTGTGATAGCTACTGGCATCCGACATCTGACTTCTTGAATGACTATGCTGGACGTTGAACAAAATCGTCGCGCTAGGAAGTACTCGTCGGACGAGATGATTCGACGCGTTTTGTGGACGCTGGCGCACCCGCTTTTCCGGTTTAGCCCGAGGCCGTGTTTCGGTTGGAGACGATTGCTGCTCCGCTGTTTCGGAGCAAAGATTGGCCGAAGCGTGCATGTATATCCGTCGGCGACGATTTATTTTCCATGGAATCTCGAGGCTGGAGATGAAAGCGCGATCGGCGAGCAGGTGTTTATTTATAATCTTGGACGCGTGACGCTCGGGTCGCGCGTCACGATCTCGCATCGCGTGCATCTTTGCGCGGGAACACACGATCACACCAAACCGGATTTTCCGCTGCTGCGTCCGCCGATTGTGATCGACTCCGATGCGTGGATTTGTGCGGATGCATTCGTGGGCCCTGGTGTCACAGTTGGCGAGGGAGCGATTGTTGGTGCGCGAGCGGTTGCGATGAAGGACGTGGAACCACGAAGCATCGTTGTCGGAAACCCGGCGCGCGAAAGCAAGAAGCGCGAGAACACTCAATGAACGAGCGTTCTTCTATCATTCGTCTGGAAACAGGGTTTTCGCGATGGCTACCGCGGTTGGTACTCTGCCGGTTACTAGCATCGTACGAGCGGCGGAATACGCGTGGCAGTCCGCAATCTTTATGCGCCTTAAATGCCGTCGGGGGTTGAATGACTCCGAATGCGTTTAGGCCGGAGAATCCGAAAGCTATTTCGCAAGCAGTTGGGATTAGCGTGGTGCTGCAACCCCTTCCACCAGAATCATGTTTGTTTTGGCGGTGCGGTGGCGCATCTTGCGCGGCTCGCGATATTCTTCGCAGTTCAGCCACTCTTTGGCGCGCTGTGCTGATTCGAACTCGAGTACAACAATGCGCTTCGGTTGCCAATCGCCTTCGAGTACTTCGGTTTTGCCGCCGCGCATGATGTATTTTCCGCCGTACTTCTCCACGGTAGCGCCTGCGAGCTTCTTATATTCTTCGTAGCCGACGGGGTCGAGGATCTCGATTTCGACGATGATGTAAGCGGGCATAGCTCGATTGAAGGGTTTTAAGCGGATAATTTAGGGGCCGTTGTGGCTGCGGTCTTTTGCGGCAAGCTCCGGAATTTTCCTTCGCCGCCGCAGTCGCAACCAATTGTTCCATGTTTTGCGCAAGCTGTCGCGC
>Ga0306926_10003819_pt1 | contig 15702 bp, 15 predicted proteins | sample flu12Cox44000178_FD_203759 | JGI IMG/M metagenome (GOLD analysis project Ga0306926, IMG submission 203759) | Lab enrichment of tropical soil microbial communities from Luquillo Experimental Forest, Puerto Rico - flux8day.12C.oxic.44.000.178 (v2)... | ecosystem: Environmental > Terrestrial >...
CGCTATGGTCCTTGGGGATTTGAACCACGTCGGCGCTGCCGTCGCCGCTCGACAATTGCACCAGGCAGAGCCGGTCGCGATGCGGGTTGAGCCCCATGGTCTCAGTATCGATTGCCACCGAACCGCCAAAGCGGGAAAGGTCGGGCAGGTCGCCGCGGTGCATGCGTACGGTCATGGTGCGTCAAAACCTTTCGAATCGATGCCTAGTGGAGCGGATTTGACGTTCGCTACCCTGCCGCCGCATGCCTCTTGCGAACGTCAAATCCAAAGCTCCACTAGAACAAATAGTTTACTAGTGGTCCTCTGATTCTAACATTCGCAAGCGTGGCTCCCCAAGTGGGATGCGAATGTTAGAATCGGACCACTAGCCAAGCTACCGCTCAAAGCCGGAACAGGCGAGCACCGTGTCGGGAGGGGCGACCGGCGAAATGGTGCCCAGGAAAGGACTCGAACCTTCACGGCCGTGAAGCCACTGGCACCTGAAGCCAGCGCGTCTACCAATTCCGCCACCTGGGCCCGGGGGGCGTTACTACGGATCGGTCGCGCGCTTGTCAAATTGGCGCTGCTTCGCCCAAATATTCTATACAGCGGCCGCCGGATGGCGTAGGCGGAACCATTGCGCAGGCTGGCAATCCCTGATGCGATCTCGGCGTTCGACCCCAAGGAAACTTACGAGGAAGCAGACGGCATGAGATCGAATTTGGATACCCTGGTCACGGTCTTCGGCGGATCGGGTTTTCTGGGGCGGCATGTGGTTCGTGCGCTGGCCAAGCGCGACTACCGCATCCGCGTCGCGGTTCGACGACCGGAGCTTGCCGGCCACCTGCAGCCGCTCGGCAGAGTCGGCCAAATTCACGCGGTCCAGGCCAATTTGCGCTATCCGGCTTCGGTCGACGCGGCGATGCGCGATGCAGAGGTCGTCATCAACCTGGTCGGCATTCTGACCGAAAGCGGAGCACAGAGCTTCGATGCGGTGCAGGCCAAGGGCGCGGGGGCGGTCGCCGCGGCGGCCGCTGGCGTCGGCGCGCGCATGGTGCATGTTTCTGCCATCGGGGCCGACGAGAACTCCCCTTCGCGCTATGCCCGTGCCAAGGCGGCCGGCGAAAAGGCGGTACTGGCCGCGATTCCCTCGGCAACGATCATGCGTCCCTCGATCGTGTTCGGGCCCGAGGACGAGTTCACCAACCGTTTTGCCGCGCTCGCCCAGTTCTCGCCGGCCCTGCCGCTGATCGGCGGGGGCCGGACCCGGATGCAGCCGGTCTATGTCGGCGATGTCGCAAAAGCGGTAGCCGACGCCGCCGAGGGAAAGACACGACCGGGCGGAATTTACGAACTTGGCGGTCCCGAGGCACTGACGATGCGCGAGATCATGCAACTCATCCTCGAGGTCACCGACCGCAAACGGATGCTCGTGTCGCTGCCCTTCGGCCTCGCAAAGCTGCAAGCCGTGTTGCTGCAGTTTGCGCCGGGTGCGCTGAAGCTGACGCCGGATCAGGTGGAGCTGTTGCGCAGCGACAACGTGGTGTCGGAGGTGGCCCGCGCCGCCGGCCTCACTTTGGAAGGACTCGGGATCGCGCCGGACTCGCTGGAGGCCGTGGTGCCGCAATATCTCTGGCGTTTCCGCCCCGCGGGGCAATTCCAGCGCAAGAACGCTTGAGCGGCGCTACTACCGCCCCATCGCCAGCGCGACCAGGCCGAGCGTACCGACGATCACGCGCCACCAGGCGAACAGCTGAAAGCCGTGCCGCGTCACATATTCCAGAAACGTCTTCACCACGACCATCGCGACGAAAAACGAAACCACGAAGCCGATTGCGACGATGCCGAGATGATCGGTCGTCATCTCGGCGCGATTCTTGTAGAAATCGTAGGCGAAGGCGCCGATCATGGTCGGGATGGCCAGGAAAAACGAAAATTCGGCGGATGAACGCTTGTCGGCGCCCAGCAACATGGCGGCTACGATCGTCGCGCCCGATCGCGACACGCCGGGGATCATGGCAAGGCATTGAGCGATGCCGATCCAGAGATACATCAAAAGCGGAAACCTGGTGGCATCGTGTTCATGCGGCTTGAGATCGAGCTGATCGACCCAAAGCAGAATCGCGCCGCCGACAATCAAGGTGAAGCAAACCACCCACGGATTGAAGAGAACTTCCTTGATGTATTTTCCGGCGATCAGCCCGATCACCACCGCAGGCAAAAAAGCCAGCAATACCCCGATCACGAACCGGCGGGCGTAGGCATCAGTGAACATGCCAAGCGCAATGTGCCAGAGCTTGGAGAAGTAGAGCGCGACGATCGCGAGAATGGCGCCGAGCTGGATCAAAATGGTGAAACTGTTCCAGAAACTTCCCTCGCCGAGACCGAAGAAGCGCTCGGCCAGCAGCAGATGACCGGTCGAGGACACCGGCAGGAATTCCGTGACGCCCTCAATGATGCCGAGAATCACCGCCCGCAAGGTATCTGACATCGTGCTATGTTCCGTTATGATCGATTTCGGTCAAAATGGTGGGCTCTTCTCGCTTATTCGTACCTTTGCCGCAATCGCAAAAATATAAAAACACCTGGTGTGGTGGTTCGGAAGTTCTCTTCATTTCCAACGCGAGTCCGCCAAGAGAACTTCCGACCAAAACCACACTAGAATCATAGGTTTCAAGTGTCCTTTCCGACCCGAAGTTCGCAAAGGCACTCGCTGAAAAAGGATGCGAACTTCGGATTCGGGACGCTGGTTGCGCGGCGGGTTTGCTTGAGTAGCTTGGCGGCCTTGCGGTTGCCGTTTGAGAAGTTCTCTCTGGCGCCTTGATGATTTTTTAAGCGCCGCGAAATATTCGAAAGGCTGCATGTACACGCTGTTCCACCATCCGTTTTGTCCACACTCGCGCTTCATCCGACTGGCGATAGGCGAATACGGTTTCGACCTGCGGCTCGTGGAGGAACGGGTGTGGGAGCGGCGGGAGGGCTTTCTTGCGTTGAACGCCGCATGCACCACGCCGGTATTGTTCACCGAGGGGCAGCCGGCGATCCCGGGCGCTGCCATCATCGCCGAATTCATCGACGAAACCCGCGGTGCCGAGATGGGCGAGCGGCGGCTCCTGCCGACGGCGATGGGCGAGCGCATCGAGGTACGCCGGCTGATGGCCTGGTTCAACGAGAAGTTCTTTGAAGAGGCATCGAACCCGCTGGTGACCGAGCGCATTTACAAGCGCTTCATGCGCGAGGACGAGGGAGGTGGTCCGCCCGCAGTCGACGTGATCCGCGCGGCAAAGACCAATGTGCGCTATCATCTGGCCTATATCGGCTGGCTGGCGCAACGGCGGAACTTCCTCGCCGGCGACCGGCTCACCTACGCGGACCTCGCCGCCGCGGCGCATCTTTCGGCGATCGACTATCTGGGCGACGTGCCATGGATCGAGGACGAAGCGGCAAAGGCGTGGTACGCGCGGGTCAAATCCCGCCCGTCGTTCCGCCCGCTGCTCAGCGAATGGCTGGCGGGGGTGCCGGCGTCGCGGACCTACGTGGACCTCGATTTCTGAACGACCTGGCCAGCTTGAAGGTTGCGCTGGCGGAGCAGGCGAACGCGCTCGGGTTTGACTGTATCGGCGTGACTGCACCGGGCGCACTCGGCGAGGCGGCAGCACACTTGCGCGAATTCCTCGAGGCCGGTTCACATGGTGACATGGACTGGCTTGCGCGCAATCCGGAACGGCGTGCCGATCCACGCGGGCTTTGGCCGGAAGTGCGCTCGGTGATCATGCTTGGCGTGAGCTATGGGCCCGATTCGGACCCTCTCGCCATCCTGAAGCAGCCGACGCGGGGCGCAATCTCGGTCTATGCGCAGGGCGAGGACTATCACGACGTGATCAAGAAACGCCTGAAGCAGCTGGCGCGATGGCTGGTCGCGGCGGTTCCCTGCGAGGTCAAGGTTTTTGTCGATACCGCCGCGGTGATGGAAAAGCCGCTGGCCCAGGCAGGGGGGATCGGCTGGCAGGGCAAGCACACCAACCTTGTTTCGCGCGCTTTCGGCTCCTGGCTGTTTCTGGGTGCGATCTTCACGACGCTCGATCTGCCGCGCGACGAGGCGGAGGCCGACCATTGCGGTTCTTGCCAGGCCTGCCTCGATATCTGCCCGACCTCGGCATTTCCCGCACCTTACAAGCTCGACGCGCGGCGTTGCATCTCCTACCTCACCATCGAGCATGAAGGGGCGATCCCGCGCGAACACCGCAAGGCGATCGGCAACCGCATCTATGGCTGCGACGATTGCCTGGCGGTCTGCCCCTGGAACAAGTTCGCGCAGAAGGGACGAGAGGCAAGGCTGTCCGCGCGCGACGACATGCGCGCGCCCGACCTGGCCGAACTGGCCCGGCTCAACGATGCATCCTTTCGCGCGCGCTTTGCCCGTTCGCCGATCAAGCGCACCGGCCGCGACCGTTTCGTGCGTAATGTCCTGATTGCGATCGGCAACTCCGCCGACAACAGCCTGGCGCGCGACGCCGAACGCCTGCTTGAAGACAACAGCCCGCTGGTGCGGGGCGCGGCCGTATGGGCCTTGTCGCAATTGATCGGCCGGGAGGAATTTCAGGCGCTGGCAACCAAAGTGGAGCACGAGGAGCGCGACGAAACCGTTCGTGGCGAGTGGATCGCGGCATTGGGCGCTTGCGCCAACGGCGCCTGATTGCACCGCACCATCGCACTTTCGAGCGACGTGCATAAAAGATTCGTGTGAATATCAGAACGCCTCTAAAGCGCGAACGAAAGTCGAAGCCTACCAGCGCAGATAACGGAGACCAGCGACATATCCGGCAAAGAGCAGCATGGCTGTTGCCAGTGGATACCAGGTAATGACAAACAGCGGACTGTCGTCGAAGCAATTCGTCGCATAAAACGTAGCGGCGATACCGCTCGCGGCCAATCCGGCGAAAGCCCCGCTGATGCCCGGATCGGATGGAGCGCCTCGTCTCAACGCAAGAATGATCATCACGAGTGGCCCTGCCCCAAGCGTTGGAATGATGGTCAGGCAATTGACCGCATTAGTCCCGATCAACCTAGTCATCCACAGCGAGCTTGGAACCACCGCTAGCTCCACCAGCGTACCGAGGGCCAGCAGAATCGGAGGGATCGCGAGCAGCCTTCCCCACCACCCGAACACTGGCAGCGGTGTGGCACTGCGAAAGGCCGCGCCCGCCGCAAGCAGCGCAAGCGGAACCACGATCACAAATTTGAACAGGAAACGCCCAGTCCCGAGAGCCGAACGGATGTCGTCGCGGAATCCGATGACGGTGAAAAAGACAACGGCAACGAGACATGTCCCGACCAGCAAGGAACACAGCAGATACGAGTCGACCTTGCGCTCGACATGCTTGTCAGCCGCCAGGACCGTTATCAATTCCTCGGTGGTTATCAAGCATCATCTCCCTTCGGTTCATTGAAGCCGCCGGGCGACCCCATGACCGTGCGTTGGCTCTCCCTTCTCCCACTGACTCTTCGTTCGAACGAGCCCTCTCGTTACGAGTTGGTGGTCACGCTTCCACGCGGCTGTTTCGTCAGGATCGCCCCGATTCACGTCTCGTTCCGACCTAGCGAGGCGCGGGCGCGACGTTTATGCCGTTGCTTGGCTCTTGGTCTCACCCAGCTCCGCAACCGCCGCGATCATTCGCGAAATATCCTGCGGTCGGGACAGGCGGTGGTCGCCGTCCTGGATCATGGTCAGCACGACATCGTCTGCGGGCAACCGCTCCGCCAGCCTGAAGGCGTGCTGCCAGGGAACATCGGGGTCCTGCCGACCTTGCAGGATGCGCACCGGACATCCGAGGTCGATGCAGCCACCGAGCAGCAAATGGTTGCGGCCTTCCTCGATCAGCGCCCGCGTAATCGGATAGGGCGTGCCGTCGCCATATTCCGACGGCCGGAGCCAGACACCCTTGGTTTCGATCTCGCGGCGAACGTAGGGCGGAAAACCCTTCCACATCAGCTCTTCGGTGAAGTCGGGGGCAGGCGCGATCAGCACGAGGCCAACCAATGAGCCGCTTTTCTCACGTCTGGCGAGCTCACGCGCCAGCAACAACGCCAGCCAGCCACCCATGGAGGAGCCGATCACCACCTGCGGGCCACGGCCAAACCGCTCGAATACGGCAATGCTCTCCTCGAGCCAACGGCCGATGGTGCCGTCGATGAACCTGCCACCGGATTCGCCATGGCCGGAATAGTCGAACCGGACGCAGGCCCGCCCCTGTTCGGCCGCCCAGGCGTCGAGCGCGAGCGCCTTGGTGCCTTTCATGTCCGAATTGAACCCACCGAGCCAGAACAGCCCTGGTGTGGCACCGCCGCGGAGGCGTACAGCGATCCGTCGCGCGGAGCCTTGCGGGCCAACTTCGATGAAATCGGGCTGAGGCGTGGGACCGGCCTTATCGATCATGCTTGGCAGCTCCAGGCGCTAGTGCCGCCTATTTGAAGTTCCTGCATCACAAGCGGCGAATTCGAGTCCGGCTTCAGGCGACCTAAGGTATTCGTGGCGCTTGCGGAATGGAAATTTGGCCTCCATATCGTCAAACCATGAGCCCCAGGTCGAAGCGTCACGAACTGCCCAATTGGCCGTGACCGAAATGCCTCGCATTTGTCGGATTTCGCGCGCGATTTGCGACTTCGCTTGCCCGATGTCCTGGATTGCTTCAAAATATCGCCATCGTTCACAATTTCGGAGACCTTACCATTCGCCGTCCCAATAGAGCCCCGCCCGCTGCCGCCAAAGACGGGCCGCGCGTCAATGATGATATCCGCAATGCGCAGATCCAGCTAATCGATCAGACCGGACAGAACCGTGGCACGGTCGAAACCGTGGTCGCGGTCAAGATGGCCCTCGAGGCCGGAATGGATCTGGTGGAGATTTCGCCGAACAATAATCCTCCCGTCTGCAAGATCATGGACTACGGGAAGTACAAATATTCGGCGCAGAAAAAAGCCGCGGAAGCCCGCAAAAAGCAGAAAATCGTCGAGATCAAGGAGATCAAGCTGCGGCCGATGATCGATGATCACGATTACGACGTGAAAATGCGTGCCATGCAGCGTTTCTTCGAGGAAGGTGACAAGGTCAAGATCACCTTGCGCTATCGTGGCCGCGAAATGGCGCACCAGGAGATCGGCACCAAGCTGCTCGACAAGGTCAAAGCCGACGTTGCCGAGTTTGCCAAGGTCGAGCAGGACGCCAGGTTCGAAGGCCGGCAGGTCGTGATGGTGCTTGCACCCCGATGACTGGCGTCACCGCGACGCCCGCCAGGTGCCGCTGCAGCGATCGCCGGAGATAATCCCGCTCCAGTAGCCGCCACCGTAGTTGCCGGCGAGCCGGCCGCCGCCGCTGGCGCTGGAAGCGCCGACCTGGACGCTAACGGCGACGCTGCCGGCACGGCTGACCGAGCCTCTGACCCTGCCTCCACCAGCGGAGGAAACGCGGCCGCCGGTGACGGTGAAGGGTACGCTGTAACCGGAGCTGCAAGTGCCGCGCGTGGTGGCAAAGACCACGTTCCAGACGCCGTCATAAACACCGGCCACCCGCGCATCGGCGGCACCAGGCAGGATGATCGCGGAAAGGGCGGTGGCCGCCAATATGGCGCGCCAAGCGCGCTGGCGGTGAGCGACGGCGACGGCAATTTTTCGATTTGACATGGTCATTTTGGCCCCGGTTTCGGCTGCGCTTCGGGAGGGTTCAGGCGGTTGGTCACGGCAGCCGGTCATACGGTTCAGCGTTGCCATTTCGCGCTCGCTCTGCCATAAGCCCAGCCTTCGATCGCCCGGCTGATCAGGGCTGCCGTGGCGATCTTCCGTGCGGGTTACTCCTCCGCGGAGTAAAACCTGAGCACTTTCAACGCTCTAACGAGCACTTCGCCGGCCGGAGGCGCCCCTCGGGGGCGACTTTCTGTTGCGGCCTTAAAGGAGAGCCAAATGCCCAAGCTGAAGACCAAGTCGGGCGCCAAAAAGCGCTTCAAGGTGACTGCCACCGGCAAAGTGATGCATGCCCAGCGCGGTAAGCGCCACGGCATGATCAAACGGACGAAGAAGCAGATTCGCCAGCTTCGTGGCACGCGCGTGCTGTTCAAGACCGACGGCGATAACGTCAAGAAGTACTTCCTGCCGAACGCGTAGAGCCGAGCCGCGTCCGCGCGGTTTATCCGTCACCTCATTTTTCAAGGACAACCGTCATGTCTCGCGTCAAACGCGGTGTGACCTCCCACGCCAAGCACAAGAAAGTTTACAAGGCGGCCAAGGGCTATTACGGCCGCCGCAAGAACACGATCCGTATCGCCAAGCAGGCTGTCGAAAAGGCCGGCCAATATGCCTTCCGCGACCGCAAGCGCAAGAAACGGACCTTCCGCGCGCTCTGGATTCAGCGGCTCAATGCGGCCGTGCGTCCGTTTGGCATGACCTACAGCCGATTTATCGACGGCCTTTCCAAGTCGGGTATCGTCGTCGACCGCAAGGTGCTGTCGGATCTCGCCATCCACGAGCCGGCAGCTTTTCAGGCGATCGCCGAGAAGGCCCGAGCTGCGCTCGCGGCGTAAGGTTTTCACCCTCCCCTGGAGGGGGAGGGTCGACGCGATCGGTGACGCACAGCGGCGCCGGGAGCGTCGGGGTGGGGTGTCCTGCCCACTTGCTTGCACACCCCTGTAGTTTCTTTCACCCCCACCCGGTTCGCCTTCGCGAACCGACCTCCCCCCTCCAGGGGGAGGTGGGAGTACGGTGCATCGCCATGTCCGACCTCGCAACGCTCGAACAAAACATTCTTGTTGAGATCGCCGCGGCCAAGGATGAGACCGCTCTCGAAGCCGTGCGCGTGGCTGCGCTGGGCAAGAAAGGCTCGATTTCGGCACTGCTTTCCATGCTCGGAAAAATGTCGCCGGACGAGCGCAAGACGCGCGGCGCAGCGATCAACCTTGCCAAGGATAAGGTCACGCAAGCGCTCGCCGAACGCCGCGAAGTCTTGAAGTCGGCGGCCCTCGATGTGCGCCTCAACAGCGAAACCGTCGACGTCACCTTGCCTGTCCGCGAACCGCCCGCCGAAGCGGGCCGGATCCACCCGCTCAGCCAGGTGATGGATGAGCTGACCACGATCTTCGCCGACATGGGCTTTTCCATCGCCGAAGGGCCGGACATCGAGACCGATGACTATAACTTCACAAGGCTGAATTTCCCGATCGGCCATCCCGCGCGCGAGATGCACGACACCTTCTTCTTCAACGCGAAGGAGGACGGCTCACGGCTGCTGCTGCGCACCCATACCTCGCCGGTGCAGGTGCGCACCATGCTCGCCGAGAGGCCGCCGATCCGCGTGATCTGCCCGGGCCGCACCTATCGCATCGATTCGGATGCGACCCATACACCGCAGTTTCACCAGGTCGAAGGCCTTGTCGTCGACCGCGGATCGCATCTCGGTCACCTCAAGTGGATCCTGCACGAGTTCTGCAAGGCATTCTTCGAGGTCGATCACATCAACATGCGCTTCCGGCCCTCGTTCTTCCCGTTCACCGAGCCGTCGCTCGAGGTCGACATCCAGTGTCGGCGCGAGGGGGGCGAAATCCGTTTCGGCGAAGGCGAGGACTGGCTTGAAATCCTGGGCTGCGGCATGGTCCATCCGAACGTGCTGCGCGCCTGCGGCATCGACCCCGACGTATATCAGGGCTTTGCCTGGGGCATGGGCATCGACCGCATCGCGATGCTGAAATACGGCATGCACGACCTGCGCGCCTTCTTCGAGGCCGATGTGCGCTGGCTTTCCCACTACGGCTTCCGGCCGCTTGATTTTCCGACCCTTGCGGGAGGGTTGAGTTCGTGAAATTCACCCTTTCCTGGCTGAAGGATCATCTCGACACCGACGAGCCGATCGAGAAGCTCGCCGACCGCCTCACCATGATCGGGCTCGAGGTCGAGCATATCGAGGACAGGGCGAAGTTGCTTTCGCCGTTCAAGATCGCCCGGGTGATTTCAGCCGAGCAGCATCCCAATGCCGATCGCCTGCGAGTCTGCATGGTCGATACCGGCGAGGGCGGCGCGCCGGTGCAGGTGGTCTGCGGCGCGCCGAACGCGCGCGCCGGCATGATCAGCGTGTTCTCGGCGCCAGGCACCTTCATCCCCGGAAAGGAGCTGACGCTGTCGATCGGCACCATCCGCGGCGTCGAGAGCCGCGGCATGCTGTGCTCGGAGGCGGAGCTCGAGCTTTCGGATAACCATGACGGCATCATGGAACTGCCGGCCGATGCGCCGATCGGCAAGGCTTATGCGGAATGGGCCGGGCTGGGCGATCCCACCTTCGAGATCAACCTCACGCCGAACCGGCAGGATTGCGCCGGGGTGCACGGCATCGCGCGCGATCTTGCCGCCGCCGACATGGGCAAGTTCAGGGATGCCGTCATCAAGCCGGTCAAGGGCGAGTTTCCCTGCCCGGTCAAGGTGACGGTCGAGGATGAAGGCCTGTGTCCGGGCTTTGCGCTGAGGCTGGTGCGCGGCGTCAAAAACGGTCCGTCGCCGAAGTGGCTGCAGCAGCGCCTGACCGCGATCGGGCTCCGGCCGATCAACGCGCTCGTCGATATCACGAACTTCGTGACCTACGACCGCGCGCGGCCGCTGCACGTGTTCGATGCGAAGAAGGTGAGAGGCAATCTTGTCGTGCGCCGCGCCCACGACGGCGAGACTGTGCTCGCGCTCGACGGCCGCAGTTATACTCTCGATAGCGGGATTTGTGTCATCGCCGACGATCACGGCGTGGAGTCGCTTGCCGGCATCATGGGCGGCGAAGCCTCCGGCTGCGACGAGAACACAACCGATGTGCTGATCGAATCGGCGCTGTGGAACGAGATCAACATCGCGCAGACCGGCCGCAAGCTCGGCATCAATTCGGATGCGCGCTACCGCTTCGAGCGCGGCGTCGATCCGGCCTTCATGGTGCCCGGGCTCGAACTCGCCACGCGCCTCGTAACCGAGATGTGCGGCGGGACGCCGTCTGACAATATCGTGGTCGGCAAGGCCTTCGGCGACGACCGCGTGATCGATTTCCCGCTCGCCGAGGTGAGGCGGCTTGGCGGCATCGACGTGCCGCTTCCGCAGATGCGTAACATCCTTAGCCGACTGGGCTTCATGATGGCGGGAGCCGGCCCGGTGGTGAAGGTCGCGGTCCCCTCCTGGCGTTCCGACGTGCATGGCAAGGCCGACATTGTCGAGGAAATCGTGCGCATTGTCGGCGTCGACAAGGTCCCGGAGGCGCCGTTCGAGCGAGGCGAGGCATCGCGCAAGCCGGTATTGACCTCCATACAACTGCGCACCCGCCGCGCCCGGCGCGCACTCGCGACCCGCGGCATGGTGGAGGCGGTGACGTGGTCGTTCATCTCAAAACAGGCAGCCGAGCTGTTCGGCGGGGGACAAAGCGAGCTCGCTCTCGCCAACCCGATTGCCGCCGATCTCTCCGACATGCGGCCGAGCCTGCTGCCCGGCCTGATCGCGGCCGCTCAAGCCAATGGCGACCGCGGATTTGCCGATGTCGCCCTGTTCGAGGTCGGCTCGATCTTCGCCGGCGACCGGCCTGAGGATCAATTCGTTGCGGCGGCAGGCATCCGTCACGGCTTCGCGTCATCACAGGGGCTGGGACGACATTGGTCCGGCTCAGCAAAGGCGGACGCGTTCGATGCCAAGGCTGATGCGCTCGCGGTGCTGGAGGCCGCCGGTGCACCCATGCAGGCGTTGCAGATCGTACCCGGTGGCCCAAACTGGCTGCATCCGGGGCGTTCGGCCACCATCCAGATCGGCCCGCAGAACATTCTCGGCCATTTCGGTGAGCTGCATCCGCGCGTCCTCGAGACTCTGCGCGCCGACGGCCCGTTGATGGCATTCGAGGTGATCCTCGACCGGGTACCGGCAGCAAGGCAGAAGCCGACCCGCGCCAAACCATTGCTGGAACTCTCGCCGTTCCAGCCGGTCTCGCGCGATTTCGCCTTCATCGTCGATCGCAAGGTGAGGGCCGGCGACATCGTGCGCGCGGCCGAGGGCGCCGACAAGAAGCTGATTACCGAGGTCACCGTGTTCGACGTCTATGAGGGAAAAGGCATCGAGGAGACCAAGAAGTCGATCGCGATCGCCGTCACCATGCAGCCGCGTGAGAGGACTATGACCGATGAGGAAATCGATGCGGTGGCAGCAAAGATCGTTGCCGAAGTGATAAAAAAGACCGGCGGAGTTCTGCGGGCGTGACGCGGCCATGCGTGAAGCCTGCCGCTTATCACGGCCTGCCTCATAGCCGGAGAGCATGACACTTTCCACCTTCATCCCGCCAGACGTCAGCCTCAGTGCGGCGCTGGGGATTTCGGCGATCGCCTTCATTTCCGCAACCGCGCGCGGCTTTTCCGGATTCGGCTCAGCGCTGATCTTCATGCCACTCGCAAGCAGCCTCGCCTCGCCGCGCTTGATCGCAGCGCTACTCCTGATCATCGATTTCGTTGCCGCAGCACCGCTCATTCCCGGCGCATGGCGACAGGCGGATCGCAAAGCTACCGCCGTCATCGTGAGCGGCGCGCTCGTCGGTGTACCCGTCGGCACCTGGTTGTTGAGCCGGCTCGATCCGGTCACGACACGCTGGATCATTTCCGGCTTTGTGTTCGCCCTGTTGCTGCTGTTGCTGTCGGGCTGGCGCTACCGCGGCAAGGAGTATGCTGCGCTTTCCGTCGGCATCGGCGCGCTGTCAGGTTTCTGCTCGGGGCTGGCGCAGACCGGAGGACCGCCGATCGTCGGCTACTGGCTGGGCCGTCCGATCGCCTCAAGCATCGCGCGCGCCAACATCCTGCTGTTCTTTGGCGCGAGCGATTTGTTTTCCGCCGTCAGCTACGCGGCAAGCGGTCTCATCACCCGCGATGCCCTGTTGTTTGCGCTGGTGGTCGGACCGGTCTATGCGATCGGCGTGCGCTTCGGCGCCTCGCTGTTCGGCCGTGCCAGCGAAACGGTGTTCCGTGGCATCTGCTATGTCCTGATCGCGCTGGCGGTGATCTTTGGCCTTCCCGCACTCGACACCATCTTGCGATAGGCCTGCATCAACAAGAAAAACGAAGAAAGCAACTCATGATGGATCGCCGGGATATGTTAAGACTTGGGCTTTCCGGCGCCGCTGCGCTTGCTTCTCGATCGGTGCATGCCGAAATGACCAACCCAAGGACGCGCATTGTTTTTTTGGGAACGAAGGGCGGACCTCGCGTCGGCATCGGCGCGTCGAATCCGGCCAACCTCGTCGTCGCAAACGGTGTGCCCTATGTGATCGACTGCGGCATGGGCATCAGCCGCCAATTGGTCAGCGCTGGCGTGCCGATCCCGTCGGTCAAATACATCTTCATCACCCATCACCATTCCGACCACAATCTCGAATATGGAAACCTGGCCTACAACGCCTGGGCAGCGGGGCTTTCGACGCCGATCCATTCCTTCGGTCCTGCCGGCCTCGAGCAGATGACGCGGGATTTCTGGCAACTCAACAAGTTCGATGTCGATACCCGAATCGAGGACGAAGGACGCCCTGATCCACGAAAACTTCTCATCGCAAAGGACATTGCGGCGGACGGCGTGGTGTTGCAAACGGACGATATCAAGGTCACCGCGTTCCGCACGCCGCACCCACCTATCGTCGACAATTTCGCCTACAAGTTCGAGACGCCGGATGGCGTGATCGTGTTTTCCAGCGACACCAATTACAATCCGAGGCTCGCCGAGTTTGCGAGGGGTGCCGATGTGCTGGTGCACGAGTGCCTGTATCTGCCCGCGGTGGATCGCCTCGTGGTCAAGACCAAGAACGGGGCCACGCTGAAACAACATTTGCTCGCCAGCCATACCACCACCGAGGATGTCGGCCGCATCGCCGCAGCCGCCGGCGTCAAGGTGCTGGTCCTGAGCCACTTCGTGCCCGGCGATGATCCGCTCGTCACCGACGACAACTGGACCGAGGATGTGAAGAAGAACTATTCCGGTCGCATCATCGTCGCCAAGGATCTGATGGAATTGAAGCTGCCGGTGTGACTCCGTCCGCTGCAGGAGAGGCAAAACCTCAATTGATCGGCGTCGACGTCCTCGCCGTTCCCCGCCGGCGCTGCGATCCTCGTCCTTGCGCAGCGGGAGCTGGCGGCGCAACTTCCTTCAGCGCGCCGATCCGGCGCAATGCTCCCTCGGCAGCGCGTTCGCCACTTTCCCAGGCGCCATCGACCGTTCCCCAAAGCGTCTCGTGGGTCGCCTCGCCGGCAAGAAACAGGCATCCGATCGGCTCGGTCAGGATTTTTCGAGACGATTGTGCGCCCGGTGACGCGGCCGACATCGCGCCTAGGATAAAGGGCGCCGCATTCCAGCGCGTCACGCTGGTTTTCTTGACCGTGCGGGCGACGTCGCTGCCGAACAATTTCGCCAGCCACTCCACGGCAAACGCCGCCATGGCCGCTTCGCCCTGCGCCGAGAGATCGCGCCCAAAGGAGCCTGCGACGTCGATCGCGCAAACCGACGATCCGGCGATGTTGGCGTAGAGCAGCGCCGTCCGCGTCGACGTGCTTTGCTCGATGACGACGTCATCGCGCGCGAGCCCCAAGGCGTTGCCGGGAATCTCAAGCGCGATGCGATCGTAGCTGCCAAGGCTCAGCTTGGCAGCGGCGTCGAGCGCACGCTTGGGGATATCCGGAGCAAATTTGAGGTTGCCCTCGATCAATACATTGCTCGATACCGTGATGACGGCGGCGCGCGCAGTGATCTTGCCGGCGGGTGTCTCGACGCTGACGTCGCGGTTGCTCCAGGCGATGCGGCTCACAGGCGTCGACAGGGTAACCGGGATTTCTCCGCCAAGTCTTGCGATCAGCGTGCCCAGCCCTTGCCTGCAGGTGAAGACAGCACTGCGGTCTCCAGCACGCGCCTTGTCCACGACGGAGAGATCTTTCAGGTCCTTGCCAGCGAAGCTTGCACCGAGAACGAACTCGACGGCACCTGCCCAGTCGCCGAGATCCTTTGGCAATACGGAAGCGCTGGATGTATCCAGCCTGCGCGAGGCATCGTCGATGGCGCGATTGGCGCGAACCAGGGTTGCGAGGAAATCCTCGATTTCGCCGGCGCGGGCGTTGCGGCGGCCGATCCGGATCTTCTGACCCGATGCGGACGCGATCTCGAGACCTGCGGCACGCGCGAGCCTGATAATCGGATTGCCGTCAGGGTTGTGCATCCAGCGCGCACCGCGGTCGAATGGCACCTCGAAGGTCGAGCTATCGGTGATGCAGCGTCCGCCGATCTGGCCTGCCGCCTCGACCACGATCACCTTGCGATTGGCCGCCACAATCCGCCGCGCCGCTGCGATGCCGGCCGCGCCGGCGCCGACGACCACAATATCCGCCTCGCGCGGCAGCGCCGCGCCAAAGCTGGTTCTGCCCACCAGTGGCGCCGCCGCCAACGCCGCGGACGCCGATAGAAAACCGCGGCGCGTCATTGTCATTTCATGGTTTCCGCGGGCTTGAAGATCATAGAACAGCTAGCGAACCTTGCCGCATCTGACGCGGCCCGGCAACAGTGATGGTAAATCAATCATGATTGATGTGGCGCCAGCATGAACCAAATTGCAACGGCTTTCGAGCATGATAAGAGAAGGGAAAAGGACCGATAAGGTCACTCCGGGGGGAACACCATTCATGGGCTTCATGCTCGATACGATCGGCAAGC
>Ga0306926_10003820_pt1 | contig 15701 bp, 20 predicted proteins | sample flu12Cox44000178_FD_203759 | JGI IMG/M metagenome (GOLD analysis project Ga0306926, IMG submission 203759) | Lab enrichment of tropical soil microbial communities from Luquillo Experimental Forest, Puerto Rico - flux8day.12C.oxic.44.000.178 (v2)... | ecosystem: Environmental > Terrestrial >...
CCCGAAGACCGACTCACCCGCATCTTTGATCGGTTCTGGCCGGAGCTGGAGGAAAAAATTCAGACCATTCCTACGTCGCCCGCACAAAAGGTCAAGCGCGAGGACCGAGAGCTCCTGGAAGATATTCTAGATGGAGTGCGTTTTTTGACTCGGCTATTCGGAGAAACACCAGAGTTCCCCAGTTTGACGGACTTCTTCAATCCAGCGACGCAGGCGGCAAATCCTTTGTATTGGGCACCGGGGTATCGCAAATCCCTCCTACCGAACCGACAAGTGCGAGCGCTACTCGGTGCGATCGCACGCATGGATCCGGAGTCTCGTGAAAAGCTGCTACAGGGACCCGGCGAGGTTGCCCAACCCGCGAATCAGAACAAAGCTGAAGGTGAAGGGCAAGCTTGACTTGGCGTGCAAGTGAAACGGCTAAGGGTGATCCGCCGCGCATGAGGGCGCGGCAATGGAGTCGCGATGTGAAGAGCGCCGGACGGCGCGCATTGAGGTCACGCTTACGGAGAAGCAATGGAGGTCAGTGACTTAGAGTTGGTGGCGCAAGGAAGATTGAACCTTGCCGAGCAAGAAATACACAAGGCGCGCGCTCTGCTCTCGCGTCGAGATTACATGATGGCGGATTCCTGCATCAGCTCGGCCATCACGGAGCTCTACGCTGCAAGGAATGCAATAGATTCTCTGGACTCAGGACATGCCACTGAGGTGGATACGAAGGTCGAAGAGCAGGTGGATCCCACAAAACCGCGTTGAAATGAGGAAATGGATTACTGGGTCTACGAGCACTGGGCCGCTGAGACTAAAGCGAGGATCCACCGTGCAATTTGCGGCTCCTGCAATCACGGGCGCGGATGCCATCCGGGCGCCAGCGATAGGAATGGGAGATGGCTTGGGCCTTATACGACGCGGCCGGCCGCGGTTCAAGCAGCGAATCGCACGGGACGTCCGGTTTCATTTTGCGGCCTCTGCCGCCCTTGAATGTGGCGTGGCACATAGCGATTAAGGTATAGGCGAGTGGTCCGCGCTGCCGCGCGTTCACTCGCGCCCCAGGCGTCCATTTCCGCGGTTATTGAGGCGTGAGTCAGATTAATAGTCAATGCGAGTTGCCCCAATGCCAGCAGACGGCGCCCGCAAAATGCTCACATGTCTCGATAGCTCGGATCGAGCTGAGTTGCCACGAGCGCTGCGAGCCATTGCGCCTTGGCTTCCGCAAGATTTGGGGGAGCTGCGGGCTGCGGTACCGAGCTGACCATGATTCCGCGCGTGCTCCATACGAAAAGGTTTACGTGAAAGCACCGCGCGCGGGATTTGCACCGGTGGGGTTTTGGCTGGTGTGGGGCACGGTCGTGCTCGGACTGCTGGCGCTAATTGGGCGTGCGACGAAGTGAGATAATCGCGATGGAGACAGAAAAGAGCAGGCGGAGTGCCGGCGTGGTTGAGAAGCCCGCTGGCTCGAGCAAATGGTGGGCCGTGATGAAGTATCGCGGCAAGCAATACTGGAGGCGGGCTGCGAACAAACGCCACGCGCGCGAGCTGTACCACGCGATGAAGACCGCAGCGGCGCGTGGCGAGTGGCCACCAAAGGCGCAACCAAAGCCGGCGCTGTTCGATGAGTTGCTCGCTGATTATCGAAAGGCGAAGGAGCGGGCCGGCAAAGAGATCATGCGGACGGACATTGGTTACCGGCGGCTGCTCGAACGCTTCGGCGGCGCGTGGAATCCTTAAGCGCATGCGTGACGCGCGCCGCGAACGGCTCGGCGAGCGAGTAGTAGACTGCAACGCGGGCGCGGCGTATGTAGTCGCGGCGCCCGAAGGTGGTTACCTCCACAACTTCAATCGCTATTGGTACGCCGCACTGAAGCGAGCCGGTATCCAAAACTCCACTTCCACGATTTGAGGCACACGTTTGCAGCCCGGTACATAGAGGCCGCCGGCGATCTGTTAACGCTCCAAAAGCTGCTTGGACACAAGACGGCCGCGATGGTCCAGCGTTGCGCGCATCTGAGGGATCCGCATCTCCGGGCCGAGGTCGAGCGGGTGGCCGCGTGGCGGCCGAAGTCGGAGGGGATGGAAAAGCCCGGCAGTCAGGGCGACGAGGCGGTCGAGCCAACTAACCTTTTGGCTAACCTTTGAGGCCGGTATTGGACGGTTTCCAACGTACTCCAACGATGGGAAAACCAATCGTTTTCCGAGAATTTGAGCAGTGACGCGGAGTATCGGGCTAGGCTCATAACCCGGAGGTCGAGGGTTCAAATCCTTCCCCCGCAACCCCACAGAAACTCAATTTCCATATCGCCTTTTTTGACATTGAGTGGCGACTCGCCGACTTAAGGCAGTCGCGCCATCTACACTTTTCTCTACACTTCGGAAGCTGAATTTAAGGACATGCACACAGGGTGTTATTGCGCACCGGATAAGCGCGATGCTTACACGAGGCGACGCCAAGGCGGCGGATTCGCTACCGGGGATTCCGACCAGCGGGCCAGCGGTATAGAAACGGTTACTATCCCCTGGAAGACGCGGGTCTCTTCAGGAATCGGCTCCCCGCGTGAAATCAGACTTTCGAGATAGACTTCGATCGCTTCCTGGACGTTGTTTCCTACTTGCTCCAAGGTCTCGCCCTGAGAGTGACAACCCGGTAGCGCGGGTACGACTGCTACATAGCCTCCTTCCGGTGCCGCCTCATAAAATACCAGGTATGACGAGCGCGTGTGATCGTTGTGCTCACTTGCGTCGGTTGGCCGCTTTGGGCGGGATCGGTCGGCTGTTTTTACATCGCGTTTGGGCGCCATGAATCCGATGATACGGACGAGGCTTCTGGACTATCAAAGAGACATTGCAAGGTGAGCTTTAGCAATCTGCCGGCGCCCTTTAGATGTTTATCATTTAATTTCCTCCAACAGAGAAAAGTAGTAGAGGTCGTTAAGCGTTAGCTCACCACCGGTCAGAAGGACCGCTCGGTTGCTGCAACGGAGCCCGCGGGTGCGAGGTGAGAGAATGAGAATGAAGTTCGGGCTGTTTGGCATGAATATGCAGCCGTGCGTTACGCCCGAGGCTATTGCTGCAGTCGCGCGTGCGGCCGAGGATGCCGGGTTTGAAAGCTTCTGGGGCGGCGAACATATCGCATTGCCCGACCCTCCGACACCATCGACGCCGATGCCGCCGCGCATGGTATTCGTGGATTTGTGCGTCTCCATTGCCTTTGCCGCGGCCCACACCCGCTCGCTTCGTTTTGGGACCGGGATAATGATTGTGCCGCTACGCAATCCGGTTGTGTTGGCCAAACAGCTAGCATCGGTAGACGTGATGTCGGGCGGCCGGCTTATCTTCGGCGTCGGCATCAGCAATATCGAGGGCGAATATAATGCAGTCGGGATGCCGTTCGACCATAAGGGCAAACGCGCTGAAGAAGCGATCGCGCTGATGAAGGCGCTATGGTCTATGCAGCGTGCGAATTTCCGCGGCCGCTTCTTCTCGCTCGATGGCGTTCGCGCCGAGCCACGGCCCATCCAAAAACCGCATCCCCCGATAATCTTCGGTGGCAAATCCACTTACGCGTTCAGCCGTACGGCGCGTCTGGGCGACGGTTGGTTCGGCTATGGCCTTGACCTCGAGGCCGCGGCAAACTGCATCGGCGGAATTCGCGCCGCGTGCAACAAACATGACCGCAACTTCGATCAGGTCGAAATCAGCATCACGCCCAAGGCTGAACTCAGTCTTGGGCTTGCGCATGAGTACGCGCAGTTGGGCGTGAGGCGCCTGATTATCTCGCCGCGCGCACGCGACATCAACGAGATGTTGCAGGCGGTGCAGCGAGCCGGCCGCGAGTTGATTGGACGGGTCTAGAAATTAGCACTGAGTGATTACAGGCCTGTGTCTCGCTCGTGCTCGCCCCTCTGTCGGCAGTCGCCTAGACCCGGGCCGCCCGCTCGACCAGGGAGGCGACGCCCTGCACTGCTTTGACACCGTCGCTATGAGCGGCCGCGGCGGCCGCCACGACCAGACGGCTCACTCCCGCTTCCTGATATCGCTTCATTACGTCCGCCGAGGGGCCGTCGCCGCCGCCCATCAGCAGAACAGAAAATTCCAGTTTTTCGGGATCGCGGCCGTATTCCTCACGAGCCAACTTTCGAATCTGTGGAATGCATTCAGTTGCCTTTTCGACACTAAGCCCGCCGGGGCACCAGCCGTCCGCGTAGCGGGCTACGCGCCGTGAAGCATACTTCGGATCGTGCGCGCCGAGCAGAATGGGCGGCGCAGGTTTCTGTACCGGCCGCGGATAGAGCCGCACCGGCGGGAATTTAATGATTCCGCCTTCATAACCGGCGTCGTCCCGCGACCACAGCAAGCGTAGCGCCTCGACTGATTCGCGCAGATGGCGCCAGCGCCGCGGGAAATCAACGCCCATAATGCGCGCCTCTTCAGGGAACCATCCGGCGCCGATCCCGAAGCTGAGCCGGCCGCCGGAATAGAAGTCAATACACGCGGCGGCCTTGGCCGTTTCGATCACGTTGCGTTCCGGCAGCAGGCAGATCGCCGTGCCGATGCGAATATGGGAGGTCGCATGGGCGGCAATAGCCAGCGCGACGAACGGATCGATAAGGTGCGCGTAAAATTCCGGCACCTTGCCATCGGCCGAACGTGGATAATGTACGGTGTAATGGCTCGGCATCACCATATGTTCGGCCACCCAGAACGACTCGAAGCCCAGATTCTCCGCTTCGCGGGCGATCGCGCCCGGATTTCCGGATTGCTCGGTGAGAAATGCCAAAACGCCGATTTTCATCGCTTGCTCCTGCTGAACCCTCACCCGGTCATCCTCACCTCACCTCTCCCGCAACAAAGCGGGAGAGGGAAAGGCAGGAGCAGGCGAGAGGCTTGCGACTCAGCACGTTTTCTTCTCGCGTTGGCTGCTCGCGCGAGCCGAAGTCGAGATTTACGACTTTAAGTTCATCTCGGCTTTGCCGGTGTCCGGATTGACCGGAACTGACACGTGCGAATGGAAAACTTTCCATTTTCCTCCCACCTTGTGCAGCACGTCGGTGACCCGGAGAGTTGCCTCCATCGGCTTGCCGTCCTTCGAGGTCCAGGTGAAATGCTGAATGCTGCGGGCAACGCCCAGCTTGCCGTCGGTGACGACCTGCAACTCGACGAATTCACCTTTTACATTCTTGGCATTGTTGAAAAAGTTGTCGAAGTCGCCCCGGACCGCTTTGGCGCCGGAGTATTCCAGCGGCGCGCTGAAATCATAAACGACAATGTCGGCCTCGTCGAAGCAGCCGAGCGCCGCCATCTGGTCGGTGCTGGTCGCGGTCATACATTTGTGCTCGAGATCCGTGATCTCCTGTTTGGCGCTGCCCGCGGCGAGAGCATTGAAGCTTACGGTCCAGGCCAGTGCGGCGACTGCGATTGTTCCGAGCAAAGTTCCGATTTTCTTCATTTCTCCCTCCCTCAGCTTTCCTTCCCGGTTTGAGCATGCTCCTCTTTGCAAACCCGGCGCAGTCTAGCACAAGATCCGAAAAAAACACGGATGTCCTATGGCCCGCCCGGCACCGAAAAACATGGAGGTACAATGTTGCATCCATCGTCTCGCTTCAAATTCACTCCTGACCTCGAGATCTGCCGAATCCTCAACGGAATGTGGCAGGTTTCCGGCGCCCACGGTTACATCGAGCCGGAGCGTGGCGTCAGCGAAATGTTCAGGTACCACGAGGCCGGATTTACCACGTGGGACCTCGCCGACCATTATGGTCCGGCTGAAGACTTCATCGGCGAGTTCCGCAGCCGCTTTGGCGCCCGTTTCGGGCGTGGACGGCTCGCCGAGATGCAAGCGTTCACCAAATGGGTGCCGCATCCAGGGCCGATGACACGAGAAGTGGTCGAACGAGCGATCGATATCTCACGCAAACGGATGGGCGTCGACTCGCTCGATTTGCTGCAGTTTCATTGGTGGGACTATGAGGATGAGCGTTATCTGACCGCCCTCGGCCATCTTGCTGACCTTCAGCGCGAAGGCCAAATCAAGCATCTGGCGCTGACCAATTTCGATACGCGGCACCTAAAGACGATTGCCGAACGCGGAATCCCCATCGTCTCCAATCAAGTGCAGTACTCGATGGTCGATCGCCGGCCGGCCGTGCAGATGGCAGAGTTTTGCCAGCAACGCGGCATCACTCTCCTCACCTACGGCACCGTTCTAGGCGGTCTGCTCTCAGAGAGATATCTCGGAAGGCCGGAACCGCAACGCGATGAACTGAACACCGCGTCATTGCAGAAGTACAAGCGGATGATCGACGCGTGGGGCGGATGGGGTTTGTTCCAGGAATTGCTCGCCCAGCTCAAGCGAATCGCTGATAGGCATCAAGTAAGTATCGCGAACGCCGGCGTCCGTTTTGTGCTCGAACAGCCGGCCGTGGCCGGAGTGATAGTCGGCACCCGGCTCGGCCTTTCCGAGCATATTGCCGATAATGAACGAGTCTTCGGCTTTACTCTTGATGCCGCCGATTATGTGCAGCTGGAGCAAGTGCTGGCGAAATCGCGCGATCTGATGACGGCAATAGGCGACTGCGGTGACGAGTATCGCTGAAGTGATGGGGCAGCAGCTCCTGGGGCGCTCCGAAGGCCACCCGGTGAACTTCTTTTACGCGAGCTCTATTTGCTTGCCCCTGATTGCGGCATTGCACCGAATTCCATGAACGGAATCGGCATCTGGCCGCCCATGTACGTCGGTACGTTGCCCTTCCATTGCTTGATCTGCTGCCAGCGCACCAGTTCCGGCGTGATGCTGGCCGCGAGCAACTGATTAGCCTTGGCTTCGGCGGTAGCCCGGAGCAGCAAGGCATCGGCCTCGCCTTGGGCGCGAGCCCGGGTGGCGTTGGCTTCGCCCGCGGCTGCCGCGACCTTTTGCTCGGCCTCAGCCTTTACCACGGCGATCTGATTTTGCGCCTGCTGGGCACGTTGGGTCGATTCGATGGCTTTGTTGATGGCGTCCTGAATTGCTTCCGGTATCCGCGGACGATTGAGCACCGAGACGTAATCAAAGCGAATTCCGATTGGCGCCATTTCCCGATCGACAATTCCAACCACATCGCTGTCGAGCTTGCCGATGCCGCCGCCCAGGATATCCATCGCGTTGAGCCCCGAACCGCTACGTACGAACGCATCACGCACGCGCGAGCGGATGTAGGTATCTGCTATGACATCGGGATCCGAGCGGAACTTGATGAATAGTTCAGGCACTTTGCTCGCCTCGAATTGGAAGGCGACGCTGACATCGACATTCACCGGGATCTTGTCGAGTGAAACGAAAGTGATGCTCTCGTCCACCGGCCGGCCTTCGCTCGGGCTCTGGACCCATGATCGGTACTGCAGGAAAGTCGGGAAGTCGTAGATCTTTTCCGTCCACGGATTGTAGATGACGCGGCCGGTCAGCACCGGGATATCCTGGACACCGCGCTGCGAGCCATAGAGATTGACCTTGATGCCCACGTAACCGGGTGGAATGTAGGTGCAACCGAAACAGCCGGCCATATTAACCGCAATCGCGCACACCGCAACCATCATCAACCATTTCCTGCGTGCAGTTTGCCGGTTCTTCTCCGGGAACGCATCTGGCGGACTCGTTTGCTCGTTCCGCTTCTCTCCAGCAGTCTGCCCGTTACGCTCCACTCCACCAGCGCGCCTCACCGTGTCCACAACTTTCTCGCTCCTTTCACTAGTAGCGCAATGACTACGCAGGCCATCAAAATCAGAATCAACAGGCCGGAGATGACCTTGGTATTGCTTGCCGAGCTGATCCAATCATAACTGGTGTCCAGCAGCATCACCCAACAGACCGCGGCTATCGGCAGCCATACCGTCCACAGGGCAATCTTCAGCAGCTTGTTAGACGAATGCCTGCTGTTACGGGAGCGCGTGGTGTAACGTGCAACGGCCAAACCAGGTCTTCCTGTCGTCATTAGCGCCGGGGCTCGTGCGAGCCGCGGAGGCTTAAGCGGCTGTTGAAAAAGCCTTCCCAGCCAGTTCCCCCTTCTGTAATCTGACCCGCAAGCCTGAGAGCACTGAGCGAAAGCAGCCGGTCTTCACACAGGGCACTGAAGCCACTAGCTGATCTGAAACCCACGGCAGCTTTTTCAACACCCTGCTAACTGCGCCTCGGTGATTCGGCGGGAACAACCCTGACGGCGAGCATCTCAGCCGCCCGGACGACCCCGATTTCGATAGCGACGCCGACACATTCGCTGCTAAGTAGCCGCTGCAGATCGTCAATACTCGCGACCGGCTTGCCGCCGAAGCTGACAATTACGTCACCTGCCTTCAACCCGGCACGTTCAGCCGGGCTATTTGCTTCAAGCGAGACAATCATAACGCCACTCGGCACAGCGACCTTGTGGAAATGCACCAGCCGGCGCGGCAGTTGCACGTTCTGCCCGGCCATTCCGATATATCCGCGCACGATGCGGCCATCGCGAATCAGGCGGCCGGCCACAAACTTGGCCGTGTTAATGGCGATGGCGAAACACAAGCCCTGCGCCGGCATGATCGTCGCGGTATTCACGCCGATTACCTCAGCCCGCGAACTGACCAGTGGACCGCCCGAATTACCCGGGTTCAATGCCGCGTCGGTCTGCAAGATGTTGTCGATCAGCCGTCCCGAACGCGCGCGCAGCGAGCGCCCGAGTGCGCTGATTACGCCCGCGGTCACGGTGCACTGAAAGCCGTAGGGGTTTCCGATCGCGATGACCAGCTGGCCGACCCGAATTCGATTCGAATCACCGAGCGGGGCGGCGCTCAGGTCGTCGGCACTGATTCTCAGCACCGCCAGATCCGTCTCGGGGTCGTCGCCGACGAGGTCGGCGCGCATCCTGCGCCCATCCGAAACAGTGACGTCGACCTGTCCACCACCATGCACGACGTGGCTATTAGTCAGGATGTAGCCGTCGGGGGTAAAGATGAAGCCCGAACCGGTCGCATGAGGATGGGCTCGCGAGGGTTGCTCCGAGGCGGACGCGCGCGCCCTCACCTCGATATTCACAACCGCGGGACTAATCGTATCGGCGGCCTGGATTACCGCTTTGGAATACGCGTCGAAAGCTTCGCTCTCACCCGTATCGGGGGGTGAGACACGCCCATGCGAGCCGGCACCATTGGCAACCAGCCGCAGTTTTGGTTTCATTAAACAAGTCCTCTGGTGCCTAATGTAACCATTTTTTACGTCTGATCGTGCCGGCACCCCGCCGCGCGGTTAATCTGCACATCGCAATAGCCGCCCTATGGAGAGATTCAACCAGTGGAAGTTGCTATAGCTTAGGGCTGCCGCAGGGAGCACCTGGGCTATTGCCCTTTGGGCGCGGAGAATCGCCGTGTTGCCGGTCAATCAGCGCGGCTGAATCGCCGGGGTTCGCACAAAACAGCATCGTGCCACACTATTCTCTGCCGTCGATTGATACTCCTCGATATTCGAACAGCCACTCGGTTCCGAGTTTTCGGAGACGGCAATTGTAGCGTCCGACGACTGAGAGTTCGCTCTTGCCATCCCTGGTTGAATACACCACGAAGTAGGACTGGGCGGCAGCCCGCGCGCCATCGAGTTGAACGCCAAGATTGCTGAAGACATGGCGCATCTGGCCACCTTCGGCGCGGCTGCGCCCACGGCGCGCGAACTCACGTTGACCCTCGCGCCCGGCAAACCTGCCGCCGAGTACGGGTGTCTCCAGCACGCCATCCTCCGTGAAGCAGCCAAGCAAAGCGGGCTCGTCCCAATTGTCAACTGCTGAAGTGTAGCGCACGAAGAGGTCATGGATCTTAATGCGGTCCTCGATTTCTGTCATCTGCATCGGAATGCTCCAATCACTGGTCGGCTACTCAGCAATTACGTCCGCCACGGGGCACGGGTCAAACCAAGATTTCTTGTGCTGCGGCACGCAATTTTCGATCGCTGTTCGTAAAGAAAGACTGGATTGACCGGTAGAATCGAATCGCCGCAGTGAACCAGCCAAGCCGCCTACGTGTTGCTTTGATACGTCTCGGTCACGTCTCAGCGGCAGGGGCTTGCTGTTATCGCTCACTTGGATTAATTGCTAAAGCGTTGAAGTGAGACCTGTGTTTCCTCCGGTTCCGATTGTTGCGGCAGATGTTATGTGGGATGAGAGGCCGAAGCCGCGTCCCACACCTCGGAAGCTCAACCCGTGTGCGGCGGAGAAGCAGTCCCGCCTGGCAACCCAAACCGCGTAAATGGCGTACAAAGTTCTAGTTCTCAAAGGTGACGGTATCGGTCCTGAGGTGGTCGGCGAAGCCTTGCAGGTGCTCAAGGTAGTCACACGTGAGGCGGCGATCGACGTTGAGTTCAAGGAAGGATTGGCCGGGGGCCACGCCCTCGACGTCCACGGCACACCGCTGCCGGATAACGTGCTGTCACAGGCGAGAGACTGTGACGCAATCCTGCTCGGCGCCGTGGGTGGTCCGAAATGGGACGATCCAACGGCCACTCAGCGTCCGGAACAGGCTTTGCTCACCTTACGCAAGGAACTAGGACTTTTTGCGAATGTGCGCCCGGTCAAGGCCTTCAAGGAACTCGCCGTTTCATCGCCGCTGAAACCCGAGATTATCAGCGACGTTGATCTCGTGGTGATTCGTGAGCTGACCGGCGGGATCTACTACGGCAAGCCTAGCGAACGCCGCGAGGGTAGGGGAGGCCGCGAGGCGATCGACACCTGTACCTACACCGAAGCCGAGATTACCCGTGTGCTGCGCTATGGGTTCGAACTCGCTCGCGAACGGCGCAGGCGGCTGACTTCGGTAGATAAAGCCAACATCCTGGCAACCTCGCGCTTATGGCGTGAAATCGCCACAGCATTAAGTACCGAATTCAAGGATGTCAAATTTGAGAATCAACTCGTCGATTCGATGTCGATGCATCTGATTCGGCGGCCGCGCGACTTCGATGTGATCGTCACCGAGAATATGTTCGGCGATATCCTGACCGACGAAGCGTCGGTGTTAGCTGGGTCAATGGGCCTGCTTCCATCTGCTTCCCTCGGTGAGGACCTGAACAGCGCTGGATTTCGCGTCGGATTGTACGAGCCAATCCATGGCAGCGCGCCCGATATCGCCGGACGCGACGAGGCCAATCCGCTGGCGGCGATTCTATCGGGTGCCTTGCTGTTGGAGCATTCGCTCGGCCTGAAAGCCGAGGCCGAACTCATCGTACAGGCGGTGGAGTCAGTAGTGCGTGAGGGTTACCGCACTCGGGACCTTGGTGCCGGGTCAGGTACCCGCGTTATCGGATGCAAGGCGATGGGCCGAACCGTGCGCGAGCGGATCGAAAGCCTGCAACCGGAGGCATAGCCAATTGGCCAGCCGCGATCCCCGGATTGCGTTGGTTGGCGCCACCGGTACCGTCGGCAGCCAGATCGCAGAACTGCTCGGCGAACGCAGCTTCCCGTACTCAGAATTGAAGCTATTCGCTCGCGACTCTTCCGGGCGCTCGGTCGAGACGGGTGAACGGTCACTACCGGTTGCGGACTTAAAAGACGCTCAGGATCTTTCAGCTTTCGATATCGCCTTCCTGGCAATTCAACGAACCGCGGCCGCGGAGATTATCGAAGCGCGGCCGGGACCTATCTTGATCGATCTAAGCGCCGCCACCTGTGCACCTGACGATGCGGTTGCGATGGTCGCACCGGGACTAACCGCACGCGAGCGAATTGCGCAGTTCGGCCTAGGCCAACACTTCGCAGTGCCGCATCCGGCTGCCCAGCTGATTGCAACGATTCTGCGGCTATTGAACAGCGATGGCTTCGCCGCTGCATCGATAATGCTCAGCGCCAGTGCGGCCGGGCACCAGGGCGTCTCTGACCTGTTTCAGCAATCCGCCGATCTGCTTAACGCGCGTCTGGACCTTGACGACGAACCTCAAGTTGCCTTTAACGTCTTTACGGCGCCGGGCGCGCGCGAATTGGCTCGGGCTTTCACAGGGCAAATCAGAGTTCTCGGGGTCGATTCCAGCCATCTCGTGCTCAACATTGCGCGTGTGCCTGCGTTCCATGGCAGCGGGGTGTCATTGTTCCTCCCGGCGGGCGCGGCAGGGATAGAATGGGTCGAGCGGCTGCGTTCTGCTCCGGGCCTCATCCTGGTGGGGAACGATGACACCGCCGCCTTCGTCGATGCAGTTGGCCAGGAGGGGGCGATCACGCAAGTATCGGTGGATGCTGCCGGCGTAGCGATATGGTGCGCGTTTGATGCCGCGCGGCTCGCCGCGCTGACGGCAGTATGGATTGCCGAGAGACTAGGTGAGAAACGAGTTTCTGGTTAACAGAGGCTCTCCTGCCACAGGCGAGCAGCAGGAGCGGTTCCAAGCTCGCTCATCATTCTCCTTTCGACTCTCCTTTGCGGGATGCTAATCCGGATCGTCCTTGAGTACGACGGCACCGGTTACTCCGGCTGGCAGGTGCAGTCCGGCCAGGACTCTATTCAGGCCCGAATAGAGTATGCACTAGAGCGAATCTTCTCGGAACCAATTCGAGTGCATGGAGCCGGACGCACCGACGCCGGGGTGCATGCGCGTGGGCAGGTTGCGGCGTTTCGGCTGCCGCGGCCCTTCGCTCCGGCTGAACTGATGCGCGCGCTCAATGCGCTGCTGCCACCCGACATCGCAGTCACCGGGGCGGCGTACGCCGACGATTCCTTCGACCCCCGCCGCGATGCTCGTTCACGGAGTTACGAATATCGGGTTTTGAACCAGCCAACTCGTTCGGCATTCACATTTCGCTATTCATGGCTGGTGCGTGACCCGCTTGATATCGAGGCGATGAATGCGGCCGCAGCCGTGTTCCTCGGCGAACATGATTTCGCGTCCATGCGTTCCCTCGGTTCCGGTGAGAAAACGACCACACGGCGTGTGCTGGCGAGCCAATGGCGCCGCGACGGAAAGTTCCTGAGCTATCAGGTCGAGGCGACAGCCTTCTTGCGGCACATGGTGCGCACCATGGTGGCGGCGATGGTTGACGCCGGACGCCGTGTCACCACACCTGAGCAGATCGCCGAACTGCTGCTCAGCCACAATCGCGCTCTGGCCCCTGCCCCGGCACCGGCATGTGGGCTCTACCTGGTCGAAGTGCGCTACTGATTCTCTCTCGGTGCAGCGCCCGGAGGGGCGGTTCACGAACCACCCTTCTCGAGAGATGTACGCTACGCCGGTTCCAGCAACATTTGTTTATCGCGCGTGCGGTATCCTCGAAAGGGCGTGCAGCTGCATTCCTGCGACCAGGCCACCAGCTTGCCCGTGACCCTGCGTTTTTGACCATGTCGATATTTTATGTCTGTCCAAACTAACTGCATGGTGCGCGGCTTGAGGCAATGGTAATCTCCGCGCGAGAAAGCCGGAAGGAAGTAATTTATGTCCGTTCAACTTCATCCGGTCAGCGCAGAACGTGCCGGTGAGCGGCCATTCTATTCAAGCCACGTCCTCGAAATCGCGCATCCGGACCGCGTGCTATACTTCGGGCTGCTTGATTACGACCGTTATGGTGGTCTGGCCCTGCTCGATGTCGCCCCCCAGGATAAGGAGGCAAAGGGGACAATTCAGCCTTCGCTCGAAGATCAAAGCGCGCGGAGAAAAACCGCTAGTGCTGCTTGCGAGCTAGCGACACGGTGAGATACTTAAACCGGTCAGGCTCTTGTACTTTGTGGATCTGCCTCATCGCTCCTGCGATAGTTGGGCCCAGACTTAAAGCAAAACTCACCGTGCCCTCCCCAGAAAAAGGAGGATGTCATGCCGACGTATGTCGTGTTGTTTAATTGGACCGACCAGGGTATGCGCGCTGCCAAGGAGACCATCAATCGGGCGACCGCCGAACGCCAGGCGTGGCCGGTAGCATTGTTTCAGTAAGACAAACCAGGCTCAGAAAATTGTGACGAGTGTCGGCGCCGCCGCGCACGCTATCGGGTTCGGCTCCGCAACCAATCCAACATGGTGCTGTGCCATCGGCGCGCGGTCGAGCTTGTGGTTGGACTAATCACTCGCATCGCCAGCGCAGAAGCGCGACGCTCAGCGTCCGCCTCGAAGCCCGGAGCGGACGCCAAACCTGATCTTGCCGGCTGCCAGCCACACCAAAGTTTTAGCGGCTCAGCTCTTCCAGTAAGGGTTTCGCTTCTTTCAGATCGGCAGTCTCGGAGCCTTCGGTGAACCAGTTGTAGATGTCGGCCAGCATCGAGCGTGCTTCGTCGCGGCGGTCGTTCGCTAGCGGCCGGGCGAGGCTCATGGTCGCGCGCAGCTCCCACGCTTTTTACTCTACTGGCGCGCAATTTTCGATCGCGGGCTCAAAACAGCTCTATGCTTCTGTGATGTCTAAAGCATCACGCCTCAGCTACAACCTCGTTTTTGAGCCGATAAACCTCAGCATCGTAATTGTGGTTTGTCGTATTTCCGTGATCGATAGCCCTTCCGTGAAAGCACTTACACGGTAGTCGATGCGACAAGTCCGCGCACGCGCTTTCGCCTGGTGATAGCAAATCTGTTGCGCCCAGGTTGCACCAGGAGATCGGGCGCGGCCAGAAGAGTCGGAACGGACTAGCGATGCTTTCACGCGGAGGGGGAGACGAGACCCGGTTCTCAATGGCGCTTATGTCTAGTGTAGGATCGCACGAAGCGTTGATGCCGCATGGACCTTGCTGTCCAAAGCTATTGAGCTTTTACAGTTAGTGATGGACTTGGCGGCTCAATGATCGGCGGTTGTCGGCCGAGCACTTTAAATGCTTCGAGGACGGGGGGAGCAGCAAGAAAACTGCGGAGAAGGACGTCAGTCTTAAGCGCCGCGGCAATCGACTCGATGGTTTCGCAAGCGGTGTTGAAGGCGACTTCGGCTTCCTTATCCTTGCCGAGTCTGGCTAGCAGCTTGCCGAGGGCGAGAGTTCCCATCCAAATGTCTCGGCGCGTTTGGAGTTCTTGAGCCGCCATGACCGATGCCTGAAGCAGCGGCAGAGCTTCCTTCAGCCGCCCAGTTGCGGCGAGGATTTCGCCCTGCAGACGCTGCGCCCGCACTTCGTGCTTGCGTGCGTATGTTTTGCGGGCGAGTTCCAGCGATTCGGATGCGAACCGCCAACCCTCTTCGTAGCGGCCACGGGCCAGCTCTAAGGCGCCACGAGCGTGAAGCAGCGGAATATGCCATCGCCAGCGGGCGAATTCATCCTTATCAAGTAATCTCCACGCTCGAAGAAAGAAATCCTCTGCCCGGTCGTAATCCGTACGTTCGAGATGCACCAGACCCGCTTTCAACAGCGAATGCCCGCGGGGCTCGGGCCAAGCTGAGTATTTGCACGCTGCCTCGTCGCCCTCGAGCTGAAGTTCGAGCGCGCGATCAAGGTCATACAGCTCTAAAGAAACAGCGCCGGCACAATTCGGTATTCGTGCCAGCCAAAACGCATCCCCCGCTGTCTCGGCGTATTCACCGAGTTGCTGGTAACAGCTGAGAGCGTCCTCATATTCGCCACGCGAGAGGAACCGGTGGCCAAGAAAAAAAAGAGCGTGGCCAATTAAAAAACCCATGTGCAGATCACTGGCGATTTGGTATGCGAACCGGCAATGATCAGCGCTCCGCTCAAAATCCCCCAGCCATTGAAGCGCCGAACCCAGCACCACTCTAGCTTGTGCGAGTGCCTGTGGCTGGGCCAGAGGTTCAGCGAGCTTAACCGCTTGTTCG
>Ga0306926_10003822_pt1 | contig 15695 bp, 12 predicted proteins | sample flu12Cox44000178_FD_203759 | JGI IMG/M metagenome (GOLD analysis project Ga0306926, IMG submission 203759) | Lab enrichment of tropical soil microbial communities from Luquillo Experimental Forest, Puerto Rico - flux8day.12C.oxic.44.000.178 (v2)... | ecosystem: Environmental > Terrestrial >...
AAATCCGCCGAGATCAAAAAAATGCTGGCGCCGATTTTCGACTTCGAGCGCCGCAGCGCCGCCGAGATCTATGCCGATACGCTTCCACCCGAGGTCAAGAAGGCCATCCAGGAAAAGCGCGTCACCGTGGGCATGGATCGGGAACAGGTCTTGCTAGCCATGGGTCAGCCCCAGCACAAGGAACGCCAGGCGAAGGATGGCGAAGAGCTCGAAGACTGGGTCTTCGGCACCCCGCCCGGGCGGATCACCTTCGTCACGTTTAACGGCAGCAAGGTTGTCAAGGTGAAGGAGGCCTACGCTGGCCTCGGCACCGAGGTGGCGGACCCGCCGGTGCCGCGCTAAACGTCAGGTCCAGGATCTCTACCGCACGATCGATCTCGTCCCGCGTCACGATGTACGGAGGCAGGAGCCGCAGCACCGTCTCCCGGGTACAGTTCACCAGCAGGCCGCGCTCGAGTGCGGCCACGACGAAGGGGCGGCCGGGCCGCGAAAGCTCGAGACCGAACATCAGTCCCTTCGATCGAATCTGGGTGACGACCGAATGCCGGCGCGCGAGGCCGTCGAGGCGGGACCGGAACTGACGGGCCCGATCCGCGATCCGCGGCAACGTTTCTTCCAGCAGACGCAGGCATTCGAGCGCCACGCGGCACGCCAGCGGCCCGCCACCAAACGTCGTCCCGTGCGAGTGGAGCGGGAGGTGTTTGGCGGCCTCCTCGGTGAACAGCGTGGCCCCGAGCGGCAATCCCCCTGCCAGGGGTTTCGCGGTCACGACGATATCGGGCCGGACGCCGGCCCACTGGTAGCCGAAATACTTTCCCGTCCGGCCCAGGCCGCATTGCGTTTCGTCAGCCACCAGCAGCGCTCCCAGCCGCTTGGTCAGTTCCCACGCCTGCCGCAGAAACTCGATCTCTAACGGACGGATGCCACCCTCGCCGAGGACCGGCTCGAGGATCACGGCGGCGGTCGCTTTGGTCACCACGGCCGCCAGAGCCTCCTGATCGTTCGGCCGGATGAAATCCACCGCCCGGTCGAGCGGCTCGAACCGTCGCCGCAACTTCGCTTGCCCGGAGACCGAAAGCGATCCCAGCGTGCGGCCGTGAAATGACCCTTCGAGCGAAACCAGCCGTGTCTTGGTTGGATCGAGCGACCGGCTGCGCGAACGCACTGCTTTGAGCGCCGCCTCCATCGCTTCGGTTCCGCTGTTGCTGAAAAACGCACGATCCAGCCCGCTGATCCGACACAGCTCTCGGGCAAGCTCCTCTTGGTAGGGGTGCGAGATCAGGTTGGAAGTGTGAACGCATCGCCCCGCTTGCTCGGTCAAAGCCGCGGTGATGCGTGGATTGGAATACCCAAAGGCATTGACCCCAATTCCAGAGGCCATGTCGAGGTACCGTCGTCCCGCGGCGTCGAACAGGTAGCAACCGCGCCCGCACTCCGCCGTCAATGGAAGCCGGTCGTAAACCGCAACCAGGTGTTCTTCTCTCATGCCGTCGAGAATACGCCGGGTGTATCCATATGTCCAATAGGAGAATGGTTGAGGTTTGATATGTTTGTCGTATGAGCACTCCGGACCTCCGCCAGCTGCGCTATTTCCTCGCCGTCGCCGAAGAGCTGCATTTCGGCCGCGCCGCCGAGCGCATCGGCATCGCTCAACCGCCGCTCACCCAGCAGATCCAAAAACTCGAAGCCTTGCTCGGCTGCCGCCTATTTGAGCGGGGCCGCCCGACCGCCCTCACCGAGGCCGGCAGCGCCTTACTCGAGGAGACGCGGCGTCTGCTGCCGCAAGTGGATCGCGCCCTAGAATCCGCGCGCCGCGCTGCTCGGGGAGAGACCGGCAAGCCCCACATCGGTGCGCCGCCGTCGGTGATGCTCTCGGCGCTTCCCTCGGCGATTCGGAAGTATCGCGGGCTTTATCCGGCCGTCGAGTTCGCCCTGCGGGAGCTGTCAACGACCGCCATCGAAGAGGCTCTCCGGCGGGAAGAGATCGACCTCGGCTTCTTGCGTGAAGCGCGACCCGCCGGTCCGCTTACTTCTCGAGTGACTTTTGAAGAGGCCCTGGTCGCGGTGTTGCCCGCCTCCCACTCCCTGGCCGCGCGCGCCGGGTTGACCTTAGGGTCACTGGGCGCCGAGCCCTTCGTCTTGTTTCCGCGGCGTCTTGGTCCGGCCTTCCACGACCAGCTGATCGGCTTCTGCGCCCACGCCGGCTTTGTGCCGAACGTGGTCCAACAGGCCACGCAATGGCAGACAGTGGTGTCGTTGGTGGCGGCCGGCATGGGCGTTTCGCTGGCGCCCGCCTGCGTCCAGCGATTCCGCTGGCGAGCGGTCGCCTATCGGCGGTTGCGCGGCCTGCGCACCCGAGTCTTCGCCTGCTGGCGTCGGGATAACGCGCCTTCAACCGTCGCCGAGTTTCTCAAGCTGGCGCACGCCGAGTTTCGCCAGGCGCGCGCGTAACCGCTGCTCGCGCCGCCGGATCTGGGGCATATCGGAAAGCCGGAGCGCCTGGCGTGTCATCTCCATGGCCGTCGCGTAATCCCGCTCGCGGTGTTCGTAGTGCTTGGCCAGTTCCTCGAAGGCTCGCGCCCGATATGGGTTTGGGGCCGCAGTCAATTCCCGAAACGCCAGACGCGCCGCATCGGTGAGTCCCAGGCGCTTCTCGACGACGGCCACGGCCCACAGCGCTTCGAACAGCAGAGAATCCGGCAGCCCCAAGTCGACGGCGCGGCGCAACAGCCGCAAGGCCTCTTCCCGGCGGCCGGCGCCCACGAGCCAGCGCGCCAGCCCGATCAGATCCGCACCGTGCCGGAAGATTGTCTTCTCGGGTGCGCGGAAGGCCTCGGGCACAATGGCCGTCAGGCAAGCGAGCGACAGGATGTCGATGGCGTTGTGATGGAAAATCGGCACCAGCCGGAACGCCTGCTCGGTGCGCAGATACTCGAAGTAATAATGCGGAATCATTTCGCCTGCCAGATCGCCCTGTCGTTCCACGCCGAGGATCTGGTTCTCCAGATCCACCAGTCGACAGCTCTCTAGTCGCAGCTTCCATAGGCGCCGCGCCCCGAATAACAAATCCAGGTGTTCCATCCGGTCAAACGGATGCCGCGCCCGCGCCAAGCGAAACCGCGTTTCAAGCAGCGGCTGGTCGTAGGCCTTGCCGTTGTAGGTGATCAGCACATCGAACGCCGCCAGGTGCTCGGCCAGCCGCACCAGTAGCGAGGCTTCCTCGCCGTAATCCCGCATGAAAAACTGGCGGAGCCGGAAGCCATCTCGATCGATCGAGCCGACTCCAATTAAGAACGCGTAGGTTCCTGTGCCGCCCGCCAGTCCGGTCGTCTCCGTATCGAGAAACGCCCATTTCGTCGGATGGACCTCCGTGATCGCGCCGCCGGAAAGCGGCTCCAGCAGATCTGCGGGCAGGCCGCGAAGATCGGAGATCTCCACGCTGCCGTGCCGCCGGTGGTTTTGCCACCGCCGTTCGGTCTCGAAGTGCGCGCCGAACCCGGTCCGTACCACCTCGCCCCCAACGAGATCCTCAATCGAGCAGCCGGGCTTCGGCGGCGCCGGTTTGGCGGGCGCATTGGAAGCGAGCGTCGCCGCGTATTTCCCCTCGATCCGGGCGATCCGTTCGCGAAGACGGGCGAGCTGTTGCGCGAAATCCTCCATTCGCTTTTTCTTTGCCTCTTACTATAATAAGTGCGGAGCGTGCGTTTCAACCAGCCGTTGTTTTTCTTCGTGCTGCTCACCTTGGTCGCGGCGGCTCGGCTCTGTCATGTCGAGATCCTTTGGGCCGAGGAGACGCTGCCCCTGGCCGCGGCCGAACAGGTGTTGCATGGCAAGACCCTGTATCGCGATGTGTGGTTCGACAAGCCGCCGCTTGTGGCCGCGGTCAATCTGCTGTGGGGCGCGCGCGACGGCTGGCCGCTGCGCCTGGCCGGCGCGCTCTACCAGCTGCTCGCGTGCTGGCTGGCTTTTCGCTTCGCGCGCGACCTGTGGTCGCCCGCCGAAGGTTACTGGGCGGCGGGTCTGGTCGGCTTCTTTCTGACCTTCGATTTTCCCTCCGCGGTAATCCCTCTCGCGTCCGATCTGCTGCTCGTCGTGCCGCACCTGGCAGCGGTTTGGCTGGCGTGGAAACGCCGCCCGTTCGCAAGCGGCCTATGGTTGGGGGTTGGCTTTCTGATCAGTCCGAAGGCCTTGTTCGTGGCAGCAGTGTGCGCCATCTGGTATCCCTCGGGAGTGTTTTTGATGGCGGCGGGTTTCCTGGTGGCGACGGGCGTCGCAACGCTTTGGATGGCGGCCGCGGGAGCCTTGCCCTCCTACTGGGATCAGGTCTGGAGGTGGGGCCGCGTCTATGCCAGCACGCCTTCACTCGATCGTCCCGTGTGGAACGCCATGGTGCGAACCGCGGACTGGGCCGGTTTTCACATCGCCCTGCTCGCGGCCGCCATCTGGTACTTCGGGAGCGGCCGCAAAGCCGGGGAGACACCGGCCCCGCGGTTGTGGGCCGGCTGGTGCGGCCTCTCGCTGATGGCTGTCGCCGCCGGATTCCGCTTCTTCCCCCGCTACTACTTTTTCCTCCTGCCGCCGCTGGCGCTGGCGGCAGCGCGCGGATCCACGCTCGTCGGCCGTCGCAGGGTCTGGATTGCGCTGCTGTTGTTGATTCCCCTGGCACGCTTCGGTCCGCGTTACGCACTCCTGGCCGCCCGGCACATCGACTGGGTGGATACCTCGATGGATCGCGACAGCCGCTCGGCGGCAGCGGTCGCAAGGCCGCTCGCCGACCCGGGCAGCACGCTGTTCGTCTGGGGGTTTCGTCCCGAGCTCTACGTGTACACTGGCCTGCCGGCTGCTACCCGGTTTCTCGATTCCCAGCCGCTGACTGGTGTGCCGGCCGACCGGCACCTCACCCAATCGACGCCCGTCGAAACGATCTTTGCCCGCGCCCATCGCGGGGAGCTCGCGCGCTCCTCTCCTACTTTCGTCATGGATGGACTCGGCCTTTATAATCCGCGGCTTGCCATCACCCAGTTTCCGGATCTGGCGGAGTGGCTTTCCCACTACCGCGAAGTGGGGCGCGTCGGCGGGACGGTCATCTATCAGGTGATCCCCGCCCCGCCCTAGTTGGGGGCGCGTCGACTCACAGCCTCCCACGAACTGCTGGTGGGCGCGCGCATTCTGGGTTTGCAATTCGATCGATGACTCTGATAACATCGAGTGGGCAGATCGGAATCCTCTCTTTGAAGGGCCACCAAATCCAACCAACGGAGCACACAATCAACTGAATGGGCTTTACCGTTTTTCTTGGCAACCTCCCCTCCTGGGTCACTGCTGACGACATCAAGCAATGGCTGGCCGCCGAAGACCTCGTGGCCGACGCCGTCAAAGTGATCCGCAACCACGAAACGCAAGAGTCGAAGGGCTTCGCTTTCGTCGAAGCACCCACGGCCGACGAAATGCAGGCCATCATTCGGCGCTTTGATCGCGCGCCGCTCGAAGACCGCCTGTTGCGGGCCAACCCGGCGCAACCCCCCAAGGGGAAAGACACGCGCGGCACTCCGGTAGCGCCCTCCGAGCCGGGCGTGAATCGCGTGCAGCAGCGGCCTCATCGCCGCAAGCGCGGCGGTCAAAACCGCGAACAAGAGCCCCCGAGCGCTTTCGCGACCGAACTGGCCAAGGCTCTGTAGGTCTTGGCGGACGCCGCGGTTGTTTTTTGATTCTTCCTCCACACCTGTGAACTCGAGTCACAGCAGTTGCCCAAAAATCCCATTTATTTCCAAGGGTTTATGGCTGGCATTCGGAGTGCTTACCGGGGCCGCATGAGATTAGTCTGGCTCGCCTGCCTGGGGTTCGGCGGGCTGCTCGCGGCCGCTCCGCAGGATCCCGAACTCAACGTCAATTCCCGCTATCTGGTTGAGACCGTTATCGTTGCCGGAGATGGCTGGTCCACGGACCTGGCTTCGGAACCGAACGAGAAAATCAGCGTGGGTCTGCGGCGGCAGATCCTAGCGCTCATCGGGACCAAGCTGAATCCAAACCTGCTCGACGATCTGGCGGCGCGGCTGCGCAAGGAGTTTCAGGCGCGTGCGGTGTCCCACCGCCTCAAGCGCGGCGATCAGCCGGATTCGGTGCGGGTGGTTTTCGAAATCAAGGTGCCGCCGACCCGGTTCGATGTTTCGGTGCCGAAGTTCCTCTACAACGCAAAGCAAGGCTGGAGCGGGGCGGTCGAAGGGACCGGCGCCATTGAGCGCAACTCCTTCACGCTGGGCCTGGTGAGCGATCAAGACGAACTGGTCGAACGCTACACCGGCCTGAGGGCTCGCTACGAAAACACTCGCTTGGGGACCGATCGCGTGCGCGTGCGCTTCCAGTTTGAGGACTACCACGATCAGTGGAACGGCGCGACGCGGAACCAATTGCTGTTGGGCGGCGGGCCCGCGGATCTGACGTCGGGGGTATACCGCACGCGGCAGAACTTCGAGCCCGTGGTTTCATTCGTGATTGCCAAACCGCTGACCCTGAGCGTCGGGACCAGCTTTGAGCGGTTTGAAGACCAGTTTCCGGCCGCGAAAACCGAAGCCGCTAATGCCCTGCTTGCTACTCTGCGCTATCAGTGGCAGTTGGAGGATTCCGATACCCGGCAAGACGTGGATGCGGGCTACAGCCTGCACGCGGCCACCAGAATCCTAAAGAGCGACTTCGTCTACCTCCGTCAGCAGTGGACCCTCCATTACACGCTCCGGCGCGGCAAACACACGGTGACCGATGGGGTTCAGTTCGGTTTCCTCAGCGGGCACGCGCCGCTATTCGAGCGCTACGTGGCCGGCGACAGCACCCAGTTGCGGGGATGGAACAAGTACGAGATCGATCCCCTGGGTGGAAACCGGATCGTCACCAATTCCGTCGATTATCGGTACGGCATACTAGACTTGTTTTATGATACGGGAGCCGTGTGGGACAGCGGGCAACCGTCCATTGCGAGACATTCCGTGGGCGCCGGATTCCGCCAAGGCCCTTTTTTTCTGGCGGTTGCATTTCCGGTGCGGGAACACCGGCCTGACCCCATTTTCATGGTGGGCATGAATTATTGATTCCTCACTCTGCGCGCCTCAAGATCAGCCGCAGGAGCTGGCTGCTGGCCGGCCTTACGGCTTCTCTGTTTCGCGCGCGGGCTGCCGTGAATCTCACCGTCCACTTCGATGGCGATAACCTGCATGTGGCCGCGCCGCAACTGCATTTCCTCACCGGCAAGCCCCTGAACCGCCTCCAGGACGGCTCCACGGTGGTGTTCCTCTCGCAGCTTACCCTGCTCCGCGAAGATCGCCTCACCGTATTCCGGCGCTCCGCCGAGCGCCTCACACTCAGCTACGACGTATGGGAAGAGAAGTTCCGGGTCACGCTGGGCACAGACGGCCGGTCGGTCTCCGGGCTTTCTAGTGCCACCGCAGAAGCTTGGTGTCTCGACAACCTTGCCATCAGCGCACTCGGAATGGCGGCAGACCGGCCCTTCTGGCTGCGGCTGGAGCTACGCGAGGCGGATCCTCGCGAGCTTTCGGCGGTGGTCGGGGATTCCGGCATCAGCCTGACTACTATGATCGAGATCTTCAGCCGCAAGTCGCGCACGGATCGGGCACATTGGACCCTGGATGCAGGCCCGCTGCGTCTGGCCGATCTCCGCCTGGGTGCGGGACACAAGGCGCAAAAAGGGTGAATCGGCTCAGCACCAGGCTCGTGTTGATCTTCCTGGCGGCCACTCTGGCACCGTTGGCGGCCACAGTGTGGGTGACCACGTCGCTGCTCGAGCGCAGCCTCGAATACTCTTCCACCACCGAACTCGACATCCTCTCCAAGTCCTTGGAGCTCGCCGGGCGGGAATATTACCAGCACCTGCGGGACGAGCTCAAAAGCCAGGCCCTCTCCGGCGCTCGCTCTCCCCACAAGTACGGCCCCGGCAGCGGGCCCGAGCCCGTCCAGGCTTTTTCGAAGAGCCAAGACGAGGAGCGGTTCGTACGAGCCGGAAACGAGGGCGACCGGCTGGACTATCTGGTACGTCGCGGAGACGAGGTCTGGGTATACTCGATCGCTCTCAAGGTGGCGATGGGACGGCTCGAACGGCAGTTTGGCGAGGCGCGCCAGTTGGTCGAGAGGGCCGACGGTCGCGATCTGTTGCGCGGCTTCAAGGTGGTGTACGCGCTGGTGGCCGCTTCGGTCTGGCTGGTCTCGCTGGCGCTGCTGATCTATTTCGCGCACCGGATCAGCCGGCCCATTCAACAGTTGACCGCAGGCCTCGGCCGGCTGGCTTCCGGCGATTTATCCGCTCGGGTGCCCGCCGGTCGCGACGACGAGGTCGGCCGCGCTATTCGGGCGTTTAACGACATGGCTGAACGGCTCCGCGAGACCACCGAGCGGCTGGTCTACCTGCGGCAGCTTGCCGGCTGGCAGTCGCTCGCCCGCAAGACCGCGCACGAAGTCAAAAATTCGCTGACCCCGATCCGGCTCACCGTGGAAGAGATGGTGGCGCGCGCCGGGTCGACAGACCGCGCGTTTCTCGAGCAAGCCGCCCAGATTGTCATCGACGAGATCGAAACCCTGGAACGGCGGGTGGGCGCGTTTTCGCAATTCGCCACCGAACCGCCACTCTGCCCCGCACCGCTCGACGTGAATTCGCTGTTAGAGGAGCGCATCTCCTTTCTGAAATCGGCGCATCCGGAGGTGGCATACGATTGCCGGCTCGAGGACGCCGCGCCGCCTGTTTTGGCCGACGCCGACCTGGTCAAGGGAATCCTCACGAACCTTCTTGAGAACGCAGCCGAGGCGGCCGGCGCCGGCGGCCACATCCTGGGCCGAACGTTGGCCGAAAACGGTCACGTAGGCATCGAAGTCCACGACTCGGGCCCGGGCCTGAGCGAGCAGGCGCGCGCCTCCCTGTTCCAGCCGACCATCTCCTTCAAGAAGCGTGGCATGGGCATGGGGCTTTCGATCGCGCGCAAGAGCGCGCTGCTTTCGGGCGGGGACATCCTGCTGGTGAAAGGAGAACTGGGCGGCGCCGGATTCCGCGTGCTGCTGCCCGCCGCAGCCCATGGCGGCCAGACGCATCCTGATCGTGGATGACGAGGAGAATATCGGCCGCTCCCTGCGGCTGATTCTCGAGCGCGAAGGCTACGCGGTCAACGTCTGCCGCACCGTTAACGAGTTTCGCGCTCATCCCGACGCCGGGCGTGCGGACGCTTATCTGCTGGATATGAAACTGCCGGACGGCAACGGCATCGACCTGCTGCGCGCGGTGCGGCAAAACGGCGCTCAGGCTCCGGCCATCATGATTTCGGGACACGGCACCATCGCGGATGCGGTGGAGGCCACGCGCGCCGGCGCTTTTGATTTTCTGGAAAAACCGCTCAGCCGCGATCGCGTGCTGCTGGCGGTGAAGAACGCGCTCGAGCAATCGAGTCTGCGGAAAGAGAACGAGCGGCTGCGAGAGCTGGTGGGCGGCTCGACCAAAATGATCGGCGACAGCCCGGCCTGGCTGCGTGCGGTGGAGCAGGCGTCGATGGCTGCCCGCTCCGACGCGCGGGTCCTGTTGATCGGCGAGTCCGGCACCGGCAAGGAACTGCTGGCGGCCGAGATCCATCGCTTGAGCCCGTTTGCCGCCGGCCCGTTTGTGAAGGTGAACTGCGCTGCGATTCCGACCGAGCTGCTCGAAACCGAACTGTTCGGCCACGAAAAGGGGAGTTTCACCGGCGCCACCGCCACCCGGCGCGGCAAATTCGAACTGGCCGATAGCGGGACGATCTTTCTCGATGAAGTTGGCGACCTGCACGCCGCCTCGCAGGCGAAGCTGCTGAGGGTGCTGCAGGAGGGCGAGTTTCACCGCGTGGGCGGCGAAGCGATCATCCGCGTAAATGTGCGGGTTCTGTCGGCTACCAACCGCGACCTGGGCGCGCTGGTTGCGCAGGAGAAATTCCGCGAGGACCTCTACTATCGCCTGAGCGTGGTGCCGATCCGGGTGCCGGCGCTGCGCGAGCGCCCGCACGATATCCGCCCACTGGCCGAGTACTTCCTCGAAGAGTTCTGCGCCCGCAACAACTTCAAGCCCAAGACTGTGGACGAAGCGGTCTTCCCCCTGCTTGAAAACCACGCCTGGCCGGGCAATGCGCGCGAATTGCGCAACGTCGTAGAGCGCATGGCGATCCTGACCCCGGGCGAACGCATCACGCGAGATTCGATCCCGGTTGAGATCCGGGTACAGCGCGAGACCGGGCCGAAGTCGACCATTCAGGAAGCCCGCGAATCGGCCGAGCGCGAACACATCCTCCGCGCGCTCGAGGAATCGAAGTGGAACGTCAGCGGCGCCGCCCGGGCGCTAGGGATGGAACGGACCAACCTGCACAAGCGGATCCGCGCGTTGGGGCTGAGCCGGGAAAAGTAGAGGCGGGCCCTGCCCTGCCCCCGCCGAGTTCTACGCGGTTACGGGGTTCGGGAGGCGGCCGCCGGCGCCTCATAGAGTTCGCGAATCTCGGTTTCACCTCCGCCAGCCACCTCGAGGAAGCACCGGGTGCGTTCAATCGCCTCTTGCTTCGAGGCCACCTGGATGTTGGCGAAGCCGCCCACCACTTCCTTGGTCTCCATAAACGGTCCGTCAGTCACGATAAACTTTCCGTCCCAGAGCCGGACGCGCGCGCCGCGAGCGCTCGGTAAACACCCTTCGGTCGAAAGCAGCCCGCCCGCCTTCATCGCCTCCTCAATCAGCTTCCCCATCCCGTCCATCTCCTGCTGGCTGGGCGGGCGCTCGGGCTTGCCCGGTTTGTATAACCACAAGAATCGCATCGTCGTTGTTGCTTTCGTCTGGTTGATCGGGAGCCGGACCACCGCCCCTCGTCGCGGGCGCCTGAACCCGACTCTCGAGCTAGTCGAACACGAGGAGCCACGATCGACAGAACCGCGTCTATTCTGGAAAAATTGTTTGGCTGGTTTAAAACGTCTAGAAGGCCAGGCGCATCGAAAACTGGATTTGCCTTGCCGCGCCGTACGCTCCCCCCGTCGTGCCTACCGAAGTCGCCACCGCAGTTCCCAGGGTTTGCGTAATTTTTCCGAAATTGCTATTGCTTTCGTCATGAACTGGGTTGGCGAAATTCGTGTGGTTGAAAAGATTGAAGAAATCGGCCCGGAACTGCAACCGGGTACGTTCCGTCCAGAGGGCGAAGGTTTTGGCGGCAGCCAGGTCCCAGTTGAATAATCCCGGTCCGTAGAATTGGTTCCGGCCGGACGTTCCGATACGGCCGGTGGGAGGCGTATTCGAAAAGTAACTGAGCCCGTGCGCCGCCGGGGTCCAGACGGCATTGCCAAACGCTTTATCCGGATTTCGGTTGTTTTGCGGCAGCGGACCCGTCGTGATGACGTCCGGCCGGTCGAAGAACTGGTTGAACCCACTGTAGTCTTGCGAAAGGTCATACACCGTGAACGGTTGCCCGGTCTGAGCGGTGACGAGTCCCGAGACGTTCCAACCGCCAAACACCTGCCGGCTGAACCCATTGTTCCAGCCGAACACGCGATGGCCGGGCCCGGCCGGCACGTCCATGTTGTACAGGATGGAGGCGTGATGGCGCGTATCAAACGACGACGGGCCGCGCTCGAGGTTGATGTGATTGCCATCCGCCACGCCGGCCGTCTCTCCGGTGGAACCGAAGAAGGCGGAGTTGTCATCGATCGATTTGCCCAGCACATACGAAGCTTGCAGGAAGTAGCCGCGCCGCGACTGGTACTTCGCAGTCGCCACCATGCCGTTGTAGACGGAGTTGCCAATGTCCTTTCCCGTGAAGATCGGTCCGAACAGCGGATACGGGAACGCCTGCCCGTTGGTCACCGCCGGTTGATTCTGGTCGACGAACAGTCCCAGCTTGTGGCCGGCGCTGCCCTGATAGTCCAACTCGAGGGAGAGATCTTGCCCGAGCCGGCGTTGGATTCCAAAATTGTACTGATAGAGATAGGCGCTGCGGATGTTCGGGTCCTCGGCGTTGAAGCTCAGCAGTCCGACCGTCGGCTGGCCGCTGGCATTGAGCTTCACCAGCCGAACGTTTTGATCGTAGCCGGTCGCCCAGGGAAACTTACCGGGCTGCGTGGTGACGGCAGCCTGCGTGGTAGTTAGATTATAGGGCGGATTCAATCCCATATTCGCCGGGATGTTATTGAAGATGTCGTCGTAGCCCACCCGGAAACCGGCGCGAATGACGGTGTCACTGTTTCCGAATAGAGAGGGCGCAAAGTGCGGAGTGTAGGCGATACCCACGACCGGAGCCAAGTTATTCTTGTCCGAATAAACTCCGCTGTCGCTCACCGTCGCCGGCGCCTGAGCCCGGACGAGCGAAGCCGGTCCCAGTTTCGTCGGATCGATGGTCAGAAGCTGGTTGGTGCCTAGCAGAACGGGGCCGACGCCCGGCAGGAAGTTCGTGGCGTCCTGGCGGGATTGATAGATCGCGGATGGGTACTCATAGCGGACGCCGTAGTTGATAGTCAGGTTGTCTTTCACCTTGTACTGGTCCTGCCAATAGAGATCCCAGGGGAAACGGTCCCAATAGGCCAGCGTGGTGCCGCTGCGGAAGGTGGAGGTATTGACCAGGCCAGCCGCGAAATCGGACCATTTGACAAAATTGAACACACCGCGCTCGGAACCATCCAGATAGCGGCGCGCCTGCTCGCGGCGGATATGATAGCCGAACCGGAAGGAGTGCTTGGTGGCGTGAAAGGGAGCGATCCAAGAGACGTTATCAAACAGCTCGAACGTATTGGTGATGCGACCCTGGGGAAGATTGCTGGTGCTGCCCAGCCGGGCAAACCCGCCGCTCACAGTGATGGTCGGCAGGCCGGAGTCCTGGAGGTTCTTGGTGCCATCGACAACGCCCGCCAAGGGCTGCCCGTTGATCTGAAACACACTGGCGGCATTGAAGCCGTTGTCCTGCACCGTAATGAAGGTCTGATTACGGGAGTAGCCGACGCGGAATTCGTTCAACAGCGTGGGACTGAACGTGTGGGTCTCGACCAAAGCCCCGTTGCGGCTCACCGGAGTATTCCCGCTGCCCCCGAGGAGCGGCAGGGCTCCTGGAGTAAATGTAGTTTGCTGGACATCGGCGAAGCGGCCGCTGAGGATGTCCTTGGCGCTGAACAGCTGGTCGATCTTGATGAGGCCGGTATTATCGAACGTGGTGGATCTCACGTTGGCAATGAAGTTATTGGTTGAACCGGAAACCGATGTGTTCGCCGTCGGCCAGAACTGCAATAGGTTCCGGGAGATGGGATCGGTAACCTGAGCCCGCTCGGCATCGGTAGGAACGCGGGTGGTGCTGACGGTCGGCGCCACCTGGCGGAATCCTTCATAGGATCCAAAGACAAAGGTCTTGTCATGCTTGATCGGGCCGCCCAAGGTACCACCGAATTGATTGCGGTGGAGCGGGTTCTTCGGGGCGCGGTTCCGGTTGGTGAAGAAATCGGCAGCGTCCAAATCGGAGTTGCGCAGATATTCGAAGGCCGACCCGTGAATCTGGTTGGTCCCGCCCTTGGTCACCACATTGATCTCGCCGCCCGTTCCGCGGCCAAACTCCGCCGACGCGACGCTGGTCTGGACCGAGAACTCCTGGATCGCGTCGGTAACCCGGAAGAGGTTGAGCGCGCCATCCACCTGCGTGTCCATATTGCTAACGCCGTCCCACAAATAGGTGTTCGACTGCGAACGCGCGCCGGCCACGTTGAAGCTCAGGACCTGCGTGCCCGCCGCGGTCGGAACCACTCCGGGCGTTACTAGCGCGAGGTCCAGAACCTGCCGAGCATTCAGCGGCATGTTGGCTATGTCCTGGCTGTTGACGACACTGCTCAGTGTGCTCTTGTCGTTTTCCAGCAGCGGCGCCACCGCCGCAACCTGCACGGATTCCGTCACACTTCCGACTTCGAGTGACAGATCCACGTGGGTGATCTGATCCACCTGCACCAGGACCGAAGGAACGCTGATCTGCCGGAAGCCTTGTGTCTCGGCAACCAGCCCGTAGGTCGCCGGCGCCAGTTGCAGGAACTGAAACTCACCATTGGCATTGGTTGTAGTTTCGAGTTTGGCGTTGGTCGATGTGTTCGTCAGCGTCACTTTCACGCTCGGCACGAACGCTCCAGAAGGGTCCTTGACCGTACCGGCGACACTCCCGACAGGAGACCCCAGCAGCGAACCCCCAAACGATAACCCTAACGCGAGCAGCAGTACGCAATTGCGAATAGATGTCGTCATGACGCATGACCTCGAAGCGAAAATACGGAGTAGGGTCCCAATCCCATTGCTCCGATTAAGGTGAACCAAGCCCCACGAACTTGGGAGAACTTGCGAGAATTATACACCACTAAGGGGAGGATAAAAGCATTTTCAGTGTAAAATTCGGGGTGAAACCCGCGGTGATATTACGGAGTGGGTCCCAATCCCATTGCTCGGATTACAGTGAGCCAAGCCCTGCGAACTTGGAGAACTGGCGAGAGTTAGACACCACTGCAAGGGGGGATAGAAGCATTTTTAGTATAGAATTCGCGCAGGCCCCCCCGCTTAGGGTTGGCGTTCGCCCGCTCACGCCGGGGCGATGGTAATTTCCATGGTCGCGAAATGCGAATCGTGACTCCAACAGCGCCGCGCCAGGTGGTCGTAACAGGCGCCGTAGGCGATACCGGACGGTGCGTTTGACGGACGGAAACAGCGTCTTCCGAGAGCAACGCCTGATAGGGAACAGATGGATTTCGTGGAGTGACGGGAATGTCCCTAGGCCTAGGGCCGGCGTTCACTCGATGGCGGAACGATTCCCTTGAGCCGAAGGAAGGCACCGATGATGCCGTACATCTCGTTGTCGTGCGAGATGTTCCAATTCAAAAGGCCGAGCTTGCTCATCTCCCAACGCGCCCACTTAACCCTGGCGGCAGCGGCCTCATCGGTCATCGAGGCGTAGACCGGATCGCAATAGTCGAATGACGCCTGGAGCGCGGCTATCAGATCGGCCTTGGACGTTTTCGAGGCCGCGTTCGCTGTCACCGATTCGCCCTTGACTACAGCGCACATCCGGAGCTGGGCGTCGGCAATGTGAGCGATCATCTCGCCGAACGTGCGCACTTCCGAAACCGTCCGGAACGAATAGTAGGCTTCGGGCATCTTCTCCGCGGCCCGTAGCAGAATGGGCTTGATGAGCGCGTATGTCTGGCGGGCGTCATCGCTGAACGGGTTAGTTTGGGCGTGGAGCCCCGCTCGCGCGAGAAGGGATGCCACGGTAAGGATCCTCTGCCGGCCCTGCATGTGGTTGCTCCTGTCGGACTGTGGCAGAGTATACCAAGGGGGAGCACCTATGCGAATGACGTTCTGGTTACTCGAATTGGCTGGCCTTGCCTTCCTCTCCGCGGTCCAGGCGCAGCCACGGGGCTCCGAGCAACCGCTGCCGCCGCTGGTCGAATGCGGCACGCACGACCAGCTGGAGATTCTCTGCGGCACGCGCTCCCCTGAGGATCTGGAGATGACGCCGGATGGCAAATTCCTCATCGTCAGTCAGTTTGTGAACGCCGCTCGGGGCGGCGGCGCCGGCGCCGGCCTGGTGCTGTTCGATCCCGCAAACCAGAGCTTCACTAAAATGGCGGTTAGCTCTGAACCGCTCAAGGATTGGGGTGAGCGGGCGTGTCCCGGACCGATTGGCGATCGGCTG
>Ga0306926_10003826_pt1 | contig 15689 bp, 14 predicted proteins | sample flu12Cox44000178_FD_203759 | JGI IMG/M metagenome (GOLD analysis project Ga0306926, IMG submission 203759) | Lab enrichment of tropical soil microbial communities from Luquillo Experimental Forest, Puerto Rico - flux8day.12C.oxic.44.000.178 (v2)... | ecosystem: Environmental > Terrestrial >...
AGGCCGCCGCCCCCGCCGTTGCCGATCATGTAGGGCATCGATACCGCCGTATAGCGAATCCGGCTGGGGAAGAATTCGGCGAGGAACGCGCCGATCGGCCCATACACCATTCCGACGTAACAAACGAGAATGGCGACGATGAGGATGGCGATCGGCATGACGATGGCGCCGGGCTGGGTGACAGCTCCGAGCCAGGTATACAGCGGATAGTAGGTCAACGCCGCCAGCAGGAAGCCGCCCAGGATGACGGGCTTGCGCCCAATGATGTCGGACAGCCAGCCGAAAAACACCAGCGACGGGGTGGCGATGACGAGCCCGATTCCCACGATGAGGGAACTCGTCAGTGTGTCCACCTTGGAAACCGTCTGCAGGTAGAACAACGCCCAGAACTGGCTTGAGTACCAGACCACGCCTTCGCCCAAAACCACGATGGTCGCGATGACAACGTATTTCAGGTTGATCGGATTGAGGAAGGCCTCGCGCCACGGATTCTTGCTGGTAATCCCCTTGGCCTTGATCTCGGCGTAAACCGGTGACTCCTCGAAATTAGCGCGCATGTAGAGGGTGACGAATATCAGCAGGAAGGAGAACAGGAACGGAATGCGCCACGCCCAGGCATTGAAGGCGGCCTCGCCAAAGTAGGTGCGGGTTACGATGATCACGATCAGCGACAGCACGATGCCCAACGTCGGGGAGGTCTGTAGCCAGCCGGTATAGTAGCCGCGGCGTTCATCCGTCACGTGTTCGGCGACATACGTGATGGCACCGCCATACGAGCCGCCGAGGCAAAGGCCCTGGAGCATGCGCAGGCAGAACAGGATGATGGCGGCTGCCAGGCCGATCTGGTCGAAAGTCGGGATCAACCCGATCGCGCCGGTGCCGAGCGCCATGCCGACCAGCGTCAAGATGAAGGTGTATTTGCGGCCGACGCGGTCTCCGAGCCAGCCGAACACGAACGCCCCCAGCGGGCGAACCAGGAAGCCGGCGGTGAACAGCGCAATCGTGCTGAGCAGGGCCGCGACGGGGTGGCTTTTTTCGAAGAATTTGACCGACAGGATCGTGGCCAGACTGCCGAAAATATAGAAGTCGTACCATTCAATGACGTTACCAGCCGCCGCGGCCATAATCACGGTCCGGAAGTTCTTCGGAACGCGAGCGGCTTGATCCATAGCGATTTGAGCCATTGTTTCTCCTCCAGAACCTCACGACGTGAAACGCTTTCTCGGGTGCTTAGCTGAAAGATACTGGTTTTGATGCTGCTGCCGGTTGGCCCAGACAAACCTTGATCCTGATCAAGTTTCGCCGGAAACTTTAGTAGGCCATGCCACGGGCGAGGCGGTCCGCTGCTCGCAATTGCGGGCTGCGGCAGGCATAGGTGGCTCAATGTCGAATCGAATTTTGATATTGAGACCCGGTCCAGATCGCTATTTCGCGAACAGTGTCGGGCGGAGACGGAATCAGCGTGGCACTAAGGCTGGCGATCGTGGGTTCGGCTGCAGAGGGCGGGCCAAAATTCCCGGGCGCGCCCGGAAAAATGTCGACTTGGTTCTTGGCGTCGTTCGAGAAAGCTCTCTCAGCGCTCGACATATCCACCGCCCGCTACACTTTGAGACAATTCGTCGATGCCGAAGTTCAGGCGGATGCGGCGATCTTCGTCTATGCCGAGGTCAGGGCTCGGCGCACTCCTGATCTATGGCGGGCCATCGAGCAAGCCGGCGAGGCGGCCGAAGCTCGGAATATTCTTCTCGTTCATGGCCCGCTGATCGGCCGCATCGTCGCCGACAAGACCCTGACACATCAAACATTGAGCACTGCCGGCATTCCCATGCCGCGAATGCTCTCGGGGCATTCAGTAGCGCCGTTCAAGGTGTTTTCGAACGAGAAGCAGGCCACTCATGCTCCCGTCGTGATGATCAACCCCGGCGAACCCTTGCTTCCGAATCGATACGACACCGAGTGGATAGACACGATCCACGACTTCAGGGGCAAGCGCTATTACGTTGTGTTGCGGGCGATGTGCGTCGGCCCTCATTGCCTGTCAATTTTCGTGAGAGCGCGGCCGGTGGAGCAGCGCGATGCTTCGGTGCATAATACGGACACGCCACTGGATGCGGCGCTGTTGAATTTTCTCCATCGGCAGATCGTCGTTCCCCGTTCTGCCGCCATCGCATCCCTATGCGCCAGAGTTGCCGGAGCCCTGGGTCTCGGCTTCTATGCGCACGACATCCTGCCGGAGCGTTCGACGGAGCGAGTTCTGCTCTGCGAAACCGGCTTCAAATTCTACGATGACCTCTATAGCCAGCACATTTGGCCGTTGCGCGACCAGCTCATCAACGACGATTGTCTATCGGACGACTTTCCGCGGAGGTCGGCGGAATGCTTCGCGGCGGAGCTTCGCAAGCTGCTCTCCTCCTAGCGCCCAACCCGCGAAATTTGGCTTGCCGCACCAAAACAAACGCCCAGGTCTCGGTGAGACCAGGGCGTCATTCAAACCCGGGATTTCAGCGGCTCAGTATTTAGCCACCACGGGTGCCGGTGCCAGGTTGAAGAGGTAGTTTATACCGACCTTGATTGTCTGGATCTGCTGGCTGTTCGAGGTGAACGTCAACGGCTGGCCAACAGCAACAGCAAACAACGAGGCAGCACCGGGATTGGATACCAGAAGTTTGTCCCCGTTAAAGCCGTAGTAGTTGTATTCGCCAAACACGGACCAATGCGGGTCGAGCCGGTATTCAACACCTACGCCCACGGTATAGCCGGTTTTGGTCTCGTCAATAATGTTGGGTGTTAGGCCAAAGAATACGCTGTTGAACGATCTGGTAAGGTCCCACCGGTTCTGTGTCCAGGCGACACCGCCTTTCAGGTAGAACAGCGCCCGATTGTTGTCGAAGGCGGTGACGCCGATCCGACCGGTAACGCTGGTGAGCCAGTTGGTTGTAACGCCAATCGAATTGAACCCAGACGGAACGCCGAAAGGCAGATCCAGCGGATCCTGTTTTCGACCCCTGAGATTCGTCCATGCACCATCGCCCTGGATGCCAGCGACCCATCTGCTGGCAAACTGGTAGTTGCAGCCAACCTGGCCGCCGATCAAGCCGCCGCTGGTATCCACCGTGCCAGCGGCCGTGGCATTGAACACAGAGCCGCTGCTAGCGAAACTACTGGTCTGAGTGTGATGATTGCGGCCCCAGCCGTAACCGACGTGGCCGCCGACATAGCAGCCGGTCCAACTCGGAGCGGAGGCAACGATCGGGGCCTTGACCGGGATCGCAGCCTTGACCGGCAAATCAGCCGATTTCGCTTCACTCGCTATGAACAGTGCAACCGCCGACACCGAGGCGAGCAGAACCTGCCTGGTGGATACCGTTTTTTTCATTTTGCCCCTCGCGGACGTTTGAATGACCGTCAAGATTTAACTTGTTTCCGTTCCCCTAAACATGAACTATTTGCAGAAATCACCTTAGTTTATCAGGTTTTTTGCAAAGTGTTGTATTTCTGCCAAATCGGGCTCGGCGGCGTGTCTGCCACACCCCACTTTCCCCTAACCATTTGATATGGTTTGGTTGGCACGCCCAGGTTGAAGGCCTCCCATACGACACTTGCCACCGACAGAGGGATGCAATGCTCGGAAAGCGGGTTGAGATAGTCATTGGCGGCGTTCAGAAGGCCGGAACCACCAGCCTGTTTCGCTACCTTCAAGCCCATCCAGACTTGCTGCCACCCCTTCGAGCTAAGGAACTTCATTTCTTTGACGATGAGGCGCTCGATTGGAGCGAGCCGAACTATGAGCTTTTTCACGCTGCGTTCGGCGATGCCGGTGCGAACCGGAAAGCCTACGAGGCAACGCCGATCTACTTGTTCTGGCCGCCGTCGCTGCAGCGCATTCGCGCGTACAATCCCGGGATGAAATTGATTTTCCTGTTTCGCGATCCGATCGAGCGGGCGTGGTCCAACTGGAAGATGGAAATCAATCGGCAACGCGAGACGCTGCCATTCCATGTCGCGATTCGCGGGGGCCGCAAGCGGCTGCAAGACTGTGGGCCCCTTGACCGGCCATGGCGTCTCTTCAGCTACGTCGAGCGGGGGCTATATCTGGACCAGGTCAACAACGCCCTTCGGCTGTTCCCGCGCGACCAGCTCCTGTTTCTCCGCTCCAACGATCTGAAGAACGATCACGGCAATACATTGCGCACCGTCGCGCAATTCCTCGGAATTGACGAGTTTCCCGCGCTCGCGGCGAGATTCGATCACCGCACTCCGCCCGTCGACTATCGATTGACTGCAATCGATATCGAATTCCTTCGTGCAATTTTCTATCAGGATGTTCTGGCGTTTTCGCGGCTCACGGGTCTTGGCGTTTCGGATTGGCCCACCATCAACCCCGCTACCGCAATACGATCGTAATCGGATCGACAGGGATTTCACGTGCGTCGCTTACATCGCCCCGCCGAAAGCTATCCGCTTGAAATGTTCGGCAAGGCCTTCCACCGCCCTCGTCCGGTCCCTGCCGTACGCGGCGCTCAGTGCGGTCGCCTGGTCAAGCGCAGCGCTATTGAATGGCAGCTGCATGGCGTCGGCTATTTTTCCCACCACCTCGCGGGGCCTGTCGAACAGTTCGGCCATGGTCACGAAGATCGGTTTTATGCCCGCAAGCGCAAACAGACAGCGGAAACCGGCATCCTGTCCCATCAATGCGTCAAGTTCGTTCAAGGCTTCGACCAGGAATTTTTCGAAATTGTGCGACTCATGCGCCACGGGCGTGGTGGTTGGACGGCCGGAGAAATCCCAGCTGCCGCTTTCCAGCGCGGAACGGAACGAAGCATATTGGGCCGGCGCGTCGGATCGAAACAGATGAACGACGGTGGCTCCCTCGAACAACTGGCGCCCGACTCTGTTGCGCAGGTTTCGGTCGAAGTGCGGAAACTGCAATTTGGTGGCAAAGACGCCGTTTTGCGCGCGGCGCATGCGCAACACCCCGACATATCGAGAAAGCTCGGAAGGCTCGAGTGGGCTCCGCCCAAATCCCCAGCGCTCTCCAAGCCGCCACGCATAATTGGGGTTGAAATACTCATGCGGCACGCCGACCCCGGCCGCCAGCAGATAGCGGCAGAGCTCGTAGCTGCCGGTTCGTGGGGCCGAGCAGATGATCAGCGTTTGCCCCGCCGGATCAGGCGATGGCCGGTCATAATCGGGGCCGATGAGGTCCACCGCGTCGGGTCGCTTCGGTACGGCTCCCACTGTCAGGCCCTTCTCACAATCTCGATCCAGCTGTCGCGAAATCGATATCCTGATCTAAATTTCGGTGCAATGCGCTATACGCTGCGCCACGCTTCCGCACCGGAGGTCAAACGCGGCGCATGAAACCCATCCATTCCGACCCGCTCCGGCATTTTGCGCAGGCGGCAGCACTGCATGATAGCGGCCGGCTTTTAGAGGCCGAACGACTCTATCAGATGCTTTTGCAAGCGGACGATCGACACTTCGACGCGCTTTGCCGTTTCGCCGTGTTGCGGCTGCAGCAGGTGAGGTTTGCTGATGCTGAAGTCCTGCTTCGCCGGGCAATCAAGCTCGACAAACGCTCGGCGGAGGCTCACCAGCTGCTCGGCTCGGCCTTGACCGGACTTGGTCGCCTGGACGAGGCCACGCGCAGCTATGCGAAGGCGATCGCGCTTCGTCCGAAATTTGCGGAGGCCCACAACAACCTCGGTTACGCCTTGCAGGTGACAGGGCGGCTTGAGGCGGCGATCGCCCATTACAGGAAGGCAATCGCCATTCGGCGCGACTATCATGAGGCCCTCAACAATCTGGGAAACGCGCACCGTCTCCTGGAGCGATCCGAAGACTCGATTGCCTCTTACAAACAGGCATTAGCCGTTAAACCCGACTATGCCGAAGCGCACTTCAATCTCGGCAACGCCTATCGCGCGGCCACGGATTTTGACGAAGCGATCGAATGTTTCCGTCGGGCGATCGCGATACGGAGCGACTATCACCAGGCCTACAACAGTCTCGGCAACACTTTCGCCAAAATGGCGCGGCTCGAAGAGGCGGCGGCGCAATACCGCATGGCGCTTGCCTTGCAGCCCGACTATGTCGACGCGCGCATCAACCTCGGCGATGCGCTGGTCCTGCTTGATCGCAAGGAAGACGCGATTGCCGAATTCGAGGCCGCGCTCGTCCTCAAACCCGGTGACGCCAACTCTCTCACCAAGCGCGGTCAGGTTCTCCGGCAACTCCATCGCGACGAGGAAGCGCTGGCGTCCTTCGAAGCAGCGCTCAAATCCGATTCCAACCATGACCTCGCCTTTGCTGGCCTCGCCGGATGTGCGCTGGCGACCTGCGATTGGCGGCGAACCGCGAGGCTGTGGCAGGACGTACCTGCGCACGTCGCAAAAGGAGGATATTTCGACCCGTTCGTCTTTCTTGGCTTCAGCAGCGACGCCGGTCTGCAACTCGCCTGCGCCAGGCAGTACGTCAACCGCGAGGTGCCCTATCGTCCGTCTCTGCTCTGGACCGGCGAGACTTGGCAAAACGAAAAGATAAAGATCGCCTATGTTGCAAGCGGTTTCCACAAACATCCGACGGCCTATTTGACCGCGGAGCTGCTTGAAATTCACGACCGCTCACGCTTCGAAATCCTTGGTGTTTCCCTTGGTCCCGACGACGGGAGCGAGATTCGCACCAGACTCATTCGCGCATTCGATCAGTTCCACGACGTCCGATCGAGTAGCGATCAGGAGGTCGCCCGGCTCTTGAACGAGTTGCGGGTTGATATCGTCGTCGACCGCAGCGGCTACACGACCGGCGCGCGGCCCGGGATCTTTGCTGCAAGGCCGGCCCCCATTGCCGTCAATTATCTGGGCTATCCGGGCACGCTCGGGGCCAAATTCTTCGATTATATTCTGGCCGATGCGACGATTCTGCCGTTCGACCGGCAGCCCTTCTACACCGAGAAGATCGTTCACCTGTCCGATACATATCAGGCCAACGATTCGAAACGACCGCGTGCGGCGCGGACACCGACGCGCAGCGAGGCCGGGCTTCCGGAGCAGGGTTTCGTCTTTTGCTGTTTTAACAACACCTACAAGATCACCCCGCCGGTTTTCGATGTCTGGATGCGACTGCTGCGGCAGGTCGAGGGCAGCGTACTCTGGCTGTTTTGCGATCGCGGCGCGGCGGAGCCGAATCTGTGCCGGGAAGCTGCCGCGCGCGGTATCGATCCGGCGCGTCTGATTTTTGCGCGAAGGGTTGATCTTGCCGATCACCTCGCGCGCCATTCCCTCGCAGATCTCTTTCTGGACACGCTGATCTACAATGCGCACACCACCGCCGCCGACGCCTTGTGGATGGCAGTTCCGGTCGTGACCTGTCTGGGGGAATCGTTTGCCGGGCGCGTCGCCGCAAGCCTGCTGAAGGCGATCGGCATGGGCGATCTGGTGACCGCCAGCCTCGACGACTATGAAGCGCTGGCGCTGCGAATTGCCGGGGAACCCGCGCTTCTGAAAGAATTAAGAGAAAGGCTGCAACGCAACCGGGCGTCCCATCCGCTCTTTGATACCGATCGGTATCGGCGGAATCTGGAAGCCGCGTATTTCCGAATGTGGCAGGCCTGGCAGGAGGGCCGCACGGCGGAGAGTTTCGCCGTGAAGGAAGGATTGTGATCTGGATCACCTTCGGCACGGTGAAGCCATAGTAAACGGGGGCATGACCAAGCGACGGGGTTCGATCATGTCAGCCATTTTCGACCTGCTTTACCGGGAATATTGCCGCGCGCGCCTCGCGGAGATGCGCAAGCAACTTCTGCTTCGACCCGAGAGCCACGAAATTCCGGAGGCGATTTGGGATGCCGGCCATCGCGATGCCAATGCGGATAGCCGATGCGGCGAGCCCCAACACGAGGCCGACCGCGTCATAAGCTAAAGCTCAATCGCGCTTCGACTTGAAGTCATCGCGCTTCAGGGGACGTTGAGGGGGAAAACTTCGCATCCTTTTCGGCCGCGCTGGCGATTTGCTTTCATCATTGCTACATTGGGACCCGCGAGGCTGCGTCGCGCGTCAGGAGCCATAATATCCCCGGGGCCTTATCGATCCTTTAGGGAACTGTCCCTGGCCGGGTCCGTGGACCCGGACATATGGTGCCCACCTACTTTCGTAGGGAACTCCGGGATCGAGCGCTCCAACGGCGATCGTGGCTTCGCACTTTCATTGTTGCTTTTCAATATGGCCGCACATCGTTCGAAGGCCGAACTGCGCGCTGCCGCGCTTGCGGCGCGCGAGGCGCTGAGCGGCAAAGCGCGCGCTGCCGCGGCAAAAGCGCTTGCCCGCCGCGGATTGCCGGTCGATGTCACCGCCAACATGATCGTGTCGGGCTATGCGCCGATCCGCAGCGAGATCGACCCGACGCCCCTGATGCTGGCGCTCGCCGCGCAAGGCGCGCGACTGGCGCTGCCCATGGTCAACGCACGCGGCCAGTCGCTGACGTTTCGCCTATGGTCGCCGAACGACAGGCTGATGCTCGGGCCGCTTGGCATCCCCGAACCGTCCCCTGCCGCTGCTGAAGTGGTGCCTGACGTCATGCTGGTGCCGCTTGCGGCCTTCGACCGAGCCGGCCATCGCATCGGCTACGGCGCCGGTCACTATGATTATAGCTTCGCGCATTTGCGCAAGGTGAAGGCAATTACGGGCATCGGTCTTGCGTTCGCCGCGCAGGAGATTGAAACCGTTCCGGCGCTCGCGCACGACGTGGCGCTGGATTTTGTGCTAACGGAAAAACACGTGTTCGATTTCCGGGGCGGTTAGTGTGGTGGATTTGACGTTCGCTTCAGTATAGCTTCGAGTCCTTGAGGCGAATGTCAAATCCAAAACCACACTAGATCCAATATTTGTAGTGTGCCTTTGGTTCTGACATTCGTCAACGAACCCGCCGCGATGTGATACGAATGTCAGAACCGGGACACTAGTTTGCGCATTCTGTTCGTAGGTGACGTGGTTGGAAGGACCGGGCGGACGGCGGTTGCGGAGCATCTGCCGGGCCTGATCCGCGATTGGGCGCTCGATCTCGTCGTGGTCAACGGCGAGAATTCGGCGGGCGGCTTTGGCATTACGGAGGCGATCTACCAGGAACTGATCGATGCCGGCGCCGACGCCATCACGCTCGGTAATCATGCCTGGGATCAGCGCGAGGCGCTGGTGTTCATCGAGCGCGCGCCGCGCCTGATCCGTCCGGCAAATTTTCCAAAGGGTACGCCGGGTCGCGGCGCGGCGCTGATCGAGACCAAGAACGCCCGTCGTGCGCTCGTCATCAACGCGATCGGGCGCGTCTTCATGACGCCGTTTGACGATCCCTTCGCCGTCATCAACCGCGAGCTCGAGGCGTGTCCGCTGCGGCAGGCGGCGGATGCCATCGTGGTCGACTTCCACTGCGAGGCATCCAGCGAGAAACAGGGGATCGGATTCTTTTGCGATGGCCGCGTCAGTCTCGTCGTCGGTACCCACACCCATGTGCCGACCGCCGATCATCAGATTCTGGCCGGTGGCACGGCCTATATGACCGACGCCGGCATGACCGGCGATTATGATTCTATCATCGGCATGCAGAAGGAAGAGCCGCTGCGGCGCTTCACGCTGGGCATTCCCTCCAGCAGGTTCGAGCCGGCGGACGGTGTCGCTACGCTTTCCGGCGTTGCCGTGGAAACCGATGATGCGACCGGCCTTGCGCTCAAGGTCGCGCCGGTGCGCCTTGGCGGCCGGCTTGAGCCGACGCTACCGGGATTCTGGAAGGCATGAGAGGCGTGGTCGAGATACCTTAAACCGGCACCCTTCAGGTCTGCCGGATGCCCATGCGGAAGGCGCCCCAGTGGCGGCCGCTGATGAAGATCGGCGAAGACAAATCCTTCATCAGCACGAAATTGCCGCCGCCCATGTCACGTCGGTAGGTTTGCAGCAGGAACGGCCTTGTGTTGGCCGCCACCTTCTTCACCGCGCGATCGTTGAACAGCCGGCGGTTGCGGCAGTTCGCGGAATTCCACACGGGGTCCTTGCGCTGCGGCAGGCGATAATTCGGATTGTGGGTCGGCAGGTATCCGCCCCTCGCCCAGGCGACGCAAAACACAATTCTCGGATCGGACTTCTGGATCGGATCCTGGATCGGCGGCAGAACGCGATCGGTGAACTCGACGTAATTGGTCAGGTATTGCTTGGGATCGGTGCCGGGAATTTCGCGGTAGTTTTCGTCCATCAATTGCTCGAGCCGGACCTCGCCACGCTCGATCGCCGTTTCGAACGCATTCGCAATGCGCCTGGCGGTTTCGACGACGGTTCGGATCAGCGGCGCATCCGAAGTCTCCACGCCGCTTTCGGCGATCATTGCGATCAGGCCCTCGGAGGCCTCCAGCAACCGTGCTACCCGATCGTCGGCGTGCTTGAGATCGGTCGAGGAAAGATCGACACCCCTGGCCAGATTTGCAAGTTCCTCGATCACCATGTCGCAATGGGAAAGGTTGGAGGTGGCGGCTTTGGCGACGCCCGCGATTTCTTGCCCGACCTTGGTGAAGCCGTCCTGCACGCGCGCGATGATTCCCTGGATCTGTCGCGCGCCTTCGTCCGCATCCTTGGCGCGCCCCGAGGCCTCGCCGCTTTCGGCGATCAGGTTGCCGACCTGATCATCAAGTCCACGAATAGTATTGCCGATCTGGTGGGTCGCCTTACGCGTCGCTTCGGCCAGGGCTTTGACCTCGCTCGCAACGACGGCAAAACCTCGCCCCGCAGCGCCCGCACGGGCGGCTTCGATGGTCGCGTTCAGCGCAAGCAGGTTGGTCTGCTTGGCGATGGCTTCGATGGAGCCGGACACGTTTGCAACGTCGACCAAAGCCGAAGAGACGGCGCCGAGCCGGTGCTCGATCCGGCCGACGGCTTCGATCAACTCCGCGATATACTTGACCGCCGTTTCCACCGCAGCGCGCGACTGGCCGATTTCGCCGACCGCGGCCGATGTCGCCGACTGCACCGCCTTCGAGGCGCCGGCAATATCATGATTGGCCAAGACCATGGTCTCGGCAGTCTTCTGCAGATGCCCGAAGCGCTCCGATTGAGTGGTGACGCGGCCGGCGACCTCACGAACATTGCCGGCGACATCCGCCAGTCCGACTCCGAGGCCGCCGATCCGGTTCGCGAGTTGGTCGATCAGCCGATCGCCAGGTGATGGGCCGGCGCGGGTGCCGTCCAAAGCTGTTGGCTCGGCGTTCATGGCTTGTAGGCCGTGCGAAAGCCGCCCCAATGCCGGCCGCGGACCCGGATCGGCCCATCGATCTCGCGCAGCACGATCGTGCTGCCGGCTCCCACGCCAGGGGATGGGGATGGAGGCGGAGCGGCTTCCAGCACCTGCGGCATGACAGCTTTCGGCTTGACAGCAGGTACAGCCACTTCCGCCACTCGCTTTCCAAATAAACCGAACGCCATTGGCTTCCTGGAAATGGCCGAGATCTTGGGGGCGTCATCCTTGCATCGACCGATGAAGTCATGGTTAACGATTGCCTCACATTCCGACAGCGGAAGTATCTTTGTACCGCAAGAGCCGCCAAATCTTTGATTTTGGCCGCAACGCGGCCTATAAGGCCGCGCTTTCCGCTCCCTCAGGTCGCTCAAGACGATTCCCGAAGAGATAGCCCATGGCTGGTCATTCCCAGTTCAAGAACATCATGCACCGCAAGGGGCGGCAGGATGCTCAGAAGTCCAAGCTGTTCGGCAAGCTGGCGCGCGAAATCACGGTCGCAGCCAAGCTCGGCACTCCCGACCCGGCCATGAACCCGCGCTTGCGTGCAGCGGTGGTCGCCGCGCGGGAGGAAAACATGCCGAAGGACAATATCGAGCGTGCCATCAAGAAAGCGATCGGCGGCGGGGCCGAGAATTACGACGAGGTCCGCTACGAAGGTTACGGCCCCGGCGGAGTGGCCGTCATCGTCGAGGCGCTGACCGACAACCGCAACCGGGCGGCCTCCGACATTCGCTCCTACTTCACCAAGTCCGGCGGCAATCTCGGCGAAACCGGCTCGGTTTCCTTCATGTTCGATCGGACCGGAATCGTCGAATATGATGCGAGCGTTGCCTCCGACGATGCGATGCTGGATGCGGCAATCGAGGCCGGCGCGGACGATGTGATCTCGGGCGAGAGTGGCCATGAGGTCTACGCCTCGCCGGACAGTTACCGGGAGGTGGCGAAGGTGCTGGAGGCGAAATTCGGCGAACCGCGCAGGGCGGGGCTGACCTGGAAGCCGCAGAACACGGTCACAGTCGACGACGAGACCGGCGAGAAGCTGTTGAAGCTGATCGACATGTTGAACGACCACGACGACGTGCAGAACGTGTTCGCGAATTTCGAGGTTTCTGACGCGCTCATCGCCAGGATGGGCGGGTAGCCTGGCGCGAAGTGCGACATTCCGGGGCACGACGTTCCGTTTCTGTTTCGTCTTGGGTCGTCAGGCGATATCACTGATCCATGACTGGTCAGCCGATTCGCTCGCCTCTTCGCATTCTCGGCATCGATCCCGGCCTGCGCCGCACGGGCTGGGGCGTGATCGAGAGCGACGGCAATCGACTGACGTTCCTGGCTTGCGGATCGGTGGAACCGCCCGAAGGGCTGCCGCTGGCAAACCGGTTGCTCGCAATTCATGAGGGCCTTTCCTCAGTACTCGGCGACTTGAGGCCGGCGGAGGCGGCCGTGGAGCAGACCTTCGTCAACAAGGACGGCGTCGCCACGCTCAAACTCGGGCAGGCGCGCGGGGTCGCGATGCTGGTCCCGGCAATGTTCGGCATTTCGGTGTCGGAATATGCGCCGAACTTGGTGAAGAAGACCGTGGTGGGCGCGGGCCATGCCGACAAGCACCAGGTGTTAGTGATGCTCAAGCTGTTGTTGCCGAAGGCCGAGCCGGCATCTGCCGACGCCGCCGACGCGCTTGCGGTTGCGATCACCCATGCCCATCATCGCCAGAACGCCGCGCTGCGGCTCAAGGTGGTCGGCATATGATCGGCAAGCTGAAGGGACTGATCGATTCCTACGGCGAGGACTTTGTCATCCTCGACGTCGGCGGGGTCGGTTACCAGGTGCACTGCTCGGCGCGCACCCTGCAGGCGCTGCCCTCGCGTGGGGAGGCCGCCACCCTTTCCATCGAGACCTATGTCCGCGAAGACCAGATCAAGCTGTTCGGCTTCAAGAGCGACATCGAGCGCGAATGGTTTCGCCTGCTGCAGACCGTCCAGGGCGTCGGCGCCAAGGTGGCGCTTGCCGTGCTGGGGACGCTGCCGCCGGCTGAGCTCGCCAACGCCATCGCGCTTCGCGACAAGGCGGCGGTCACGCGCACGCCCGGCGTCGGACCGAAGGTCGCCGAACGCATCGTCACCGAACTGAAGGACAAGGCCCCTGCCTTCGCCAATGTCGATCCGGCGCTGGTGAACCTGTCCGGGGCGATCGACGAGCGCCGTGCGCCGCGCCCGGTTACCGACGCGATTTCCGCGCTGGTCAATCTCGGTTACGGCCAGCCGCAGGCGGCGGCCGCGATCGCCGCGGCCTCCCGCAGCGCCGGTGAGCATGCCGAGACCGCGCAACTCATCCGCCTCGGCCTCAAGGAGCTGGCGAAGTGAATCCGCCTTCCCGCATCGTGACGCCGGAGCGGCGCAGCGACGATGCCGCCGATACCGCGCTGCGCCCGCAACGCCTGTCGGAGTTCGTCGGCCAGCAACAGGCGCGCGCCAACCTCGCCGTGTTCATCGAAGCCGCGCGCAAACGCGGCGAGGCGCTGGACCACGTGCTGTTCGTAGGTCCCCCCGGCCTCGGCAAGACCACGCTGGCGCAGATCGTCGCACGCGAGCTGGGGGTCGGTTTTCGCGCCACATCGGGGCCAGTGATCGCAAAAGCCGGCGACCTGGCCGCGCTGCTCACCAATCTCGAGGAGCGCGACGTGCTCTTCATCGACGAAATCCACCGCCTGAGCCCGCATGTGGAGGAAGTGCTCTATCCGGCGATGGAGGATTTTCAGCTCGACCTGATCATCGGCGAGGGTCCGGCGGCGCGCTCGGTCAAGATCGAGCTTGCGAAGTTCACGCTGATCGGCGCCACCACGCGCGCCGGCCTTCTGACCAATCCGCTGCGCGACCGCTTCGGCATTCCGGTGCGGCTCAATTTCTACACCGATGACGAACTGGAACAGATCGTCAGGCGCGGCGCCCGCGTGCTCAAGATCGGCATGACCGAAGACGGCGCCAATGAGATCGCGCGCCGCGCCCGCGGCACGCCGCGCATTGCCGGCCGTCTGCTCCGGCGCGTGCGGGATTTTGCGTCTGCCGCGAACGCGGCTTCCATCGACCGCGCCATCGCCGACCATGCCCTGAGCGCGCTCGAGGTGGATGCTGCCGGGCTCGACGCGATGGACCGCCGCTACCTCTCGACGATTGCGATGAATTACGGCGGCGGCCCGGTCGGCGTCGAGACGTTGGCCGCCGCCCTGTCGGAGCCGCGCGACGCGATCGAGGACATCATCGAGCCGTTCCTGATCCAGTGCGGATTCCTGCAGCGGACCCCGCGCGGGCGTCTTCTGACCTCGCACGCCTTCCGCCATCTGGGGCTTGCCGAACCCTCGCGCGATCCGGCGCAATTCGGCCTGTTCGATGGCGATGGCGAGGAAGATTGAAACGAAATTGCTGATGGTCTGCTGATGCTCTGCACAAACGAACCCGAATTCGGCCTAATTCGGATTTATGAGAGACGGGCATCAGGGGCTCGTATCGATGATTTCACGCCGCCGCTTCTTTCAGTTTCTGGCCGGGCTTGGCGCTTTCGGCATGTCGACGACCGCCTATGGCTTCAGCGAGCCGGTGCTGCGGCTTCGCGTCGCGCGTTACGCGCTCGACCCGCCGCAATGGCCCGCGGGCTTCAAGCTCAACATCGCGGTCCTCGCCGACATTCATGCCTGCGATCCCTGGATGTCGCTCCAGCACATCGAGGCGATCGTCGAACGCACCAACGCGCTTCGGCCCGACATCATCGTGATGCTCGGCGATTATGTGGCCGGACATCGCCATGTGACCCGCCGTATTCCCTCCGAGGAGTGGGCGCACGTGCTTGCCGGATTGACCGCGCCGCTCGGGGTGCATGCGATCCTTGGCAACCACGACTACTGGGACGACAGGACCGTTCAGCGCGAAGGGCAGGGGACCACGGTGTCCCGTCGCGCGCTGGAGGCGGTCGGTATTCCCGTTTACGAGAACGATGTCATCCGCTTGACGAAGTCCGACCGGCCATTCTGGCTTGCAGGTCTCGGCGATCAGCTGGCCTATCTGCCCGCGCGGCGATTCAGGCCGGTCCGCCGCATCGGCATCGACGAACTTGACGTGACGCTTGCGAAGGTGACCGACGATGCGCCGGTTATTCTGCTGGCGCATGAGCCGGACATCGCCATGCGCGTGCCCAAGCGTGTCGCACTGCAGCTCTCGGGGCACACCCATGGCGGCCAGGTCAGGCTGTTCGGTTGGACGCCGGTCGTACCGTCACGCTATGGAAACCTCTTCGCCTATGGTCACACCCGCCTTAATTGCGACGTCATCGTCTCAGGCGGCCTCGGTTGCAGCATCATGCCTTTCCGCCTCGGCGTTCCTCCCGAGATCGTGCTGGTAACATTGGGCGGGCAGATTTCGCCGCT
>Ga0306926_10003829_pt1 | contig 15682 bp, 10 predicted proteins | sample flu12Cox44000178_FD_203759 | JGI IMG/M metagenome (GOLD analysis project Ga0306926, IMG submission 203759) | Lab enrichment of tropical soil microbial communities from Luquillo Experimental Forest, Puerto Rico - flux8day.12C.oxic.44.000.178 (v2)... | ecosystem: Environmental > Terrestrial >...
CGGAAAGCCCGAATCAATGGTCAAAAATGCTCTCTCGGCATCCGCGGTTATCAGAGTCAGCCCACTGTGGCCACATTCTCCCTGCATTCGATATCCAAGGATATGCAGCAATGGTTCTACGTTTTTGCAGCCATCGACGTGGATCTTCCCGTCGGATCTCGCCTGCGCGCTGAGTTCCTGAGACTGGTGATAGTAGCGGCGGAGCAGAATGAGGAACTCCATCGGTCGTTCATTGTGATAGCCGTGGAGAATCACACTGCGGGCGAGTGTCGGCAGGACCTCCGGAGGCGTGACCTCTTGAGAGACACCCGCCATCCGCAAAAAGGACCGTAAAGGGCCAGGAATAGTTACTGTCTCTTCCCTTGGGGACGCGGCCGCGCCCTGGGTCGGGCGGTTCAGCGCCGGTGAAGGCCCGGGCTCCCTATCGGGACGGGCGTGTACGCCCGGAATGGCCTGGAAAATGCCGAAGAAAAGAAAAAGCGAACAGAGAAAGGGATGTTTCATGATGCGCCCCTCCGCTGACCTGAGTGAGGCGGGAACCTACGCTGTCAAGCCCCGGGGCTGAGAGTTTAACTCCTCGGGCGCGATGTAGCCAATTGGGATTTTGCGGCAGGGCCCTAGAGAAAAGTACCGATGCCAGAATGAACACTGGGGCATGGATGACCTGCTTGCCCTCCTAGGAGCATGTATTTTAGAGTGTCGACTTATAGAAGCTGATTTACGCCAACTGGAGTCAGAACAGACTGCGGAGGCCCCCATGCCCTCCTCTTACACATGGAAGAGTCGCACTTGTCGCAGGCGCGAGCCGGGGAGCCGGCCGAGGAATTGCTGTGGCCCTCGGCGAGGCTCGAGCGACGGTCTATTGCACGGGCCGGAGTTCAAGGCTGGCGCGCGGAGTGCCGCGAAAGCAGGGCGATTGGCGCTTTGACTTAAGTGGCCGGCTGGAAACGATAGAGGAAACGGCGGAAAGAGTGACCGTGCGCGGAGGGATCGGGATCCCGGCCGTGGTCGACCATGCGAGTCCGGGCGCCGTCCAGAAATTGATCGCGCAGATCGAGCAAGAACAGGGCAAACTGGGCCTGCTCGTAAATGCCATCTGGGGCGGAGACTCGCTGTTGGAATTTAGCAAGGCTTTCTGGCAACTCGATTTGCAAAAGGGCTTTCGCATGATCGAAAGCGGCGTTCACACGAATATCGTGACCAGCCGCTTTGCGGTTCCCCTGCTCATCGAATCCGCCAAAAAATCAGGCGGAGGCCTGATCGTAGAAGTGACGGATGGGGACTCCTACCAATATCGCGGCAATCTTTTTTACGACCTGGCGAAAACCACGTCCATTCGAATGGCGTACGTTTTTGCGCGCGAACTGCGACGAAAGAACGTGGCTGCCGCCGCCTTGACACCTGGTTTCCTGCGCTCGGAAGTCATGCTCGAACACCTGGGCGTAACCGACGTCAACTGGCGTGAAGCTGTCGCCAAGGATCCGGATTTCGCCGAGTCCGAGACGCCGGTCTATTCGGGACGCGCCGTGGTGAACCTCGTGGCTGACCCGAACCTCTTCGAAAAATCGGGGCGCGTTTTTGGCACCTGGGCGCTCGCCGAAGAATATGGATTTTGCGATATCGACGGCCGTCGTCCCCATTGGGGAAACCATATGCAAAAGAAGTGCGGCGATGCGATGAAGCCTTGCGACGACGCGTTTTACCAATACTGGGCAGGCGGAATGACGGATACCCTCCTGGCGAATTGGCCCTAGCTGCATCGAACCCGATTACAATAAGAAGTGGGAGTGTGCCTCGCGAAAGTGAAAAAAATAAGTGTGTTACTGACGAACGACGACGGCTACCAGGCTGCGGGATTGCGCGCCCTGGCCGAGGAATTGAAGGATTTCGCGCACGTTCACATTGTGGCGCCGAGTTGGGAGCGAAGCGGAGCGGCCCAGTCGTTGACACTACGGCAGCCGATTATCTGCCACCGGACCGGCGAGAATGAGTGGGCGATCGACGGCACACCGGCAGACTGCGTGATCGTGGCGCTGCACAAGTTGCTCGATTCGCGGCCGGATCTTGTGATTTCGGGGATCAATCACGGAGCCAATCTGGGCGAGAACGTCTATTACTCAGGGACAGTCGGCGCGGCCCGTGAGGCTGCGATTCACCACGTGCCCGGACTGGCCGTTTCGCTTTGTTCGAAGCGTGTGAACGCGGATTTTGCGCCGTCAGCGCGACTGGCGCGGCAGATGGCGGAGCTGATTCTGACGGAAGGCTTGCCGGATCAGGTGCTGCTGAACGTGAACGTGCCGGAAAACTGGAACGGAACGAGCAGATTTACAAGGCAATCGAAAAAGATTACGCGGACAGTGTTGCGTGAGGGTGAAGACCCACGGGCGCAGCGGTATTTCTGGTTGAGCGAACAAAGAATCGATCGCGAGATGGAATTAGATGCCGAGTCGGATTATGCGGCGGTTTTTGCGGCTGAGGCTTCGGTGACGCCGCTGCATCTGGATCCGACGCACGTGGAATCGCTGAATGATTTGTCGCATTGGGCTGGGAAGTTGGCACGGAAGTGAAGCCGCTACTCGCTCGCCTGCTCGGAATACAAATCCAGTCGGGCTACACAAACCAGATGCTGCGGTCGGCAAACGGCGGGGACCAGAGCGCCAAAGGGTTCCCGATTTTGGTCGATCCTGCTAGCGCGCAGCGACGATGGGAATGCCGCCGCCTCGCAGAGAATCGTTGAACGCAGGCAAATCCTTCGTCGTGACTTCCCGCCACTTTGCCAGCTGCGTCTCAAGCTGGCCATCCAGTTCGGCGAAAACACCCGATTGGCCCTCGGTTGGAGCTGCATCGGCACTGTCCACCGCGGCAGTCAGGTAGCCAAACTTGCTGTTGAGTTTCGTGGGGTAGTGCAACTCGTCCTCGCTGGCCGTGGCTTTCGAATTGATCAACTCATCTTCAATCTCAGTGATTTTCTTGTGCAAAGCTGCGGACTGGTCGATCAGGGACTTGTTGGCGTCCGTCTTGCCTTGTTCAGCGGAGCCAAGACGCTTTTCGAGCGTAAGTAATTGTGCGCGCAAATCGCGAATCGATAGGATGGCCTTGTTCATTGCGTCCTGGCGATCGCGCAGTTTCAGCATCAGGTCGAACTGTTTCTGAAGGTCGGCGGAACTCGTCTTAACGCGCGGGTCCAGCGAAACCTCCACCGGCAATGTCGTGCTTTTTCCGCCTACGGTAAAGCGTACATCGTACTTTCCAGGAAGAACCAGCGGGCCAACTGGCGTGCCTTCGTCATAGACCGCTTTGGGAATCTTCACGGGCTCCTGATAGCGGAGATCCCATGTGAAGGTGTTGAGTCCGGCTTTGGCGGGAATGTGTTCGGCGGGTTGATCTCGTTCCCATTCCTCGCCGGCAGACTCCGGCTTCTTTTCTTCACTCGTGTAGGAACGAATCGCCTTGCCCGAAGCGTCGAGAATCTCGAGTTTGAGCGGATCTTTTGGCTGTTCTTTCAGGTAGTAATAGAGGATCGCGCCATCCGGCGGATTTTCCCCGATGGCATAGCGCCGGCGATTCATGTGTCCCATGCGCGAGCGAATCGCAGGTCCCGGGGCGAAGAGATGACAGTCGTTTGATGCGATCGAGTTGTTGGTCTGGCGGAGAGGACTGATGTCGTCGAGGATCCAGAAAGCGCGGCCGTGCGTTGCCACCGCCAGACTATCTCCGTGAATCAGCATATCGTGTACAGGCGAATTTGGAAGATTGAGCTGGAGCGACTGCCAGTGGGCGCCAGCATCGAAGGAAACGTAGATGCCCGTCTCGGCGCCGGCAAAAAGCAGACCCTGGCGGCCCGGATCTTCGCGGACCGCGTGGACATAAGCGCCGTCAGGAATGCCGGCGGTGATTTGCGTCCAGTTCTTGCCAAAGTCCGTGGTTTTGAAAATGTAGGGTTTGAAGTTGTCGAGCTTATGAGTGTCGACCGCGGCGTATGCGGTGCCGGCATTCCAGGGCGAAGCTTCGATGAGGCTGATGAGGGACCATTCCGGTAGAGCCTTCGGTGTGACATTCGTCCAGGTCTTGCCGTCGTCGCGCGTGACTTGGATCAAGCCGTCGTCCGTACCGGCCCAGACGACGCCTTTTTGCTTGGGGGATTCGGCAACCGTGAAGACGACATCGTAAAACTCGATGCTCGCTTGGTCCTTGGTGATGGGTCCGCCGGAGTCTTGCTGCCTGGATTTATCGTTGCGTGTGAGGTCAGGACTGATCGTTTCCCAGGAGTGCCCGCCGTCGCGCGAGCGCAAAACGTACTGTGCGGCGTTGTAAAGAGAATTGGGGTCGTGAGGGGAAAAGACGATGGGCATGGTCCATGTGTAACGGTACTTCAGTGTACTGGCATTGTGGCCATCGGGATCATCGGGCCATTGCTGGACGTTCTGGCTTTGCCCGGTACGGCGATCGAAGCGCGTAATGTACCCAAAGTAAGAACCGGCATAAACAATATTGGAATCGCGGGGATCAACGGCAATGTACCCGCTTTCACCGCCACCAACGGGGTCCCAGTCTGGCCGATCAATGAAACCGCGGTCACTGCGCGTCAGGATGCCGACCGTGGAGTTGTCCTGCTGGGCGCCGTAAATTCGGAAAGGAAAATCATTATCCGAGGCGATGTGATAAAACTGTGCGGTTGGCTGGTTCATTTGCGTGGTCCAACTCTTGCCGCCATCAACGGAGATGGTAGCCCCGCCGTCATTTCCATTGATCATGCGGCTCGGATTGTTGGGGTCAATCCAGAGTCCGTGGTGATCGCCGTGAGGCGCGGGAATACGGTCAAAAGTCTTGCCGCCGTCGATCGAGCGATAAAGCCCGGTATTGGCGATGTAAACCGTGTTGGGATTTCTTGTGTCGGCCCAAACGTGAGTGAAGTACCAGGCGCGCTGGCGGAAACGATGATCCTCATTAGTGAGCTCCCAATGCTCGCCGCCGTCGTTGCTCCGATAGAGGCCGCCTTTGTTGGCTTCGATCAGGGTGTAGACGACATTCGAATCGCCACCGGCAACACTGACCCCGATGCGGCCAAGCGGTCCCTCGGGCATGCCGTTTCCCTTGATGAGTTTCCACGTGGTGCCGTCGTCAGCGGAGCGATACAGTCCGCTCTTATCGCCGCCGCTATTGAGCGACCACGGCGTGCGATACCCTTCCCACATCGCGGCGAAAAGCACGTGTGGATTCTGCGGGTCGAAAACGATGTCAATGCCTCCGGTGCGGTCGTCGACGTACAGAACTTTCTCCCACGTCTTGCCGCCATCCCGAGTGCGAAAGATGCCGCGTTCCTCGTTCGGGCCGTAGGCATGACCTAGAGCCGCGACAAAAACCACGTCAGGATTTTTCGGATGCACAATAAGCGCACCAATGTGACGCGAGTCCTTCAGGCCGACATTGGTCCACGTCTTGCCGCCGTCGACCGTCTTGTAAACGCCATCGCCATAGGAAATGTTGCCGCGAATGCAGGCTTCGCCGGTGCCCACATAGAGAACATTCGGATCGGAATCCGCAGCCGCGATCGCGCCGACTGAGGAGACACTTTGCTTGTCGAAAATGGCATCCCACGTAATGCCGCCATCCGTGGTTTTCCAGACGCCGCCGGATACGGCTCCGAAATAGTAGGTGTTCGGCTGACTGACGATGCCCGTCACGGCCAAAACACGGCCACCACGGAACGGGCCCACGAGCCGCCACTTCATTCCTTCATATGTTTTCAAGTCGATGGATTGCTGCGCGGAGAGCGGCGCAACCAGAACGAGCAGGCAAATTGCAACGAATAAACACACGCGGTGAGGCTGGTTCACTCGGTACCCCCCACAGGGAATTTACGTGCAAGGCCGCTATCTTACTCCCACAGGCGTCCAGACGGAAATCGCTTTGCGGCGATTCCGGGATTTGGTTAGGATTGCCGCACCATGCCGAAACCCATGACGTTTGACGTGGTCGTGATTGGTGCGGGTGTGTTTGGCGCGTGGACCGCGTGGCATTTGGCAAAGCGCAAGTGGCGCGTGCTTCTTGCGGAGGCCTATGGACCGGCGCACACGCGAGCGAGTTCCGGAGGAGAGTCGCGCATCATCCGGATGGCCTATGGTGCAGACGAGATCTACACCCGTTGGTCGCAGAACTCGCTGGTGCAATGGAACAAATTGTTCGACAGGGCCGGCGACCGGCTGTTTCACCAGACGGGCGTGCTGTGGCTCGCAGGGGAAGACGATGAACGGCTGCCCGAATCCATAGCGACGCTCAACCGATGCGCTATCAAGCATCAGGTGATGGAGCGAGCCGAGCTCGAGGAGCGTTATCCGCAGGTGAATTTCTATGCCGTGGAGCGCGGACTGCTAGAACCGGAGAGTGGCGTTTTGATGGCCCGGCGTGCCGTGGCTTTTTTGGTGGCCGACGCGGTCAAACGAGGCGTCAGGCTCGAAATCGTGCAGATCGTGGCGCCCTTCAAAGCAAAAAAGCTCGAGAGCGTTGAGACGGCCCAGGGCGAACGAATTTCGGCGGGACAATTTGTGTTTGCCTGCGGTCCGTGGCTCGGCAAGATGTTTCCCGAATTGCTGGGGCCGCGAATTTTTCCGACGCGGCAGGAGGTGTTTTTCTTCGGGACTCCGCCCGGCGATCTGCGGTTTGCGCCCGCGGCCCTGCCGACGTGGCTTTTCACTATGGACGAGGTATATGGTATGCCCGACCTCGAGAACCGTGGATTAAAAGTGGCGCTGGACGCCCACGGCATGCGGATTGATCCAGACACTCAGTCGCGGTGGGCGTCGCCGGAAGTCGCCGACTGGGCGCGGCGCTACGTCGCGCGAAGATTCCCGGCATTAAAGGATGCATTGATCGTGGAAACGCGTGTTTGCCAGTACGAAAACACATCAAACGGCGATTTTCTGATCGACCGGCATCCCGAGCTCGAGAATGTGTGGCTTGCCGGAGGAGGCTCCGGCCATGGATTCAAGCACGGCCCGGCCTTCGGCGAATATGCGGCGGCGCTGGTGTGCGGAAAGGGTAAGGCCGAGGCGCGGTTTTCGCTGTCGAGCAAGGCAACCGTGCAGCAACGGGCGGTTTACTGACGGGTGGGGGGCTTCAGGTTTTCTTGGGCGTCCGACGACGGTTCACATCCGGCAGTTTCGCCAGATTCCTCCGTCGCGCCTTTTCTTCGTAGAGATTCTGATCGGCTTCCTTGAGAAGTCTCTCCACCCGTTCGCCTTCGCCGTGATAAACCGAAGCCCCGATGCTGGCCGAGATCGGCGGCTCTTCCTGATCGGCCGCGAGGGTTTCACGGATGCGCGAAGCCACTCGTTGCGCTTCGTCCTCGCGTGCCTCGGGAAGCACGACCGCGAATTCATCTCCGCCGTAGCGCGCGGCCGTATCGATGGCCCGGCAATGAACGCGCAGGATGTCGGCCACGCGGCAGAGAGCGCGGCTCCCGACGAGGTGGCCGTAGGTGTCGTTGATCCTCTTGAGGCCGTCCAGATCGAGCAGCAATACCGCAAAAGGACGACCCGTGCGCAGCGTGCGCTCCGTTTCCGTGTCCAGAACATCGAGAAGCTTGCGGTAGTTGGCCAGGCCAGTAAGAGGATCGCTCGCCGCAAGATGGCGCACCTGCTCGAACACTCGCGCGCTGTCGAGCAGCGAGCCCGTCAGCAGAATCACGTAACTGGCCACGTTCATCAGTTGCGCGAAAACAAACGGACCATCCAGCAGCTTCACAGATTGGCACGCGGCCAGTTGTGCGCCCAGGTTCAACCACACTGCGCTGAAAATCGCGCGGTCGAAGGCCGAGTCCGTTAAGTACTTCCGATGGCGATACCCGTAAAGAGCCATGAGAAAAATCACCGCGGGCACAAGGTGCAGCGGGTTCGGAATGAAAGCATCGGGATGACGCGCGACATCCGGGGGCAGCTTGCGCAGGGAAGCCGTGATGAGATACGTCAAAGAAAGAACAGCGAACAACGCTCCGGCAATTTCCAGCCGCGGATGCCGCGATCGCGGAATGAAATGCGCCACCAGCAGAGCCATCCCGAAGAGCAGCGCGACAAGAAGGCGGCTCATCCACCAGGCGACCGGAGCCCACAGAACCCAGATCTGATTTTCGTGAATCAGTTGGAAGAACAGGATGCTGGAGGCCGTCAGCGTCGCTCCCGAAAGCAGAAAGCCCGAGCCAAGAATCAACGAGACGCGATCCTGAGTTCCCTGGAATCGCACGAGGGCTACTGCGGCAAAGACGAAAGCAAAGAGGCCCGTCGTGATTTGCAGATAGCCCTGGAGGATCGCATCGGGCCTTGGAGTGAGTTGACGCAGCCAGAGGGCGGTGACGAACACGAGCAGGAATCCGCCCATGTGCAGAAGGAGGCGCTGAAAAAGCCGGCGATCAATGACAAGGGCAAGTTTGCCCATGCGTTCCCTGCTTTCGGGCGGGTTCAATCCAACAAAGACTCCCTGTAATAATAATAATTAGACGCAGAAACGGGTGGGTCTGTTGCGCCGGAAATAACCGGTGAGAAGCGAAAGAGATACCGGGGAAAAAAGTTCTCAGCACTGTACGGAGGTACAGGTGGACGGACGGCCTGCCAGCAAAATCCGGGAGGACCCTCGCGGCGATCCGCCCGGTCGAAAAACGAGGATAGGGCACACGGGCGACAGGGTGCTTGCGGCTGACCCGGAAAAATAGGGCTTGCACGGCCCGTCCCAGTTCCTCAGAATGATGCTATTGAAACGTTTCAATAGAACCTGACAGAATCCGCCCGATGTGGTCTAAGTCCCAGGTCCCGCCCGGCAGACGCCCCACGTGGTAACCGGTTCAGGTCAGGCCGGGAGAGGACGCGAAGGAGACCCTATGCTTCAAACCAAGTTGACCGTGCCGTTCTACGGCCACGTCCGGCAGTATCACCACCTCAAGGCCGAAATCGACGCCAAGATGGCCGAAGTGCTGGAAAGCGGCCAGTATGTGCTCGGTCCTATGCTCAAGACCTTCGAGCAGGAACTCGCCCACTTCCACGGAACCAAGTATGCCATCGGCGTCGGGAACGGGACCGATGCGCTCTGGCTTACGTTCAAGGCGCTGGGCATTGGTCCGGGCGATGAATGCGTCACCACCACCAACACTTTTTTTGCGACCGCCGAAGCCATCTGGGTAACCGGTGCGACCGTAGTGTTTGTCGATTCAGACCCGCGGACAAATTGCATCGATCCGGCAAAAATCGAAGCAGCGATCACACCACGCACGAAACTGCTCGTGCCGGTGCATCTCTACGGCCAGTGCGCTGACATGAAGGCGATTCGCAAGATCGCGGACAAGCACAAGCTTAAAGTCGTGGAAGACAACGCGCAGGCAATCTGCGGGCGCGGCGATGTCTTCAACATCGGCGAACTCAGCGACGCGGCCACCACCAGTTTCATTATCCAGAAAAACCTCGGGACATTTGGGGATGGCGGCGCAGTGCTCACGAACAATCCGGAGATCGACCGGATCGTGCGCAAGCTGCGCAATCACGGGTCCGAGAAACGCTCGTGCCACAGCATGGGGTACAACAGTCGGCTCGATGACCTGCATGCGGCGGTGCTCAGCGCGAAACTGAAGCACATCGCGGAATGGAGCGAGCTCAGGAGAAATTGGGCGGCGCGGTACACCGCGGGTCTTACCGGAGCGAAGAACATCTCGCTGCCATATGAAACGCCCGGCTACTACCACGTTTACCACTTGTATGTGGTTGAGACGAAACAAACGAAGCATCGCGATGCGTTCCTGCAATTCCTGAACGAAGCGGGCATCGACGCAAAGTGTCACTACCCCATCGCGATTCACCAGCAGGAAGGTTACCCGTGGGGCCACGAGGCGCGGATCGCCGGACCGATACCGAATTCCGAGCGCAACGCGGCGTGCTGCATCTCTTTGCCAATGTTCCCCGAACTAACTGCGGAGGAAGTGGATTACACCATCGAGAAGGTCCTCGAGGGGGACAGGAGCGCGCAATGAGTGGCAAGTTATAGGCTCCTAGTCGTGGGCGTGGGCAAGCGAGGAATGCATCACGCCCGGGCGTTTCAGGCCAACGGACGATTCGAAGTCGTCGGCGTGTGCGATGTAGACCAGGCCCGGCTGGACGCGGCGGCTAATCATGATGGCGCTGTGCCGCTCTGCCGTGAACGGTGGACAAGTGGCCCTGCCGCTGACCGAATCCGCTGACGAAGTGGCAATGATGAAGGAACATCTCGCGGATCGGAAGGTGCTGCTTTCCTCCATGCTGAACGCGAAGGAATACGGGCAGTAAATTGCCGTACGAGTGTATCGAGCGCAGCAGCGCGTAAATCGCTCCGGTCGCTGCGGTGCGAGCCTTGCTCCCGATCCAGCCATCGGGTAGAGTAGGGCTGGCGCGAAGGGCCGAAGTTCCGCACAATAATCGCAATTGAAACGTTTCAATGAGGAGTGTCCCGCTGGCAAAGCTGACCACGAAGACTGCCCGTGCGCGGAGGGGGTCCGTGCGCCCCGCTGAACACACGCTGGCCGAGATTCTCTCACAGCCGCACATCTGGAAGGAAACGGAGAGACATCTGAAAGCTTCGGGCATGCTCGAGCGCCTGGCGGAGACGTTTTCGCCCCGGAGTCCGTGGCTTTTTGTCGGCTGCGGTTCCAGTTACTATCTCTCGCGGCTGATTGCCGCTCTCTGGACGAAGCATTTCTACATCCCAGCGACAGGCGTGCCGGCCTCCGAATTGTTGTTTGCTCCCGAAGAAACAATGCGCCGGATTGGCGCCGAACAGATTGTCCTGATGTCGCGGTCGGGCGAAACCACCGAAGTGCTGCGCACGGCGGAGCTGCTGCAGGCGCACAAAACGGTCCAGACGCTCGCGGTCACTTGCCACAACAAAAGCTTGTTGGAAAAGCTTTGCACCCACACGTTCAAGCTGAACTGGGCGGACGAGAAGAGTACCGTCATGACGCGCTCGTTCACCGCGATCATGCTGGCGTTTCAGCGGCTCGCCTTGCAGTTCATTGGAGACGAATTGCTGTCGGCGGCGCTCGATCAGTTGCCGAAAAAAGGCCAAGCTTGGCTCGACGCCCAAAAGGACAAAATCGAGGAATTTGGCCGCAAACGGAGGTTTTCTGATTTTGTCTTCCTGGGGCAGGGCGTGCATTACTGGCTGGCCCAAGAGGCGGCCTTGAAAGTGACGGAGATGTCCTCGTCGTATGCGCAGGCCTATCACTCGCTGGAATTCCGCCACGGGCCACGATCGATCGCTGGGCCTGAAACATTGATCACGTTCTATGTCTCGGACGCCGCGGCAGAGGCGGAAACCGTGCTGCTTGGAGAGTTGAAAGAGTTGGGGGCGGCGACTTGTGCGGTCGTGAACCGCGCGACACCGGAATTGAAAAAACACAGTGACCTTTTAATCGAAATGGGGCTTGAGGGGCCGGAATTTGCCCGATACACCGTTAGCGCCATTCCTGCCCATCTTCTCGGCACTGCCGTTGGCTTGCGCAAGGGGCTTAACCCGGACGCGCCGAAAAATCTGACGCGAGCCGTAGTTCTGGCTTCGCCTCGTAAACACCGCAAAGCGGAAAGGAGACGTGCTTGAGCACCGAAGCTGCCGCTGAAGCCGCGGGACCTCGCCTTCGGCGAACCCTGACGCTTACGGACTTGATTCTCTACGGCATCATTGTGATCCAGCCGGTGGCGCCGATGTCCGTATTCGGGGTGCTGAGCGATCGTGGGCGCGGTCATGTGGTCACCGCGATTCTGATCGCGATGGTCGCGATGCTGTTCACCGGAATGAGTTATGGGCGCATGGCCAGAGCCTATCCGAGCGCGGGGTCGGCGTTCACTTACGTCGCGCAGGAAGTGAACCCCGCCGTTGGCTACATTACCGGATGGAGTATGGTGATGGACTACATGCTGAATCCGCTAATCTGCACGGTGTGGTGCGCGGGTCAGGCCAACCAGTTTGCCCCGGGCGTGCCTACCTGGATCTGGAAGATTTTCTTTGCCGTTGTATTTACGCTGCTGAACGTGCGTGGGATCAAAACCTCCGCGCGAATCAATACAGGCATGGCCATCGCCATGGGAGCGGTCGTGGTGGCCATCTTTGTCGCGGGGGCGCGTTACATTTTTGGCGCGCCGCACGACGCTGATTACTATACACGGCCCTTCTACGACCCGCAGACCTTTAGCATCGGAGGGTTGTTCGGATGTACCTCGATCGCAGTACTCACCTACATCGGATTTGACGGAATCTCGACGTTGTCGGAAGAAGCGGAAAATCCGCGGAGGAACATTCTGCTGGCGACGGTGATGACTTGCCTCGTGATCGGAATCCTCTCGGCGGTGGAAGTGTATGTGGCGCAACTAATCTGGCCCGCTTCGCAGCCGTTTCCGGATGTGAACACCGCGTATTCCTACGTTGCCGGCCGCGCGTGGAAACCGCTCTTTAGTATCGTAGGATTTACGCTGATGCTCGCGAATTTCGGATCCGGGCTAGGCTCGCAACTTGGCGCCGCGCGTTTGCTCTACGGCATGGGGAGAAGCAACGCGCTGCCGAGGTCATTTTTCGGCGCGGTCGATAGCAAGCATCACGTCCCGCGCAACAACGTGTTTGTGGTTGGCGCCGTGGCTCTTATTGGTGCCTTTGTGCTAGAGATCGTGGCTGGATATAAAACGTATTCGCTGAGTACGGATGCGCTCACGCTGGAAACCTTGAAAAAGATACTGAACGGCGGCGAGGCCTACGGGCTCGGCGCGGAAATGCTGAATTTCGGCGCGCTGATTGCCTTCATGGGAGTAAACGTCGCGGCGCTCCTGCGCTATTACGTCCGCTCGAACGAGAAGAGGCTCGGTTTTCTGATTCCGCCTGCTGTGGGATTCGTGATTTGTCTGGCCCTGTGGCTGAACCTCAGCCGACCCGCAATTATCGTTGGCTCGGTCTGGATGGCCGCGGGTATCGCGTTTGGTATTTGGAAGACCCGGGGCTTCCGCGAGCAACTATCGTTTGAGATTCCGCCGGAGGAGTAGCCCCGCCCGCTTTCGGATTGCATTCGGGAGCAATCCGGCTAAGATGAGCACGCGAGGCTCGAGGCACTGCTCATGAGGAAAACAGGCGGCAAACGCGGGCTCGTCACCATGCGCGACGTGGCCGAGACCACGGGCTTTTCTCCTGCAACCGTCTCCATCGTTCTTAATAACGCCCCCCTGGCGCGCTACATCGCTCCAACCACCCGCCAGCGTATCGAAGAAGCCGCCAAGCGTTTGGGCTACCGGCCGAACGCCATGGCGCGTTTTCTCCGCAGCAAGCGCAGCCAGAGTATCGGCGTGATGCTGTTTGATGTGACCGACCCATTTTGTACGCCGATCCTTCGCGGCATCGAAAATGCCCTTTACCCGCTGGGCTACCTGCCCATATTTTCCGACGCGCACAACCAGCGCGATCGCTTCGAACGCTACCTGGAGATGCTGCTCGAGCGGCACGTAGATGGGCTGATCGTCGTGGCGAACTGGCTGTTCGTCGATATTCACGTCCTCGCGGATTTAAACAAACGAGAGATTCCCGCGGCCACGATCGGCTGGGAGATTCCCGGCACGCGAGTGAGTTCGGTGATGGTGGACAACGAGGCGGGCGGGCGCCTGGCGCTCGAGCATCTGTATCAGCAGGGGCACCGGCGCATCGCGATCATCCGGGGACCCAAGCGGCTCATCGACAGCGCGCCGCGATGGAAGGGAATCCAGAAATTCGCGCAGTCCGCGAAACTAGAGCTGGACAGCGGACTGGTGCTGCAGCTTCCCGATGAGTTTGATCCTAACTCCAGTTTCGAACACGGCTACCGGCTGACGGAAGAACTGCTGCAACACAGGAAGAAGTTCACGGCACTGCTGGCTTTCGACGATCTCGCGGCGCTCGGAGCCATGCGCGCGCTCGTCAAAGCAGGGATCAAGGTTCCGGAGGATTGTTCCGTCATAGGCTTTGATGACGTAGCGATCTCGGCATTGTCAGCGCCTTCCCTGACCACTGTGCGGCAACCGCTCGAAACCATGGGCGGTGCGGCGGTGAATACCGTGATGGAAGCGATCAAAGCGAGCCGCGAGAACCGTGACTGGACGGTAGTGTCGCAGAAACTGCATCCGGAGCTGGTGATCCGCGACTCCACCCGCAGCGCCTGAGCTTTTGTTTGCCTTGGCTCAGCGGACAGTTAGTGGCGCCACGTTGAAGCCATCCACTCGAAGGGTCGGCTTCGCGTTGCCCAGATTGGCTTTACGCACGCGAACCATGACTTCGCGCTTCTCTCCTGGCAACAAGCAAAGGTAATTGTCCTCCCAGAAAACAGGCAGAATCTCGGCGCCGTCTTTCCCTTTCAGCAGACGCAGGCGAACCAGAAACGCGAGCGTCGAGCTCGTATTCTCAACCGCGACATGTCCGCTCGGCTCTTCGCCGCTTTCGTGGAACTTCAGGGAGGCCTTGACCGTAGCCTGGGGCAGAGTCTGCAACGCAGTGAAATCGGCGTAGGACGTAAGCGGCGTGTAATACCACTCGGTCTTATCGAAGGCGAGCGTGTCGGGCCTGGTCGAGAGCCAATAGAAATTGCGGCTCAACAATTCGCCGGAAGCGCGCTGCAGCTCGAGGTTGAGGAAATACGCGCTGTTCGAGGCGGCGGGCTCAGGAATCGCAAAGGATTTGACCACACCGTCGGCGGGCACCTCCGTCGCGACTTCACGGCTGTAAAGCTCCTTCATGGAGAGGTCGTAGGTTTCTGCTTTGAGCCGCAAACCGGATTGCGGCTCCTGCGTGCTGTTCACGATAGCGATGGTGCGGTCATCGTAAGAGAACTGCACGTGAACAGGCTCGAGCGCTTTCTTCGTGCCGAAGTAGCCGCCGGCGGGTCGCAATGAATAGTCGTAAAGGTGCCAGATAAGGCCCGGCCAGGCGTTGTTCAGCATCCACTGAATCACGCCCGTGGATCTGTACTTGTTGCGCCCATAAGCTTCGAACATCGCGCGCTCGCCTTCGTAGGTCATGGCCTGGGATTTCCACGCGAAGTCGCCCGCGTCCTTGGCTTTGCCGTAGCGAGCCTCAAGCGCGGCGGTGTAAAGCTGAATGTTTTTGAACTTTCCGCCACCGGCATGAAAATCCCAAGCTTCGTTGATGGGCCAAAGCTTGTCTTGGGGGAATATGGCCTGAAGTTCTTCGAGAGGAGGAACAGCCGGACCGGGGCTGGTTTCGGTGTTGAAGCCGTAAGCGCCGCCAGCCTTCGTATCGAGCAGCCAATAATTGGGCGAAACGTAGTCGTAAGGCCCGGTCATTTTCACTCCGCTCGGACCGCTGGCTTCGGCCTTTTTTGCGGTGGCGGAGGAAAGGACGGGCTTCGGCCAAAAGGTCGCTTTCTCGACGTCGAGATAGGCTTGCTCACGTTCACCGGGAGGAGGGTTGTCACTTCCATTCAGCCATACGAGCACGCTCGGGTGGCGCCGAAGACGCAGCATCTGATCGCGAAGAGATTCTGCCGAGACGCGCTTGTTTTCGTCGTTCCATTTGCCCCATTTTTCCCAGGAATCACAACAGCACCAGCCGGCCATGACGAGAATGCCGTCGCGATCGGCGCGCTCGAAGAACGAGTCGTCTTCGAGTTTGCCTTCGAGGCGAATCGTGTTCATGCCCATTTCTTTGA
>Ga0306926_10003831_pt1 | contig 15681 bp, 14 predicted proteins | sample flu12Cox44000178_FD_203759 | JGI IMG/M metagenome (GOLD analysis project Ga0306926, IMG submission 203759) | Lab enrichment of tropical soil microbial communities from Luquillo Experimental Forest, Puerto Rico - flux8day.12C.oxic.44.000.178 (v2)... | ecosystem: Environmental > Terrestrial >...
TCAACTGCAAGGCTGCCTGTCACGCAGGCAGCACCCAGCAAGAGGTAGAGCGCGCTTCCTTCCCGAAATTCCCGCCCGGCAATGGCTAAAACTTAAAACTCGGGGTTTTGTACCAGCCTTTAGCTAACCATTACGCTCCAGGACGGGCATGGCCGTATTCAAGGTTTGCCGGTATTTCCTGCCCGAAAGGCCTTGACCACGATGTTATTCGGCTGGGTGCCGACCGGGATCAGCGTCACGAGCGCGCGGTCGGCACTGATCTTGGAGTTGTCGCGAGTCTTCACGGTCCGGACCACGGCGACGTCGCCAGAGCGCGAGTCCACAACCAGCAGGTGTTCCTCATCGGGGGTAAGCGCCAGCGCGTCAGGCCGGCTGCCAACGTGAACCGTGCCCAACACGCGGCCTTCGTCGATGGCGTAAGCGCTTACTGCATCGGAGCCGAAATTGCTCACGTAGAGCAGGCTGTTGTCAGCAGTAACGATGCCCCGGGATGGGTTGCTGCCGATGAGATGCGTGCTCTCGACTTCATTTGTACCCGTCTCGACGATCGAGAAACTATCGCCGTCGAAATTGCTTACAAACAGCTCGCCACCGTCGGGCTTCAATGCAAGGTTGACCGGCAATTTACCGACGTCCAGAAGCACCAGCAGGCGCTTCCTCCTGAGATCGATCGACGCCAGCTGGTTCGATCCGGGACATGCCACGAATGCCTTGCTTGAGTCGGGCAGGATCTCAATGTCCTGCGGTTGCTGGCAAATCGGAACTGTCGCAACCACCGCCAACTTCTGGGTATCTATCAAGGACGCCGTGTTGTCGGCGCGGTTGCTCACGATCACCAACCTGCCATCCGGCGATACCTTCGCGAAGCCCGGAGCGCCGCCGACGCGAATCGTGCTGACCACCGCGCGTCTGTCCAGATCGATAGCCGATACCTTGGCAGAGCCAGAATTCGCGACATAAGCGCGCTTGCCATCTCCGGAAACCGACACGAAGTAGGGGGCACGATGCACACCCACCACAGCCGTGACTTGGTTCTGTTCCGTGTCAATCACGCTGATGTTGTTCGATTCGGTATTGGCGACGTAGATCTCATTACGTGAAGGGCTAACGGTCACTCCCGTCGGATTGGCGCCGACCGGAATTGTCTTTACGTTTCGCAGCGCAAGCAGATCAATGACGCTGACCGAGTTACTCTTGCCGTTGGTGACGTAGGCGTATTCGTGGTAACCGGCCCGGAGGGCGGTGCGCTCCTTGCAAGCCATGGGCAACAGGAGAAGGAGCAGCGGCCATGCGAGCAGAAATAAAGATGGCCACCGCCGTAAGCCGCGCATCAGCGAATGGTGGATCCGGCAGTGACCGTGGCGGGATATGCTAACGGTCGCCAGACGCTGCGGCCCACCACCGGCGCGATCTGTCGGACTTCGGCCATTAGCTGATCGAATTGATCAGGGAAGAGCGACTGGTTTCCATCGCTGAGTGCGCGGTCGGGATCAGGATGTACCTCGATGATGAGGCCGTCAGCTCCTACGGCTACTGCGGCGCGCGATAGAGGAGTAACCTTGTTGCGCTTGCCTGTGCCATGGCTGGGATCGACAATGATCGGCAAGTGACTCAATCGCTGGACAGCTGGTACCAGACTCAGGTCCAGTGTGTTGCGGGTGTGATCAGCGAAGGTGCGCACACCGCGCTCGCAGAGGATGACGTTGTAATTGCCCTCGCTCATGATGTACTCGGCCGCCATCAGGAACTCTTCCAGCGTCGCCGACATGCCGCGCTTCAGCAACACCGGCTTGCGTGACCGCCCCGCGCGCTTGAGCAATGAAAAGTTCTGCATGTTGCGGGCGCCAATCTGGATGACGTCAGCATATCTCTCCACCAGGACCAAGGACTCGTTGTCGATTGCTTCAGTAACGATGATCAATCCAAATCGCTCGCGGATCTCGGCCATGATCTCCAGTCCTGCTTCGCCGAGACCCTGGAATGTGTAAGGCGAAGTGCGCGGCTTGTAGGCGCCTCCGCGGAAGAAACGCGCGCCAGCATGGACAACTCGTTCTGCTGCAGCAAACGCTTGATCGCGGGTCTCGATGGCGCAGGGGCCTGCGATGACCGCCAGTTCGTCGCCGCCGATTGTCGCCTCGGAACCAGGGAAGCGGACAACCGTGTCCTCCTCTTTTACGTCGCGGCTGACGAGCTTGTAAGGCTTGGTGACTTGAATGACCTCCTGTACGCCGGCCATGTCGTCGATGGTTCCCGGCTCCAACGCCGTCTGGTTGCCGGTAACACCGATCGCGGTGCGTTGCGCACCTGGCATGGGATGAGCGCGGTAGCCCAACTCTTCGATCTTCTGACATACCGCACGGACCTGCTCTTCGGTCGCGTGCGACTTCATGACAACAAGCATGGAAGTCCCCTGGTGGTGCGTTTCTCAGTGTATCGAACGCCTCGGGGAGGGGCAACGCACCGTACATTGGCTCCGATGAGAGTCCACATACCGGAAGCCGGCGATTGTCATGCAAAGAAGAAGATCGGCATGGCTTGCTGAAGCCCAAGAAGCGTGGGCACAGCGGGTAAAATTCATTCACATGTCCGCCGATAGCCACAAATTTGAAAAAGACATCCTGAAGCTCCTGCCTGCGCCCCAGCGTCCGCCAAAACTCACTTCGCGGCGAATCGGCATCCACACGTCGACCGCCGGAGGCGTGCAAAACGCAGCCGAACGCGCCTACCGGCTGGGCTGCAATACGTTCCAGATTTTCTCGACGAGTCCGCGACAGTGGAAGCCCTACTGCCTGGCGCGTCCGCAATGCGAGGAGATGAACCGGCTGCGAACGAAGTATGGATTGAAGCCTCTCGCGATTCACGCCAACTACCTGGTCAACCTGGCAGGCGGCAATCCAGAGTTCCACGCCAGGTCGATCGTGGCTTTCCGGGGCGAGGTCGAACGGGCGCTGGCGCTTTGTGCCGAGTACCTTGTCGTGCATCCCGGATCGTTCCGCGGCAGCAGCCGCGCGGAAGGCTTGCAGCGAGTGGCGATGGCGATTGAGCAGGCTGTGGACGGACTGGACCTGGAAGCAGGGAATCTGCGTATCCTCATCGAGAACACGGCCGGATCGGAGTTTTCCCTTGGCGGCAACTTCGAACAGGTTGCCGAGCTCATCCATCTGTTGCGGAACTTCGTGCCTACCGGCGGCTGCATTGATACCTGCCACACCCATGTCTCGGGCTACGACCTTGTCGGCAACCAGGCTTACAACGATGCTCTCGAGCAATTAGAACAAACGGTCGGCGTGAAGAACGTTCACGTCTGGCATTGCAACGATGCCAAGGCTGAACGTGGTTCCAGGCTGGACCGCCACCAGCACATCGGGAAGGGTAGCATCGGCTTGGAAACATTTCGCCGCTTGCTGAATGATCCACGCACGGCAGATGCAGCCTTCATCGCGGAAACGCCAATCGATAGGCCGCTCGACGATTTGACCAACGTGAACTCCCTGAAGGGCCTGGTTGGGCGCCGGTCGCGTCCTGCCTCACCAGCCAAGACCCGGGTCATAAGCCCGGCTCCACCCGGGGCGCACAGGTCCGCGAGATGAAACCAGCGAGACGGATTGCTGCTCTTGCAATTCTCACGGCCCTGTCATTGTTGGCCTGGGCCCAGGGCTCGCTGGTGAAGAGAAGCGATTTCTACGTCCCAAGCGATCCCGGGACTGATGTCTTTGTGCGCGAAGTTCGCGCTGAACCGGCGCCCGGTGCGCAAGCTCCGGTTCTGCTCATTCATGGAGCGCGCGTGCCGGGTATTGCCAGCTTCGATCTTCCGGTACTGGGAGGCTCGCTCGCGATGGACCTGGCGCTGGCGGGCTTCCGGGTTTACATCCTGGACGTTCGCGGCTACGGGAAATCGACGCGCAGTCGCGGCTTTGACCTGCCATCGAATGCGAACCCTCCACTCGTACGGTCTCCAGAAGCCGTGCGCGACATTGGCGCGGTCGTGCGCGACATCAGGCGCCGCAATCACCAGCGAAAGGTGGCGCTGCTGGGCTGGGCAGCCGGTGGAAGTTGGGCGGGTTACTACGCCAGCCTCCACTCCGATCAGCTGAGTCACCTGATTATGCTCAACACACTGTTCGGCGCCGACGCGCCGCAGCCACTGATCGGGCGCGGGTCGGACCTCGAAGATCCGCACCAACCCGGACAATTCAACTTCGCCCAGAACGGCGCTTACCGCTGCAATTCGTCGAATTCACTGCTGACTGGATGGCACACCAGCATTCCCTTGGCGAACAAGGACGACTGGCGCGATCCCGCGGTGGCGAACGCCTATGTTGACGCTGCCCTGGCGAGCGACGCGGCCAGTTCGTTGCATCATCCACCGTGTTTCCGCTCGCCAAATGGAGCGCTGGAGGACAGTTTCTACGAGGCTACAGGACGCCAATTGTGGGATGGTTCGCTTATCACAGTGCCTACTTTGGTCATCGCATGCGAACGCGACTTCTGGTCTCGTCCTGAGGATCGCGAGAAACTGAAGCGGGAGCTGGTGCATGCACCTGTGGCGCGCGTCGTTGTGATCCCGAATGCCACGCACTTCGTATTTCTGGATCGTCCTGAACGCGGCAGAAAGCAATTTCTGGACGAAGTAACCGCCTTTCTCAGCCGATGATGGCGGGCCAGCGTGGTGACTAAGAGCCGAAAAATTCGGCAATCAGGGCCTTGGCTCCGTCTGGTCCCGTGACCTCAAGGCAAATGGGCTGGTTGCCGGCCTCAGCCGTGATTTTAAAAGTCAGAAAGGGGCAGCACTGACGCTCCAGGTCGACAAGTCGACTAAGAAGGGGGAGGATTTCAGAAGTCGGCTGAAAGCGGTATGCGTAGCCCAGTGGCAAGGACGTTACGTTGAGAACCGCACTACGAACCAAGTCCAGAAGCGTTCGACGCCGCTCTGTTATTTCGGCTTCATCGAGCATGCACGCTATCGGAAGGTCCATCTATATAGTGTAGCCGGGCGATCAAGCGCTCTCAACGCGATTCCGTGCCGCAAGCTAGGCGGATCTCTCACACGTGGTGTCACGTTGTAAAATCGAAGTTTGTCCCTTGTTCATCTAAAGAGCACTTATGGGCGACTCCAAGACGCAAGAGGCGAACACGATTTCCCCAACCCCGGTCTCCATTCGTGCGGAGCGTTACGAGCCGCAGGCGATCGAGCAGAAGTGGTCTGAACGCTGGGCTGAAAATCCCGACCTGTACAAGGCCGAGCCCCCGACTACTGCTCGCGAGAAGTATTACGTCCTCGAGATGCTGCCCTATCCGTCGGGCGCGCTGCACATGGGCCACGTGCGCAACTACTCAATCGGTGACGCGCTGGCACGATATATGTGGATGCAGGGCTACAACGTATTGCACCCGATGGGCTGGGACGCCTTTGGCCTGCCGGCCGAGAATGCCGCTATCAAGAATCAGGCACCTCCGCGCGAGTGGACCCTGAGCAATGTCGCCGCTATGAAGGCGCAGATGAAGCGTCTAGGCTTCGCCTACGACTGGTCGACGGAAGTGACGACGTGCCTGCCGGACTACTATCGCTGGAACCAGTGGTTTTTCCTGAAGTTGTTCGAGGAGGGGCTGGCGTATCGCAAGAAGAGCAAAGTGAACTGGTGCCCGGAATGTGCGACCGTACTGGCCAATGAGCAAGTTTTGCCCAACGGTTGCTGCTGGCGTCACGAGACGACGGTGGTCGAGCAGCGCGAGCTGGAGCAGTGGTTCCTGCGCATCACCCATTATGCCGACGAACTGCTGCGTGACCTGGACTCCCTGGATGGCTGGCCGGAAAAAGTCCGCACCATGCAGCGCAACTGGATTGGCCGCAGCGAAGGCACTCTCGTGGACTTCGCTCTTGATGGCCCGGCAGGGGAGGCAGGCAGCAAGATCACCGTGTTCACGACGCGTGTGGACACGATTTTCGGGGCAACCTCGCTGCAACTGGCACCGGAACATCCTGTGGTGACGGATCTTATCGCCAATGATCCCTCTCTGCTATCCCGGGTGGAGGATCTCATCCGTGAGCAGCGCAAGGCGAAGGAAGTCGGCGACATCGGCGCAATCGAGAAGCACGGTGTGTTCACCGATCGCTACGCGGTAAATCCCTATAACGGGGAGCGTGTGCCCATCTGGGTAGCGAACTACGTTGTGATGGATTACGGCACGGGCGCGATTATGTCGGTGCCTGCACATGATGAACGTGACTACGAATTCGCCAAAAAGTACGGACTCGACATTCGCGTGGTGATCCTGCCGCGGCGCAAGGAAGACCCGCCGGCATCCGGTGAGCAGGAAGAACCGGTCCTGCCGTTTACCGCGACCGACAGCCTGCTGATCAATTCCGGTGAATTCACCGGCCTGCCTTGCGCGGAGGCGATCAAGAAGATGTCGCGTTATGCGGAGGAGCACGGCTTCGGCAAAGCGACCGTCACCTTCCGTCTGAAAGATTGGGGTATCAGCCGGCAGCGTTACTGGGGCACGCCGATTCCCATCATCTACTGCGAGAAGTGCGGTGTCGTGGCTGTTCCTGAGAAGGACTTGCCGGTGCTGCTGCCGGAAAACGTGGAGATCACGCTGACTGGAGGCTCGCCGCTCGGCCGCGTGCCCGAGTTCGTCAACGTGAGCTGCCCGAAGTGCGGTGGGCCGGCGCGCCGGGAGACCGATACCATGGACACGTTTGTCGATTCGTCCTGGTATTTCTATCGCTACACGAACTCCAAGCTCGACACCATGCCGCTCGACCCCGGCACCATTGCGTACTGGTTCCCAATCGATCAGTACATCGGCGGGATCGAGCACGCAATTCTCCACCTCATCTATTCGCGCTTCTGGACGAAGATGATGCGCGACCTGGGCCTGGTGAAGAACTCCGAACCGGTTCGGCGTTTGTTCACGCAGGGCATGGTCATCAAGGAAAGCGCGAAGATGTCCAAGAGTCTGGGCAATGTTGTGGTGCCCGATGACATGGTGGCAAAGTACGGGGCCGACTCGACGCGCTTGTACACGCTGTTTGCGGCGCCGCCGGACCGCGATCTCGATTGGCAGGATCTTGGTGTCGAGGGCATCAGCCGGTTCTTAGCGCGGGTCTATCGCTTCGTCTTGCGCAATGCGCGGCAGGCCAATACAGCGCGCAGTGTTCGCAACAGTGCGGAGCTTTCTCCGGCAGCGCGACAGGTGCAGCGCAAGATGCATCAGACGGTGAAACGAGTTACCGACGATTTTGGAGGCCGCTGGCATTTCAATACTTCGATTGCGGCGATCATGGAGTTCGTCAACGAACTCTATACCTTCGAAGACAGTGTGCAGCGTGGCGGGCCGCCTGCTCCGATGGGACTGATCGCCGATGCGCAGCGCAAGCTGGTGCTGATGCTGGCCCCGTTTGCACCATATCTGGCACACGAGCTGTGGGAGGTGCTGGGTGAGAACTCGATTTTGCTGCGTGAGCCATGGCCGAAATACGATCCCGAACTGGCGAAGGAAGAGCAGGTCGAGATCGTGCTCCAGGTCAACGGCAAGAACCGCAGCCGCATCATCGTGCCAATCGATGCCGACGAAGAGCACGTGCGGGAGCTGGCGCAGGCCGACGAGAAGATCAAAATGATGGTGCAAGGCAAGCAGGTGATGAAGGTGATCATCGTAAAGGGCAAACTGGTGAACATCGTCGCGCGGTAGGCTATGCACCAATTGACAATTACTCTGCCCCGAACTCTGTGTGGTTGGTCAGATTTGCTTGTCACACGGCGACATCATCACCGTACTCGCCTTGTTGGTCGCGCATGGGTCCGGATGCAGTTAGCGGTCCATAAATCGACGAGAAAGCCGATCGCTCCACGCAAGCCGCTTATTGAGTTCTTGATAACTTCTGGGCTGGTCCCATCGGTCGGGTGTCGAGCCGGGGATATACCCGCGCAAACGCGAGAAACGTAAGCGCGAGAATCCAAAACTCCAGGGCACTCGCCTCGCTGCCCCGCGGGCCGCCTGTGAGCCACTCCGGCCCGTGATAAGAAACGTTGAACAAGTGTCCGGTAAGATTCTGCCCGTTATTTCCAGTGTTGGGCTGTGCGAACAATACCATGTCGGCGTAGTCAGACGTTGCATGGAAGCCAACAGCGAACCATATTGTTCCCGTGCGCCGCAAGGTAAAACACCAGAACAATCCAAAGAGTCCCACGCTCAGTCCGTCCATCCAGTTCTCCATCGGTTTGAAAAAATAATGGACCGCACCGAAAATGACAGACAGGAGGAAGGCTGCCTGCCAGAAGCCCATCCCCTCAGCCAAGGTCGCCTGCGAGTAGCCGCGGTAGACGAACTCCTCGGCAAAGCCGAGTAACAGGAAGGCTGCCCCCCAAAGCAAGGCCGATTCAACGAATGCTTGCCCATGCAGTGCCACCCCTTCAAATGAGACGGCGTCGGACAGCCTGAGCAAAATGATCATGAGTAAAGACGCGCCCAATCCCCACAGAGCGCCTTGCCAGAAATGCTTGCGGAACATGGTATTCCATGAAAGGCCATACTCGTGGAACGGCCGCCCTTCGATCCTCGACATGATCCAGGCGGCAAGCAGCGCGGCGCCAAAACTCAGGGTGCCGTCAAGCAGGAAGTCTGTAGGGAACCATCCAGTGTGCTCCTGGTAGCGGAAGAGCACCGTCAACAGCCGAAAGAACAGCTTACTGAAGCCGAACACCAGAAGGACGAAACACGCCAAGCGCCAGCCCGCGCGAATCCCGTGTGGGCCAACAAAAATCGTGTTCTTTTTTCGATTCCAGGCGAGATTCATGAGGTGGCCGGGCAATCTATCACCGCAGCTCGTTTTTGTTCAATCGAAGACGATGATTCCCCGTTCGTCCACAACCCTCAGGGACGGCAGCCTGACAATTCTGGAGGCAAGACCAGGGGGATTACTGCGCGCCACTTCCTCGGGACAGTCGCACCTCACCGTCCTCTCAAAACACCTGCCGCTTGTTGCCAACTTGGGTTACGCGTCCACTTAGGCCTACAATCCGGTGTAGCACACGTTCTAAAATCTTCTGTGCTGCGGAGGCTCTTCGTGAGCTTGTTTGTCCTGGTGCCCGTCGTCATCGTTGTCCTGTACATCCTCAACTCGATCAAGATTCTGGCCGAGTATGAGCGCGGTGTAGTATTCCGCCTCGGTCGATTGCTGACCTCGGCGAAAGGTCCTGGGGTCATACTTGTATTCGCACCCATCGACCGGATTGTGCGCGTGTCACTGCGACAGGAGGCGCTGGAAGTTCCCCCGCAGGACATTATCACGCGGGACAACGTCACTCTGAAGGTGAACGCTGTCATCTTCCTGCGCGTAATCGATCCCAATAAAGCTGTCGTCGCCGTCTCGAATTACCTGTACCAGACATCGCAGTTCGCCCAGACCACGCTCCGGTCGGTGCTGGGCGAAGTCGACCTCGACGAGTTGCTGGCGCATCGCGAAAAGATTAATCTGCGACTGCAGTCGATTCTCGATCAGCATACTGATCCCTGGGGCGTGAAGGTCACAAACGTCGAGGTCAAGCAGGTTGACTTGCCCGAGACCATGACGCGCGCTATGGCCAAGCAAGCCGAGGCTGAACGTGAGAAGCGTTCCAAGATAATCCACGCCGAGGGCGAATTCGCGGCGGCCCAGCGGCTGACCGAAGCTGCCCATCTGCTGGCGACCGAACCTACCAGCATTCAGCTGCGATATCTGCAAACTTTAACCGAGATCGGGGTTGAAAAGAATACCACCATCATCTTCCCCGTACCGGTGGACTTGCTGGCAGGCTTGCAGAATCTGGTGAAGGTGGATACCGCCCGGATCAAAGGATTTGAAGGGACAACCGAACAATAGCGAGGCAGGGTAACAACCATGGCATCCCGTGCTGCTTCCGAAGACACTGAAATCACGCTCGGCACTGGCAAGCTGCTGGGACTGTTTTTCCTGCTCGCCGCCATATGCGGCGTGTTCTTCGCCATTGGCTACTCGCTGGGCAAGAGTTCAGGGCGTGAGCAGGCGTTGAATGATCAGGCAGCTTCGTCGTCCGAAGTGACGACAGCAAGTCAAGCCGTGAAAAAGCCGCCGGCAGCCGTGGCGGTGAAAGCGGCGCAGCCGAAGGACGAGGCTGCGACCAAGCCGCAAAGCAACCTGACCTTCTACAAGTCGGTGCAGCAGAATCAACCCGACACGCAACTTACGCAACCGCAGCAGGAGCCGCCGGCCACGACGACGAGAGCTCCGAGCGCGACGACTCCGGCTCCGCAAGCCAAATCCGAACCTGTGGTGACAACCGCTGCCGCTCCCGCGAGTGGTCCTGGCGACGCGGGACTCGACGCTGGGCACTCCACCTCAGCCATCGATCGCGGCGCTTACATGGTGCAGATCGCCGCTGTCACCAAGCAGGAAGACGCGCAAGCCCTGGCAGACGCGCTGAAGAAGAAAAGCTACAGCGTATTTGTGGTGACAAATCCGGCGGGCACCGACAGGCTTTTCCACGTGCAAGTGGGCCCGTTTGCGTCGATGACGGATGCCGAAGCCATGAAGGCGAAGCTGACGAGCGATGGCTATAATCCCATCGTGAAGCGTTAATCCGGCACGCGCTCGCGGAGCGCGGTGTGCGAGTGATCCTGGGCAGCTGCTTCACCGTTCTTCTTGCGACGATTGTCGTTGCGGTGGACTGCGATGACCTGCCCGACTCAGCGACCGGGTTCCTCAACCACGAACATGTGCCCTGGACCAGATGGAGGGTTGCAGGCGTTCGCACCAACCAGAGTTCCGTTCCAGGTGCTGATCGATCCGGAGGGCAAGGTCACGTTCGCAGGAGGGAGCATGTCCAAACTACGGGTTGCCATCACCACAAAACGCCTTCCCGGTTCGTTCGCGATCCAAGGAACTTGTGTTGCAGTGAATCAGTGAATCAGCGCCGGGTCGCCCTGGTTGTGATTATGGTCTTCATCTTGCAATGGCCAGCGTCCAAGGCTGCAACCAGAGTATGTGAGGTCGGGGTAAAGGTGAAGGAATCCCGCCACTGGGTAGGCTTTCCCTCGACCGTTTCCTCATAGTCGTTAACAAATGTATCGCCTTCCCAGTGTCCGGTACCGCGCATCCGGCAAGGATTCTTTGGATTGTTGAAGCAAATGAAGAGGTGAAACACATGCGCGGGCGCGTCCCACCAGATCGTGAGAAAGCCATTAAGCTTCCCCGCAGAGCCATTCGAGTTTACTTCGTACATCAAGACAGTGCCTTCCGCAGCCAGCCGGACGTGCACGAAACCGCGACGCGAACCTCCATTCGGGAAAAACTGGGTATGCTCCATAGTTTCGCTGGTGTTCCAATCACCCACGAGAGCCTCTGCGAGCCTGGCCATCTCGGGAACCAGGCTGCCGGCCGGTGGTGTGGCCACTTTCTCTGGCGGTTGAGCTGCGCCGTAGGGTGAAAACAAAACGACCAGGACCAGGGCTGACAAAAGCAACCGGCGAATGCTCACATGTCCCCCAAGTTGTAAGAGAAGGCAGTTCGTTCATGCGATTTAGAAACCACAGCCGTGATAGCGGACGGATAGTTGCAAGAACTCGGCATTGCTTCCGTTTGGACGTCCACGGAAGGATCGGGAGACATCCCTTGTGGTTTATTGAATCGCGACCTATTTGGGGGCCGTCCTGGCCTCCGGACTCGGGGCCGGCTGACCGTCAGATGCGGCCGGCGCTTGCACTGGCACATTCTGCAGCATGAACAGAATGCCGCTGGGAATCTTTAGGTTGTGCTTCTCGCAGAACAGGAACGTCGCGCCGCTCTTGTGACGGGCCAGTTTCACGTCGCTCAGCCCCGCCGCCGGATGCGCCGTTCGCTCCTGGTCCCAGGTAGCCTCGTTTTGGGCGCGGCTGATCGCGATAGCGCTTCGGGGGTCTGCGAGATTACGCCGGTTGCCTACGGGAGCATGGTTGGGCACAGTCGCTGTACTGGAGGCACTCGATTTTGATGCGTCAGCTTCCCCGGTTTGGGGTGCAGGGTTTGCAAGAATCTGCCCGAAGATAAAGGCATGTAGCGGCAAGGTGCGCTCCTTCCATTCGGCACGATCGACCACGACTGAGATCCAGGAAGGGGCTTCTCCCTGTTTGGCTGCTGCCCCAAGAACATGCCCGAACAGCTTCGCATTCTGCGGAATGATGATTCCCTTGCTCACCAGCACAGGCTCGAGCGTCTTGAAGCGCACCAGGTCTCCGGCGTGAGCCTTGTCGGCGCGAATCGTTGTATCCAGTTGTGCCGGAATGGATAGACCCCTGGGCGTATCGGACACACCCGGAGAAGGTTGCTGTGCTGAACACAGCACCGCCGCAGCGGCCAGTAGCGGTATAAACAGAGTCCGCACGGGAGCCTCACACGCCGCTTTACGCTTAGCTCACAGCTTAGCGCGTGCAACCGTGCGTGTAAAGCATAAGCTCAAAAGGGGCTTGTTCCTCCAACTGCCCCTTGCCCGGCAGTGGAAGCAATTAGGAATCCTGGATGCTGATGGACTTGTTAGGGCTTCACGACGATCTTGGCCATCATTCCACCGTCTTCATGATCCAGAATGTGGCAATGGTAGACAAACGTGCCTGCGATATTAGGGTCGCGGAAATCCATGCGGACAGTGACATTTGGGAAAGGCCCGCTGCCGAACCAGGGCGGAACAATAACCGTATCCACTAAATTGGGATTAGTGACCGTTTGACCATTGATGGCTGTCACCAGGAAGTGGATCTGATGGATGTGGAAAGCGTGTGGTTCACCGGTCTGATTTGAGATGGTCCAGTCTTCCACTGCACCCACGTTGGTTGTGATCGCTGGTGGGTTCTTGGCGTCAAAAAGCCTCGGCCTCTGTCCACTTACTGTGATGTAGAACTGACCTGGGCCATTGGTTCCAACATTAGTCTCGTGAAAGTACAAGGACCGCGTGGTAGTGGGCTTTACCGAAGCTAGCCCTGAGAAGCGGGGTGCAGCGATTGGCGGTGGCGCCGCTACGGCGACACGAGTGTCCTTCTTTCCATTGGAGACCACCACCTGGGCCAGATAGGCCGGAGGCATCGGATCTCCGATGGGACCGGTATTGAAGCCCGTCGAGAAGAAGAATGAAGGTGTATTTGCAACCAGCGGCGGCACGATAAATTCAGCTCGGCCGGCGGGCGGCAAATAAATAGTTTTCGTATGAACCGGAGTTGTTAAGGGGATGCCGTCAAGGGAAATCAGCAGCAATTGTTGCGGAGTTGGCGATAGAACCTCCAGGCTCAGGAAACTGTTGGTTGTGGCATTCAGAACACGCCAGAACTCCTTTTGACCCGCCACCACATTGTTAATGATTGGCAGGGGCCTGCGCGGAAAGTTGGCCGGCTCCTGATTCACAGTAAACTGGCCGTCATCATCCGTTACCGCATCCCGGTTTCTGCGAATAATCAGAATTCGCTCGTTCAGTCCCTGCGTCAATGGATTCGAACCCTCGATAATCAAGGCACCGGATGCGCCACCATAGACTTGCGGTGCGCTGAAGCCGTGAGGGTGAGGGTGATACCAGTACAGGCCAGGAGGATCGTTTGCGGGAATTTGGAAAGAGTATTGAAAGGGCTGTCCATTGTTTGGGATGAGGGTTTTGACCACTTCATCCTGGTGACAGATTGGCGAGATGTTCATGCCGTGGAAATGAATGTTCGTCGTTGTTGCGGTCACCATGCCACCGAGGCACGGATTGTTCTGAGCGGCAGCCGCCTGCACGTCGCCCATTTCCATCGGGGCCATCGGTGCGTGCCTCGATTTCGGTCCCCGCCCAATCACGCTGATATTGTTGGTAAAGTTCAAGACAAGCTGATCCCCGGGGTTCAATCGCAGGGTGGGCGCTTCAACCGGATTGTTATTATTCAGGTAGACGTAACAGTAATGTGTGAAGCCAGTGTCGCCTGTCTCACTCTTCAAGGAAAGGTTCAGCGTGAGCTGGCCATTTTGACTGTAAAGGTCAAGGGGATTTGTAATCGATGTTCCAGGTGCAGGCCTGGGTGGGCACGTTTGCGCTCTAACCCCCGACGAAAGTGCAAAAACCAGAACTGCGATGATCAGCCCAACGTTGCGACACATAATTACTCCCCTTCTACAATTCGACTCGGCATGCGATTTTTCACGCCAACGCTAAGAAACGTCCAAGGACTAGAACGGGCGCGGCGGATAGGCACCGAGCGTTAACGCTCCAGGAAAACTTAGCAAGACCGGAGAGTTGCTCGACTCCGTTAGCGTGCAGGACCCTCCTTTGGAATTGATAGTCAGAATGCCTATCGCCGAAGACGGTCCGTGGTTGATCTCAGACTGATCTCGCCCGAATTCGGCAACGTAGAGGACGTTACCCGTTCCGGTGGTGTCCCTGGTGACGACCGAGCCGTACCACGGCCGTCCATTGAACCCTTGAAGCGGCGCAGAGGTACAACCTTTTATCAGGCCTCCGGTACTGGGATAAAAGAAGAAAGCCATGACTGTACCGCTTTCGTTGTTGGTGACGTACAGGAGGCTCTGATCGGGACTGAGCCGGACTGTGCCGGCGTCCACTCCGGTTGGCTTCCCATACTGGTGAACCACCGTCTTAGTCAACTTGCCGGACGAGATGTCGGAGACCTCAAGGGTGACAAAAGGAGCGACGTCACCAAAGATAGCGTAGTGCCCGTTCCGGGTAATGTCGACGCCAGTTGGCAGATCGGTTCCGGCCCCAGAGAGACCGTTGACGGTGAAAGCGGTGGAGTTCTGAAGATCGTTATTCGATACCGGTAATCCAGCGGAGACGTTAAATGACTGGATAGAACCGTCACCATAGGCCACGACCAGAATATTGGCGTTCACTGCCATGCCGGTCACAGAGCCACCTTGCAGTCCTACCACAGGGACATCACCCAGGAAAGTCAAGCCACAACCTTCCCGAAGCGAAAATGTTCCTATCGTCTGAGAAGATGAGAAGCTTGCGTAAAGATAGTTTGAGTTTACCGCCAACCCAATTCCATTCGAGCTACCATTATCGCTTTGCGATCCCGAAAAAGTACCCACTAACTGTTGGCTCGGTAGCGCGATAGAAGCGACGTCATTGCTACCTGCGTCGGAAACATAAATACAGGGAGCGGTGATACTTGGAACGGAGCTTACAAACGCGGAACCAAAAAACCCCCCCTGGATACCATGACCACCGGTAGAAACGCTGTTTTGGAAGGTAAGCTGTGTTCCCGAGGCTTGATAGAAGGCAATGGCGTTCGATGCGGGAAAACCCAGGTCTTCATTCACCGCAACATAAACCGGAGCCGGCGTGACGGCATTAGCCTCTGGGCTGGAACGATCAGCTGCAGGGCAGACCAAGCTAAGTGCCAATCCCAAGGCGATCGATATTAGGCCCGTGCTGCATGTAGTCATTGAAATAGTCCTCACCTTAACACCAAAATTGCCGAGTGGACACAGCGGGGGGCATCGTCAGCGACAAGAACATCCGAGAGTGCGACAAGTATGAGTTGCGCTGAGCGAAGTGTCAACCGATATAGCGATAATTTGTTGCAGGGCAGTTGCAACGAGTAGCAACAACCAAGTCGCGACTCTTGTAGACAGTAAATCACCCTGGAGGCTCAAAACGAAGGCGCCATCGGTTAATGGCGCCCTGGCAAATCATTGCGTTCGGG
>Ga0306926_10003832_pt1 | contig 15678 bp, 16 predicted proteins | sample flu12Cox44000178_FD_203759 | JGI IMG/M metagenome (GOLD analysis project Ga0306926, IMG submission 203759) | Lab enrichment of tropical soil microbial communities from Luquillo Experimental Forest, Puerto Rico - flux8day.12C.oxic.44.000.178 (v2)... | ecosystem: Environmental > Terrestrial >...
TTCGGCGTGTTCCAGCGGTCCTCCCAGCCGGTGTAGGCTATAACGACGGCGCCGGAAGGCACCTCTCCGTTCTGGCTCTCCCATTCGGCGATGTCCTGCACGCTGACTTCGTAGTCCGGATGATCGCTCGCCCTGCCGCGCACATTCAGCACCACCAGGGGACGAACCAGGCGTTCAGCGGGAATCTGGTCTACCGTCCACATGCCGCGCGCAAAGTGCGCCGGCGCATCCAGATGCGTGCCGTAGTGTTCCGGCGTAGTGAAGAAGCGCGAGAAGTAGCCGTCCTTCTCGATACTGCCGAGATCTTTCGCCTGGAAGGGCGACTGCTCCGTGCCTTCCCAGTTGGGTGAGCGATCGTTCAAGTTGTGGGTTAGATCGACAATTTCGCGATACGCGACTTGGTCTGACATAGCGGTCTTGTGCTGCGCGAACAGCAAAATCGCCAGCGCGAGACTCCAGCCTATCGCAAATGTCTTCCACCGAATCATGGCGTTCGCGACTACCGACCCCTACCGCTATGCAATTGAGCCGAAAATGCGCTCCCTCATTAGACGCGGCTTGCGCGCCAATTGTTTCCCGAACAACGCTCATTAGGACTCAACGTGTAACCAGGTAAACACCGATGTGCTAAGGATGACTCGCAGAACCACCAACATCCAGGTTGAATGGGCTGGATGTTGTTGAAAACAGGGGTAATCGTCGACCGCATCCACCGTTGGACCAGGGGCGCACACTGGGAAACGATTTGCCTGGCTCGCAACTGGCGACTGACCGCTGAGTCTATTTAGTTTTGCCCAGCGCGAAACTGAACCAGAGCGAGTTCGATCCGTTGTACTTGATCCCGGAGCGAGTCTGCGCCACAAATCCCATGTGCTCCGCCTTTAGCCAACATCGATCACATGGCTGCTCGAGCACGAACTCGTAATGGCCGTCTTTTCTCGTGCCTGATGCCGGCAAAACCCTTTCGACGGAGTCGGTCAGAGTGACGCTCGACCGCGGCAACGGGTAACCTGCGTCGTCGGTCACTGCCCCTTGCAATTTCCCCTTCGGAGGCCGTCCACTAGGAACATAGTCCCGCATTATGTAGCCTGGTCCGCGCAGCGCCCGCCCGCCCAGCTGGCCGGTGACTTTGTCATGTTCGAGCGCAAGCACGCCGTTCACAAAGACGTACTCGAACCCTACCGAGGTGCGGTTGGGGTCTTCGAATGTTGCCACGTCTTTGACTTTCTCGGGATCGAAGATCGTCACGTCGGCGAAGTAGCCGGGTCGCAGCAATCCCCGGTTCCCCATCTTCACTTGTTGCGCGGGTAGCGATGTGAACTTGCGGATTGCATCTTCCAGGCGCAGGTTGTGCTCTTCCCTCACGTACTTGCCGAGGATGCGCGCAAAGCTGCCATAGGCCCGGGGATGCGACCGTGATTCGCTCAAAGGTCCAATGGGACTAACTTCCCCATAGTCGGTGCCAACGCTCACCCAAGGCTGACGCATGGCCAGCTTCACATCGTCATCGCTCATGCTGAAGTAAACGGCCCCAACATTGTTGCGGTCGGCGACGACCAGGTCCATGGCCGCGTCCAGCGGGTCCTTACTCTCTATCTGGGCGATTTGCGCAACCGTCTTGCCCTCGAACTGGCGAAACTGTGGATTCAAAACGGACACCACCATCACGCCGCTGGGGCCTCCGGTGCCGCGCCACATGTTTTCGAACGAGCCGCTGGTGCCTTCCAGTTCCCGGCGGATTTGTGCACGCGTGGCCGGGTCCTTCAACCGCGCGACGAAGGGGTCAGTGCCGCCCTCGTGGTACTTCGGCGGAATGATCGCGCCCAGCGAAGTGGCCGACGCTACGTACGGATACTGGTTTGCCGTGACATCGATGCCACTGGCGCGCGCTTGTTCGATGGCTTCCACCACCTGCGGCATCTTGCCCCAGTTCTGCATGCCCGACACTTTCAGGTGGAAAATCTGCACCGGGACGTTGGCTTCCCGCCCGATGCGGAAGGCTTCATTCATCGCCTGCGTTTCGCTGTCGCCCTCGTTGCGAATGTGCGACGCATAGACGCCGCCCTTGGCAGCTGCCACCTTCGCCAGAGCGATTAACTCTTCCGTCTTGGCGTATGAGCCGGGAGCATAAATCAGGGCGCTCGATACCCCCATGGCGCCATCGCTCATGGCGTCATCGACGGCGATTTCCATGTCCTTCAATTCATGGGGAGTAGGCGGCCGGTCAGCGGCCCCAATTACGAGCCTGCGGATTTGCGCAGCTCCGACATAGGTCCCAATGTTGATTCCGCTGCCTTGTTTCGTCAGCCGCTGGAAGTACTCCTCCAACGAGCGCCAGTCCGCGGTGACGTGGTAGTGCTGCAGCACATCAGCGTGCTCAGCGTTCAGCACATCGTTGGTTGGCGCGATCGACTCGCCTTCGCCGGTGATCTCAGTGGTTACGCCCTGGGTCAATTTGCTCACCGCCTGCCTGTCAACCAACAGGTTGAACTCCGACTGTCCCAACATGTCGATGAAGCCCGGTGCAACGATGAGGCCCTTGGCATCGATGGTGCGCTTGGCTGTGACAGCCGAACTTGCATGGCCGACCAAGGCTACACGATCGCCAATGATGCCGACGTCGGCATAGATCCATGGGTTTCCGCTGCCATCCACGACCCGGCCGTTGCGAATCAGCACGTCATACTGCTGTGCGAAAAGAGATGTGGTTAGGACCGTGCACAACAAAAACAATGTCTGTTTGATTCGTGCCAAGCTCAGCTCCCTGCGATTGGACTTACAACTTTAGCTACACGACGACTCAATTCCGGGCGCAGCAATCTATCTTCTAGAGCCCACCACCAACACAGTAATAAGTGCAAGATCGGCGGCGAAAACTGTGCTCACGAAATTAACGGAATCGTTCCCCATTACCCCGCGGTTCTCGAAGGTCGCTCCGAGAACGCTGTCGAGGAACATCCCTCCAATTCCAGCGATGGCAATGACTGGAGCCCATCGCCAACCGACGACTCCAAAGAATGTGCTTACCCAAGCCACAATGCAAGCGGCGACGCACCCCGCGAATGTCCCTTGCGCACTGACCGCTCCGTTGGTGCCAATCGGCGCAGGCCGAAAGTCATAAATCATCCTTGCCTGCTTGGCCGCCGCCTGGCCGGCTTCGCTCGACACGGTGTCAGCCGCGGCTTCGGCCAGCGCTGCCATCGCACCTACCATCAGAATGTCGGTTTGTCGGGGAAAAACAATTGCAGCAGCCGCGCACAGCGCCGCCGCGCCCAGGTTGGCAAGTACCTGGGCAGCGTTGCGGCCGCCTCTGCGTTCGGCTACCCCTAGATTCCGTTTGTGTTTGCCTCGCCAGCGGGTGGCTACCATGGTCAGGACGAACACCGAAACCAGTGGAAGAAAGCCGCCAAGGCCGGTTGCAATCATGAGCAGGAATGCGATGATCACGCCCACCAGCGCGCCGCCGTCACTCACTGCTCCCATTACGCGGGCCATGACGGCAAACCCGGTAGCCACCACTGCGGCAGGCAAAACCCTTGAATGGTCAGGACTTATCACGCGTTGCTCTGTGCCCCTTAGAGACCGACCTGTCGCCGGCGTCGTCCGCGATACTGCAGAGCGTCAGATCAACCCGCTGGAGCGCATCCTATCAGAATCGCGGTGCGGTCGGGCAAAGGTCCGTCGGTCGTTCCAAGGCGCTCGCGATCGGTTTTTTGCACTAGGCGAGTAAGCTGACTATTCCCTGTGGGTCGTCGCGTTGGCTTCCGCCCCCACAGACAAGCACGCCGGTTCTCTCCCTGCTCGGTTCCCAGCGATCGCTTTTCCCAATGCACGGGAGCGGTGCCGTATGACGAACCACCTATGTTGGGATCAATTCTGTCTCTTTTGTTCTACTCTGTTCTGGTGCGCCACGAGGACTCCATCCATGAAACTGGCCATGAAGAACCCGATTCGGATAGCGGTGGTTGAAAATGACCCCCTTCGCTTCGTTGGCTTTCGCGCATTACTCGAGGGTGATCCGGACTTCGCCCTGCAGAGTTGCACTCCCAGGTCGGTTTTTAACAATCACAATTACGATCTCGTGCTGATTAGCTCGCGCACCGGCCCGGCGATGTACGAAATCATGGCTGCCTTGAAGGCGCTCAATCCTTCGGTGGGAATAATCGCCACGGCGAACGTTCCCGGTGACGAGATGGCCCTGCGAGCGTTGTGCGCTGGAGCCAAGGGCTACATCTCGGAATCAGCATCGGCTGCCGAATTCAAGCAGGCGATTCGAGTTGTCCATAGCGGTTCCGTCTGGGCGTCGCGCACTCTTATCAGCAAGTTCATCGAGCGGGTCACCAACGTTCCCCGCCGCACCACTCCTATCAAACCGCTGGTCTTCACCGAGCGCGAACGGGAGGTGCTTCATCTGTTGGTTTCCGGACGATCCAACAAAGAAATTGGGGCTGCTCTCGGAATCGAAGAGCGAACGGTCAAGGCCCACGTTGCGAAATTGATGCACAAGGCCGGCGTCACCAACCGGATTGCGCTGTCTGTACACGCCCTCACCCATTCGCTGCTGGGCGTGGGTCAATCCGAGTAGGCTGTGTACTTTCTGCCCTTCACCACCGCCGTCATCTTCTTGCAGCCAATGGTTACTAAAGTACATGGGCCATGTACCTTCGTAACTTTGCCGCGAATTCCTGCCGGACACATGCTGCAGTCACCTACCACAGAACCTGGGAGATAGGGTTGGAGGTAGACCCAAGGGTCTCTTCTTCCAACCGTAAGTTTTTGCCCGCATCACCCACAGTCAAGAATCAACAGACATGACTTCTGCCGCCACTCTCGATTGCCTCCGCATCCATCAGGACACTAAAAAGTAACCAGCCACCAATCGACGATTCGGCTGAATCGCCCTCAAAACCAACTAAGATGAAGACAAGCGGTATCGACTGGCCGGATGCATCTTAATTCAGATCGGAGTTGAGTTATGAGGAAGATTTCCGTCGCCTTGCTGTTATTGATCACGAGTGCAGCGTGGCCCCAGTCGGGAGCGCGCAATGTAGAAACGGAGCGCGTACAAAGTGCGACCACAATCCTTAGTCAGATCATGCAGGCGCCTGACAAGGGCATCCCCGACAGCATCATGTCGGGAGCGAAGTGCATTGCCATCGTCCCCTCGATGCTGAAGGTCAGTTTTATTTTTGGCGCTAATTACGGCAAAGGTATCGCCACCTGCCGCACTGCAACCGGGTGGAGCGCTCCTGCCTTCTTCCGCTTGGAAGGCGGCAGCTTCGGGTTTCAGGCAGGCGGGGAGGCCAGCGATCTGGTGCTGATCATTCGCACCGACGGAGGCATGCAGCACCTGCTGCAGAGCAAGTTCAAGCTAGGAGCTGATGCATCGGCCGCAGCCGGACCGGTCGGACGTGATGCCCAGGCAGCCACCGACCTGACGATGCGCGCCCAGGTCCTGACCTACTCGCGCTCGCGCGGATTGTTCGTGGGTGTGGCGCTGAATGGTGCGGTCATCCACCAGGACGACAGCGGCACGCACGCTTTCTACGGCAAGACTTGGACCTTCTACTCTCTGCTCAACGGCGAGGTGACGCCGCCACCGGACACACACGCTTTCCTGAACACGGTTGAGCGCTATGCTCCAACCCGTCATGCAGCAATCCACGCCGCACCGACCACTCCAACTCCGGCGGCGATGCCGGCCGCAGCACCGGCGGCAGCGCACGCAACAACGCTATCGGCCGATCCCGCGGCCGCTCCGGCGACACCAACCGAGCCAAGCGCCTCAGCGACACCGGCAACGGAACCAGCGGAGGCTCCGGCCACGCCCCCGGCAGCGACAACTCCACCCCCAGCCCCGGCTGATCCGACAGGTGGCGGACATTCGCTGCCCTAGCAGATCGATGGTTGTTCGGCGGTGGCTGCGGCCGCCGCTTTTCGTTGCAGCAGCGCCTTAGTCCAGGTAAGCGCCAGTTTGCTGCCCGATCTTTCGCGGTGCTACCGTCAAACAGCCCTTTGATGCTCAACCGACTGCAATACCTGCCACTGGTTCTGCTGGTGCGATTCGTCGGAGTCTTGCCCCGCCCATTGGCGCGAGGTTTCGGAATCGCCCTCGGTGAACTCGCCTACTTCGTGCACCCGCGTTTGCGGCGTGTAGGACATCGCAATCTGGCAATGGCGTTTCCTGAGAAATCTCTTCCAGAACGGCGCAGAATTCTCCGCGGAGTCTATACCTCACTCGGGCGGCTGTTGGCTGAGTTTTGCCTGTTCCCTCACTACACCGTGGAAAACGTATCGCACGTGGCGGTCTATCAGGGCTTCGAAAATTTCGAGTCCGCCGAGAGGCGTGGCAAGGGAGTGCTTTTCCTCACCGGGCATTTTGGCGGCTGGGAAATTGGGTCGTTCTTTCACTCGTTGCAGGGGCATCCCATGCGAATCGTAGTGCGGCCCCTGGATAATCCCTACATAGATAACCTGGTGACGCGCTATCGGACGCTGCACGGCAACACGGTGATCGGAAAACAGGGATTCGCGCGCGGCTTGCTGGCGGCCATGGGAAACAACGAGACCGTAGGAATCCTAATGGACACCAACATGACGCCCCCCCAAGGCGTCTTTGTCGACTTCTTCGGTATACCGGCGTGCACCGCTGTCGGCATTGCCCGAATGGCTCTGCACAGCGACGCTGCGGTGGTTCCCGCATTCACCATTTGGGACCCCGTGCTTCGCCGGTATCGCGTGGAGTTCAGTAAGGCCATTGAGTTGATACGCACGGGCGATGACGAAGCCGATGCGGTCACCAACACTGCCACCTTCAATCGCATATTTGAGGAATACGTGCGCAAGTACCCGGACCAGTGGCTGTGGGTACATCGCCGCTGGAAGACTCGCCCGGCAGGCGAGCCGCCCCTGTATTGAAGATCATCAATCACCGAGGCGCGGCGACCCAGAGGCCGGCTAAGCCAAGAAAAAATCAGCCACGGATTTCGCGAATTGCCACGGACGGAAAGGCAACACCACAGAGCCACCGAGACACAGAGGAAGGCAGGCCAAAAGCGGAGAAGCAAACCAGTGGAGCAGGAGAAGGACGACCGGTATCGACCCACACATGTGCTGTTGTCCCCATTTTTATCCGTGTCCATCCGTGAAATCCGTGGTTGCTTTTGGTTTTGCCTTTTTGCCTTCCTTCCTCAGTATCTCGGTGCGTCGGTGGTGAACGGTTTTGAATTTCCGAACCCGCTCGCCTATAACTGACCCATGTCGCAAACCCTGAAGACTCTTGCGGAGTTCACTGCCAGCCGACTGATCGGCGATGGCCGCCTTGAGATCGCCAATGTCGCCAGCGTTGCCCACGCCCAGCCCGGAGACCTCGTTTTCGTCGAGTCTGCACGCCACCTTGAACTAGCGATGAACTCCCACGCCACGGCCGTGATTGTGAAGGAATCGGACGCCGAGATCACCACCACCAAACCGTTGCTGATCAATTCGAGGCCTCGTCTGGCGTTTGCGACCGCTGCGACGCTGCTCTATCCCGCAAAGAAATACGCACCGTCCATTCATCCAAGCGCCATGGTCGATCGCGCCGCGAAAGTTGCACCCACTGCCGGCGTCGATGCATTCGCGGTGATCGAAGCGCATGCCGTCATCGGCGAGCGCTGCTTCATTGCAGCGGGATGCTGCATCGGTGAGGGCGTGGTGATCGGCGACGACTGCGAGATTTACCCACGCGTTGTTATCTATCCTGGGACCACCATCGGGCGCCGGGTGGTCGTGCATGCAGGCGCAGTGCTCGGCTCCGACGGATTTGGATTCGTCCGCGACGAAGTCTCCCAGCGGTATGTGAAGTTCCCCCAGGTCGGACGCCTCGTCATTGGTGACTATGTCGAAATTGGCGCTAACTGTACCATCGATCGCGGGGCGCTCGATGAGACGATCATCGGGCCGGGTACAAAGCTCGACAACATGGTGCACATCGGCCACAACTGCGCAATTGGCGCCAATACGGTGATCGCGGCGCAGACTGGGATTTCGGGGAGTTCCACCGTGGGCGACGATTGCGTGCTGGGTGGCCAGGTGGGTATTGGAGACCACGCTCGGATTGAGTCCGGGGCCATTCTCGGAGGGCAGTGCGGGATACTGCCCCACAAGACATTGCGCGGAAAGGCCGTAGTCTTCTGGGGAACGCCGGCCCGTCCGCTTCGCGGATACCTTAAGGAGCTGGCGGTTCTGGCACGGCTGACTCGCAAAGAGGGAAAATCGTAACCATGGCAGTTGTGGTGGTTGGTGGACACTCCCGCAGCGTGGGCAAAACCAGCGTCGTAGCCGGCATCATCGCTGCGTTGCCCGAAATGCACTGGACCGCCGTCAAGATTACACAATACGGACACGGGATCTGCTCCGCCAACGGCCAGCCCTGCGACTGTGCGACCGACGACCACGCATGGGCTGTCACGGAAGAGCGCGACCGCAGCGGGAAGAGCGATTCGTCACGTTTTCTGGTTGCCGGTGCTACACGCTCGCTGTGGGTACGTACCCGCCAAGGGATGTTGGCCGAAGCCATGCCGAGGCTTTGCAAAGAGCTGGCAAGCGCAGAAAACACCATCCTCGAGTCCAACAGCGTGATGCGCTTCCTGCGACCCGACCTTTATCTCACCGTTCTCGACGCAGCCAATCCCGACTTCAAAGCAAGCGCAAGGGAGTATCTCGACCGCGCCGATGCTGTCATTCTGCAGAATGCAAAACCCGTCGGTCATGCCGTTGTGTGGGAAAAGACCTCGCTCAAGCCCGTTGAGCGAAAGGCGTTTTTCCGCATCAACCCGCCGCCGTACGTCACACCGGAAATCGTGAACTTCGTGCGGGCGAAAATCCTCTGAGTCTCTGAAAAATTCTCACCAGGGGGCACAGAGAGATTCGTTCTACAAACCTAATCAAACTTCCGCGGGCATCCGTCAAATCCGCGGTCACTTTTGTCACTTGGCTTGAAGGCTTTGCTGCTCCAAGTCCTCCGTGCGTCCGTGGTGAGAATTATTCCTCTTTTGGATCCAGTTTCAACGAAACCGAGTTGATGCAGTACCGGAGTCCGGTGGGCCGTGGACCATCGGGAAAAACATGCCCCAAGTGGGAACCGCACCGCGAACAAGTGACTTCGACGCGGCGCATTCCCAGGCTGTTGTCTTCCTGCGCATCGACGTTGTCTTCCGAAGCCGGCTGGAAAAAGCTCGGCCACCCGCATCCGGAATCGAACTTCGAATCTGACAGAAACAATTCCTGCCCACACGCCGCGCACTTGTACACCCCGGGTGTCATGACCCCTTCATACTCCCCGCTGAAAGGCATCTCGGTTGCCTTTTGGCGTAAAACGCGATACTGCTCCGGAGTCAATTCTTTTCGCCACTCTTCTTCGGTCTTGTTGATCTTTTCGGTCATGGCCGCCCTCACACCATTGGATTACTCGAAGGCAAGTTCGTTGCATGGATGGTACTCCAAGCTGTCCCTCGCGTCAGGTGTGGACGGCACCTGCAAGGGTCCGTCGGCGACCATGTGGTTGACTTTCGCAACTTCGCGACTGATGCACTGTCGTATCGAGATCACGTTGACGTATGACGCTTCGCACAGCGGCTCGGTTAATTTCCTTTATCCAAGAACTTGATGTCCCTTACGCCCGGCACGGTGGAAAGGCATCGTTCGGCACGCAGATCGTCCGTCGCAACCGTTATTGGCGATTACACTTATGGCAAATTTCAAAGACTCAGGGCACCTTTTCCGCATGGCAGGGGTCTTCTTCGTGGGGACCCTGTTGTTCCTGGTGGCGCGCGGACTTTTTGTCCCGCGCAGCTTTGGACAGTAGGGTCACTACCGGGCCGCGGCCATTGCCGAGGTTGCCGAAAAACCGGTGGTTTTCGCCGGACACCAGGCTTGCGAGACCTGCCACACCGAGGTGCTCGAAGTGAAGAGCAAAGGCGTACACGCGGGTAGCGTGTGAGTCCTGTCACGGTCTGCTGGCGAAACACGCGGACGACTCCACATCGCTTCCGCCGCCCAAAATCGATGTTGCAGTGTTGTGTGTCCGCTGTCACGCAGCCGACCTCGGCAAGCCTAAGACTTTCCCGCTGGTGGTTTCAGCCGACCATTCCGGCGGAGTCGTCTGCGACACCTGTCACCAACCGCATAACCCGGAGATCGCCAGCGGAGAGGCCAACGAGCAGCACCCGCGTCAATTGCTGATTCTGCTGCCCGCTACTGCCATGGCCTGGGACTCGATACTGGCCGGCACGCCCGAGGCATCACCGAACTACAAGATGACGATCACTGGTGGGGCATGCTGATCGACACCACCAAGCACCTGGGTCGAGCGCTGCCACGTGACCGATCGGTCGATCGAGAATCCCGAGGTTGACTCACCCGACGGCGGCAAGAAAGGATCTCCTCCCTCCACCAAAACGGGCGGAAAGAATTTCTCGTTCCGATACTCTGCAACCACTGGACAGACTCTTCCTGTACCCAGGTCTGCCCCGTGGGCGCGACGTTTGTCTCTCCCGACGGGGTGGTAATGGTCGACCAATCCTACTGTCTGGGTTGCCGTGACTGCATCCAGGCGTGCCCGTACCGTTGCCGGTTTCTGAATCCCCAGACCAATACGGCCTCCAAGTGCACGCTCTGTTATCACCGGATCACCAAGGGACTCACCACCGCCTGCTGCGAGACGTGGCCCACAGGAACTCGCCAGCTGGTGGACCTGTTCCTGGAAATCCACAGCGTGCAGGTGCTGAAACCGCAAATGGCGACCAGGGCCAAAGTCTTTTACTACGGCCTCGATGGCTCGGTGCGATAGGAGGTATCTTGAACGGCATTCCGGTTGAAGGCTTCATGTATCCCAACGAAATCGAGCTCCCGTGGAGCGTGCTGATCGTGCTCTATCCGTTCCTGACTGTGACTGGTCGCTGGAGCCTTCATCCTGGCGTCGCTGGAGCGGGTGTTCCGCGTGGGTGCGGTGAAGCCAACGTATCGCCTCGCGCTATTGACCGCCCTGGCGTTCCTGCTGGTCGCTCCCCTGCCGTTGCAGTTGCATCTTGGGCAACCCGAACGCTCGCTGGAGATGTACCTGACGCCGCATCGCCCCTCGGCAATGGCGATGTTCGGCTTCGTCTACTGGCTTTCACGCTGCCGAAAATAAACCCGACGTATCCATGCAGCAGGAACGCTGACGATATGCCGATCACGGTGATGATCCAGCCGACCTCGTTGTCAATTTCCAGCGAGCGGTCGCTGATGTTGGACGAACCCAGGGTGAGCTTTGTAAAACAATCGCTTCCATCCCGTGGTGGTTTGCGAGAGCACGACAATGTCGCGCCGGTAATCCAGCCAGATCTCGAGTACCAGGACTGCCATCAGGTACCACATGACCCCTGGTGGTCTTCGCCTTTGATGCCGGTTGTCTTTATTTTCTCGGCAATGGTCTCAGGCATTGCCGCGGTCATGCTGTTGTACATGTTTCTCTGCGGGGTACGCGGGGTGCCGATCGACATGAGATGTGTGGATACGGTTGCAAAATACCTGTTCTACACATTTCTCATCGACTTCACGCTTGAACTGCTCGATCTGATTCATCGCATCTATGAATCGGACGAATGGTTCCGCAGCCTTGACTTCATGGTGCACACCAAGCTGTATTTCCCTCACATCGTGATTCAGATCCTGCTGAGCACAGTGATGCCGATCGTGCTACTGGCCATGACGCAGGTGCTTCCTCTGAGTGAAGCCCGGCGCAAGTTCACCTATGGGGTGACAGGTTGCCTGACCCTAATCGGGATTTTCGCCATGCGCTGGAACGTCGTGATCGGAGGTCAGCTTTTCTCCAAGAGCGTCCTCGGTTACTCGATCCATAAGATGGGCTTCGTCGCCCGCGAAGGGCCGCTGGTTGCAATCTTCCTCACCTTACTGCCCTTCTTCATCGGGTGGACGTTGATCAAACTGTTGCCGCCATGGGCTGGAGACGTACTCGCTCGACACGCCCCACACCGCTGCCGCGCATGGGGACGATTCGAGGTGAATTGATTCAGAGAGTCTATAGATTTCGCGGCTGACCGGCCTTACTCAAACTGCTTGCGAAACTCGGACAGTTGCTGCTTCAGGTCGCTGATCTCGCGTTGCAAGTTGGCAATCTCTTCCTCTAATCGGCTGATGCGTTCGTTGTCACCCAAGCCACTCACTGGCGCGGCGCCCCGTACCGGCAACTCCGAAACGTTGATCTCTCCTGACAACAGATGAGCGTAGCGCGACTCTTTTGTTCCTGGCTGCCTGGGGAGCACCGTGGCAAGCGGAGGTTCGCGCTGCATCAGGTGTTGCAGGCTGGCTTGCACTGCCTCGAGACCTTCGAAGCGATGCATGCGCTCGGTGCGGCCCCGCAATTCGCCCGGTGTCTGCGGCCCGCGCAGCAACAGGACGCACAACACAGCGGTCTCGCCGCGTGAGAAGTTGAACGCCTCCTGCAACCGGTGCTCGTACTTCGTAACGCGACTATCGGCTCCGCCGGCCGGGCCCGCAAGCCCCAGGTCCTGAAGCCCCCGCAATGCGTCGCGGACCGTGTTCTCGTCCAGATTCATCACTGGATCGCGATTGTTCTTTTGGTTGCAGGCGTTGACCAGCGCATTGAGCGACAATGGATAGTAATCCGGCGTGGTGATATCTTTCTCCACCAGCGCGCCTAAGACGCGGGCCTCTACATCATTCAGTATCATATCCATTGCGTCACAGCTCTTTTCATCATGCGGCCTGCTCACAGGCGCGGCAGTGTGATGATCCTCCATACGGGAATGCACAGCAGTAATAGCGCCAAAATCGCAAGACCAACCCTGACCTGATGCGTTCGAAAACGCTGGCTGATCGCCACGAGGAGCAAGACCGTAGCGAGCAGCACCGTGACGCGCACGTAGTCGTCTGACTTGCCGCGGGCCTTTGCTCCCTCCCGGAACGCTGCCGAGGCTTCGTTGCCCAGCCTGACCGCCTCTTCCGAATGCGCGTTGTGATATTCCCTCATCTCCAACGGTCCGGGAGGCGCGTCAGGATTGTTCAGCGGATCGGTCTTCTTCCAGGCATCAAATGCGACCCGAAACTCGGGGTGAAATCGGCGCTCAAGTAAATCCGCAAGCTTGTGCTGTCCGTTCACCCTTGCCTACAGCCATTCGACGACGGTCGAAGCATCCGAGAGACGTTCCTGGCCGCCGCGAGTCTCCGACCCCTGAGCTTGAACCCGAAGTCTCGTAGATTTTTCATAGCGTTCATCCTGCAAACCGTCCCAGCGAGCGGCCTGATAGCCGCTCCACGCCGTGGCAATAGCGACCATGGCAAGGACGATCGCCTCGACAATTTCGAGCCCTTCCAGCCAGCGCGAGTTGTGGGTAGGCTTGTATTCGCTACCCTCGTTCAACTTGTGAGCGAGCTCGATGTTGAGTCCGCCTGATTCCGGCATGCCGCCTCCTGCTTCCGGGACGAGAATAAGGTCGCGCGTTGTGCTCGATTGCTCATCAACCCTATCGATCCTGCGCACCACTTGTCCAGTGGTAGAAGCATCAGTACCGACACTGTAGTCCGTGGAACCTTCAGCAGATGAGGTAGTCGCTAAAGCGCGACGGTCGGCCCGTTTCTGAATCGCAAATTCCAGCAACGCGCAGTGTACCTCGCGATAGAATCGACTTACCAATGGAACGTTCCAACCAGAACCTGCGGTTCGAAGTTCTCTTCGACCGCGCAGAGTCCAGTCCGTTCGTGGATGAGGCTTTCGTTCGCTACGGCAACTTTGGCTTTCCGCCAACGCCAGGCGACCGCCCGTGGATTTATGCAAACTTCGTGCAATCGCTCGACGGCATCACCAGCCTGCTGGGGAAGCATGCGTCGGGAGCAGAGATTTCTCAGTCGCGAGCCGACCGTTGGCTGATGGACTTGCTCCGCGCCCACGCTGACGGACTGATCATGGGAATGAACACGTTGCGCGAGGAGCAGCGAAACCGAGGGCCCGAGAGTCGAGGCATCGTGTTCCAAGTGGCCGAGCCGAGCATGTTAAAGCTTCGCGAAAAGCTCGGCAAAGCCCGCCAGCGAAACATTTTCGTTACCCGCGCAGTCGACTTAAATTTCTCGCGATGGAAAGCCTTCGACGGTGATGCGGTGGATGTCGCCATCGTGACTTCGCCGGCCGGCGCCGGGCGCATCCGTTCGCAGAAAATACATCCGCACGTCGCGGTCGTTGCAGCGGGGACTGGCGAGTCACTCGATCTTCCGGCGGCGATTCGGGCACTGCGACAGCAACTCGGCATCAGGTACCTGCTCTGCGAAGGCGGCTCAACGTTTTATGGCAACCTGGCGCGAGCCGATCTTGTCGATGAGAAGTTTGTCACCGTTTCCCCGCTCGAGACCGGTCAGATTGTTCCTCCAGAGCAGGAACGCCTGCCCAACGAACTAGGAGTTTCGCCGTTGCTACGTCCCACTGTTTTCGGCGGAACCGGATTCACCAGGGAGACGATGACACGCTGGACGTGGCTGAGTTGCCGCAAATCAGGAGATCATCAGTTCAATCGCTTCCGCAGGGACCGGTGATGCAGCTGGGTGCCCTAGGAACGCACAAGGTTTTCGGGCGCTAACCCGGGAACCCCTCTACATCCCCTTCTCCAACGTCTCGGCTGCGCGATTGATGGCGTTCGTCAACACCTTCAATTGCTCTTGCGTGAGTGCCAGGTCACCTTTGTCGATGCCTTCATTGACGCCGGGGATCACCACCGCCGCATATCCGGTGTATTCTCCCGGCGCATAAATCGCGTGCTTGAACCACGGCCGATCGGGCAATCCGTCGATGAGGAATGCGCGCTCGGTGTCACGCAATGCCTGATTGACCCGTGCAGGGTCGCCTTTCATGCCGCTTTGGACTTGAAACATGCGCGCTCCTGCTTTCTCCAGCCGGGAAGCCGCCTGTTGGGCGTCGGCGAAGGACGGTGACTTGGTGCCAAAGACATGCTTCGACTTCTGATCGGCGGCCTTCACGTACTCGGCAATCTCCTTGGCGTAGTCCTCGTAATTGAAAGGCAGCAGGTCTTCCGAAGCCATGCGGATAATTTCGAGCCCGTAAACGCGTGCCATCTGTTGCTCGTACTCGAAGGTAGGATCGCCAAATTTGGTAAACCAGGCGAAGTTGTCGAACACCGAGTGGTAAACGCCGTAAGGTCCGCTGGAGCCGATATCAGCCGACGGCACGCCCAAGTGCTGCAGAAACGGCGTGTAGTCGGAGCCGGAGCCCAAGTCGCCGACGTTCACGTCCTTTTTCACGACGGCGTTCGGCTCGCGCGGTGCACCTCCCAGAGCATGGTTCACCTCGCGGTCTTTCTCGCGCTTTTCGGTCGCGATCTTCCACTGGTCGTACACGCTGCCCCCCTTCGGGCTGGGGACCGACTGCGAAACCTCGCGCAGGTACTGTTTCAGGCTTGGCACTGACGAAGCTCCGAAATTCGGCCCCGCGACGCCGACATCCATGTTGAAATAGGCGACCGCATTGCGCAGTTCATCGGCATGTTGCTCGGCAAACTCCGTCGAGCCGATCAGCCCTTCCTCTTCCGCGTCCCAACTGGCGAAGACGATGGTGCGCTTCGGCTTCCATCCGGACTTGAGCAGCACACCCAGGCCATGCACGGCTTC
>Ga0306926_10003834_pt1 | contig 15677 bp, 13 predicted proteins | sample flu12Cox44000178_FD_203759 | JGI IMG/M metagenome (GOLD analysis project Ga0306926, IMG submission 203759) | Lab enrichment of tropical soil microbial communities from Luquillo Experimental Forest, Puerto Rico - flux8day.12C.oxic.44.000.178 (v2)... | ecosystem: Environmental > Terrestrial >...
AACCGCAATGGTGCCGGTCCCGAATGGCCACGCACCGGCGATCGCGCGGAACAAGGTCGACTTGCCGGCTCCGGACGGGCCGCTGATCAAGGTGCGCTCGTGGCTTCGAATGTCGAAACCGTCTGCTGCAACCAGGGGTAATCCGTTGGGCAGGCGGAGCAGAAATCGCCGCAGCTCGATCCTGTCAGTGCCGCCCGAAGCCTCGATGTCGATCGCATGGGCGGCATCCGCCGGTTTGGCAACGCTGGCAATCGCCTCCTCGAAGCCTTCGAGACGCGCGATCACCGCGCGCCATTCGGCGAGCGCCCGATAGATCGAGACGAAGAACGACAGCGCTTGTTGGACGTTGGAAAAGGCGTTTGCCGTCTGCATCATGCCGCCGAGCTGGATCTTGTCTGCGAAAAAGGCCGGCGCCACCAGAATGTAGGGGAAAACCACGGCGGCTTGACCATAGCTCGACGTAAATGCCGTCAGCCGTTTGGTCCGCGTCATGATCTCGTACCAGTTTTCGACGACGCGGCCGAAGCGCTCCGAAAGCCGTTGTCGCTCGGCGCTTTCGCCACGCAACAGCGCGATCTGTTCGGCGTTCTCACGTGCGCGAACCAGGTTGAAGCGGAAGTCGGCCTCGAAGCGCTGCTGCTGATAATCAAGCATGACCAGCGGCGAGCCGATCCAATGGGTCAGCGCGGTGCCGAACACGGCATAGATCAGCGCGCACCACACCAGATAGCCGGGAACGTGGATTTCGTTCCCCGATATCGTCAGCGGGGATTCGGCCGACAGCCCCCAGAGAATCACGACGAAGGATGCGAGTGTCGCCGCCGCGCTCAAAAAGCCCACGCAGATGGTCAGGGTTTGCTCGACGAACATCTTGACGTCGTCGGTAATGCGCTGGTCCGGATTGTCGGCGGCATCTCCCTGAAGCTGCATCCGGTAGTGGTTCGCGTCGTGCAGCCATTCGCCGAGGTAGCGGTGGGTGAGCCAGTTCCGCCAGCGGATCTGGAGCCACTGGTTGAGATAAAGCTGATAGACGGCAAGCGCGATGTAGCACGTGGCCAGGATGCAGAAGATGCCGATTTCCCTGACGAAGCTGTCCCAATTCTTGTCCTGGAGCGCGGTGTAAAAGCGGTTGTTCCACTGGTTCAATAGAACGTTGATCCCGACCACCAGCAGTTCGATCGTGATCACCGAGGCCAGAAGCAGACGGCCTGCAAACTTGTCCTCCGAGCGGAAATAGGGAACAGCGATCCGCCATACGGTCGCGGACCTCAAGCGAATGTTGTTCACAGATCGCGGTCTCCGGGAAAATGGCCGCAAGGCCCGAAATTTCAGCAAAAAAAGGAGTTTCTAGACTAAAGTTGTAACCTCTGCCGTCTGCGTTCGCTTGTCCCGGGCTCCGAGTCAACCCTAGCATGCCCATCACGGCGAAGGGCAGGGGGCCTTCATGCGTCGCGCGTTTGTGAGCGGGCTTGGCAAAAGCCAAATTCGCTCCGGATTTCGTGCTTTGCGAGAGACACCCCGACAATCGCGCCAGCGTACCGACCATTCACGCGGGTTGGGGCACAAGATAGCGCGTGGGAGGAAACGTAATGTGGAATCAGGTTTACAATCCTTTTGGCAACACCGTGTTTTCGACGATCGCTGCGGCGATACCTGTCGTCACGCTGCTGGTTTTGATCGCAAGCGGCAAGGTCAAGGCGCATATCGCCGCCATCATCGCGCTTGTTGTCACCAATCTCATCGCGATCTTCGTGTTCACGATGCCAGCGAACATGTCGATTCGCGCCTCTCTGTTAGGCGTGGTGGCCGGCTTCTTCCCGATCGGCTGGATCGTGCTGAACGTCATCTATCTCTATCGCATCACGGTTGCGACCGGCCGTTTCGAGCTGTTGCAGCGTGCCATCGGCGGGGTGACCGAAGACCGGCGTCTGCAACTTCTCCTGATCGCATTTTCGTTCGGCGCCTTCTTTGAGGGCGCTTCAGGTTTCGGGACGCCGGTGGCGGTGACCGGCGCGGTTCTGATCGGTCTCGGCTTCTCCCCGCTCGCCGCATCCGGCCTGTCGTTGATCGCCAATACCGCGCCCGTTGCCTATGGTGCGCTCGGTACCCCGATCCAGGGTCTGTCGCAGGTGACCGGCCTGGATCCGTATATCCTCGGTGCAATGGTCGGACGGCAGTTACCGGTCTTCTCGCTGATCGTTCCGTTCTGGGTGGTCTGGGCGTTCGCGGGCTGGAGGGGCATGAAGGATGTCTGGCCGGCGATCCTGGTCACCGGCGTATCGTTCGCGGTCCCGCAATTCGTGATCTCCAACTTCATCAATCCGTGGATCGTCGATATCGGCGCCTCGCTGATTTCGATGGGGTGCCTGATTCTGTTCCTCAGGGTCTGGCAGCCGAGACAACTTTGGCTTTCACCGGCGCTGCGCGGCAACGACGAATCCATGGCGACGATGAAACCGGCTCAGCCGCTGGACAAAACCCCGTTGTCGCAGGCTCAGGTCTGGAGCTCGCTGTTGCCATGGATCATCGTCTGCATCGTCATGCTGATCTGGGGTAACGGCTCGTTCAAGAGCTGGGCGAACTCGATCTTCGTCTGGAACTACCCGGTTCCTGAACTGCACCAGATGATCAACAAGATGCCGCCGGTTGCGGCGAAACCGACACCGGAAGGTGCGGTGTTCGGCTTCACCTATCTTTCGTTCACCGGCACCGGCATGTTGATCGCGGCGATCATTTCCGGCCTTCTGATGGGGTTCTCGCCGGCGAAGCTGCTCGTCGAATACGGCCGTACGCTTCGGGTCTGCGCGGTCTCGCTGATCACCATTTCGGCGATGCTGGCGATCGGCACGCTGACGCGCCTTTCCGGGGTTGACGCAACGCTCGGCCTTGCCTTCGCTGCTACCGGCGTTCTCTATCCCTTCTTCGGAACGCTGCTCGGCTGGCTCGGTGTCGCGCTGACGGGATCGGACACCGCCTCCAACGTTCTGTTCGGCAATCTGCAGAAGATCACCTCGGAGCAACTGGGCCTGTCGCCGGTCCTGATGGCCGCGGCAAACTCATCCGGCGGCGTCATGGGCAAGATGATCGACGCGCAGTCGATTGTCGTCGCCTCGACCGCCACCAACTGGTACGGACATGAAGGCTCGATCCTGCGTTTCGTCTTCAAGCATTCGATTGCGCTGGCCTGTCTGGTCGGTTTCTATGTGATGCTGCAGGCATATGTCTGGCCATTCTCCCTCCTGATCCTGAAGTAGACGATCAGCCGGGAATCAAGTCGGGTCAGCTCCCCGCGTCTTTCGGACGCGGGGATTTTTTTGAGGAACAATCGTTTTGTATGGACCCAATCTGGTCAATGTCGCGTCCGCCGATTACAACGGCGCGCGACCAGGAAGGTCGGCTGTTTCGAGGGATGGTATGCTTTCCAGAGAGTTTTTGATCGACACCGCCGCAGCGTTGATGCTCGCAGCGGCGGTGCTGGCGGCCTGTCCGGCCTCGGCCCAGGAGGAATTTCCGTTCGGATTTGAAATGACGCTGGATGCCGCGCCGCAGGCGGGATCGAAGCGAAGGCCGACACTCGAAATCGGCGACAATGGCGAGGCGGCGCTTGATTTGTGGTGCAAAAGCGGCAGAGGACAGTTTTCGGTCGCCGGCAACACCGTGATCTTTGTTCCCGGCCCGTTGCAGGCTCGCGACTGCACGCCCGCGCAGGCGCAGGCTGACGATGAGATCCTCGCAGGCCTGAGCGAAGCCGCCACCTGGAAACGGCGGGGCGATGCGGTGTCTTTCATCGGGATGAAGCAGCTGCGATTCCGGATCAACACCAACTAGGAAATCATGGGATAAGCTGGAGCTGCCAGCTGCGATGGAAGCGCGCTGGTACTATGGAGAGCGGCGCACGGATGTACGCGGCTGCAATCAAGCTATTTCCAGATTGATTTGTCGGCGTCCCAGCGCTGCGCCTTGAGTTCCCTGGCAAGCGCCTCGACCACGCCGTTGTCGTCCTTTTGATCACCTTCCTCCTCGCCATTGGAGTCGTTTGCGATATTGAGTTTCGCTCCCGCGCCCTCATCCGCCGTTGAGATGGCTGGATTGCTGATCCACAGAATCAGGCGGTCGGAAGCGCCGGGCTTTTCGGGGGCCGCCAGCGCAGTCACCTCGATCGTGTCGGTGAGTTCGAGCGAGGGGAAGGTTTGGCTTGGCCGCTTGAACGTCAGGGTCAGTTTGCCCGTGCTCGGGCTCCACGCTGCCGACGACGGTCGAGCCGAAAAGATTGCAGCCAGGACATTGGAGATGGTTCTTGCAAGCTTCTCCTTGTTGAGCCGGTCTCCGTCGCGCCAGTCGGCCGCCAAAAACCGGATCGTACGGTCCATCTCGATCAATCCGGTGGTCCAGCCGGCGGCGACCACACCAGGCGAGCCCTTGAATTTTGCGATCAACGCGGCGGCGCGTTCCGGATCGGTGCTCAGGTTGATCGTTTGCTCACCGGCTCGCAGCGCGTCGCAAGTGATTGCGAGGCTGCTCAAGGATACCTCGACATCCTGCCCTTTTAGACCCCTGAGCAGATCCGCAGCCGCCTCCAGCTTGACCCTCACGCCGATCGATTCCGGGGATACTTCCGTAAAATCCTTCGGAGCGGCGGTGATTCCGTCATCGGTCGTCTGGTTCTCCTGAAATTCCTTCTCGCTGAGATCCGAATTCTCGCTCGAGTTGACCTCGGTCACGGTCTGACCGATCGTGATCTGTCCCTTGAACTCGAAACTGTCGCCGGTCGGCCGTCGCACGAGCCTCACGCTAACCGGCAGTTTGCCGCCGATGGTTTGCGCGGTGCCCGACAGGGTTTGTCCGTTGACGGTCAGATTGGCAACAAAGCGATCCTTGCGGTCCGAACCCCTGGCGACGGGATAGCAGACGTCGAGCACGGCTGCGGTGACTGTTCTGCCCTGCCGGGTTTCCTTGAGAATGACGTCGGCATTGCCGCCCATCAAACCGTCGATCGCGGTGAAATAGCGCGTCTCGCTCGCAGCCGGTGCGGCTTTGGGCGAAAGCTTCATCTGGCCGTAGGCAAAGTCTGTCGAAACCACGATCAGTCCGGCCAGGCAAAACAGAAGCGCGCGCATGTACGGTTCCTTTAAGGGATGGATCGAACTCGATGGGTAGAGCCTTGCACGTGCCGTTGAAACCGGACCGTGCTTTAGCAAAGCTTGCGGCGAATCGCCAAAAAAGAAGGCCGCTTTCAAGGCGGCCTTCTCGATCGAACTATCGGTCGATGGACGCGCTTAGAAGCCCATGCCGCCATGCCCATGTCCGCCGGGCGCCGCCGGGGCCGGTTCCTTCGGCAGTTCCGCGACCATGGCTTCCGTCGTCACCAGAAGCGCGGCGACCGAGGAAGCATCCTGCAGTGCGGTGCGCACGACCTTGGCCGGGTCGATGATGCCCTTGGCGACCATGTCGACATATTCTTCGGTCTGGGCGTCGAAGCCGAACGTCTCCGATTTGTCGTCGAGGATCTTGCCGACCACGATAGAACCCTCGACGCCGGCATTCTCCGCGATCTGGCGGACCGGTGCCTCCAGCGCCTTGAGCACGATGTTGATGCCGGCCTGGACATCCGAGTTTTCGTTGTGGATACGGCCGACCGCCCGCTTGGCGCGCAGCAGGGCCACGCCGCCACCCGGCACGATGCCTTCCTGCACGGCCGCGCGGGTGGCGTTGAGGGCGTCCTCGACGCGGTCCTTCTTCTCCTTGACCTCGACTTCGGTCGCGCCGCCGACGCGGATCACCGCGACGCCGCCCGCGAGTTTGGCAAGGCGCTCCTGCAGCTTCTCGCGGTCATAATCCGAAGTGGTCTCCTCGATCTGCGCCTTGATCTGGTTGACGCGAGACTCGATATCCTTCTTCTTGCCGGCGCCGTTGACGATCGTGGTGTTTTCCTTGTCGATCACGACCTTGCGGGCGCGGCCGAGCATGTTGATGGTCACGCTTTCGAGCTTCATGCCGAGTTCATCCGATATCAGCTGGCCGCCGGTCAGGATCGCGATGTCTTCCAGCATCGCCTTGCGGCGGTCGCCGAAACCGGGAGCCTTGACGGCGGCGACCTTCAGCCCGCCGCGCAGACGGTTGACGACCAGCGTGGCCAGCGCCTCGCCTTCGACATCCTCGGCGACGATCAGAAGCGGCTTGCCCGATTGCACCACGGCTTCCAGCACCGGCAGCATCGCCTGCAAGCCGGACAGCTTCTTCTCGTGCAGGAGAATGTAGACATCTTCGAGTTCGGCCGTCATCTTTTCGCCGTTGGTGATGAAATAGGGCGACAGGTAGCCGCGGTCGAATTTCATGCCCTCGACGATGTCGACTTCGGTTGCGAGCGACTTGTTCTCCTCGACCGTGATGACGCCTTCATTGCCGACCTTCTGCATCGCCTGCGCGATCATCTTGCCGATTGCGGTGTCGCCATTGGAGGAGATGGTGCCAACCTGGGCTACTTCCGAAGATGAGGCGACCGGCTTGGCCCGCTTCTCAATATCCTTGACCACGGCGGTCACCGCGATCTCGATGCCCCGCCTCAAGTCCATCGGGTTCATGCCGGCGGCAACCGCCTTGGCGCCTTCCCGCACGATTGCCTGGGCCAGCAGGGTCGCGGTGGTGGTGCCGTCGCCAGCGGTGTCGTTGGTCTTGGAAGCGACTTCGCGCAACATCTGCGCGCCCATATTCTCGAACTTGTCGTCAAGTTCGATCTCCTTGGCCACCGTGACGCCGTCCTTGGTGATACGGGGAGCGCCGAAGCTCTTTTCGATGACGACGTTGCGGCCCTTGGGGCCGAGCGTCACCTTGACCGCATTCGCGAGAATATCGACTCCACGGAGCATGCGCTCGCGCGCTTCTCCCGAAAACTTGACGTCCTTGGCTGCCATTTGAATTCACTCCTGAGGGATTGATGTGTCGATGTCGTCTGCAGTCGGGCCGAACGGAGCGCAAAGCGTGTCCTTGCTGGGTGGCTCCGCCGTTCATCACTTTCGAAGATCGACGCGGTTCAGGCCCGGACTATCGCGACCAGCATCCGGCCGTTGAGGGTTGGGTCAGGCGAGCACGCCCATGATGTCGCTCTCCTTCATGATCAGGAGTTCCTCGCCATCGAGCTTGACCTCGGTGCCAGACCATTTGCCGAACAGCACGCGGTCGCCTACCTTCAGGTCGATCGGGATCAGCTTACCGGTTTCGTCGCGGCCGCCCGGACCGACTGCCGTGATTTCGCCCTGCGAGGGCTTTTCCTTGGCGGTGTCGGGGATGATGATGCCGCCCTTGGTCTTTTCCTCGGCGTCGATTCGCTTGACCACAACACGGTCATGCAGCGGACGAAATTTGGTTTTAGCCATGACAGTTCCTTTGAAGGCCTGGTTTGCTGGTCGGTTTGGGTTGGATTGGGTTTTCGGCACCGGCAAGGGCAGAATAGCCTATGTTCTTGGCAATCGTACCCTCAGAGTGCCAAATGTGGCCCCGGGGATATGGCGTGGCGCCGATCCTGTCAAGCAAACTGAGGTTAAAGCCTTGGTGAGGCGGGTATAGGATGTGTCAGGACATCATTGCTCCGGCAGGGTTTTTGCGCTTGGCTAAAACATTGGTTGAGGCATTACTCGCTGACTTTCCTGCGGGAGGAATGCGACCCGCGGATTTGCTTGGGGGAGAATATGGTCGGTTCACCTAAGGCGCGCACAGTTGCCAATCTCGGAATCGCCTCCGCGTTGGCGATCTTGCTGGGTGCGTGCAGCAGCATGAGCCTGCCTTCTTTTTCGTCGTCCCCTGCGCCGGAGGCCGCGCCAGTGCCCGAAATGCCGGCGACGATCCGCGCCGACGAGATCGTCGGCAAATGGGGCCTTGCCTCGTTCCAGAATCCCAATGACCGCGCGCGCACCGAGGCCGCAGCCAAGGCGCAGTGCAAGCAACCCTATGTGATCGGCGCGGGCACCGGTGGCGGCGTGATCATGCATCTGGCCGATCAGGCAACGCCGCAAGAGTTGCGCCTCAAGGGCAGCCCGACCGGCAAGAACTATATCGGTCCTCCCGGACCGGCCGGCAGCGAGCAGGATCGCGAGATCGTCTCCTTCGACGGGCGCGTACTGATCACCCGCTTCATCGACAAGGACGCCGCCACCCGATACGGCAACATGGTCTACGTCCGCTGCGCGCCGCGCGCCTGACCGACGCGAATAAATACTCAGACGGGGCGATTTGCCCTGGATGTGCGCATTGGCAGGTCAACGAGGTTCGAGACGTGGCCTCGAGCCAGAGCCGTTCATCGGACCAACTAGCAAATATCAGTTTCTAGTGTGGTTTGGATTTGACATTCGCTTGAGGGACTCGCGGCGAGACGGAAGCGAATGTCAAATCCACCACACTAGCGCCGGCGGTTGCTTTCTTGCGAGGCAGATATCGTCACTCGAACAGCGCGTCGATATCGTCCTGCGAGGCGTGGCCGACCTCGCCTTCGGACCTTGGACCATTCAACAGCCTGGCGTCGCCCTCGCGGGTATCGATCATGGCAGGCGCGTGCGCCTTGATGGCGTCGACACCGCCCCAGATTTCCATCATGACCGTGATGTGATGTTCGATGAACTTCATCGTGGTCATCACCTTTTTGATGCGCTGGCCGGTCAGGTCCTGGAAGTTGCAGGCCTCGAAGATCGAAACGACGCGCTCCTGGATTTCCTCGCTCAGCAACTTCTGCTGATCGGGTGAGGTCACCCGGCTGAGCGCCGTTGCGGCGTTATCGATCGCTTCGGTGGCTTCGAGAATATGCTGGGTGGCTTCTTCGGTGCCGCCGACCACGGCGCCAAGCTCGCCGTTGACCTTGGCCATTTCCTCGCCGTTGAAACTCTTGCCGTGCAAGACCGCGATTTCGCGTTTGGTGCGCGTGATAGCGTCATAGATCAGATCGAGTTCGACCTTGAGTTTTTCGCATTGTTCGATCTGGGCGCGATATGTCTCGAGCATCGCGTGGGCATCGGCAACTTCGCGAGGCACGGTTTCTCCGTTTCCTTCCTTCGCAGCGCTGCTCCCGGGGCGGGGCGCACCCATCTGGGCCCGTATCGCGCGCAGTTCGTTCATGATCTCGCGGTGCAGGGAGCTCATCTCCCCGTCAATCTCCAGCGGCATCGGCATGTCGCCGACGATTGCTTCTTCGATACGAAAACGTTTGCGAACCGGCATGAGATACTTCCCTGACCTGCACTTCGCCGCGTTTAAAGCAGACTCGATTTAACATGAGGTTCACGACTGGAACCCGTTACCCGGAACCTCCAGCCCGGGCATAACTTGCGATTAACCATGCGCCTTCCGCTTTCACCGAAAATAAACGCTACGGCACGAATGCGCGGACAATTGACGATGTGGTGAATCAAAACGCCGATTCCGTTTACCAAACCGATGAGGTTTTCAATCTTAGCTGCTGGCGTGCAACGGCGCCGCGAGCGGCGCTCCCACGACGAAAAACAGTACGAGTACGTCGATGTCCAACAGAACGCATCTTGCGCTCCTCGCCGGCGCGTCCTTCCTCAGCTTCGGGCTTTCCCAGGTGGCCGCCAATGAAGCCGATTTTGTCTCCGAGCCCACCATCATTCACGCCGACCAAGCTGAAAGGCCACTGTTCGCGCCGGTGCGAACGGCCTCGGCGGAGCGTTCGAATTTAGGCGGTGGCTTCATCGAATTCCTGTTCGGTGACAGACAAAGTCAAGGCGGTCGCAACCCACGCATGCTGGTCATGCCATGGGAGCCGCAGCAGCAAGGCATGAGCTCCCCATATGGCCCCCAATATCCTGGCGAGCCCGCGCATCCCGAATTCGACCCGAGATACGAGAAACGAATCGTCGAATACCACGGCAAGGAAAGCCCCGGCACGATCGTTGTCGATACGCCCAACAAGTTTCTATATCTGGTGCAGGACGACGGCACGGCGATGCGATACGGCATCGGCGTCGGCCGTCCCGGTTTCACCTGGTCGGGCGTCAAGCAAATTTCCGCCAAGAGGGAATGGCCGGACTGGACGCCGCCGGCGGAAATGCTGGCGCGGCGGCCGGACCTGCCGCGGCACATGGAAGGCGGTCCGCAAAACCCGCTCGGTGCGCGCGCAATGTACCTGGGCTCCTCGCTCTATCGCATTCATGGTTCCAACGAACCTTGGACGATCGGCACCAATGTATCGTCGGGCTGCATCAGGATGCGCAATGAGGACGTGATCGACCTCTACGGCCGCGTCAATGTCGGCACCAGGGTGGTCGTGATCTGAACGTCCGTCCGGTCGAAAAATAAAAACGGCCGCCCAATTCGGGCGGCCGTTTTTCTGCGTCGGAAAATCCGGATCAGGCGTAGTCGCTGTCGCCGCCACCGCCAAAATCGCCGCCATCGAAATCATCGTCCTGGTCGGCGTCCATGTCGTTGTGATCATCCATCGAGGCAGAATCGAACAATCCCGAGCCGGAATGATCGTCGGTGCGATCTTTCGACGAGCCGACATCGTTGATCCCTGCGTCCCGCGCAAGACCGCTTCCGGATTGAGGGGTCCACGGATTTTGTCCGGAAGAACCCTTACCGGTCATCATGCCGGCGTCGCCAAACCCGTGCTGGCTGCCTCCCATCATCGAACGGATGCTGTTGAGCAAGAGCGAGCCACCGACCATTCCGGCCGCGGTCGCTGCGGCGGTGCCCAGAAACGAGCCGCCGCCGCCCATGCCGGGCTGCGGCCCGCCGTACGGTTGTCCATATGGAGGCTGGTCGTACCGTCCGGGATATCCTGCTTGCTGCATGGCCTGGCCGCTGTTCCAGACCGGACGGCTGCCGACTTCGGGCGGCGGCACATTCGGCACCGAGCCGCGCGACTGGCTTTGCCCGAATACCGCACCGCGCATCGAGTCGAGGAAGCCGCCCTGCTCTTGTGCGGGCGAGCCGGTGGCCTCCAGTTCCTGGATGCGGTCGTTGGCGCGCCGGAGCGCTTCGTCCTGAACCAGAACCGTTTGCACCAGCGCGTAAACCGCGCTCGGCGCCTTGCGCAAACCCTCCGAGATTGCGGTAACGGCCTGCGGATCGCGCGGCGCGCTTTCCGTTTTCGAAAGCCGGTCGAACAGGTCGTCAACCAATTGGCGTTCTTGCGGTGTCATGGAGCTTCTCCCTCGCTTGGCCGAGCGTGGGCTCAAATGTATGCGTCGTTTTTATCACCAGTAGTGGTGCGCGAATTAAATTTAGGTATGGGCAAAGATCCGCCGCCGGCCGGCCGGAAGGGGACGCAAATGATTGATCGATGGCGAGAAAATGCGCGCGGGTTCCGAAAACACGTCAACCCAGGGTGACCTTGTTTGCCGCAAGCAAAGGCGGAAATTGCTCGCCGCCGAGAAAAGCGTATTCGCGTTCGCGCTGCCCCGTTAGCGGATCAAGGCTAATCAGCACGTCATCCACCAACCCCGGATGACACATGATCACGCCGCCATCGGACACGCCTCGAAGAAATCGTTGCATCAGCGCCGCGAAATCGGGCTCTTCGGAAAAATCATAAGCTCCCGCGAAGCTCGGATTGAACGAGACCTCGGCGCGCGCGGCGCGGCTGCGGAATTGCGTGCTCAACAGGTCGAGAAACAAGGCCTTGGGCATGCGGAGGCGATCGAGCAATGGTTGATTGCGCGCGCACTGGCGAACCCAGGCCTTCGGCGCTGCTTGTTTCACCGCCGCAATGAAGGCATCGCGCACGCCCGGAAAAAGCTGCACGTGCTGGTGGCCGTCGACAAAATCCGGAGCGCGGCCGAACAGGTCGCCGAAGCTCGCCAACTGCACCAGAAGTTCGGTGCGGATCACTTCCGGATCGAGCCTTCCCGTCAGGCCTGCGCGAAAGAGCCTTGGAAACGGCAAGAACATCCCCCCATCGATTGGCCGGAAATGCATCGTCAAGGGTCGAAACGGCGCCGTCAGCGTGACATGCAACCCGATGGCACAACGCGGGCTGCTCGCAGCTGCTGCCTTCAACGCGCTCGCCTCCTCGCGGCCGATGGCCGGACCGACCACCATGGCCGACGTTGCATTGAGACGGCCGCGCTCGATCAGGTCGCGGATCGCGCGGTTGACGCCGGGGCTGATTCCGTAATCGTCGGCACACAGCCAGATGCTTGTTGCGTTCGCTGCCATTTAGTGGCGGGCGTCGTTCATTCGGCCGCGGTCCGCTTGTCGGCCGCGGTCTCGGCGTTCGCCTCGGCTTGTTTCTCGCTGTGCTCGGCAACGAAATAGATCGGACGCGCCTTCAGCTCTGAAAGGATCTTGCCGATATATTCCCCGACGATGCCGATCATGATCAGTTGCACGCCGCCGATGGTCATCAGGCCGACCACGAGCGAGGGATAGCCGGGGACCGATTTGCCGGTCGTCCAGGTTTCCCACAGGATCGAAAGCCCGAATAGAAAGGCCGCCGTGGCAAGCAACACGCCAAGCAGGCTTGCAAAACGCAACGGAGCGACCGAGAAGGAGGTCAGGCCTTCAATCGAAAGACCGACCAGCCGGCTCGCACTAAAGGTGGTGATACCGTGCGCGCGGGCTGCCGGTTCGTAGTCGACGCGGATCTGGCGGAAGCCGATCCAGCTTGCAAGTCCCTTGAAGAAACGATTGCGCTCGGGAAGCTGCCGTAGCGCTGCGGCTGCGCGCGGCGACAGCAAGCGAAAATCGCCGGCATCCTCCGGGATCTTCTGCCGCGCGCCCCAATTGATCAGCGAATAAAAGCTGCGCACGGCAAGCCGCCGTAGCAACGGTTCGTTGTCGCGATGCGCCTTGGCCGTATAGACCACGTCGTAGCCGTCATTGATCCAGTGGCCAACCAATCGCTCCACCAGCGCCGGCGGGTGCTGGCCATCGCCGTCCATGAACAGCACGGCACCGCGCCTGGCATGGTCCAGTCCGGCCATCAGCGCCGCTTCCTTGCCGAAATTCCGCGACAGCGACACCACCTGGATGTCGAGCGCATCAGGAGCAAGCCCGCGCGCGATGGCAAGCGTCGCATCCGCACTGCCGTCGTCGACATAGATAACCTCGCAGGCAAGCCGATAACGGTCTCGAAGTGTGCGGGCCAGGGTGCAAAGCCGCTGATGCAGCGAAGCAAGTCCGGCTGCCTCGTTGTAAAGGGGTACGACAATCGACAGCCCCTGCACCGCAGCGTTCGCCGCGGTCGTCGACAGGCTCGAAACATCTGTACCCAGCGTCATCGATCAGGTTCCAACCGTTCGGGTGGGCAACATATGACAATCGAGGTCGAATGTCGCCACAGGAGGGCGAATAGACTGCAACATTCGCCTCCATCCCGGCAGCCGGTTTTGCGATAGCGAATGTCAACGCGCATGGGCCGCTGCCGGGAGGCTTCGCCTCAGCGCCGCAGGAACGCCTCCAGCCTGGCGAACAGCGGATTTTCGCGGTCAAGCACGTAGTCCAGCGACGCCACCGAAACCGTCTCCGCGCCGTGATCCCTCAGGAAGCTGCCGAGTGCGTAAAGCTGCGCCGGCGGACAGTGCAGCGTCACCATGCCCGAGGAGGTCGGGCCGCCGAACGGCGATACCACGCCGAAGCGCTGGTGGGCCTCGGCAAGCAGCGTCGCGTCGCACCCTGCAAAGCGGGTGCGCACTTCCCGGTACTTGCTGGCGCGAGCGCGCGCGGCGATATGGTCCAGAATGACGCGCGCGGTCTCCCGCGCCTCGTTGGACCAGTCGGCATCGCGCGAGGCGACAAGGTTGGCGTGGCTGCGCAGGATCACGCCGTCGTCAAGCACCTTCAACCCGTTGGCTGCAAGCGTGGTCCCCGTAGTCGTTATATCGACGATCATCTCCGCGGTGCCCGCCGCAGGCGCACCCTCTGTGGCGCCCGCGCTTTCGACGATGCGGTAGTCGACGATGCCGTGCGCGGCAAAAAACGTTCTTGTCAGGTTGATGTACTTGGTTGCCACCCGCATCCGCCGGTTATGTTGTGCGCGGAAGCCGGTGGTGACATCGTCGAGATCGGCCATGGTGCGGACGTCGATCCACGCTTGCGGAACCGCGACCACGACATTGGCACTGCCAAATCCAAGATTATCGATCAAGAGCACCCGCCTGTCGGCGTCGAGAATGCTCTCGCGCACCAGGTCCTCGCCGGTGACGCCAAGATGGATGGCGCCGCGCGTGAGCTGGGATGCGATTTCGCTGGCCGAGAGGTAGGCAATCTCGACATTGTCGAGCCCAAGGATCGAGCCGCGATATTCGCGTGCGCCTCGCGGTTTGGCCAGCGCAAGGCCGGCTCGCGTGAAGAACGCCTCGGCGTTTTCCTGCAAGCGGCCCTTCGAAGGAACCGCGAGTACGAAAGGGGCTGTCATGACGCGCTCCCGCGACTGCGGCCGGCGGGAGACTTGCCGCCGAGCTGCGTCAGGGTTTCCACCCAGACCGAGAAACCGACGGCCGGGATCGGCGTTCTGGAGCCGAGCCGGGTCATCAGCCCGTCATAGCGTCCGCCCGCCACCAGCGGCTCGATGCCGCTATTCCTTGCATGCAGTTCAAACTCGAAGCCCGTGTAATAGTCGAGGCCGCGGCCGAATGAAGTGGAGAAGCGCGTCGATCGGATGTCGACGCCGCGCGCGGCCATCAAGCCGACACGGCTTTCGAACGCGTCGATCGCGGCGGTGATGTCGAGCCTGGCGTCGGCAGCAAGCGCCCGTAACCGCGCGATCGCATCGTTGGGATCGCCCGAGATCGCAAGGAAGCGCTTCATCAGTTCGAGCGCATCGCGCGGCAGCGCGCCGCCCTTGAGTGTCGATTGCTCGAGGAAGCGATCGGCGATCTCCGCAACTGTGCGCCCGCCGACATTGGTCGTGCCGGCAATCGACATCAGATCGGTCACCAGCGCCAGGGCCGCCTTGCGATCCGAGCCCGCGAGCGCCGCAAGCACGCCCTCATATTCGTTGCCCGTCGATGCGGTTGCGAGCGCGAGCCGCTCGAGATCCTGCTCCAGGCTGATCTTGCGGTTGAAATCCTTGATCAGCCGGCGTCGCCAGACGGGATAAAGGTCGAGCGCATCGATCAGGGACGTGAACAGGGCGACGTCGCCGGTGCGAATTTCGACGTCGTTCACGCCGAAGGCGCTGGTGGCTTGAAGTGCCAGTGCCAGCATTTCCGCGTCCGCCGCCGCGCGATCGAGCCGGCCGAAGGATTCGATGCCGGCCTGCAGGAATTCGCTTGGTTGGCCGCCACGATAGCGGAAGACGGGACCGAGATAGCTGAAGCCCGCGGGCTTGCCGGCGTTGCCGGAGGCGAGGTAATCGCGCGCGACCGGAATCGTCAGGTCGGGCCGCAGGCACAGCTCCTCGCCGCTGGCGTCCGTGGTCAGATAAAGGCTTTTGCGGATGTCCTCGCCCGACAGATCGAGAAAAGGCTCGGCCGGCTGCAGAATCGCAGGCTCGGCCAGGATGTAACCGGCCTTGGCGAACGACAACAGCAGCGCGTCCGCCCACGCGGCGGATCCGGTCGCACGATGGGCGGCGGTTAGGGTCATCTCACAGTCCAAATCCCCGAAAACGGGCTCTCACGCGTTAAGGCTTCTTAGCCCGAGAATATGCGTAAGTCATTGATTAAAAGTGTCTTCTTGGACGATCCGGCCTTAACCACGGCGCGAAAATACCTTTTTCGCCCATCCGG
>Ga0306926_10003835_pt1 | contig 15677 bp, 16 predicted proteins | sample flu12Cox44000178_FD_203759 | JGI IMG/M metagenome (GOLD analysis project Ga0306926, IMG submission 203759) | Lab enrichment of tropical soil microbial communities from Luquillo Experimental Forest, Puerto Rico - flux8day.12C.oxic.44.000.178 (v2)... | ecosystem: Environmental > Terrestrial >...
GCGCATTTGTCCCTGGCTAGAATTCGCCAACGGGGAGCAGTTCGATGCGCGCGAGGCCGGACTCGAAGCCGAGCTTATAACGCTAATCGGCAGCCTGCTGCCGCCGGGCGGCCATCTGATGCTCGAGTACGAAAGTCCGGGTCAGACTGAAACCCATCGCGGATTGCTGCTGCGGGTACCACCGGCGGCGACGCATCTGGGAGCGCTGATGTTCGCGGCGGGATTTCGCGGCCATTTCAAGGATTGGTACATCTCCGAAGGAGGACATGAAGGCCCGCGCAAACTCCAAGCCAATAAATCACCAAATGCGGCAGCGGCGCGTGAGGCACTGCGGCTCAATCTCGATGAATTGAAACAATTCATTAAGCAGCAGCCGCCGGAAAATGTTGAAGATGCCGCAGTCGTGGCCCGAGCCCAGGGGCGCGCGCGTGCGCTCTTGAACCAGTTTGGCGGCCGCACTCTTAAATCTCGCACCCCGGCGAGAAAGCGTCACTGACACAGTCCGGAGTCGATAGCCGCCGCAGGCTCGAATGCCAGGGAATCAAGGACGAACATAACGCTCGCCCAGTGCACTCGGCGCCTGCGCCTGACCGCCCACCACTGCGAGCACGATCAGGGTAAGAGCGTAGGGCAGCGCCAGAAGAAGCTGATAGGGCAATGTGATGCCTATTGCCTGCAGCTCGAATTGCAAGCCCATCGCCGCGCCGAACAGGAGCGACGCGGCCGCAATACCATAAGCGTTCCAACGTCCAACGATCACCACCGCAAGCGCAACAAAACCGCGTCCGGCCGAAATCCCTTCCACAAAAGTGTTGGTATAGGCGAGGGTGAGATATGCGCCGGCCAGTCCGGTCAGCACGCCCGCCATCAACAGCGCCTCCCATCGCAGACGATAAACGTTGAGCCCAAGCGCATCGGCGGCTTCGGGACGTTCACCCGCCGCGCGAATCCACAACCCGTAGCGCGTATGCCTGATGACAAACGCGGTCACCGGCACCATCACGAACGCGCCATACACCAGTATATTCTGCGCGAAGAACACTGGGCCGATGATGGGGATTTGGGCAATGGGTCCGAGCGAAATCGGCGGAAGCGGAACGACGGTAAAGGCCTTCCCAGTGATGCCAAACAGCCGTCGGTAAAAGACCCCGGTCAGACCAGCGGCGAGAATATCGAGCGCAGTGCCCGCCACCACCTGGTTGACCGCTAGATTAACTACCAGCGCCGCCAGCACCGCGTTCATCGTAACCGCGGCCGCCAGTGCTGCGATTAATGCGAGTATGAGGCTGCCGCTGAAGTATGCGGTTGCCAAGCCGAAGAACGCCGCAGCCAGCATTGCGCCTTCGATTCCGATATTCAGTACGCCGCTCTCTTCGACGATCAATTCGCCCAAGGCGGCCATCAGAATCGGCGTCGCCATTGCGATCGTCGACGTCAAGAATGCTTCAATCATCGTGCCTTGCGATTACAAATTCATCGGCTAGCCTTCACCGTATGGCAGGTGCCAGGCAGCGGCTTATGCACATAATGCACGGAGGTCATCAGAATAATGAGGCAAGTTGGAGTGCCATGCGCTTCATTCGCGGTTGCGACAAAAGGAAGCGCCTAGGCCAACTTCATCAACATGATCGCAGGTATCGACTGTCCAAGACAAAGATCAGCACGCCGAGACAGCATTTGAGCTGGGCGGCCCAGTTGCCCGGATCGCTCTCACGCGTATATACCTGGGCGTTCGTAGAGCCCTGAAGCGCCTCAATCGACTTAATCGCAAGGTCCGCTTCCTCGCGCTTTAGTCGTCCAACCATAATTTCTTCTTCGACACTTCTGTAAGCCACCGATTTTATCACGTTCCAATCGTAACGACGGGAAGCCCCAATGATCTCCCGCTGCATTCTCATTAAAATATGGTCGCGAATGCCGTCCTCAAGAACCGCGACGATTGGGTTCGAGCTTGCCATCTTGAGATCAACAACGGGACTCGCAGTCGTCCTTTTTTTGAAGGGGATTGTTTGGAGAACGAGGGCAGCTATGGCTCCTGAAAGGTCGGTGAGCAGACTCCACTGAGCACCAAGGGGCGCCAATAGCGAGTGAGTCAACGGGCTGTGAGAGGTCATTGGAACCCCACTGATCCCTAGGCCGAGAAGTAGAAACAAGCCAGTATATTTGTTTGTAAAAACTCCCAGACCCAAAAGCTTGCGGAATTTATGCGCTAGTCGTTAGGCGGTGATTCCCAGCCCTAGCAAAAGAATCGTGACGAGGCGAAGAAAAGGCCTGGAGTCTTCAACCGGCGGAGCTAACAATGGCTTGGGTTCGTTTGACACCACCGCCTGCAAATTTTTCGGATTGACTTGAGCGCCTGCCTCACTTGAAGTGTCCTCCTTCGCATTTTGGACCCCGAGCGCTCCGGATAGTCCGAGGCTGTCTTGAGAAGCCACGACAAATGGCACCAGGCTAACAAGGCACAACGTGAGCAAGGCCAAAGTTGTAAGGCTGCCGCGCTTCTTACCCGTCGAACGCATACGAAAAGAGTTAAGTGCTCGTTTTTTATTAGCGCCCAACTACCTGTTTTACGGCATATATATAACTTAAAGTCAATACCTCACCTTATCCTCCTGCGACGATGGAGTAGCCGCAGGCTCGGCGTGACGGCATCTCATCGCGGCTCAAGGTATTCTCGGGCAAGCTCGACGAAAATGGTCCTTTGCGGCATGCTGACTTAGCAGGTGGGCAATGAGCGACGCGCGAGTTAAACCGATCCCAAGCCCCGACGAGATCACCAAGCCATTTTGGGAGGCCGCGAAGCAACGGCGCCTGGCCATCCAACGCTGCGCAGCATGCCATTACTATAACCATCCGCCACGGACCGTATGCGACGCATGCCTGTCGCAAGAGTCGCGCTTCGAACCCGTGAGTGGGCGCGGCCGAATCCATACATTTACGGTGATGCATCAGCGTGACGTGCCGGGCTTCGAGTCCGAAACGCCATTCATCAACATTGTAGTCGAACTCGAGGAACAGCCGATGCTGCTGATGGTTTCGAACCTGCCCATCTCCGAGCGCGAACGAGTGCGCATAGGAAGCCCGGTGATGGTCGAATTCGAAGACCGCGGCAACGACATAATCGTGCCGCAGTTCAGGATTCTGTGATCATTGGATAGGCTCAAGAGGAAATTGAGCATGCCCGTTGATATTACCCATATGTTTCGAGCCGTTGGACTGATTATCGAATTGCTCGGGCTTGTCTACATCGTGCGAGTCGAATGTGAGGTCGCGGCGGATTTGCGGCGCACGATTGAGCCGTACGGCGGGGGCAATCTCCGGCAGGGGCTTAAGATTGAGGAGTTAATCGAGCGGGTACGTAACGCAATGCACGCGGAACGAGGATCGCAATGAATTTCGCGCGAGGCAAAACCGCAATCGTCGGTATCGGCTATTCCGAAATCACCCGCCGTCCGGAAAAGCCCCTCGGCTTACTGGCAGTTGATGCCTGCCGCGCCGCACTGGACGACTGCGGACTTAAGCCCGCGCAAATTGACGGGCTGACCACCTATCCGGAATCGCCTTTTGCGGGGGCCGGTAATCGCGATGGTATCGACGTGGTCAGTGTGATGTACCTGGTCAATCATCTGCCACTGGCGCCGGACATTCGCTGGTACGCACAAATTGAGACCGGCATGATCGCGAGCCCGATAATCGAAGCCGCCAACGCTCTTATCGCGGGCGCCTGCGACTACGTGCTCGTATGGCGTGCGATGCATCGGCCGGAGGCACGCCGGGCCGGTGGCGGCGCAGGTCCGCCGCGCGCGGCGGGCGACGCCCAGTTCATGGCGCCCTGGGGCTGCAACAGTATCGTCCAATGGCATGCCCTGGCGTGGCAGCGCTACATGCATCGTTACGGCGCGACGCGCGAGGCACTGGCGGCGTTGGCACTCAACAGCCGGCGCAACGCTAACCTCAATCCGCGCGCATTCTTCTATTCTCAAGCGATGTCGCGCGAAGACTATTTCAATTCGCGCTGGATCGCTGAACCGCTGTGCCTTTACGATTGCGATGTGCCAATTGACGGCTGCGTCGCGCTGGTCATGACCACCAGTGAGCGGGCGCGCGATCTGAGAAATCCACCAGCTTATATTGCGGGCTGGGGCCAGAACACTGCATCGCGCCGCACCCTGTTGCATTACGCGCTCGACGACTACATGGCATGCGGCGGTTCACTGGCGCGGAAATTATGGAGCTCCGCCGGACTCGGTCCTGAGGAAATGGATGCCGCCGAACTTTACGACGGTTTCAATCCCTCGACCCTTTACTGGCTCGAAGCCGCCGGTTTCTGCCGGCAGGGCGAAGGTGGCTCGTTCGTGCAAAACGGACGAATCGCGCTCGAAGGCGAATTACCGCTCAACACCTTCGGCGGCAGTCTCAGCGAAGGCCGCATGCACGGCATGGGGCACATTGCCGAAGCGGTGCGCCAGGTCACCGGCCGCGCCGAAAAACGCCAGCTCAAGGACGCCGAAGCGGTATGCGCGATCGATGGCTCACCAATGCTGCGCGGCAGCGGCATCATCGTGACCAAGTCGCCCTAAAAGTAAAGCATAAGCGGGTTTTGTATGAGCAGCTCTCGAGCCGCCCTCTTGCGGTATCGCAAATCGGAGAACAATGGCTACTTACCTTTATGAAGTTCTCGACCGCCTCATCGCCTTCGATACGGTCAGCTCCCACAGCATTCTCCCTGCCATCGAATACCTGGCTGACCAGATGACCAGCCATGGCTTCAAGACGGCGGTGCAGCGAATCGATGTTCTTGGTATGCCGCAAGCAAATCTTGTCGCCTGGGCCGGACCGTCACATCGAGATGGGCTGATAATCACCGGTCATCTCGACACCGTGCCAGTCGAGGACCAGCCGGGATGGGAGCGCGAGCCATTCAAGATGGAAATCGACGGCGACCGCATCTTCGGACGCGGCAGTTCGGACATGAAAGGATTCCTCGCACAGTGCGCCGAGGTTGCACGCACCTTGCCGCGGACGCGGCTCAAGCGGCCAGTCGTTTTTGTCATTACCGCTGACGAGGAGGTGAGGATGCTTGGCGCCCGCGAGCTTGCTCCAGCTCTGCAGGGGATATTGGGCGACGTGCCACAACCCACCCTAGCCTGGATAGGCGAGCCTACCTCGTACAACGTACTGCATGCGCACAAGAGCATCTGTACGTTCGAGGTCCGCGTGCGCGGCCGCGGCGGCCATAGTGGAGCGCCAGACCAGGGTGTCAACGCGATCGCCGTGATGGGCAAGGTGATCGAAGTGCTGGGGAATCTGCAGGCAGAACGACGCGCTATCGACAATCCGGAATTCGCGGACGTCTTTCCGGAATCGCCCTATGATGTGATGAATCTCGGCACTATCCGCGGCGGGCTCGCCGCCAACGTCATCGCCGAGCAATGCGTTTTGCGGGCGAGCTATCGCTCACTGCCGAAGACCGACCCGCTGGCGCTTTACGCAGAGCTCAAACAACGCCTGGGAGCTATCGATCCCCACGATTACGCGTCCGCCAATTTCGCCGCCACGATCGAGGTGGATCTGCTGCTGGCCGCGCCGCCGATGTGGTCTAGTCGTGGCACTACGCTAGAACGGATTCTGTTCGAAGTTACCGGCAACAAATCGGCACGGGGGGCGCAATTTGCCACCGATGGCGCCTGGTTCTCCGGAGCGGGAATCCAATGCCTGATCTGCGGCCCCGGCGATTATGAGCAGGCGCATCAGCCTAATGAATCGATTCGCCGCGAGGCCTTCGAACGCGGTCCCGCGATGATCACGCGGGTCATCGAGCGAATGTGCATGTAAAGACGGCCGGATCATCCATCACATTGGCCGCGTTACTGGTACGACTCCACTTCAGCAAGACGGCGGGTCAAAAATCTCTGCTCGGGTTCCGTCTTAGCCAGGGCGAGGGCGGCGCGGTATGCAGCTGCGGCCTCTTTCCACCGCTTGAGCCTTCGTAAGAGGTCGGCGCGCGCGGCCCATAGCAAATGGTAGTCGCCGAGTTCGCCGCGAGCATGGAGCGCGTCGATGAGCTGCAGACCCTGTGCTGGACCGTCGGCCATCGCCACCGCAACTGCATGATTCAGTTCGATCACCGGTGAAGGGCGCAGCCGCATCAGATAGGCATATAGCGCGGCAATATCGCGCCAATCCGTATCCGACGGGCTGTTTGCACGCGCGTGAGCAGCGGCAATCGCCGCCTCAATCGAGTACGGACCTATGGGACCAGCCCGCAGCGCAGACTCAACCAACGCCAGCCCCTCGCGAATTTGCTCGCGATTCCACAGGCTGCGATCCTGATCTTCCAGCAAAACGAGATCGCCCCCACTATCGACGCGGGCCGGCCGGCGCGCATCATGCAGCAGCATCAGCGCGAGCAGACCACGCGCCTCGGCGTTTTGTGGCAACAGCTCACCTAGAATGCGTCCGAGCCGGATAGCCTCGGCGCAGAGATCGCCGCGCACCAGAGTTTCGCCGCAACTGACCGCGTAGCCTTCATTGAAGACCAGGTAGACTACCGCCATCACCGCTTCGAGCCGTTCATCCAAGGCTTCATCCGGAGGCACTTCGTAGGGAATCTTGGCAGCTCGAATTCTTCGCTTCGCCCTCACGATTCGCTGCGCGATCGTCGAGGAGGGGACCAGGAACGCGCGCGCAATCTCCTCGGTCGTGAGCCCGCACAATGTTCGCAAAGACAGCGCGATCTGAGCTTCGGGCGCCAGCAACGGATGACAGCAGGTAAAAATCAGGCGCAGACGCTCATCCGGGAGCGCGTCGTCGTCCAAGCTTTCGCTGTCACGTGCCGCCTCAGCTATTACGTGCCTGAGAAGTTCTTCGCGTTTCTGGCTGAATGAGCTGTCGCGGCGGATCCGATCGATTGCTTTATGGCGCGCGGTGCTGACGATCCAGGCCCGAGGTTCACGCGGTATGCCGTCGCGCGGCCATTGCTCAAGTGCCGCGGCGAAAGCTTCTTGCACGGCGTCCTCCGCAATATCGAAATCCCCGAGCAGGCGAATCAGCGTGGCGAGAATTCGGCCAAATTGGTCACGAAAGATGCGATCCAACGCGGAGGGCAACATCCGAGAAAGTTTACACCCAAGTTAACGTCCGCAAACATGGGCAGCCAGCGATGCCCAAAAGCCATAGTCGTTGACCTTTGCCTGTTTCAGCAGGAGCTAACGCCTGCCCCGTTGGCTCCGCACGCTAGCAAGGCTCTGGCGCGGCCGCGGATTCCAGGCAATGGCTTGACAATAATTCACTATCGCGTTAACTATTGTCACAAAGGTGAAGGAGGTAAATGGCCATGGCGAACGCTTATCGACGTCCCACTTTCGCGTCCTCGGTGCTGTATAAGAATCCGTTCGCTGCGCTGGATTGGTTGGAAAAGGCTTTCGGCTTCGAGCGCTCGATGGTGATCACCGACGCCAGCGGCAATCTCGGTCATGCGGAGATGAAGTTCGGCGACGGGTTTATCATGCTGGGAGGCGAATGGGCCGATTTTGTCGCCAGTCCGGCGACCGTCGCTGGCAAGAACACACAGACGATCCACGTCCATCTCAGCGATGGCCTCGATGCTCATTGCGAACGCGCACGGGCGGCCGGTGCTGTCATCCTGCGCGAGCCGGAAGACCAGTTCTACGGTGATCGCACTTACATGGCGAAAGATCCGGAAGGACACGTGTGGACCTTTGCGCAGAACCTGCGATACGTATCGCGAGAAGAAGCGGAAAAGGCCAGCGGATTGAAGATCGAGGGATGGGTCTGACGGCAAAGGCAGAGCTCGACCGCGTTCTGGCGGCTCTCGCCGACCCCCATCGCCGGCGCGTGGTGGAATTGTTGCGCGAACGCCCGCGGCGCGCTGGTGAGTTGGCTGCGGTCCTCGGGCTCAATCCGCCGGCCCTGAGCCGCCATCTTCGCACCTTGCGCACGAGCGGCCTTATCGAGGAATCACATCCCCGGTTCGACGCGCGCGTGCGCATTTACACGCTGCGGCCCAAGCCGATGGAGCATCTGAAGAGCTGGTTGCAAGATACGGAACGGCTCTGGCGTAACCAGCTCACGGCCTTCAAGTCGCACGTGGAACGTGTGCGCTAGGCGAGCCACACGGGAAGCGAGGCAACGAATCTGCGAGGTGTCAAACAATGACTTCGCACATCTTGGTGTCGTTGCGTGTCGCCGCTACGCCGGCCCGCGCGTTCGAGGTGTTCACGCGCGAAATCGGCGCCTGGTGGCAGCCAAACGGCCTGTTTCGCTTTACGCGCAAATCCCCCGGCCAGCTCAAGTTCGAGCCGGGGCTAGGCGGACGGCTAATTGAGATTTGGCCGGATGGCGAGGTCTTTGAAATCGGTCGAATAACCCAATGGGAGCCGGGAGTGCTGCTCGCCTTTACCTGGCGTCAGGAGACGTTCGCGCCGGGACAGCTCACCAATGTGGAAGTTCGATTCGAGCCGGTAGGCGACGAGACGCGAGTCAAGGTCGAACACTACGGCTGGGACAGAATTCCGCAGGAGCACGTTGCCCGGCATCATTTTCCGGACCCGCTTTTCTTGCACCGGCACGGAGAATGGTGGCAGGAGTTGCTGGGCTCGTTCAACTCGCGGCTTCTGGTTTCCGCCGCGGCTCCCTCGTGATGCGGAACGAGGTGAAGTTCAGCCTGATTCGGTCTGGCTTTCGGACAATGCTCATTCGGCCTTCTATCGGCGCGAGTCGTTGGGCAGCGCCTGCTCGGTAAATCGCAGTACCATTCCGAATGCGTCGTCGCGATTAATCGCTAATGAATTATCGCTCAGCTCGTACCGAACGTTATTCGAGCGCAGATGGTCCGCGGCGCGAGCCAAATTGCGAGTCTTGAACGTTACAGCGAAGATTCCTTCTCCCGCCTGCTCCAACTCACGGCCTTCAGGGCTTGAAGTTGAAAGCGGCTGTGCAGCTTCAATAACCGTGTCCTCGCCGACGGCGAAAAAGGCGGACCGTTTGTGTCCGGTTGATTCCTGCTGGTGAATCAGCTTCGCGCCAAGTGCTTCCTGGTAAACCCGCCGAGCCTTGTTCAAGTCTGCGAACAGCATCGTGATATGAGATGCGCGCTCGATTCCGAGCGGATGCTGATCGCGCGGGAATTCCATCGACCAGCCAGGCTGCAATCTTGGATCGATAAAGAATCTTGGCGCCACGGCGAATTCAAAGGCGGCATGCGTATCCTGTGGATGGCTCCACACGGCGTCGCCTCGGCCAGGGTCGGTAACCGGCTTACCGACCATGTCGAACAGGCGAATCTTATGCTCGCTGAGGACCCGGCATGTCTCTCGCAGATCATCAACGTACCAGGCGAGCGAATGAAAATGCTGGCCGAAACGGGAGTAGAATTTGCCTAGCGCAGACTTTTCCCATCCAGGCTGCTGCACCGGTTGCGCCGGCTCCATTACGAAGTCTCCGAGTAGCACCAACGAAGCTTTACGCATCGCAGCTTTCATGTAATTGCGCACGAAGCGGCGCGCCGAAAAAATTCGGTCGTACCATTCATCAGCCGCGTCCAGATCGTTGACGACATGAAGAAGATGGAACTCTTTGCCGATCCTGAACATCGTCTAAATCTCCTGTGTACTGCGAGGCTTCGAGCCGGGAAGCAAGCTCAGAACCCGTCGGCTCGTCATGCCTCTTGCAAAATGCGCGAAAGCTCCGCCTGTCCTATTCGCTGCTGCGCGTTCACATCAGCCGATAGGCGCGAGCGACATTTTCGCCCAACACGCCCCGCCGCGCTGTCGCCGTCATGCCATCGACCATTCCGCGCAATTCGGTGAGATAATCGCCGGGATGGTCGGGATGGGGATAATCGCTCGCCCAAAAGAAGCGATCCTCACCCACCAGCCGCGTCATTGCCGCAATCGACCGCTCATCCGGATCGGCCGAGATGTAGCATTGGCGCTTGAAGTAGAATGACGGCTTCTCCCTGAGTTGCACGGTGCCACCAAGTTGAGTGCGCCTATAGATGGCATCGCCGCGATCCAGCCAATAGCCGATCCATCCGGCACCCGACTCCAGCACTACGGCGCGCAACCGCGGGAAACGATCAAACACGCCATACTGGAACAGGGTTGCAAAGGCATGCCCGACTCCTTGCGCGGCGAACAGGTCGAAATACCAATCCGCCCATGACATCCCGTCAAACCTCTGATGGATACTCCATGCTGCCGGCTCGAGCCCGGGGTGAATCGCGACCGGAACATCGAGATCCTGCGCAGCTGCAAAGAATACGTCATGGTCGGGATGGCCATGCGGCTTGCGCGTCAGTGTGAATGGTGCGACGAACGCACCCTTGCAGCCGGCTTTGACTGCATCGGCCAATTCGTGCGCTGCTTGGGCCGGATCAGCCAGCGACACATGGGCGATCGGAACCAGTCGGCCGCCGGAATCGCTGCAGAAATCGATTATCCAGCGATTGTAGGCACGGCAATGGGCGGCGGCGAGTTCACCGTCAAACATCTCCGCTTCCCACAACAGGCCCAGGGTAGGATAAATCACCGCCTTGGCCATGCCTTCGCGATCGAGAATTTCAAGCCGCTCTTTAAGATTCATTGCACCAGGCGCACAGCCCGACAGATAGGTGTCTGCCGGATTTCCGGTGCTGAGACTGTCGAAGACCGCACGTCTCCGCTGTGGGTTTTCCTTGAGCTTATCGCGGCGGCCGGCGTTGAAGCCTTCAACCTGCTCGCCCATTTCACGCAGCTTTTTCATACCGCCTAATGATGCGAGCAGGGCGGCGCTGGTAAGCTGAGCGCGCTGGCCATCGATTTCAAGGAATTCGAAGCCGTCTTCACCGACGCGAATCCGCACCGCACGTGCGCGGTATTTAGGTTCGAGATATTTCTCCCACAGATCAGGCGGCTCGAGAATATGGCCGTCGGCGTCAATCAGAAGTTCTTCCGAAGGCATGCGTTCGGTCTCCCGGCAAATAATTGTCAGAGTTGACTAATAGCGCGCCCGCAACAACGTAGCCAGTGAATCATAGGAGAAGCCAGGCCCTGGAACTGCTCAAACATTCCCTGCTGGCGTAGCCGCACCGGGCGTGGCAAATTCTGCGGGATTCCAACTAACACCGGGGGGAGAAGCCTATGGAAACGAATCGCACGGAACGTCAACGCAGATTTATCGAAATGGCGGCAGCTCACGCCGAGGACTTCAAGACTCGGGCCGCTCAGCATGATCGAGAAAACAGCTTTCCGTTTGAGAACGTGGGCCAAATGAAAGCCTCCGGCTATACAGCCATCATGGTCCCCGCCGAGCTTGGCGGCGGTGGCGGCGACATCCTCGACCTGGTGCTGGCGCAGGAACGCCTGGCACGCGGTGACTTGCCGACTGCGATTTCGATCAATATGCACCAATTCGCGGTGGGATGGCTTGCCGATCTGTGGCGCTCCAACGATCGGAGGGATGGGAGGGTGCGTTCGTTGCTTGAATCCATCGCACGCGACCGCATTATCATCGGCGGCGGGGTAAGCGACCCCAGAATGCACAGCTCGGTGGGCTTCGGCGGCCTGAGTGACACCACTCGCCGTGCCGAAAAAGTCGACGGCGGCTATATCGTCAACGGACTTGGCAAATTCAGCACGCTATGCGCCTGCGCAGACTTCCTGTTTGAGACTGCTCATTATGATGATTTGGAAAAGGGTCCGCTGATACTTGGTTTCTATCTGCCCAAAGATACACCGGGCATAAAGCTGCAAAACAACTGGGATACATTAAGCATCAGGGCATCTTCCAGCCACGATATTATCTGGGACAATGTCTTTGTCCCCGAAGACAGCGCGCGGCCGCGCCCGGCGCGGAGTTGGGATACCACTCTGAAAATCTTTTCGAGCTGGGTCCCGTCAATGAATGCCTGCTATCTCGGTCTGGCCCAGGCCGCCCGCGATTGGGCAATCAACTGGGCTCGCGAGCGCACTCAGTTACCGTTTGATCGTCCAATGAGCCATTATCCCGGCAACCAATTCCTCGCCGCCGAGATGGAAATCGGATTGCGCGCGGCCCGGGCGATGCTGCTTCAGACGGCAACCTCGCTCAGTGAACTGGCGGTGCGAACGGAACCCCCAATGATGGATATCATCGCGTGTCATCAGTTCGTGATGGAGACCGCGGTGACGGTGGTGGATAAAGCGATGCGCCTGGTGGGAGGGGCGGCGCTGTTCCGCGCAGCTCCGCTCGAGCAGATGTATCGTGACGTGCGCGCCGCGATCATCCACCAGCCGTTCGCCGGCCACGACGGTCTGGAGCGGCTGGGGAAGCTCGCCTTCGGCATTCCCCATGACGCGATGCCGCGCTGGGTCTGAGCTTCCGGAATTCGGCGAGGACGGGCCAGGCGCAAGCCCGTCCCAGCAGGATTTCCGCTGAGGCAATAGAGGCTTGCAATGCGGCGGGGAAAGGCGCATTGAGGTCTCAATAACGTCCATCATCTGCGGATGGCCGGCGTTTTCTGCGGGCCGAATCTGTGCAAACCCCGCGCAAGAATCACCGCACCAGCGGGCCGGACCTTTATCGACCGGAGGAGCGGTTATGAAGGCAATCGTCATACATCAATTCGGCGGACCGGAGCAGTTAAAGCTTGAGGACGCTCCTGAGCCGCAGGCGCAAGCAGGACAGGTAATGGTCCGTGTCCGGGCGGCCGGCATCAATCCGGCGGATTTAGTGCGGATGTCGGGGCGGCTCGGCTCCCTTCCTCTTCCGTACATTCCTGGGATGGATGTGTGCGGTGAGATCGAGCGCCTTGGTGCCGGTGTCGCCAACCTGAAGCCCGGTCAGCGGATTTTCGGACGTGCGCTAACCGGCGGTTACGCGGAAAAGACTTGTCTGGCCGCTGAGGAGGCGGTTCCTTTGCCGGCGAATATGTCATTCGAAGAAGGCGCCGCGATTCCGATTCCGTTCTACACCGCTTATCATGCGCTGCATAACAAGGCCGGATTGAAATCAGGGGAATCGGTGCTGGTCTCGGCCGGCGGCGGTGGCGTCGGCGTCGCGGCGATTCAACTTGCCCGGCTGGCCGGCGCGCGAGTGATTACGACCGTCGGGTCCAGGGAAAAGGCGGAGCGAGTAAGCGCATTGGGTGCTCACGCCGCAGTCAACTACAAAGAGCAGGACTTCGTCGCCGAGGTCCAGAAATTTACTGACAAGAAGGGCGTGGATGTCATCATCGAGAATGTGGCGGCGGATAATCTCGCGAAGGACTTTCTCGCGGTCGCGGCGCGCGGTCGAATCGTGGTGGTTGGCACCGGCACTGGCAAAGCGGGCGATGCGACCTTCCCGGTATTTGCCGCGTTGATGAAGGATGTGACGATGCTCGGGATGAGCCTGATAAATGCCGGCGCTGCAATCGCGGAAATGGCTCGCATCCTCTCTGCTCTTTTTGGCGAAGGTAAAATCAAGGCGGTAGTGAGTAAATCGTATCCGCTGGCGCAGGCAGCGAAGGCCCTGGAGGATTTGGTAGCGGCCAGAGTATTCGGCAAGCTCGTGCTCACGCCGTAATCCGGCGGATACGCCGCGCCTGTCATTCGCGCGTATCTGGCGCGCAGAGAATCCCGGCACAGCAGGACAACTGTTCTGTCGCGCAAGTGTCAAGCCGATGAAAAGTCAGCTCGTAGGTGGGCCGTTTTTCGAGGATCTCCAAGTCGGTCAAATCGTCGATAGTGCGCCCGCGCAGACACTGACCGATGGACTCGCGGCGCTCCATACTGCGATTGTCGGCGACCGGCTGCGGCTGGCGCTTGACGCTGAGCTTAGCCGCCTCGTAACCGGCGCGCCGATTGCCCATCCAGGATTGGTGTGGGACGTAGCGATCGGCCAATCGACATTGTTGACCGGACGCGTGATCGCGAATCTGTTCTATCGCGGCTTCATGTTCCGCCGCTTTCCGCGCATGGGTGATACGCTCCACACCACAACCGAAGTCGTCGCATTGCGCCAGAACCGAGGGCGGCAGGGCCGTGCCGCAACCGGTCTGGCCGTGCTGCGCGTGCGAACCAGGGATCAGCGTGGAGAGCAGGTGCTCGACTTTTCGCGTTGCGCGATGTTGCCGCTGCGCAATCCAGAGGGCCAAACCTCTCACAACGCCGACCTCGATCAGACTCCGTCAGAGCTGGACCGGAAGGCGCTGGTGGCTTCGTTCGCGACCTGGCGTCTTGACCATTTCCGAGCGGCCCTGCCGGGACCGCACTTTGGGGATATGGTCGCAGGAACCGTCTGGGAGGTGAGCGGCGGCGACGTAGTGTCGTCGGCGCCTGAGCTCGCGCGGCTCATACTAAATGTCGCGATGGTGCATCATGATTCATCGGCGAGCGCCGGCGGCCGGTTGGTCTACGGCGGCCACACGATCGGACTGGCTGCTGCCCAGGCCACGCGTGCTCTGCCGAACCTGGTGACGATCGTTGCATGGCACAGCTGTGATCATCTTGGGCCGGTTCGCGAAGGCGACACGCTGCGCAGCTCAATCGAACTGGAGCAAACGGAGCCGCTGGCGAGCGGCGGCGGCCTGGTTCACCTGCGCTCGCGTGTGCGCGCGCATCGTGAGAGCGGCGCCGAGGACGTGCTTGACTGGCGTTTTATTGGGGTCATGGCATGAACGGTATATTATCCGGTTTACGCGTGGTCGAAGGTTCTGCCTTCGTCGCCGCACCGCTGGGCGGGATGACGCTCGCTCAATTGGGAGCGGACGTTATCCGTTTCGATCAGATTGGCGGCGGGCTCGACTATGAGCGATGGCCGCTGGCGGCCAACGGGCAGAGTCTATTTTGGGCCGGGCTGAACAAAGGCAAACGGTCAATCCAACTGGACCTCGGCTCCGCCGCCGGGCGCGAGTTGGCAACAGCGCTGATAACAGCTCCGGCTGAGCAGGGCGGTCTGTTCCTGACTAATTTCCCGGCCCGCGGATGGCTCGCCTACGAAACACTGGCCAAGCGGCGGCCTGACCTGATTATGGTCGCGCTTACCGGGAACCCCGATGGCACGAGTGAGGTCGATTATACGGTTAACCCGGCCACCGGCTTCCCCTGGGCGACCGGGCCGCGCAATCTTGCCGAGCCGCTCAACAGCATTTTGCCGGCATGGGACATCGCTTTGGGCACACTCGCAACGGTCGGTCTGCTCGCTGCCGAGCGCCATCGGCGTTTGACCGGCAAAGGCCAGCTCGTCAATTTATCGCTGTCGGATGTGGCGTTTGCGATGGTGGGCAATCTCGGCCGTATCGCCGAAGCCCAGCTTGGCGGCCGGGATCAGCCCAAGGATGGCAACTATCTCTATGGCGCATTCGGCCATGATTTCGAAACCCGCGACGGGCGGCGGGTGATGGTGGTTGCGCTCACTCCGCGCCAATGGAGCGCTCTGGTCGAGGTCACCGGTATTGAGCAGGCATGCCGTGATATCGAGCATGCGACGGGCCAGGATCTAAACACCGAGAGCGGTCGTTTTCAGGCACGCGATCTAATTGCCGCACTTCTGCGTCCCTGGTTCGCGTCGCGCGACCTCGCCGACATCCGGCGCACGTTTGCTGGAACTAATGTTTCCTGGGGCCCATACCAGACTTTTCGCCAACTCGTGCGTGAAGATCCTCGCTGCTCAACGGAAAACCCGATGTTCGCCGAAGTAGAGTATCCGGGAATCGG
>Ga0306926_10003837_pt1 | contig 15675 bp, 8 predicted proteins | sample flu12Cox44000178_FD_203759 | JGI IMG/M metagenome (GOLD analysis project Ga0306926, IMG submission 203759) | Lab enrichment of tropical soil microbial communities from Luquillo Experimental Forest, Puerto Rico - flux8day.12C.oxic.44.000.178 (v2)... | ecosystem: Environmental > Terrestrial > Soil...
GATGGGCTTCAGCCCGGAGACAAGGTTGTCGTCGACGGCTCCGACAGGCTGCGCGACGGGGCCAAGGTCACTTTGGCCCCGACCGGCAATCCGACGGGCGTTGCGCCTGACGCCCCACAAGACAAGGCTCAGCCGCAGGCCGCAGCCGGACCAGGCACGTCGCCGCCGGCAGATCCGCGGGCGACTACAGGTCGGCGATCGGTCCAACCGCATGCTCAGCAGCAGGACGAAGGACAAGGCGGCGGGCGTCGTCGCAATACGCAATGACGCGCCGCGGAGGCGGCGCCGCCCTTCCCAACACATGATATGAGTCCCTCTCGCCTGTTCATTCTGCGCCCGGTGGCGACGACGCTGCTAATGGCGGCGATCATGCTCGTCGGCATTTTCGCCTATCGGTTCCTGCCGCTATCGGCCTTGCCCGAGGTCGACTATCCGACCATCCAGGTTCAGACCTTTTACCCTGGCGCCAGCCCTGATGTGATGACTTCCTCGGTCACCGCACCGCTGGAAGTGCAATTTGGCCAGATGCCGGGGCTGAACCAGATGTCGTCGACAAGCTCGGCGGGAGCCTCTGTCATTACCCTCCAGTTCAGCCTCGATCTCACTCTCGATGTGGCCGAGCAGGAAGTCCAGGCGGCGATCAACGCCGCCGGCAACCTCCTGCCGTCGGATCTGCCGGCCCCGCCGATCTATGCCAAGGTCAATCCCGCGGACGCACCCATCCTGACCTTGGCATTGACTTCGAAGACAATGCCGCCGACGCAGGTGGAGGACATTGCCGACACTCGCCTCGCGCAGAAAATCTCTCAATTGCCCGGGGTCGGTTTGGTCAGCATCAGCGGCGGTCAGCGTCCGGCGGTACGCATCCAGGCGAATTACCGTCAGCTCGCCGCCTACGGCCTCAACATCGACGATCTGCGCACAACCTTGGCAAACGCCAACGTTAATACGCCCAAGGGCAATTTCGACGGGCCGAGCCGGGCCTATACGATCAATGCCAACGATCAGATCAAAAAACCGTCCGACTACAACGATCTGGTGATCGCCTATCGCAACGGCGCGCCAGTGAAGCTGTCGGACGTCGCTCAAGCGACAGAGGGCGCCGAGAACACCAAGCTAGCTGCTTGGATGAATACCGACCAGGCGATCATCGTCAACATCCAGCGGCAACCAGGCGCCAACGTCATCGAGGTCGTCGACCGTATCCAAGCGCTGTTGCCGCAGCTCAGGGCGGCGCTTCCTGCCGGCATCGATGTCGAAGTCCTAACCGACCGCACTACGACGATCCGCGCGTCGGTAGCCGATGTCGAGTTCGAGCTCGGCCTCGCCGTGGTCCTCGTCGTGATCGTTATCTTCGTGTTTCTGCGCAGCCCTTCGGCAACTCTGATCCCGAGCCTGTCGGTGCCGCTGTCGCTCGTCGGCACGCTCGCCGTCATGTATCTGGCCGGGTTCAGCCTCAACAACCTTTCGCTGATGGCGCTGACGATCGCGACCGGGTTTGTCGTCGATGACGCGATCGTGATGATCGAGAACATCTCTCGCTACATCGAGGCGGGCGATCCTCCGTTGCAGGCCGCATTGAAAGGGTCCGAGCAGATCGGCTTTACCATCATTTCGCTGACGGTTTCGCTGATCGCAGTATTGATCCCATTGCTCTTCATGCCCGACGTCGTCGGCAGATTGTTTCGCGAGTTCGCCATTACGCTCGCCGTCACGATCGTCATCTCCGCGGTGGTCGCATTGACGCTCGTTCCGATGATGTGCGCCAAGATTCTGCGTCACCGGCACCCCTCGGAGATGTCATTGGTAGCGCGCAAGAGCCAGCAATGGTTCGACGCGCTAATCGCGCAATACGGAAGGCTGCTGAGCTGGGTGCTCGACCATCAGCCACTGACCTTGTTGGTGGCCGTCGGCACGCTCGGTTTGACTGTGTTCCTCTATATCGTGATCCCGAAGGGCTTCTTTCCGGTCCAAGATACGGGGCTCATTCAAGGTATTTCGGAATCCGCACCCTCCGTCTCCTTCGAGGCGATGGCGCAGCGCCAACAGGCATTGGCGGCCGCTATCCTCAAGGACCCCGATGTCGTTAGCTTGTCTTCCTTTATCGGCGTCGACGGCACCAACGCGACTCTCAATACCGGCCGGTTTCTGATCAACCTCAAACCGCGCGATCAGCGCCGCCCCTCGGCCAGCGACGTGATTCGCCGGCTAGAGCGGGAGACGCAAGATGTCGCCGGCGTCACGCTCTATATGCAGCCGGTCCAGGATCTGACCATCGACGCGACGGTCAGCCGCTCGCAATACCAGTTCGTGCTGGAGGACGCCAATCCAAGCGAGTTCGCGAAGTGGGTGCCGAAATTGCTCGAGCGCCTGCAGCAGATCCCGCAGATCGAGGACGTCGCCAGCAACTACGCGGAAAACGGTCTCTCCGCCTATATCCTGATCGACCGCCCGACCGCCGGGCGCTTCGGCATCACTCCGGCTACGGTCGACAACGCGCTCTACGATTCGTTCGGGCAGCGCATCGTCTCGACGATCTTCACACAGACGAACCAATACCGAGTTATCCTCGAGGCTGACCCCGCGCTCCAGAAGTCGTTGGGCTCGCTAGACTCGCTTTACCTACCGTCATCGACGGCGACGAATGGCCAGGTTCCGCTCTCGGCGATTGCACAGGTCCAGGAGCAGACGGCACCGTTGGAGATCAATCATCTGGGCCAGTTTCCGTCGACAAACGTGTCATTCAACTTGGCGCCGGGTGCATCGCTCGGCGAGGCGGTCGCGGCGATCAAGCAGGCCGAGCAGGAGATCGGCATGCCGGCCAGCATGATCACAGTGTTCCAGGGTGCGGCCCTGGCATTTCAGGCCGCGCTCGGCAACGAGCTGATCCTGATCATTGCCGCGATCATAACGATGTATATCGTGCTTGGGGTTCTCTACGAGAGCTTCATTCATCCGATCACTATTCTGTCGACTCTGCCATCCGCCGGTGTCGGAGCGCTGCTGGCGCTGATGATCGACGGTAGTGATCTCGACGTCATTGCGATCATCGGCATCATCTTGTTGATCGGTATCGTCAAGAAGAACGCGATCATGATGGTCGACTTCGCCCTCGACGCTGAGCGCGAGGAGGGCAAATCGCCACGCGAGGCCATCTATCAGGCCTGTCTATTGCGCTTCCGGCCGATCTTGATGACGACGATGGCGGCATTGTTTGCAGCCCTGCCTCTGATGCTCGGGAGCGGCACCGGTTCGGAGCTGCGTCATCCGCTCGGGGTGACTATTGTCGGAGGTCTGATCTTCAGCCAGTTGCTGACCTTGTTTACGACACCGGTCATCTATCTCGGCTTCGATCGGCTGGGCAAACTGCTGCGGCGCAATTTTGGCGCTGGCGAAGCCGAGTCGGCAGGTGCGAGCCGGTGAACCCCTCGGCACTGTTTATCAAGCGGCCGGTCGCAACTACATTGTTGACGCTCGGGATCGCGCTGGCGGGTTTTTTCGCCTATCTGAAGCTGCCGGTGGCGCCGCTGCCGCAGGTCGATTTTCCTACGATCTCGGTATTCGCGACAATGCCGGGTGCGAGCCCGGACACGATGGCGACGACAGTGGCGACGCCGCTCGAGCGCCATCTCGGCATCATTGCCGACGTTACCGAGATGACCTCGCAAAGCACGGTCGGAACAACGCGAATCACCCTGCAATTTGCTCTGAACCGGAATATCGACGGAGCCGCCCGGGATGTTCAGGCGGCAATTAACGCTGCGCGCGCGGACCTGCCAACGAGTTTGCGCACCAACCCAACCTACCGCAAAGTCAATCCGGCCGACGCGCCGATCGCGATCCTGGCGATGACCTCGGCGACCCTGACGCGCGGCCAGATCTACGATGCGGCTTCGACAGTCATGCAACAGGCGCTGTCGCAGATCGACGGCATCGGCCAAGTGGCGATCAGCGGCAGCTCGCTGCCGGCCGTGCGGGTCGAGCTCAACCCATTGGCGCTGTTCAAATACGGGATCGGTCTCGAAGATGTCCGCGCTGCGCTCGCCTCGGCCAACGCGCACAGCCCGAAGGGCATGATCGAGGAGGGTGACCAGCGGTTTCAGATCTACACAAATGACCAGGCGAATCATGCCGCCGATTACCGTCCGCTGGTGGTCGCCTATCGTGATGGGTCGCCGGTGCGCCTGACCGATGTCGCCGAAGTCAAGGACTCGGTCGAAAATCTGCGCAACCAGGGACTCGCCGACGGCAAGCCGGCGGTTCTGGTCTTTCTCTACAAACAACCGGGCGCCAACATCATCGACACCGTCGATCGCGTCAGGGCGATCTTACCGCAGCTCCAGGCGTCGATCCCGAGCGCTATCAATGTCGAGATGACATTGGACCGGACGATCACGATCCGGACCTCGCTGCACGATGTCGAGCGCACTCTGATCATCGCGATCATTCTCGTCGTGTTCGTCGTCTTCGCATTTTTGCGTGATGTGCGTGCGACCCTGATCCCGAGTGTCGCGGTGCCGGTCTCGCTGATCGGCACCTTCGGCGTCATGTATCTATTGGGCTATAGCCTCGACAATCTGTCGCTGATGGCGCTGACGATCTCGACCGGCTTTGTCGTCGACGACGCGATCGTCGTGCTGGAGAACGTCACTCGGCACATCGAATCCGGCATGACCAGAATGCAGGCGGCGCTGCAGGGCGCGGGCGAAGTGGGTTTCACGGTGCTGTCGATGAGCCTCTCGCTGATCGCCGTTTTCGTGCCGATCTTGCTGATGGGCGGCATCGTCGGACGGCTGTTCCGCGAGTTCGCGATGACCTTGTCGGTCGCGATCATGATTTCGCTTGGCGTTTCTTTGACTACTACACCGATGATGTGCGCTTATGTGCTCGGTAACCCCCGCGACCACGAACCTGGCAGGCTGTACCGGACCAGCGAGCGTGCTTTCGCGGCGATCGTCGGTCTGTACGATCGTACCTTGCGCCGGGCATTGCAGTGGCCGTCGCTCGTCATGCTGAGCCTGCTGGCGACATTGTGCCTGGGCGCTTATCTGATCACGGTCGTTCCGAAGGGCTTCTTTCCTACTCAGGACGTGGGGCTGATGTTCGGCGGCATTCAAGCTGACCAGAGCATCTCCTTTCAGCTGATGGAAAAAAAGCTGACGCAGTTCGTCGATATCATTCGGCATGATCCGGCGGTCCAGAGCGTTAGCGCCTTTACCGGCGGCGGCCAGACCAATGGCGGTTTCGTGTTCGTCGTGCTGAAGCCGCTGTCCGAGCGCGGCGTGTCGATGCAGAAGGTAATGGGACGGCTGCGTCCGAAGTTCAACGAGGTTGCAGGCGCCCGGCTCTACCTCCAGCCGGCGACCGACATCCGGGTCGGCGGTCGCGCGAATTTGGCACAATACCAGTACACCCTGCTGGGCGATGACGCCAATGACATCTACGATTGGGCACCCAAGCTGGAAGCGGCGTTGCAGAAGGTGCCACTCTTGACCGATGTCAATCTTGACCAGCAGCAAAAGGGGCTCGAGACCGATCTGGTGATCGACCGCGCCACCGCGGCTCGCCTCGGGCTTACCGTCAGCCAGATCGACAACACGCTCTACGACGCATTTGGTCAACGTCAGGTGTCGGTGATTTACGCCGCGCAAAACCAATACCATGTCATCATGGAAGTGGCGCCGGAGTTCTGGCAGAACCCAGACACCTTGAACCAGATCTATGTCAGCACCAGCGGCGGGGCGGTCGGCGGTACCAAATCGACTAACGCACTTGCCGGAACCGTGTTGGCCAAGGTACCGGCCGCAAATAGTACCAGCGCCGCGGCCACCACCGCGCAGATCGCCAGTGACACGGCACGTAACCTGGCCAACAACGCGCTGGCCAACACCGGCCACGGCGCCACCTCGACGGGCGCCCCGGTCAGCACCTCTTCAGAAACAATGGTCCCGCTTTCGGCCTTTGCCCATTTCGGCCCCGGCAACACGCCGCTCGCGGTGAACCACCAGAATCTGTTCGTCGCCTCGACGATCTCGTTCAATCTCGCACCAGGCGTCTCGCTCAGCCAGGCGACGGCGGCGATCGACGATCAGATGCGCCAGCTCGGCGTGCCCGCCTCGATCCATGGCAGCTTTCAGGGCACGGCCAGGGTCTTTCAGCAATCTCTCGAAAACGAGCCGTATCTGATCGCTGCCGCGCTGCTCGCCGTCTATATCGTGCTCGGCGTGCTCTATGAGAGCTATGTCCACCCGATCACGATCCTGTCCACCTTGCCCGGGGCGGGGGTCGGCGCAGTGCTGGCGCTGATGGTGTGGCCTTGGGGCGGCCCTTACGAGTTCGACATCATGGCGCTGATCGGAGTGATTCTCTTGATCGGGATCGTCAAGAAGAACGCGATCATGATGATCGATTTCGCGCTCGATGCCGAGCGCACCCTCGGCTTGAGCCCGCGCGAGGCGATCTATCAGGCCTGCCTCAAGCGGTTCCGGCCGATCATGATGACGACGATGGCGGCCATGCTCGGGGCGATGCCGCTGGCGATCGGGTTCGGCGAGGGCGCCGAATTGCGCCATCCGCTCGGCATTTCGATCGTCGGCGGGTTGCTCGTCAGCCAGCCGCTGACCCTTTACACCACGCCCGTCATTTATCTCTATCTCGATCGCTTCCGACTGTGGGGGCAACGGCGTTGGCGAATTCGCCATCCGCGCTTTGCACTCGGCCACCTCCCCGAACCCGGCGAATAATGAATTAACGAGGGCGAGCTTCGGGGGGAATGCGGGGGTTCAGCTACAAGCCCCTCTCCCGCACTGCGGGAGAGGGGGGACCTGGCCCGAAGGGCCGGGTGGGTGAGGGGCCGCCGTTCTCGGTGGCTCAGCCCTCACCCGGCTCGCTTTGCTCGCCACCCTCTCCCGCGATGCGGGAGAGGGGCGTGTTGTGGAAGGGCGTCGGGGTTGTTGCCGTTTTCATGTCTTCTTGCACGGTCGGGCCGGATTACCAACGCCCTGATGCTCCAGTGCCGGCCCAGTACAAGGAGGCGGGCTGGAAGGTCGGCGAGCCGCTCGACGCGATCGACCGCGGCGCCTGGTGGTCGGTCTACGAGGATCCGTTGCTCGATGATCTAGAAAAGCAGATCGACATCTCCAACCAAAACCTGAAAGCAGCCGCGGCCGCGTTCGAGCAAGCGGAATGGATCGTCGCACAAGCCCGAGCCGCTTTTTTCCCGACCGTTGATCTGAATGCGAGCGCGCAGCGTTCGCGAACCGGCGGTGGCTCCATTAGCAGCACGGGTGCCGGCCGATCCGGGTTCACCAGCAGCTCTTTCAGCACCTCCGCGTCGGCGAGCTGGGTCCCGGATCTCTGGGGTAAGATCCGCCGTACCGTCGAAGGCGATGTGGCGAGCGCCCAGGCGAGCGCCGGCGATCTCGCCAGCGCGCGCCTTTCGGCGCAAGGCACGCTGGCCAGCGACTATCTGCAGCTGAGGGTTGCTGACGAGCTGAAGCGCCTCTTCGACGCGGCGGCCTCGTACTATGCCGAATCGCTGCGCATCACCCGCAACCAGTATCAGAGCGGCACCGCGGACCAGTCGGCCGTCTCCCAGGCCGAGGCGCAACTCGAAAGCACACAATCGCAGGCGATCGCAGTCGGCGTGACCCGCGCCCAGCTCGAGCACGCGATCGCGGTTCTGATCGGCAAGCCACCCGCCGAATTTTCGATCCCGCCAACGGAAGCGAAGATCGGGGTGCCGGTGATACCGGCAGAGATGCCGTCCGCGCTTTTGGAGCGCCGCCCGGACATCGCCGCCTCAGAGCGTCTGATGGTCGCGTCCAATGCTCAGATCGGCGTCGCTGTCGCGGCGTTTTACCCCAATATCACTCTTACGGGCGATTACGGGACTTCTGCAATCACACTAAATCGTCTGTTGGCCACGACGAGCCGGTTCTGGGCATTCGGCTCGAACCTCGTGCAGACCATATTCGACGCCGGCCTGCGCAGTGCCCAAGTCGAACAGGCCCGCGCCGTCTTTGACCAAGACGTCGCGAATTACCGGCAGACCGTGCTGACTGCGTTCCAGCAGGTCGAGGACCAGCTCGCGGCTCTGCGCATTCTCGCCCAGCAGGCCGAGGTCCAAGACAAGGCCGTGGCCGCAGCATTCGAGGCCGCGCGGATCATCAACAACCAGTATCTGGCCGGCACCGTCGCGTATACCAGCGTTGTTGTCGCCGATCAGACTGCGCTGACCAACGCCGAGACGGCCGTCAATATCCGGCAGAGCCGGCTCGTCGCCAGTGCCGCGCTGATCCAGGCAATGGGCGGCGGCTGGGACACCTCGCAGCTGCCGAGCCGTGAGCGCATCGAAGAGAATGCACCGCTCAACTTCAGCCCGTTCCCGCCGGCGGACCAGGTCCGAACGCGGTAAACGCCACTCTTCGTCGTTGCCATACGCAGGGGTCGCACTGTGTCGCCAGATGAAGGCAAAGTTAAATTGCTGTAATGCGAAGATTTGCAGGCACACTTCAATCCGCAGATCCGTAGATCATAAACGAGGGCAAGAGCCCCGCTTATGATCGAGGTGAACTATCATGACCCTTCGTAGACCACTTCTTGCTGCTGCTCTGTTGACGAGCGTCGCTGTGCTCGGGCTCAGTCCTGCGTCAGCGCAAACTATCCCGCCGGCGGCGAATTCCGGCACGGCGCAGACCCAAGCCCGCCATCACGCCCGGATGCTGCCCGGACAATTAGTGGATGGGCGGATCGCCTTCCTTAAAGCCGAGCTGAAGATCACGCCGGCGCAGGAGACGCAATGGCAGCAGGTGGCCACGGCGATGCGCGAGAACGCCAACGCGCTCGATCAGGCGATCAGCACCGCCCGGGGGCAGCCTGGGACAATGGATGCGGTTCAGCGCTTAACTCTGCGCGAGCAGTTCGCGAAGGTCCGCGCTGAAAACGATGCGCGCCTGCTGACGGCGTTCAAGCCGCTCTATACCAGCCTGTCCTCGGAGCAGCAGCAGATAGCCAACAATCTGGTTGTGCCGCACCACGGCTGGCACCATCGCGCCTGAACCTGGCTGATGCCGCGCCGAAAGCCGCCGGGCCAAAGCCCGGCGGCTTCTTGGCGTCGCGGGTTCGTTGACACCACGGCCGATGCCGCGAAACACTCCCGCTTCCGGTGGGCGAGAGGCGGAGAAATCGTGAGGCAAGCTACGCGGGAGGCGCGATTAGGCGTCGATATCGGCGGCACCTTTACCGATGTCGCGCTCGAGGTCGCGGGCCGGCGCTACAGCGCCAAGATCCTGACGACACCCGAGGCGCCCGAGCGCGCTGTCCTTGAGGCGATTCACCTGGTATTGCGCGAGGCGGCGCTCGCCCCGGCCGATTTGTCGATCATCATTCATGGCACGACGCTCGCGACCAATGCGATCATCGAGCGCAAAGGTGCCAAGACCGCGCTCTTAACGACCGAGGGGTTTCGCGACACGATCGAGATCCGGCACGAGAACCGGTTCGAGCAATACGACGTCAATATCGACCTGCCGCCGCCGCTAGTGCCGCGCCGGCTGCGGTTTCCGGTTCCCGAGCGCATCGACGCCCGCGGCCGGGTTCTCGTGCCGCTCGACGAGGCGGCGACGGCGGCACTGGCCGACCGCCTGGCCGCCGAGGACATCGAGAGCGTTGCGGTCGGGTTTCTGCACAGCTTCACAAACCCGACGCACGAGCGGCGCGCGGGCGAGATCCTCGCCGCTCGGCTGCCCGGGGTCGCGATCACCTTGTCGAGCGACGTCTCGCCAGAGATGCGCGAATACGAACGCTTTTCGACCGCCTGCGCCAATGCCTATGTCCAGCCGCTGATCGGCCGCTACCTCGCCGAGCTCGAAACGATGCTGGGGCGCGAAGGCTTTCTTTGCCCGCTGTTTCTGATGCTGTCGGGGGGCGGGCTGACCGCCGTCGAAACGGCGATCCGCTTTCCGGTGCGGCTCGTCGAATCGGGCCCGGCCGGGGGTGCCATCTTCGCCGGCGAGATCGCGCGGCAATGCCGGCTTGACAAGGTGCTGTCCTACGACATGGGCGGAACGACCGCCAAGATTTGTCTGATCGACGAGCTGAAACCGCAGACCAGCCGCGCCTTCGAGGTCGGGCGCATCTACCGCTTCAAGAAGGGGAGCGGACTGCCGCTGCGCATCCCGGTCATCGAGATGGTCGAGATCGGCGCCGGCGGCGGCTCGATCGCCCGGGTCGACCGGCTGAAGCGGATCACCGTCGGGCCGGACAGTTCGGGTGCGGACCCGGGGCCCGCCTGCTATGGGCGCGGCGGTGCCGCACCGACCGTGACAGACGCCGATCTCTTGCTCGGCCGCATCGATCCCGCCCGGTTCTCGGGCGGGCGCATGGCGCTCGATCGCGCCGCGGCGCAGGCGGCGCTGCGGCGCGAGGTCGCCGAGCCGCTCGATCTGGCGATCGAGCTCGCGGCACTCGGGGTCAGTGAGATCGTCGACGAGAACATGGCGAACGCCGCGCGCGTCCACGCAATCGAGAGCGGCAAGGATGCGCGCGGCCGCACCCTGGTCGCTTTTGGCGGTGCCGCACCCTTGCACGCCGCGCGCATGGCCGAAAAGCTCGGTCTCGACCGCGTCGTGGTGCCGTCCTATGCGGGCGTCGGCTCGGCGGTCGGCTTTCTGCGCGCGCCGATCGCCTACGAGATCGTGCGCTCGGCGTTGCAGCGGCTCGACCAGTTCGACGTTCGAGCGGCCACTGCGCTCTACGCGGCGATGCGGGCACAGGCCGAGCCGATCGTGCGCCGCGGCGCCGGCGACGCGCAGCTTACCGAGACCCGCTCGGCGTTTATGCGCTACCGCGGCCAAGGCCACGAGATCGCGGTGCCATTGCCGACCCGAGCCTATCGCGACGGCGATGCTGCTTTCTTCCATACGGCCTTCGAAGAGGCGTACCGCCGTCTCTACAGCCGCGTCATCCCGGGTGTCGAGGTCGAGGTGCTGAGCTGGGTCATGCTCCTTTCGGCACCCCGTCCCGCCGAGAGCGAGACCGTCGCACCGACACCCGAGCACTATGCTCCCGAGCCCGCGCATTCGCGCCCGGTTTTCGACTCCGAAATCGGCGAGTTCATCGAAGTGGCAATCCACGAGCGGAGCAAACTGCGCCCAGGCGCCTTCATCCCCGGCCCTGCCGTCATCGTCGAAGACGAGACCTCGACTGTCGTCAGCCGCCTCTTCGACGCCCGGATCGACTCGTTCGGTTATATCGAGCTGATCCGCCGCTGAGCGTTCAACAGCTACGAGCTGTGAGTACATCCCAGCAGGCGCTCTCTCCAGTCACTTCATCCTTCAACTGGAACCTCTCATAATTGAGATTTATTTGCTCGGGGCCTGCTAAGACCTCATTTTCGGAATCGTCCGTTTGAAGCTTTGTAAGTAAGACATTGGTCAAGGTGATCGTAAAGAACTTCGTAAGCCGTCCCTCGCTGGTATGGAGAAAAGTAATAACTCCACTTTTAAAGAGGCTTCCCTTAACTAAGGCAAGGAACAGAGCAGGCGATGAACGGTCAAGACGCTTGTGGATCATCAAATCGCTAAAATTCGGTCGGCCTCTTCGAGTTCTCGAAACGCCTGCAGATCCCGTTACGGGTACCTGAATGTTGCCCGTTAATGACAAAACTTCAATGGTGCCTTGCTGTCCCTCTGCGGTCACGTCGCCCGTGATTCCAGGGAGCTTCAGAGTAATCAGATCGGCCATCGCCGTTGTTGGTACCGAAAGGGCAAGAGCGATTGAAACCACCGTGGTGAGATAACGCAGCAAGTGAAGACAAATGCCTTGCATAAGGATCTCCCCTTTCCCCCAATAATCGAAAGGGCGCCACGCGCGAACGCTCGCCAGCAGAGTTTCATCATACCTGGAACCGGTGAGGAACGCATGTAGCTCGGTCCGACGGTTGACACGACGACCGGGAGAATTCGCTGACCCTATCGCATCCGGTTCACTACCGGTTGGTACCGGTACATCGCCGGTAAAGTTGCCATATTCTCATTATAAGGTTGATTGAAACGCCCGAGGGTAATGACCCGCCGAGGCGGGCCGCAAGAGATCGTTTGGAAGCGGGCGGTCGAACAACCCAGCAGGCCACCGCAACCCCGGAAGCGAAGCGAGCTCTCAACTAATAGGAGAGTCTTTGCTGCAGATCTGCTGCAGATGCTGCAATAAGCGATTATAAGCTCAATTAATCGTTGTAGCCTGGCAGTGATAAAGGACACCGGCTCGATGCGTGTCGACCAGTCGGGCGAAGCGCGCTAGATTGCGCAGATTGATAGGCAACACATACAATAGTCGGCTCGGGGACCAGAGTTCAGAGAGATAGGCTGATGCTTGCCAGACCAAATACCGCACTCTCCCAGATCCACATGCAGATCATGTGGAGCCGGCTGATCGCGGTCGTCGAGGAGCAGGCGCAGACCCTCGTGCGCACCGCGTTCTCGACGACGGTGCGCGAAGCAGGAGACCTCTCGGCCGGGGTATTCGACCGGGACGGCAACATGCTGGCGCAGGCGGTCACCGGCACGCCCGGCCACGTCAATTCGATGGCGGCGGCGGTCAAGCACTTCCTCGAAGCCTTTCCGCTGAAGACGATGCGTCCGGGCGACCACTACATCACCAACGATCCTTGGTTGACCTGCGGCCATCTCCACGATCTTACTGTGGTCAGCCCGACCTTTCTGGGCGGCGAGGCGGTCGGCCTCTTCGCCAGCACTGTTCACGTTGTCGACATCGGCGGGCTAGGCATGGGGCCCGACGGGCGCCAGGTCTTCGAGGAGGGGCTGTCGATCCCGCTGATGGCTTTGGCTCGCGAAGGCCGGATGAACGAGGATCTGTTGCGCGTGATCCGGGCCAATGTCCGCGAGCCGTTGCAGGTCGAAGGCGACGTTTATGCCTTGGCCGCGTGCAACGACGAGGGCAGCCGCCGGCTCGTCGAGATGATGGAGGAATTCGCCATCGCTAATCTCGATCGGCTCGGCGACCACATAATCGAGACTTCGCGGGAGGCCACGATCGAGGCGATCGGCAAGCTCAAGAAGGGCTGCTATCGCAACAGCCTGACCATGGACGGTTATGACCGGCCGCTGACGTTGGCGGCCGAGATGACGATCGGCGAGAATGGCATCCACGTCGACTACGCCGGAACTTCTCCGGCGAGCGCCTTCGGCATCAACGTCGTGCTGAATTACACGCTCGCCTACACCGCCTTCGGCGTCAAATGCCTGGTCGCCCCCGAGGTGCCGAACAACGCCGGCTCGCTCGCGCCGATCACGGTCAGCGCCCCCGAGGGGTGTCTCCTCAACGCCAAACGGCCGCGAGCGGTCGCGGCCCGGCACACGGTCGGCCATATGCTGCCCGATGTCGTCTTCGGCTGCCTGCATCAGGTGATGGATGGCGGCGTTCCGGCCGAGGGCGCTTCATCCTTGTGGATCCCGCAGATTTATGGCGGCGCCGACGTTCTCGACGAGTTGGGCGCGGAGGAGGGGAGGGCGCCACCCGACATCAAACCGTTCAGCACGGCGATCTTTCATTGCGGAGGGGCCGGCGCGCGACCGGGCAAGGACGGGCTTGATGTAACTGCGTTTCCCTCCGGCGTGCGCACGATCCCGGTCGAGGCGACCGAGGCGGTGGCACCCGTCCTCTTCCGGCGGCGCGAGTTTCGCGAGGGGTCGGGCGGGGCCGGGCACTACCGCGGCGGTCTCGGCCAGGTCATCGAATTGGGCGGCGCCGAAGGCACGCCGATCGCGATGCTGTGCAATTTCGAGCGGGTCGGCAATCCCGCTCGCGGGCGTGACGGTGGCGGCACCGGGGCCCCCGGTCGGGTCACCCTGGTCTCGGGCAAGCCGATCGGTCCTAAGGGCCGGCAGAGCGTGCCGGGCGGCGATTTCATCCGGCTCGAATTGCCGGGCGGCGGCGGCTTCGGCGACCCGGCCGAGCGCGATCCCGAGCAGGTGGCGCTGGACGTCGCCGACGGGCTGATCTCGCGCGAGGCGGCCGAGCGTGACTACCGCGTTACCGTTGGCGCCGACGGCCGCCTCGATCACACGGCCACCCGACGGTTGCGTGCCACCTGAAGTCTCCTGCGCAGCGGCGATTGCATCGGCTCCTCGGGTGTAAATAAGGTTGCGGCGAATCGGTGCTCGGCGTTGTCCCGCTTCCACGGAACGGGGGTGTCTCGTAATCCGTGCGAGACCATCGGCTTTGCGCCGAAGGGTGGACGCTGCGGGCGGTCGAGCGTAGGGTCTGCCGATGGTCCGACTGCTCGCGCCTTATGCGTCGAGGCCGGAGGAGACACGCGGGCGCCTCCATCCGGAGCCGGAGCATTCGATGCGATCGGCGTTTCAGCGCGACCGCGACCGCATCATTCATTCGACCGCCTTTCGTCGGCTGACCCACAAGACGCAGGTTTTCGTCTATCACGAAGGGGATCATTACCGCACCCGGCTAACGCACAGCCTCGAGGTGGCGCAAATTGCGCGCACGGTCAGCCGCGCCCTCGGTCTCGACGAGGACCTCGCCGAAACCCTCGCCCTCGCCCACGATCTCGGGCATACCCCGTTCGGCCATGCGGGCGAGGAGGCTCTCAACGCCGAGATGGCCTGCTTCGGCGGGTTTTCGCACAATGACCATACCTTTCGCATCCTGACCCGGCTGGAGCGCCGTTACGCCGAATTCGACGGCCTCAACCTCACCTGGGAGTCGCTCGAAGGCACCGTCAAGCACAACGGTCCGTTGCGCGGCGCCGGCATCCATCTGCCGGTGCCGCCGACCATCGCCGAATATGACCGCTGTCACCCGCTCGCACTCGATCAGCTCCCGAGCGCCGAGGCGCAGGTTGCAGCACTCGCCGACGACATCGCCTATAACAACCATGATATCGACGACGGCTTGCGCGCCGGACTGTTTCCCGTCGCCGATCTCGCCGAGGTGCCGTTGGTCGGTCCGGTCTTCCAGTCGGTCGCGTCGCGATATCCGGGGCTTGAAGAGTCGCGCCTGATCCATGAAGCGATCCGGCGGCTGATCGATCTAATGGTCGGCGATCTCATCGTCGAGACCCGGTCGCGGATCGCTACGAGCGGGGTCGACTCGGCCGACGCGGTCCGAGCGCTCGGCACCCCGGTCGTCGCCTTCTCCGCCGAGATGCGGCGCCACGACCGAGCCCTCAAGGATTTCCTGCTCGAACGGATGTACCGCCACTACCGCGTCAACCGGATGAGTTCAAAAGCGCGCCGCGTCGTCCACGACCTGTTCGTGCTCTACTTGGCCGAGCCGCAATGCTTGCCGAGCGAGTGGTGCCAGCTCGCCGCTGGTCCTGACGACATGCAAACCGCGCGGGTCGCGGCCGACTACCTCGCCGGCATGACGGATCGCTTTGCGCTCGACGAGCATCATCGCTTGTTCGATACCTATACTCCGACATGACCAACATCTTCAGCGACTTCCGCCGTCTCGTGATGGCCGCGATCGACGATCTGGCGGCCGGCGGGGCGCTGCCGCCGGAGCTCGAATTCAGCCGGGTCGCGGTCGAGCCGCCGCGCGATCCGGCCCACGGCGATCTCGCGACCAATGCGGCAATGGTGCTGGCCGGGGCCCTCAAAGAGAACCCGATGGTGCTTGCCGAGCGGATCACCGCCG
>Ga0306926_10003839_pt1 | contig 15674 bp, 13 predicted proteins | sample flu12Cox44000178_FD_203759 | JGI IMG/M metagenome (GOLD analysis project Ga0306926, IMG submission 203759) | Lab enrichment of tropical soil microbial communities from Luquillo Experimental Forest, Puerto Rico - flux8day.12C.oxic.44.000.178 (v2)... | ecosystem: Environmental > Terrestrial >...
CGCCGAGGCGGCAACGAGCAGCATGGGCAGGTATTCCGTGCACAGCACGCTGAAATCCGACGGAAAGCCCACCAGCCACGTCGTCGCGATCGGGAACCAGCACACGACGGTGACCACGAGTGCGGGTCCCCGACCGATCGCCCAAGACGCAGCGACAAACAGGGCCGACGCGATGAGCGCCCACAGAACCGCCGAAAGCAGGTGAGCAAACGCCAAAGTCAGCGGCGCGCCCAGCGCGCCGAGCCCGGCGAGGAAGAGCGCCCAGTAAGGGCCCAGGGTCCCGGTTAGCCAGGTGCTGAACGGGACGGGAGACAGGAGCGCGGCGCGCCCGTCGGCCATGAGCTGTGCCTCGTCAGCGTTGAGCAGCAGACCCCAATCACTGATCGCCTGGCCGCGCAGGATTGCGGTAGCTACCACCAGCCCAACCGCGACCGCGACATACACCACAGCAGACCGCACGCGACTGTTGCCGATGGTCAGCCTGCTTGAGGAGTCCCTGGCACGGTGCTCGATGGAAGGCATCGCGCCGGCCGTCACGGTCTTCAACACGTCGGCGTCGGTGTCCATGATGTCGACGGTCAATCCCTTTCTGCCAACACCGGCGGACGCGGCAGCCCGACGTGTCCGGCGCCGCCGACAATGCTGGTGCACTTATCGCCTTCGGCTGTCACCTGAACCGCTGCCTCCCCTTCGCTGTGCCCGACCCCACCCGGTTTTAGGCGCGACCGAACTGTCCCCTCACAGTCAGGATTACGTTGTGTTGAAGCGTAGAGAACCGCACTTAACGACGCAGCGTTTCCGGCGAATACCTATGAAGACCGGCCTTCGCCCGCGACAACGATTGCAGCCTTGTCAAGATCCCCGGAACCCGCGTCACCTGACGACGACGGTGACGACTTCATGCTCTACGTTCGCGATGTACCCTCGCGAGCGTCGTTGGCGCGTCGGAAAGAGAAGTACCGGTGGCCGAAGTAGCTCAGCAAAATCGTGGACGGCACGACGATTGCCTGCGCCGCGATCCGGTGCAGGCCCAACTCAACCAGCACGGGCAACGCGATGGCGTTGATGCCCAGCGCGGTCAGGTAGACGCTCCAGAAACGCACCAGGTCACGCAGCACGTGACCCCGGACGCGGAACACAAGCCGTCGATGCATCCCGAAGGCGAACAGCACGCCCAGCACATGCGTTATGCCAACGGTCGCCAGCGCCGCGGCGATTTTACCGAATCGGTGCTCGACAAGGTGGCCCACGCTCTGGGAGCAGGTGATGAAGATCCCAAACCCGACGACTGTGTTGATTGCCCCTACTACCAGGAATGCCACGCGCTGGTCCTTGGACAGTCGGATCAGCGGCCCCGGCGGGGCCGATTCGGCTGGCAGGTCGAATTCAGTCATTCCAGCTTTCGAACGCGGCGATTTGGTCCTGGGTCACCGCAAGCGCGTCGACGCCCGAGTGCACGCGCCGCTCCGAATCGGTAGTCCAGGGTGAGGCAGCCCTTGAGGCAGCCCTTGACGCAGCGTAGTCCTGTGGCTGCTCAACAAGCTCGATACGCGCTGGGAGGTCCTCTACTACCACTGAGCGCGCCGGTCGCGGTGAGTTCGATCTGACCACTCATGTCGCGGACCTCGCCCGCATCTGAACTGCTTGCGATATTGTCGCCCTGTGACATTCACGAGTGCACGCCGGACGGATCTCCTGCTGCGGTTGGGATACATCTCGTTCCTCAATAAATTATTTGCGACGTACTTCTACCCCAACGTCACCCGTCTATATCGCGCCAATGATGTTGTGTTCTTTAACTACGGCTACGAGGAGGATCCGCCAATGTCCGTGCCGTTGGCGGCCTCCGACGAGCCCAACCGGTACTCCATCCAGCTCTACCACCGCACGGCGACCCAGGCGGATATCACCGGCAAACGGGTGCTGGAGGTCAGTTGCGGCCACGGCGGCGGCGCATCGTACCTGGTGCGCACGTTTCACCCGACCTCCTACACGGGGTTGGATTTGAACCGGGAAGGCATCGCCTTTTGCCGAAGGAGGCACAATCTGGCTGGCCTGGATTTTGTGGAAGGCAACGCCGAGAACCTGCCCTTTGACGAGGAATCATTCGACGCGGTGATCAATGTCGAAGCCTCCTCGCACTACCCTCATTTTCCTCGTTTCCTCACCGAGGTGGCGCGCGTGCTGCGTCCGGGTGGACATTTCCTGTACACGGATCATCGTCGGCCTAACACTGTCGCCCAGTGGGACGCGGAGCTGGCCGACGCCCCGATGCGACTGGTTGCACACGCGGACATCAACGCGGAGGTTCTGCGCGGGATGGACAAGAATACGCCGCGAAAGCTGGACATAATCAGTCGTCTGCCGGTCCTTTTGCGCCGCTATGCCCGCGAGGTTTCCGGACTCCCGGGCACGGCCTACTACCGTGCGATGGAAAGCGGGGCGTTGGATTACCGGGTGTACTGTTTCGCAAAAGATTGAGGTGGCATTCCGGCCAAGGGATCACCTCGAGCGGGACGTTGCGCTCACCCGATGATTTGATCTGTTGAGGGGGCTGGCGGCCCAACGCAAAGCCCATGGGACGGCTCTGCGCCGGCGCGAGATTCTTGAGCAGATTTCGTTCGTCGTGCGGTTGTCGATTTCCCGACCATAAAGCTGTCGATTCCCTACACTTTGCCCATCGTGTCCGTCGTCAGCATGCCGCTCGTCGAGGTCGGCGCTGGGACCTTTCAGGTACCAGTGCGGCACCGGCGTCGGCGACGGCGTGGGGAGGAAAACCAAATGATCTTCACACAGCATTATCTGGGTTGCTTGTCGCAGGCTTCCTATTTGCTCGGCGACGAGACCACCGGCCGCGCGGTCGTGGTCGACCCGCGCCGCGATGTCGACAATTACCTCGGCGAGGCCGCGGAGCGTGGGCTGCGTATCGAGCGGGTCATCGAGACGCACATTCACGCCGACTTCTTGAGCGGCCACTTGGAGTTGGCCGCGGCTACCGGCGCGGTGATCTCCTACGGGGAAGGCGCCGATGTCGAGTTCCCGGTCGAGCTGTTGCGGGACGGCCAGCGGATCGCGCTAGGTGAAGTGACCCTCGAGATTCTCGCGACACCCGGTCACACTCCCGAGTCGATCTGCATCGTCGTCTACGAGCACCCCGACGATGATCTGCCCTATGGCGTACTCACCGGCGATGCTTTGTTTGTCGGCGACGTGGGACGCCCTGACTTGCTGACGGCGTCCGGCCTGTCGCCTGAAACCCTCGCGCGGATGCTTTACCGGTCGCTGCACGACAAGCTCCTGAAGCTGCCCGATGCCACGCGCGTATTTCCCGCGCATGGCGCCGGCTCGGCGTGTGGCAAACAGCTGTCGAGCGAAACCAGTTCAACAATCGGAGAGCAGCGCCGGACCAACTATGCGCTGCAGACGATCGACGTTGACCAATTCGTCGCGGCGGTAACTGGTGGGCAGTCGGTGCGGCCGCCTTACTTCGAGTACGCCGCGCACCGCAACCGTGAGCTGCGTCCGCTACTCGACGACAACCCGCCGTCCATGCTGGACATCAAAGATGTGTGTAAACATGCCCGGGCGGGCGCGGTCTTGCTGGACAGCCGCGAGCCGGCGGATTACGCATCCGGCCATCTGCGCGGTGCGGTGAACGTCGGCCTGCAGGGACGCTTCGCCGAGTGGGTCGGCAACGTCGTGCCAGCGGACCGCGACATCGTGCTTGTCGGCGATCCCACGCGTGCACGTGAATCCAAGATCCGCCTTTCCCGTGTGGGATTTGACCAAGTTGTTGGCCAATTGCGTGACCTAGCGGGAATTTTGGCGCAACGGCCGGATCTCGTCGAGACCGCTTCCCGTTTGACTGTCGGGCAGCTTGACGAGTTGCTCCGCTTAGAGCCCAACCTGCAGCTCGTGGACGTGCGCTGCCCGGGGGAGGTGGCGGGCGGCATCATCCCGGGAGCTCGCGTGATTCCGCTACCGGCCCTTACGGATTCGATCGCAGATCTCGATCGGACGGCGCTGGTGGTCGTTTACTGCGCTGCCGGCTACCGCTCGATCGTGGCCGCGAGTGTGCTTAGGGCGTCAGGGTTTAACGACGTGTCGGATGTGCTGGGTGGATTCAACGCCTGGCAAGCAGCTGGCCTGCCGCAGGAGACGCCGTCTGACGGTCGACCGCGCGCCTAGCGCCCGTCCGGGCGCGCGCGCACGAGCTTGCGCCACAGGGTCTTTAGCCGTGGCCGGGGTGTTGCCGCCACCGGTTTTGCAGAGCCAGCATTGCAATCCGTGGGTGCTGCGTGATGGAGTTCAGGAGCACGGCGCGACCTTCGGGGCCTGGAACCTTTGCGATCTGGCGGAGGATCCAATCGGCCTGCTCGCCGAGAACCTTCTGGTAGACCGGGTCGCCGGGAAACAGGTCGAGCATCGCTTCGGACATAGCCGCATGCGCGGGACCTGCAGCCAGCCAGAACTTTGTCGGGTTCGCGACCGCGTCGTACGAGACACCCTGCGAGTGTCGGCGGTAGACGGCCATCGTCTCAGGCAACATCGCGATGTCGCCGGAGACTGCATGCCGCACATGCAGGTACCAGTCCAGGGGCATAACGTCGGCTGGGATGTCGTCGTAGCGCGGCAGGCGGCGGTACACGACTGAGTTGGTTTGGATGAACTTTCGCCTGATCAGTGACTCCACGCTCAAGTCGCCGCGCCAGCCGACCGGCGGGAACTCCGAGTCCTCACGGCCATCCTCCCAGATCACTCGAACGGGATGGAAGCACACCGCCGTCCCAGGATGTTGGTCGAGGAAGGCGACCTGTTTGCTCAGCTTGAGCGGATCGATCCAGAAGTCGTCGCCCTCGCATAATGCGAGGTACTCACCGCGAGCAGTCGACAGGGCGTCGGTCAGGTTTGCATGAATACCGAGGTTTTCGGACCTGAGAATCGTCCGGAACAGGTGCGGGTACCGGTCTGCATACTCCTGGATGATCGCCGGCGTGGCATCGGTCGAGGCATCGTCGGCGACGATGAATTCCACAGGGAAGTCTGTCTTCTGGGCGACAAAGCCATCGAGTGTCTCGCGGATGTAGGCCGCGTGGTTGTAGGTGATCGACACCACGCTTACTTTGGGTGAATTCCCGGCTGCCCTGTCCGTCACTACGTGCCCCTTTTCTGCGCGGTGGCTACGACGGGTGCGATGTCGTCAATCGGCCGCATTTTCCTACTCTCCCCGGTAACATCCCGAAGCGATGAGCAAACAGAAGGCGATTACCGCAGATCTGGCGATCTTCGGGGGGCCCGTCACCTTCGACCCACCCAGGTCCACCGGAAGCCTGGCTGACCCCGACGTGGATAAAATTCTGCGGTATTCAAAGATCTTCCACGATCGCCAGTGGTACACCAACAACGGCCCCGTCAACCAAATGCTCGAGGCCCGGCTCGCAGATTGGCACGGAACCGCCCGGTGTGTCGCGTTTGCGAACGCTTTCTTGGGCATCTCGCTGGCGATCCGCCAGCTGGCATTGCCGGGTCGGCATGAGGTGGTGACCCCGTCGCATACCTATCGGCGCATAGGCGAGATCATCGCGTCGGCCGGCATGATCCCCCGGTACTGCGACATCGACCCCGACACGTTGGCGCAATCGGCGGAGACCACGCGGGCCTGCATTAACGACGACACTGCCTTGATCCTGGGCGCGCACCCCACGGTCAACTGCTGTGACGCGGACGGGTTGGAGCGGCTCTCCGCCGAGACCGGCGTGCCCCTATTTTTCGACTCGGTGGAGTCAGTTTTCGAGACCTACAACGGCCGGCGTGTCGGCACGTTCGGTCGTGCGGAGGCGTTCTCCATGCACGCCACCAAGCTCATCAACGGCTTCGAGGGCGGCTACATCGTCACCGATGACGAAGAGCTTGCCGACGCACTGAAGCTAGCGCGCGCCTTCGGCATCTCGGGTGTGGATCAGGTCGATAGATTGGGCATCAACGCGAAGCTCAACGAGATCCATGCCGCGACGGCGATGGCAAGCCTGGACGGGCTTCCTGCTCTCGTCGAGCGCAACAGGGAACGCTACCGCGCGTACGACGAGCTACTCGAAGGTGTCGACGGCCTGCTCCTGCGCCGCTTCGACGAGAGCGAGCAGACCTCGTTCAAGAACATCGTGGTCAAGGTCTGCGAGGACTGGCCCCTTTCGCGCGACGACACGGTGGCGGTGCTGCAGGCGGAGGGCGCCCTGGCGCGCACCTACTACTCGCCGGCGCTGCACATGCACGAGAACTCGTTTGAGACGCGGTTCGGCGCGCTACCCGTGGCCGAGGCCGTCTCGCGGGAGTACATGCTGCTGCCGTGCGGAGACCAGGTGAGCCTCGACGACGTCGTCAATGTGGTGAAGCTGCTGCGTTTCGTTTGCGGTCACGGCAAGGAGATCCGCGCTGGGCTGGTGGCGCGCAGCGGAGCAGGGACCCAGACCCGCCGCGACCCGGTCCGCCTGCGGCGGCGGGTTACGGCGGGGACTGCGTCGTGAAGCGCGGCCCCGGGGACTTCGCCTGCACCGGCGGTTCGCCTGCGTTCTCGTCTGCCATCCCGGTGGGACAGCTCTACTTCCCCGACTTCGAGCAGTACGAGGCCGCCATCCGCGGAATCGTCGAGCGGCGCTACTACACGAGCCATGGTCCGCTGGTCCGGGGTCTGGAGGCACGGCTAGCGGCCTACCTAGGCGTGGCCAACGCTGTCACCGTCACCAACGGCACGCTCGGCCTCTACCTGACGGCGCTCGCGCTCGGACTGAAGGGCAAGATCATCATGCCCTCCTTCACGTTTATCGCCACCGCCCAGGCCTTTCTGCATGCGGGCATTGAGCCGGTCTTCTGCGACGTCGACCCAGTCACTCACCACATGACACCCGAGACCGCCGAGGCCGTGCTCGAGGACGGGGTCAGCGCCGTCTGCGCCGTGAACCTCTGGGGCGGAACCGCCGATGTTCCCGGGCTGGAGGGCTGGGCGAGCTCACACGGGCTGCCGCTGCTCTTCGATTCCGCGCACGCTTTCGGCGTAGAGCGCGCAGAGGGCATGGTGGGCCGATTCGGCGCAGCGGAAGTCTTTTCGTTCCATGCGACAAAGGTGCTGTCAGCCACCGAAGGCGGCTGCATCTGCACGGATGACGACGATCTGGCGGAGCGGCTGCGCAACGTACGGGACCACTACGGGGTTCGGCGGGCGATGGCGGTCCCCCTCACCGTGAACTTCCGCGTGTCCGAGGCACAGGCGGCGATCGCGCTGATGAGCCTCGATGACTTCGAGCGACGAGTGGCCAATAACCGCGACATCTTCGAGGCGTACCGGTCGGTGCTCGCCGCGGTGCCGGGTGTGCGGATCGTCGAGCCGAATGGCGTCGTACGCAGCAACTACCAGAGTGTCGTTCTCGAGATCTCGGAGAGCGAGTACGGGCTGACGCGAGATGACCTGTGGGCGATCCTGGACGCGGAGGGCGTCCGGGCCCGGCGTTACTTCAAGCCGGGGGTGCATCGGTGCGTCCCGTTCGACGGCATGCGGCCGCAGCAAGTCGAGGCCTTGCCGGTGACGGATCGCCTGTGCCAGACAGTGCTTCAGTTGCCCATCGGGGCGATGCTGACGGCAGCGGACGCGGCGACGATTGCCGGCATCATCCGCGATGCGCACGTGCACGCGGAAGCGCTGCATTCCCGTGTCTGAGCGGGTGCGGCTTGGAATCATGCAGCCGTACTTCTTCCCACACATTGCCCACTTCGCGTTGATCGACCACGTCGACCGTTGGGTGGTATTCGACGTCACCCAGTACACCCCCAAGACGTGGATGAACCGGAACCGAGTGCTACACCCCTCCGAAGGATCCATGTATGTGACGGTCCCGGTGCACGGCGGCTCGCAGAACAAGCTGACGCGCGATATCGACCTTCACGACCCAGAAGCAGCCGTCAGGTCTATCACCGGGAAGCTCCAGCATTACCGCCGCGTGGCGCCGTACTTTCGGCAAGTCGTTAGCCTGGTCGAACGGGCGTTCTCCGAGCGCTCCGCTGACTCGCTGGTGGCGTTAAACTCTGCAGCCCTTCGGGCCACGTGCGAGTACTTGTCCATCGACGTCGACCTTGTGATCTGCTCGGAGCTCGGGCTGGACCTCTCCGGCATCGAGCACGCGGGACAGTGGTCCCTGCGGATTGCGCGGCAGCTCGGCGCGACCGAGTACCTGAACCCGGTTGGGGGCGCCGCACTGTTCCGGCCAGCGGAGTTCGACGCCGCTGGGATCCGTCTTCGATTCCTGGACCTGGCGCCTATCGTCTATGACGTGCCTGCGCCGTATACCTTCATCCCCTCGCTGTCTATTCTCGACGTGCTGATGTGGAACGACCCGAGGGTCGTGACTGCCTACATCAAAGACCAATCGCAGATCCTTCAGCCGCAGGATGTGAGCGCGTGAGCGGCCCCGTGCCCTCGGGCCAGTTCCCGAAGTGGGATTACCAGGAGTATCCGAAAACACTTGCGCGCGACGACTTCTGGGGCCAGGTTCGCCGAACCATCATGGGGCGCCGGATCACCGAGGAAGAGGTGACCACGCTGGTGGACCACCTCCGAGAGCTGCTTGAGCTTCGTCCCGGGGACGTACTGCTGGACCTGGGTTGCGGCAACGGCGCGCTATCCGCAAGGCTTTTCGACGGCTGTGCCGGCTACGCGGGAGTCGACCTCTCGGCCTATCTAATCGAGATCGCGAAGGCGTACTTCGAGCGCCCCCCCGCGTATCTCTTCTTCCATGGCGACGCGCTTGAGTTCACGGCGTCGGTTGAGCGGCCCGAGTCGTTCACCAAGATCGTGTGCTTCTCTGTCTTCCAGTTCTTCTCGACTGCAGAGGTCGATGGGCTCCTGCGGACGGTATCTGAGCGCTTCCCGAATGCGCATCGCGTCGTCCTCGGCTACCTGCCAGACCGAGACAAGGCAGGCCACTTCTTTCATGAGGGCTACACCGACCGCGATCTCAACGAGCCTCAGTCTCAGGTCGGCCGCTGGTGGTCGACGGAGGAAGTCGCAGCCCTCGGGGCGAGGTTTGGCTGGGAAGTAGCCACTATTCGGATGCCGGAGGACTTCTTCTCCGCGAATTACCGATTCGACGCCATCTTGACAAGGTGACGCCGGTGAAGGCGAAAGGGGAACCCGTGGCCACTCGGAGATGCCGCCGAGCTTCATGACGACGCTTTCGCCTCACGCGAAATCGATGCCGCATGGTGCTGGGCATCGGCGATCAGGCCGCAGATCGCCGCGATCTTCTCGAGCGGCACCAACGCGCCGATCGGCAGTTGCATCAAGCTCGCGCACAGGCGGTCGGTTTCGGGCAAGGCGTCGACGTATTGCGGGAAATCGTTCACGTACGGCACGCTCCGGTGAATGCCCGGGTAGAAATAGCGGCGCGCGTTGACGTTTTCGGCTTTCAGCACGGCAAGCAGTTCGTCGCGCGACATCCCGAAGGTTTGCTCGTCGATCCGGCAGACCAGGGATTGCCAATTGGTTTGCTCGACGCGGTGCGCACGCACCACGGCAATCCCCGGAATACCGGCGAGCCGCTCGCGGTACACGGCACACGATGCGCGGTTGTTCGCCAAAGCGTCGCTGAAGGTCTCGAGATTGAGCAAGCCGATGGCCGCCTGCGCTTCCGAAAAACGGCCGTTGCTGGTCAATGGCACTTCCGTCGGCGGTCCCGCTCCATAGCTGCTGCGAATGTTGCGCAGCCGCGCCGCCAATGCATCGTCGTTGGTGGTAATGCACCCTCCTTCGGTCGTGCTCAACACGTCGGTGGCATGAAACGAAAACACTTCGAGGCGGCCAAAACGGCCGATCGGCGCGCCATCGATGGTGCAGCCAAACGCGTGCGCCGAATCGAAATACAGCTCCACGCCGTACTCCGCGGCGATGCTTTCCAAGGCCTTGGGATCGCACGACCCTCCCCAAAGGTTCACGCCCATGATGGCCTCGATTCCCGTTTCACGTTCAAGCGACTCACGCACTTGGCGCAACGACATCTGGCAGGTGGAAGGGTCGACATCGCAAAATACCGGTTCGGCACCGGCCCAGGTCAACGACTGTGCGCTGGCGATGAAGGTAAAAGACGGCACGATCACCTTTCCCGTCAACCCCAGGGCCTTGACCGCCATGATGAGCCCGAGTGTCGCATTGGTAACGGCGATCGCATGCTTGACCTGGAGGAACTCGGCCAAGCGCGCCTCGAATTGCTGTGCCAGCGCGCCGTGGTTCGTGTAGTACTGACGCTCGAAGATGCCGCGCATGGCCGCTTCGTAGCGTTCCCAGGACGGGAAGCGCAGTTGGCCAACATGAACCGGCTGCTCGAACAGCGACGGGCCGCCGAGGAGGGCGAAGTCCTGCACCGAGTGCTTGGTCGTCATAGTGGCATCCTGCGCTTGATTTCGGTCGCGTTGGCGAATAGGAATCGCATGAGCGCGGCGGTCTGGAAAATATCGTCTTCGCTCACGAAATGGCCGCAAGGCATCAAAAGGAATTTATCCACCAGCGCCTCGGTGATCGGTAGCGGCCCGAAGATGGTCCGGTAGCTGGTTTTCTTCTGATGTAGGGCCGGCGCATAATACGGCCGCACGAGAATCTTTTCCGCGTGCAGCAGCTTGATCGTCTCTGCACGCGACAGCGGCCAATCGTCTTTCAATTCCACGACGATGTTCTTGAAGCTGGTCTGTTCGGTTTCGTCGAATTCCAGCAGCCGGATCCCGGGACAGCCGGAGAAGGCCTGCTGGTAGGCGCGGTAGCGCGCCCGATTGCGATCGACCTGTCCGGGCAGGTCGTCCATTCCGGCCAGCGCCATCGCGGCGTGGACTTCGTTGAGCTCGGCGTTCATGCCGAGCATTTCGACGTTGTCCTCACCGCAGAATCCGAAAGCACGCATCCGCGCAAGCCTGGCGGCAAGTTCCGGGTCGTCGGTCGTGACGTATCCAGCCTCGAAGCCATTGACCAGCTTGCTCGCATGCATGGAAAAGCATTCCGCCCGGCCGAAACCGCCGATCTTTTTGCCGCGATAGCTTTCATATACCGACTCGACGGAATCAAACAGCAGCGGGATTCCGGTTCTCGCCGAAAGCTTTTCGAGTCCGTCCACATCGCAGTTATTAACGATCGGATGTACCCCGAGCAGCAACGCGGTTTGCTCCGTGATGGAGCGCTCCGCATGTTCGGCCGTCACCCCTAGTGTCGCAGGATCGACCTCGCAAAAATGAGGCGTCAATCCGACCCAGGCCGCCAGATCGGCCATGCGCCGGTAGGTCAGGGAGGGCATCACGATCTCGGTCTTGTCGGGAACCGCCAGGCACTTCATGGTAAGGACGAGCGCCCAGAATCCGCTGCAGAACGAAACGCAGTAGCGTGTCCGGTGGAAGGCCGCCAGCCGCTGCTCCAGCAGTTTGGCGACCGGGCCACCGTTGGTGTACCGGTGCTGTTCGTAAAAGATCGTCGAATATTCAAGGAACTTGCCGAAGTCCGGCCGGACCAGGTTGGACGTCGAACGGATTTGATCGAAGACCGGCGCGCCGCCCACGGCCGCGAGGTCCGATACGTTTTTCTTGCTAAACATGTTCCCTCCCCGCTGCTGGCACCGTGGGCTCGAGCGCCTCGTAGAGATAATGCGCTGCAGAAGCCCAACTTAGGGCTTTTAGTGTGCATTGTCGGCGTTGATCTTGGCGAGTGCTTCGCCGCCGGGATCCGCCTCCGATTCCTGGACCTGGCGCCTATCCTCTATAACGTGCCTGCGTCGTACCCCTTCACCCCGTCGTTGTCCGTTTTCGATGTGCTGACGTGGAACGACCCTCTGGTCGTGACTACGTACATCGGAGGCCATTCGGATCCCCTGCCGCCGCAGGACTTGAGCGCGTGAGCGGCCCGGTGCCCTCCGAGCAGTTCCTGAAGTGGTACGAGCAGTACCCGAAGACACTTGCGCGTGACGACTTCTGGGGCCAGGTTCGTCGAACGGTCATGGGGCGCCGGATCACCGAGGAAGAGGTGACGACGCTGGTGGACCACCTGCGGGAGCTGCTTGAGCTTCGCCCCCGGGATGTGCTGCTGGACTTGGGTTGCGGCAACGGCGCACTGTCGGCGAGGCTTTTCGATGGCTGTGCCGGGTACGCGGGCGTCGACCTCTCGACCTATCTGATCGAGATCGCGAAGGCCTACTTCGAGCGCCCCCCCTCGCATGTCTTCTTCCACGGCGACGCGGCTGAGTTCGCGGCGTCGGTTGAGCGGCCCGAGTCGTTCACGAAGGTCCTGTGCTATGGCACCTTCCAATACCTCCCGGCCGCTGCGGTCAGTGGGCTCCTGCGAACGGTATTTGAGCGCTTCCCGCGTGCTGATCGGTTCGTTCTCGGCAATCTGCCCGACGCAGACAAGGCACGCCACTTCTTTAACGAGGGCTACACCGATCGCGATCTTGAGGATCACCAGTCTCAAATCGGCCGATGGTGGTCGACGGAGGAACTGAGAGCTCTCGGTGGGACGTTCGGCTGGGAAGTCGGCACGGTTAGGATGCCGCAAGACTTCTTCTCCGCGAATTACCGATTCGACGCTATTTTGACAAGGATGTGACGGCGACCTCGGACCCCTGGCCACTCCCAGAAGCCTACAAAGTGCAGGCATCCGCGGGCAACGTACTCGTGCGGGCTGGCAGCTGAGCTCAGCTTCTCTCGAAGATCCTCCCATCTCGAAGCTGATTGTCGTCACGCCGACGCCCGGATCTCGATGACCTGTTGTGCGACAACTTAATCCATACCTCGACGGTGCTATCCCGGCCGCGGTCCTGCTGACACGCAAGTGCTCCTTGATCGAATCGCCGCACCTGGTGGGGCACTGGATGGGCGAAAGCTCGAGCGGGGGTGAACCAGGCGGCCAGTTCCCGGCCGCGGCGGTCGGCCAGCACTTCGATCACCGACGGCGAGGGTGTCCTACGTCCGCCGATTGGCCGACACGGTTGGTACAGCACGATATCCTGCTCGAGATCTCGCCGTGTGTCCGAATGCCGGAAGGAAGCTATGAAAACGGTCTCGGTCGTCATTCCGGTCTATTACAACGCCGGATCACTGCCGCCGCTGTTCGCGGAACTGCAAAAGGTTGAGGCGCAGCTTCACGAGCGCGACTGCACTATGGAACTGGTCTTCGTCGACGACGGTTCGGGCGACGAGTCGCTGACCGAGCTGTTGAAGATCAAGCAGCAGCGCCCTGACACACGGGTGGTCAAGCTGACGCGGAACTTCGGCGAGGCGCATGCCTACAAAACAGGATTGCGCTACGCCACCGGCGACTGCACAGCGCGGCTGAGTGCTGACCTGCAAGACCCGCCGGAACTGGTGACCAAGATGACCGATCAATGGCTGGCGGGGTCGAAGTTCGTCATTGCGCCGCGGGAAAGCCGGGACGATCCACCGGTGACGACACTGTTCGCCGCAACTTTTCACTGGCTGGTCAGGAAAATGATCAGCAAGGATTACCCGAAAGGCGGCTTCGTTGTCACCCTGATGGACGCGGCACTGGTCCCTTACATCCGCGACAGCAGCAAGAATTTCAACACGGCGCTGCTTGCTCATTCGCTAGGCTACAAACCGGCAGTCGTCCCTTACCAGCGCCGGAAACGGGAACACGGCAAGTCGCGCTATACCTTCGCCAAAAAGCTGACCGGCTTCGTTAACTCGATCCTCGGCTTCTCAGTGCTGCCGATCCGCATCATCTCGCTGATCGGCTTCATCGTTTCGCTGCTGTCGTTCGCCTTCGGATTGTTTTTCGTGGTCCAGACACTGGTGGGCTATCGGGCGGGCGTGCCAGGCACCACGATGTTGGTCGCGCTGATCACCTTCCTGCTGGGACTGGTGATTATCATCCTGGGCATCATGGGGGAATATCTGTGGCGAATCTACGATGAAGTCACCACACGACCGGAAGCCGTAGTCGATGAGGTTTATTGAGCGCTAGCCCGCATGCGGCAAGCTGTTTCGTCCACATAGCGTGCCCCCGACTGCCGGCGTTGAACACCAATCTTATTCTCCTGCAAGGTACTTCGGCCACCACCACTTGCCCTTCCGGCGCTCAGGAGATGTTGCGCACGTAGAGCGTGCAGCCTTCGCAGATGAAGCGATCATGAACGTCGACCGGTCGGTCGACGGGGACGGTGTGGAACTGCCGATTTATCAGCGGGACGAGTTGCGGGTAGAACCGCGGCAGCGAAAACTTCGCCGAAAGACACCACGACGGCAGCTCGGGCCGCGGGTCGGGACATATGGGGCGTTTCATGAGGGTCGCGTCGACGATGCAGTCGGCCCGGTCGATTCCGGCGCGGACCACCGGCTCGCCGGACTCCCGGCTGGAGGGGGCGCCAACGGCCAGACCAACCATGTCCGTGTAGGGAGACGTGCTCTGCCAGTCCTGTGCGATGTAGAGTTCGGGCGCATAGCCCCAGACCATGGCTTTAGACCCGGGCGGGCAGGCGCGGGCCAGTGCGGGGTCGCGGTTGACCGAATCGGGAGAGAACGCGGCCGCGGCCGCCCGGGGTGACAGCGGAACTACCAACCGCGAGCGCTGGATAACGTAGCCGAACACGAACACAAGCACTACGGCCGCCGCTATGGCCAGCGCCCTATCCCGCCGGGTTGGCGATAACCGCCGCGGGAACAGGCGGGCACCGGACCTGACCGGCATGGTGGCGGCCAGGCCGGCCGCCGCGAACAACAGGAGGAGGTAGTGGGCAGCACCCATGCCGCCGGCCAGGATGGCCGTAAACCCACTCGCGATGAGCACGACGCGGGCCGCGTTGGATCGCCTGTCGCTGTGCCGACCCAACCAGATCAGGCCGGCGAGCACGACGAGCAGGTACACGCCCGGCCCGATGTACCCCGGCCCGATGGGCCCCGGCCCGATGAGCGAGGCGACAGTCGCTTCGACCCGGCCCCCGGCAAGCGAACCGAGCTGCGTCTGGGATCGGTTGCCCACGTAGGACACCAGGACGGAGAAGTTCTGCTCGACAAGCGTCCAGTTGGTCGTCGGTGAGGCCACCATGACCAGCACGACGGCGGCGATCGGCAACACGGCGCCCGCGAGCCACCACAGCACCGACACGAGCGTGCGCCTCAGGCTTGGGCGCAGCACGATCAGCTGCGCCGCGACGAACGCGACGGCCAGTGGAGCGACCTGGTACTTCGCGCCGACCGCGAAGCCGGCCAGCACCCCGAGGACGGCGAACAGCCACGGCCGCGCCGCCAACTGTTCGCGGGACACTAGCGCCGAGGCCACCACGAGCAGCATGGGCAGGTACTCCGTGCTCAGAGAGCTGAAATCCATCGGAACGCCGACCAACCATGTCGTCGCGATCGGGTACCACCACACAACGGTGACCACCAGTGCGGGTCCGCGACCGATCGCCCGGGACGCGGCGACAAACAGGGCGAAGGCGGTGAGCGCCAACAAAATCGCCGAAAGTAGGTGAGCAAAAGCCAACGTCAGCGGCGCGCCCAACACACCCAACCCGGCAAGGAAGAGTGTCCAATACGGGCCGGTGGTCCCAAGTACCCAGGTGCTCCACGGGACGGGAGATAGACGCGCGGCGCGCGCCTCGGCTATGAGACCGGCCTCGTCGGGGTTGATGAGGCCCCAGTCG
>Ga0306926_10003843_pt1 | contig 15669 bp, 17 predicted proteins | sample flu12Cox44000178_FD_203759 | JGI IMG/M metagenome (GOLD analysis project Ga0306926, IMG submission 203759) | Lab enrichment of tropical soil microbial communities from Luquillo Experimental Forest, Puerto Rico - flux8day.12C.oxic.44.000.178 (v2)... | ecosystem: Environmental > Terrestrial >...
TCACCGGATCCATCGAGACCGTGTGGGTGCGGCACGTCTCTGGAAGGAACTCGAAGCTGGGGTTCAAGACCTACGAACAGGGCCGGAGGGCGTTCGAGGGCGAAGCTAAAGATTTTGTGTGGTGCGACGAAGAGCCGCCGATGGACATTTACACGGAGATTCTGTACAGACTGCTCACGACCAAGGGACTCGCCTGGACGACCTTTACGCCGCTGCTCGGCATGAGCGAGGTAGTGATGAGCTTCCTGGAACCGGAGAATGACGAATCCCGGCTGTCGAAATACGTGGTGCAGGCCGGCTGGAAGGACGTTCCCCACTTGGATGAAGAGGAAAAGCGCAAGCTGGTCGCCAACACGCCGCCCTACCAGGTCAAAGCACGCACGGAGGGCGAACCGACGCTGGGCGCGGGCGCTGTCTACCCCATTGACGAGTCAGAGATCGTGGTGCCGGATTTCGCCATCCCGGAACACTGGCCGCGAGCCTACGGGATGGACGTAGGGTGGAACCGGACGGCGGTGGTGTGGGGTGGCCGCGATCCCGCGAGCGGGGTGATGTATCTCTATAGCGAACACTACCAAGGCCAAGGCGAGCCGGCCTCGCACGCCCAGGCGATACGTGCAAGAGGTGTCTGGATCCTGGGGGTGATCGACCCGGCCTGTTTAGGCAGCTCGCAGATCGACGGGCGGACGCTGATGGAGGTTTACCGGAAGCTTGGGCTGCATCTTGGGCCGGCGGAGAATGCGGTGGAGGCGGGGATCACGGAGGTGTGGAACCTATTGGTTTCGGGTCAACTGAAGGTGCTGGCGAGCCTGACGAACTGGTTTCGGGAATTCCGGAAGTATCACCGCGACGACAAAGGGTCGGGAAAGATCGTCAAGCGCGACGACCACCTGATGGACGCGACGCGATACCTGATCGTCAGCGGGCGGCTACAAATGAGGACCGCGCCCGAACCGGTTTCACGGTTGAGGCCGGAACGCCATTTAGGGAGCGATGCCTGGATGGCCATTTAGGGAGCGATGCCTGGATAGCCTGACCACAAATTGGGCCTTCCCCTCGGGCACCCTATACTAAGTCATGATGGCAGAGCCTGAGAAGCCTGAGATCAACCGCAATATCACCATTTCGGGCGACGGTATAACGGTTGAAGTACTCGCCCAGAAGCTGGGCGTTGGGCCGAATCTGGTTGTGAAGAAGTTGTTGGACGGCGGCATTTTCGCGATGCGGTGCTCGATGCAGAACTCGCCAGTGACGTGGCGAACGGGTTTGGCGTCTCCGTTCGCATCCAACCTGATTGATCGAAGCATCTTCAACAAAAGATGCCAATCTCGCCAGAGAACTGGGACTTGGCTGGATGATTTTTCGAAGTTGAACCCCGGCCGTCTTCAAGCCTGGCAGGATTCATTGTTTCCGGTATCCCCACAAATCCCAATCCCACAGAAGCTTCCATCCGCCAATCCGTGAGTAGCGCGTCTTTCAGCGAAGTGCCTGACGTGCCGTGGCCGGACCTGTTATGATCGCTCACGACAATGCTTGAGGCTCCTGACATTCCAGGTAAAGCTGATGTTCTAGCGTGGTTTGGCTACTGGCCGTCGTTCCATGATGCCGAAGTGCTCTCGATAACTTTAGACCGAGCGTACCCGTCACGTATCGCCGTTCATACTTGGAACAGGACACCTGAGCTCGACGCCCGGGGCTACTACGTTTTGGACAAGCATGCGATCGTCACGTTCGTGCTGGAAGACTTCCTTCTCGATCGGGAGGGGATAACAAATACTCAGATCGACGGTTTCAATCACCAGAATGTTCTAAGCAGCCTCACCATAAGTAAAACCTTGGAGGGGTACGGCCTAATCCTGAATGGTATCTTCGGTGTGAGTGCTTCCATTTCCGTTAGGTGCCTTCGCGTGGAGTTATCGCCAGGCAAGCCCAAGCCACCCAATGGTAGTTCTCTGGATACGGATAAATAAAGGCCAGAACACAACGATATAGGCGCCGTCTTTCGTAACCGATGCGAGTGGTTGAGTGGTTCCTTTTGAACGACGACCTCACCCAACTACTGATCTAAACGGTGGCTCGGGGATTATTGAAAACTCGGGCCGTTGTGTCCATCCGGAAGGTAAGCTGACGCGAATCGCGGACGATAGACGACGTTTGCGGAAAGTACTCGGCTCGCCTAGGCGGCCCGGCTCGTTTTCCGGTATCAAAGTATCCTTTCGGTAAGCCTGCTTACCACAGCCATCTCCGTTAGCGTTAATCGCGGACAGCGCCAGCGTGTTTGCTGATGCTCAAGCCGGCCTTCACTGCCGCGTTTTTCGGACCTTCTGCTGTCATTCCTGACGGTACTCACACCCGGACGAATATCCTCGGAAGCCACCTTGTAGGCTTGTGGATATGGCTATTACCACCGATCTTGTGGAGGCTTTCCTCAAATGCCCCACTAAATGCTTCCTCCGGTCGCGCGGCGAGACTGGACCCGCACTTAACCTCGCTGGCCGCACCGAATGTTGGTGAAAGTTGGTGAATAAGACCAATAGTCACCAATATTGACGTACCAATAACGGTCTGCGGCAAGATCGTCTCGGGAAGAAGAAATTTCGAGATGATCGATGCTGCAACACTCAAAACGAAACGGGCGGGAGCGGGAATCGCCGGGAAAATCCTGTGCAAGAAATGCGGTATCGCCCGCAGCCGCCTTAGCGATATCGAGCGTGGGTACGTAACGTCTTCACCTGAGGAATTCGGGCGCATTGCCAAGGCTTTGGACGAACTGATCGAGGCCAAATCCCTTATTGATCACGTTGCTGTTTCGGTGGGCTGGCCAATAAGGGTGCGTCATGACTAAGGAACAGCTCACGGCGACGATTGCCCAGCGAGTCATGTGTTGGACTGTGTCGCCTGACCGGTTCCTGACTGGGAATCGTAGCTGGATTCCACGTAACCGGTTTCGGCCAACCGAACGCGTGCAGGACGCGTTCAGGTTGCTAGCGGCGATTCCGACCGGCGAATACAGCATGGGCGGCGCAAAAGGGAAGCCCTCTTGGGCAAAGGTCAGAATCGGTACCTCTTCCGCTGAATCATCAGCGCCATCCCTTCCTCTGGCGATCTGCCTAGCAGTCGCAAAAGCTCTGGGGATTGAAGTAGGAGCTTGCGAATGATGTCAGCGCCTGATGTAAGTGGAGAGGTCTTGCGCACGATTGGCGCGCTGTTCCAATCCGGAGATGTGATCGAGATCCGTGCGCTGGATGTCGGGCGGACGCCGAAGAGGCCGGGAATTACCTTTGCCGGCTATTTCAACTTCGAGAACGCCGAAGCGATTCGTAAAGCAGTGCGGGAGCTGGACGGTCGGGCAGAGGGAATCTATGTTATTTTGAACCCCTTTGATCCGAACCTCTTGGCTCGTGCCAACAACCGTCTTCAGGCCGGTCTGAGGCAGACCACATCGGACAAGGACATAATCCAGTGGCGCTGGCTTTATATCGACTGTGATTCGGAGCGTCCGGCTGGTATCTCGGCCACCGATCAGGAGCACAAAGCCGCACTCGATCGCGCTGCCGCGATCCGAGAGTTCCTTTCAAACCGGGGCTGGCCTGAGCCGATTTATTCGGACTCGGGAAACGGCGGCCATTTGCTGTACTCGCTTCCCGCTCTGGATCTGGAGCGCGCTCGTCAACTCGTGAAGCTGTGCCTGAAAGCTCTTGCCGCTCGTTCTTCCGATGCGCTAGTGAAGGTGGACGAGTCAACGTCAAATGCGGCTCGCCTCTGCAAGCTGTACGGCACCATGACGCGAAAGGGCGATGCCATGCCCGACCGGCCACACCGCCGGTCCCGGATCATTGATGACCCCGAGCGGATCGAGCCCGTACCGGCTGAGGCGCTGGAAGCCCTCGCATCCGAGGCTCAGCCCTCAGCACCTCGAGCGACGCCCAAGACGCAAGCCGCAGCGTCCACTTTCCGGATTGATGAATGGCTCACCAACCATGGTCTGGAGGTCAGCAACGGGCCGGAGCCGTACGAGGGCGGTCGGCGTTGGATACTGCGGGTCTGCCCATTCAACCCTGAGCATGTGAAACCGGCCGTGATCGAGCTATTTAACGGCGCCCTGGTCTACAAATGTCTTCACAAAAGCTGTCAGCAGAACGACTGGCGCGCGTTGCGAACACTCTGCGAGCCGGGGTACTCCGGGGCTGCTCCTTCGACACCGGCTGAAAGTGGCGGCCCGGAATCCGAAGCTGCCTCGCCCCTGATCACCGATATACGTCAGATACCGAGCGTCTGGACCCTGGAAATGAACATGAATTGGTGCGTCCACGAGATGATCGCCCAGGGGAGCATCACGCTGATCTGTTCCGAGAGTGGTACAGGCAAGACGTGGGTCGGGTATTACATTGCTGGTTGCATCGCGCACGGTCTCCCGGTTGTCGGCCGAACTTCACGACGGAGCAAGGTTCTGTATTGTGATGGCGAAAACCCCTTGTACGTAGTCAAGCAGCGGCTCTTTGATCTCGGGATCCAAGAAACCGCCGACCTTGTCGTTTGGGGAGGCTGGAATGCGTGGTCGCCTCCGAGCCCGAACAGTCCACTCGTTGTCGAGTTCGCGCGGCAATACCAGGGGCTTGTCATTTATGACTCTCTGGTCGAGTTCCACCCTGGGTGCGAACAGTCTTCCACGGAAACGCGGGCTTTCATGCGCCAGTTCCGCAGGCTGGCAAACCTGGGCGCTACGGTCGTCGTCCTGCACCACACCGGCAAGGCCGAGACTTCCAAGCAGTACCGCGGCTCATCGGACATCAAAGCGGCCGTGGATACTGCTTATCTGTTGGAGAAAGTGCCAGGGGAGTCGGAAAGTTTGGGAAAGCTCTCGCTCACCTGCTTCAAGGGCCGGCTGATGCCCGGGCAGAATTTCGGACTCGAATACATCAAGGGACGGGGCTTTGTGGCGTCGGCCCATGTGCCACGTAACAGAAGCCTGGCGGAAGTCATTGCGGAAATTGTGGAAGAGAACCCCGGCGTCAACCAGAAGAACCTTGTCAGCCTCGCGGGCGCTGAGGGATTCAGCAAAGAGAAGGTCCTGGCATACCTGGAGACCAACCCCTTGCTCAAGCACCGAGGCCCGCATAACTCCAACGTGTACTACCTACCCAAGCCGAACGGTCCAAGGAGAGATTCGTGAGGAGCCGTCAATTTAGTTTTCCAGTTTGCGGTTCCCTAGGGACGGAAAACTGGAAAACTGCCGATAGCCCTCTGATTACAAACAACTTAGAGCTCTCCGGTGCATCACGAACGAAAACAGAAACCGGAAAACTGAATTGGCTCCCAATGCCAACCCCCCGATCTCATTGGAAATGACTGATCACATTGGACTTGATTGATGCTTCGAGACGACGGTAACCTCCAGTCCCTGACGGGAGGTTTGAAACTCAAAGTGCGGATACAGCACCCTGGAGTCCATGAACGGACGGACCGTGGCGTCTCTTATTGGTACTTCCGCTATTGGGACGACGTTCTGCAAGCTGACGGCACCACAAAGGCCACACGCAAATTCCATACCATCGGCCCGAGCAAGGGCGAAAACCGGCTCTCAAAGAGGCAGGCGGAAGTCGAGCGCGACAAGTTCCTGGTGAAACTCAACAAACCGACGATCGAGGAAAAGATCGCTGACGGTTTGATCCTCTTAAAGAAGATGGTGGAGAAGTACAAGGCCGCACACGTGGAGGCGCAAGTCGCCGGCCGCTATTTCCTGGCAAAGCCAACCCGTGAAAAGTACAAGTTGCACATCGAGCATCGCATCGTTCCGAAATGGGGCGATCGGCGCTTATGCGAAATCAAAGCCGACGAGGTGCAGCAACGGCTCTCTGAGACTTGCGACTCCTGGCACATGATGAACGATCTCCGAGGCATCATGTCGGGCATCTACACCAAAGCGGAAGAATGGGGCTACTGGCCGGAGGGCCGCCGCAATCCGATCTCCCGCGTCAAGATCGGTCAGAAGTGGAATGTGCGGCCGGAACGGATCCTCACGGAGGAGGACACCGTGAGGGTGCTGGCACGTTTGAACGACCCCAACCTGCTCGTCGTTGAGACAGCCATCGCTACTGGCGGCCGGATCTCCGAGATCCTGGGCCTGAAGTGGTGCCACGTGGATCTTGAGAACGGCGTCATTCACATCGTGCAGCGCAATTGGCGCGGCGACATCGACGATCCCAAGTCCAGGACCAGCAAGCGCCCGCTCACGTTGGGCTATCTGGTCGATCGCTACCGGACGAAAGCGCAGGCGGATGAAGCGGGACCGGACACCTGGGTATTCGTTCGGACCGACGGGAGCGGCCTTCCATTGTGGGACTCCGGCGTGCGGCAAGCTCTGAAAAGGGCGGCGGAGGCGGAGGGCTGCGATTTCCCGGGCCTCGGTCCGCACTCGTTCAGGCGCGCCAACATTACGTGGCGGCAGGCTGTAGGTGGGTCGAGCATCGAAGCATCCAAAATCGCCGGTCATAGCACCCTTCGGATGACCGAGGAGTACACCAAGATCCAGCTCACTCGTCAGGACGAACTCACGCGCCGGATTCAGGAACGTCTGGCCAGCGTGGGTGAGAGGCAACCAGCGGCTGTACAGTGAAGGCAACAATCGACTGTCCGACTACCACGACGCGCATCTCCAAATCGATGGGCGTGAAGCTGAAGTAGGCTGAGCCGGGACACGGGTGTATATCAAGCAACATAACTGTCGCGGCGACACTGAGCACCAGAAGACCACAAACAGCAAGAGATGCAGGGGAGCGATGCCTGGATGGCCTGGCCACGGACTCGCCCTCCCCGCCAGCACGGCGGGGTCGGTTTGTGCGCGCCGACGCGATCCTGCGCTTGCCGCCATCGCGACGGCGGCGATCAGAAGCACAAAATACTGGCCAAAAAATTTGGTCCCTCAGCCCAGCCGGTGCGTGATCAAAAGGATTGCTGGGGTGTATTTTAACTCGCTAGACTTCTAGCCTATAGGGGAATCCGAAGAATGTAAATTCGTGCTTCAAATTGGCGGACTTTGACGCTTGTATACGCTATACCCTGTGTGGGCGAGTTTTTCGTTGCTCATGATCTCATATGGTTTCTGGGCGTGGCGGATCCAGCACCCAGCCGGATGGAAGCGATTCCGTCGCGAATTTGACCTTGTGGGGAACGCGTTCACGGCGAAGGAACCGGGCGGTATCTCAATGAGCAACTCGCCACCCTAAGGAATTCGGCCGACCGATTCTTTGCATAACGAAACCCGCGAGTTGCCTGACCCGTGTACCTTGGCGAACTCTGACAAGAATTTGTCGCCAGAGGGAACCATACAAAACGGATTTAAAAGCGTAAGATTGATTACAATGGCGCAAATTTTAGAGCGGCCCGTGTTGAAACAGAACGGCGACGGAGACGTTACCCGGCTGCTCCGCTCTTGGGCGGCTGGAGATCGCACGGTCGAAGAGGAACTGTTCAATCTGGTATTGCCCCACTTGAGACGGCTTGCGCGCGCTTTTTTGAGCAAAGAGCGCCGTGCCCACCCTTGGCAGGCGACGGAGCTTGTCAATGAGGTTTACTCGGCGCTCGTGAGAGCGAAAGACCGGGATTGGCGGGACCGAGCCCACTTTTTCGCTATAGCTGCTAGAGCCATGCGGTGGCGTCTGATCGACGAGGGCCGCCGTAGGAATGGCCGGGAGTACGTTCCAGTTGACGGACTGGGCTCCTTGTTGCGGGCGAGATCCGTCAACTTGGACCTGGCAATGGAAGTAGACCGCCTGCTGGATGAACTGGCAACGGCCCATCCGGACTGGTGCAAGGTGGTGGAGGTGAAATGCTTTTTGGGACTTACCGACCAACAGGCGGCCGAAGCGCTGGGCATGCCTTTGCGCACTCTTCAACGCATGTGGCGCGACGCCCGGAAGTGGCTGTTTAGACGGATGGAGGGGAATGGATCGAACGCAGCAACAGGACAGTGCGTGGGACGATGACCGGCTGATGAGCCTGGTCGATTCGGCGCTGGCCCAACCTCCGAGTGAGCGGGAAGCCTATCTTCGCTGTGAGTGCGCCGGCGACTCGCGACTGTTCGAACAGGCCCGCGACGACGTCCAGTGGGAGGAGCGCATGGGCGGTTTTTTGTTGGAACCGTTCTGTACTCTCGAACTGTTCGACCCCCTTCTCGAACCGGGAGAACTGCTCGAAGGACGCTTCCGCATCGTGCGCAAAGTCGGCGAGGGAGGAATGGCGATCGTCTATGAAGCCACCGACGAGACGCTAGGGAGGCGCAGGGCGGTCAAATGCGCCAAGGCCGGCTTTCAGACTCGCCTGACGCCCGAAGTGCGCCATGCCACCGAAGTGGCGCACGACAATGTCTGCAAGATTTTTGACTTCCATTCGGCCGGGACCGAGCGGGGTGAAATCGACTTCATCACCATGGAGTTCTTGGATGGCCGGACACTTACCGAGCGGCTGAGCGAGGGACGGCTGCCCGAGCCCGAAGCGCGCATGATCGCGCGGCAGCTTTGCTCCGGATTGGCCGCCGCGCACCGCTGCCAGGTGATCCATGGCGACTTGAAGAGCAACAATGTGATTCTGACCAAGTCCGCGGACGGGAGCCTGCGGGCGGTGATTACCGATTTCGGCCTGGCCCGGGGGAGTGGGGCAGGGGTTCAGCCTGGCGGCTCGGCGCAGGAATCAGACGAGGCAGTCGGAGGCGCGCGGGATTACATGGCGCCCGAGTTGTGGAAGGGCGATCGTGCCTCCGTGGCCTCGGACATTTTTGCCCTGGGTTGCGTCTGCTACGAGATGCTCTCGGGGATGCGCTTGCACGAGCCTGGCGATCCCGCCCAGCAGCCCTGCTCGCGCAACCCCCCGCGCGTGCATCCCAAGTGGGATAAAATCCTGGCGCGGTGCCTGGACCCCAACCCGGCCCTCCGGTACCAAAGCGTGAAGGAGATCGAGGAGGCCCTGGCGCCATCGATCCACCCATGGATGGTGGCAGCGGCGGGCGTGGCGCTGGCGACTATCGCAACCGCGGGCACATATCGATTAATTGCCGGGCCGCCGGAGACGCTTCGCCTGGCGGTACTACCGTTTGAAAACGATGATGCTGGCAAGGCACTTGGCGACGGTCTGTTGAATGAGACTGCGCAACGGCTGCGTACAGTTAAGGGCAGTCGAAGACTCCGGCTGGAGGTGATCCCGCCGATCGCAGCGATGCAAAAGAAGATTAATAAGCCGGAGAAGGCTGCCAAAATCCTCGGCGCAACACATGTCCTCTCAGGGTCGCTTCAGCGAGACTACGGACGAACGTCGGTCCGCGCCATGCTGTCCGATGCCAGTTCGCTCCAGTTAAAGCAGTGGCAGGCCGACTTTGAAGAGAACGAGTCTCACTACATACCATCTGCTCTCGCTGGCATCGTTACGGGCGCGCTTCACTTGACTCCCCTGGCGATGGCCGTTCCCGTGAGTGCCGCCGCAGCTGCGGATTTTTCGTCGGGAGTGGTGCTGGCAAGGCGCGACGACCGGTTGAACGCGGCACTTCCATACCTGGAGCGCGCCGTGGCGGCCGATCCGAACTCGCCCCTTACGCATGCTCGCTTGGCGGAAATTCTATTGCTGAAATATCGTCTGACTCCAGATTCGGCACTACTCGACCGGGCAAGGTCATCGCTCAAAAACGCCGAGAAGCGCAATTCGGATCTAGCGTTAGTTTGGTTAGTCTCAGGAATTCTTGCCGAATACACAAAAAAGTACGTAACGGCTGAAACGAACCTCCAACGTGCCCGAGAACTGGAGCCCCGCAACGCGGACGTGTGGCGGCACCTGGGCAGCGTATACGAAAGCAGCAACCGCCTATCCGAGGCGGAGATGGCCTACCAAAAGGCCATCGAACTGGAGCCGCGTTATTTCAAAAACTATCAGGAGTTGTGCTCCTTCTACGGCGATCACGGCAACTACGACCAAGCCGTCCGCCAGTGCCGGCAAGCCATCGCCCTAGCCCAGGATATGGCTGCTGTCCATTACACGCTCACCAGGGTGTACCTGCTTTGGGGCCGCTACCCCGATGCGGAGCGGGAGTCCCTGATGACCTTAAAACTGGATCCGATGTCACCAAGGGCGCTCAGTGCGCACGCGATCGCTTTATTTGACCAGCGACAATATCGGAAAGCGATCCCGTTTTTCGAGAGGAGAGCGGAGATCGATCCGGAGAAGGATCTGTCGTACGTCAATCTGGGCACCGGGTACCGTTTGGCCAATCAGCCGGAAAATGCAAGAAGAGCTTACCAGAAGGGAGCCGATCTGGCGCGGGCGCAGTTGAGCAGTAATCTCAACGATGGCTTGGTCCGATCGCATTTGGCTTTTTTGTACGCGCGATTGAATGACCGCCGCCAGGCCGAATACGAGGCCGGCCAAGCCTTGCAGCTTGCTGGAGGTTCCGTGGATGCCGCGTTTTTTGTCGTAATGACATATGAAGCACTAAATGAGCGCCAGCGCGCTCTCGATCTCGTCTCTAAGGCACCGCCCGAGCTGTTGCGGCGTCTGAAATACGATGCACAGCCGGACTTGGCAGGACTGCATAGGGATACGCGCTTTCAACAGTTGATCGAAACTCACAACATTCAATAAAGGAGAAACATACATGGCGAAATTACTATGCCGGCTCCATTGGAATGGGGAAAAGGTCGTGAAGACTTACAAACCCCTTAGCACTGAACAAGAAGACACAGTTCTGTTCATCACGCACGACTCCCAACCGTTCATTATTAAGACCGATGACCCGCAGCTCGCCAAACGATTAGGGCTCGTGAAGGTGGAGAACACCGACCACTCTGATCTATACCGAGTGGCCACCTCCCCGACCCAAGAGACCGCGATCCCGCCGAACCGGCCACTTCCCGACTGGCTTAAACTTAAATGTGGCACGCTCAAGGGCGGGAAATTCATAGATTGGGGCGGAGTGGGACCAGATGGCTACGGCGGAGGATAAGGGCACTACGGGGACGCAACCCGAGCGCCGACTCAGCAGGCGGAATGGAAGAGACACTCCATCATCGAGGGACGACAGTTGTGCGGCGACTGTTTCTTGCACCGGGCGAGGCCACTAGGTGGCACCGAGATCCATTCCATCGTGTGTCGGTCGTCTTCAAGGGCGATGTTCTGGCCATCGAATTTCGCGATGGGCGTTCTATTTCGCGATGGGCGTTCTATTGAGCATGTCAAAGTCACACCGGGCCAGGTTGATTGGGACGAGCCGAGCAACACCACTCACCGTGCCGTTAATGTAGGCGACGTGCCATACGAGGAGATCACCGTCTTTCTCCTCACTCACGCGGACGATGTCCCGCAACCGGATGCATAGTGGGTCAGGTCCCAACGGCCTAAGGGATGATGCCAATCAGGACCGGTGCGACAACTTCGTCGTCGTTAGCGGAGACTCTGACCTCGTTCCTCACCGATTTCCGACAAAGCAGGTTATTGTCTACGTGCCTGCTCAACATCCCACCCGTAGCCACGCAGTTGGTCGAGCGCACACGTAAACCGGAATCTACCCCTTAATTAATCTACTGAAGTCATGCCAATTCGCCAATCCCCTTCCGGACGGTTTCCGGCGGGCTACTGGTGAAGCCTCGAACATGGTAATAGATCGATCCGGAGGCTCGGTTCATGGAGTCCGTGCGGAGTCCAAAGAGCCCTAAATTGCCCCGCCTGGAGTCCAATGGCGTCCAAACCGCGTGCAGCTAAGTCTTTTGTTTCCGTCCAAAATGTCTGCAACTCGTTGATATTTCTTAAATGGCATGGAAGAGGTCGTGAGTTCGAATCTCACCAGGTCCACCAAATTCCTCAAAGACTTACAAAAACAGAACGGGCCAAATGCGTCTTTTGGAGTCCGAATGGAGTCCAAAAATGGACACCAGCAACGAGTTCGCGCGCGCGAATGGGGATTCCGGGGAAGCCGAACGCTGAATCCGGGATGATTCCGAACAGTGATCCGGATGAACCCGAACACCATCGGATCGTAGCGACACTGGCACCTTCGATTGTGCCGGAAGTGTTCGGCTTCGGCAAGGAAAACCTGTCCGGAGCGCAGCGGAGGAAGAGCGCCTGGCGGAGAAAGGGGTGTGGGGAAAGGCAGCCCTTGTCCCCGCCTCAGCACGCAGTGGCCCCGGAGCGCGAAGAGCGCTCCCGGACTCAAAGTGATTTCCAGTTGGCCGGCAATCCACGCCAGACAGCCGCCACCGGAGCCCACGGCGTCATAGAATGGTCCACATGGATTACATCAGCGAGCGCAGACGTGAGATGCAGACGACACTCAGGGTTTTACAGGCATACCCGGATAGCAAGATCGATTTGAAGCCCGCTGAGAAGTCACGCACTGCCGCGGAGCTGGTCATGATCCTGGCTGTGGAAGAACGGGTTTTGCAAGCGCTAATGCAGACTGGCTCGACAGATCCAACTCTCCTGAACTTCGAAGTTCCTTCGTCCATGGCGGAGATTATCTCTATCTGGCAACAGGCGGTGGAGGCAAACGACGCAGCTTTAGCCGTTATGTCCCCTGGAGATTTCGAACGCCCCGTTGACTTCTATGGCATGCACATCTCGCTGGGCCAGGCGTTGTGGTACGAACTGTTCGACCATATTCATCACCGGGGGCAGATTTCCGTGTACATGCGCCTGGCAGGGGCAAAGTTGCCGTCGATCTACGGCCCCACGGCAGATGAACCGATGTCCGCCGGTGCTTAATTTGACGATCGGTCGCCCGCTTCCGGCGGGATGTCTCCGCCCGCCACTGGAGAGATCCGGAGCGCGGTCAGCGCTCCGAACCGCAGTTGATCTGATTGATCAACACTGGGAGCGAGCCTGAGCTGTTCGACTTTGGTCAACAGATTAGAACCGAGCTTGGGGCTGGTAGTTGGATGCAGCTCCGTGACCAAGCGCGCCCGAACTCAGTTGACAGGTACAGGGTCCCAGCACTGTCAACCATTGCAATCGTTGAGCCGTTTGAGGCCATGCAACCTGTGTCGGTTTTACCATTCGTCCACGTCGGCAGGCCATCTTCGACGGCCGCTATGTTTCCATCCGGTCTGATAGGCCGACGATAAATTCTTCCCTGGGCCGCAAAGGGATCCGTCGATGCGGAGACAAGGATATCGCCGCCCGAGAACGCTACGGCGGAGCAGTGCGGTGCGTGGAGGCCCTCCTTTTCTATGGTCCACGTCGCTCCTGCGTCGCGGCTAATGCAAAGCCCGATGGCGGACGCTGCGGCGACGATGTCCGGATCTGCCGGGTGCGCGCACACCTCATGAACATCGCTGTTGATGTCTATGGTGGGCTGCCAGGTTCTTCCGCCATCCACGGAACGCGGAATGCCTCCCACGTGAACGTTGGCGTACAGCACGCTCCCGTTCGAGTTGGCTGCAACCGAGCGAATACCTAGCGGTGGCCCGAGACGCTGCCCATTCACGATTGCCGAACCAGCAAACCAAACATCCCGCCCAGCGACGTTATCGAACCCATCGATAGGATCGAGCACACCGCCTTCATGGCTCAGGCGCAGCATGCGTGCATCGTCCGTTCCTACGTAGATGGCGTCTCGAACAGCCATACAGCACGAAAGCTCGAACTCGCTCGTAGCGACGGTTGCCCATGCGCCGCTCGGTGCACGCCTGCGCAGCGAATGCCGGTCAACAATGGCGAGCGCACCGCCGCGTCCATCCGGTGCCAGCCCTCGGGTGGGCTGGTTCGCAATCTCCTGTGCGCTCCCATCACCAGTGACTGCGAATAGACCATCGCCCCACGTTGCCACAAGTATCGTCGGTTTCGTCACGGACTGCCCTTCTCTCTCAAGTATTATCATTCAGGAAGTCGGGTAGCGTTTATCGATCCGGCTATTTTATGACCTATGCGTTCGGCTTCCCGCGATTCTTACGCATCGAGTCGCCACGCATCTCGATGCGGTGGGCGTTGTGGACCAGCCGGTCGAGGATGCCGTCGGCAAGCATGGGATCGCCGATCTGTTCGTGCCAGCGCGAGACTGGCAGTTGCGAAGTTAGGACCGTGGAAAGCACCTGATAGCGGAATTCGGTGTTCACGTTCATCCCGGATCACTGTTCGGAATCATCCCGGATTGGTGTTCGGCATCATCCCGGAATCGCGTCCGCGTTCCCCCGGAATCCCCACGCGAACGCTCATGGCGAACCTATCCCGGGGTCAATCCTGTTTTCGGCCGCGAATTTTCTCCGCGGCCCTCTCTCCCCTATAAAAACCCGACAAACCCGACAAATCGGGCCTAACCTATTGATCGCGTTGAGCAAGTTGATGTCGGGTTGTTCAAAAAAACACGACAAACACCCGACAAATTCGGCCCGGAAACCCGACAAATCGTCGCCCTGTCATTCCCGCGCTGCGCTGCGCCCTTTTTTGAGACAATCCTGAATTTTGACACCTACCCCGACAAATGGTCTCGCTCAGGACTCCGTTAGCGCGGTCTGTTGACGACTGAAATCGGCAACTGGTATTCAGGGAGCATAATGACGGGGTCCGCCTCGCTTCAGATTCAAATCTGGTCGATCGACAGGCTCGTTCTCTACGCCCGCAATCCCAGGAAGAATGATGCCGCCGTGGACCGCATGGTAGCCTCCATCAGAGAATTCGGGTTCAAGATTCCAGTGCTGGCCCGCAGCGACGGGGAAGTGGTGGACGGCCACCTGCGCCTGAAAGCCGCGCGCAAGCTGGGCACGAGTGAGGTTCCTGTCATCCTCTGCGATGAATGGACGCCTCAGCAGGTCAAGGCCTTCCGTTTGATGGTGAACCGCTCGGTGACGTGGGCGGACTGGGATGAAGATCTGCTCTCGCTGGAACTGCAAGAACTCAACGCCACGGACTTCGATCTCAGTCTCACTGGTTTTGACCCTGTCGAGATTGACGGGCTGCTGGCGATTCCCGACGAGGAGCGAGCTAACACCGCGCCGCCGCTTCCCGACAACCCGGTGTCAAGAGTCGGCGACCTGTGGATCTGCGGAAAGCATTGGGTGCTCTGCGGCGATGCAACCCAGTTCGAATATGTCGTCGGAAGGGCTACCTGGTAGATACCTCCTCCACCGTTAAGGTGCGGGGTCCCACAAGGGCTGCTGTTGAAGAGAACGCGAAACTGAAGGCGACGTTGTTAAAGGTGAACCGGTTCTGAACCGTTATCGTGTGTTCTCCCACGCCGACGTTCGGTGCGAGCCAGTTGAAAGCACGTGCGCCACCTTCATCGACGACCAGGGAGAGGGAATCAACTGAAAAATCTCCCGACAGTTGGAGCTGGTCGGTCACGCGGACCAAATTGTCGAATGTTATCGCCGTTACGGTGGGAGAGCCTACCGGAACGGGAACCCCGTCGAGCAGAACCCTTACCTGTATGTTAACGTTCTCAACCGTGATTGTCGGAACGGGAAAGAATGACATGCTGATATTTTGGTTGGCGGTAAACAATGCGGTCTGAGCGGAAACGCCGATGACCAGGTCGTTGCCGCCAGGTGGTTTGATGCAGGTGGAGAGGACCGTGGTCCACGGACCTACGAAATTCCCGCTCGTCGCTTGGAAAACCACCACAGTGCTATCTGATGCGGCGGCTTTCGACGCTTGGATGCAATTAGCAAAGGCGGCTCCCTCGAAGAGAGCCACTGTGAA
>Ga0306926_10003844_pt1 | contig 15667 bp, 9 predicted proteins | sample flu12Cox44000178_FD_203759 | JGI IMG/M metagenome (GOLD analysis project Ga0306926, IMG submission 203759) | Lab enrichment of tropical soil microbial communities from Luquillo Experimental Forest, Puerto Rico - flux8day.12C.oxic.44.000.178 (v2)... | ecosystem: Environmental > Terrestrial > Soil...
CCTCCCTTCGTCCCTAATCTCGGCGGTGCATGAGCGACGAGCCTGCAGCTATCGGAATCATCGGAGGCAGTGGTCTCTATCAGATTGAAGGCCTTCAGGACCTGGAAGAGGTCAGCGTCGATACACCTTTTGGGAGCCCCTCCGACAACCTTGTCGCCGGAACCGCCAACGGCCGCAGGATTTACTTTCTACCCCGCCACGCGCGCGGGCACCGGCTCCTGCCTACCGAACTGAACCATCGTGCCAACATATTCGCCCTGCGCTCGCTTAACGTTCGCTGGATAATCAGTATCGGAGCCGTTGGAAGCCTGCAGGAGAAGTATCATCCGAGAGACATCGTCCTGCCCTCCCAGTTTTTCGACCGGACCAGCCGTCGCGCCGAATGGACGTTTTTTGGTGAAGGCATCGTCGCGCATGTCGAATTTGCTGATCCGGTTAGCAGCCAACTGAGGGCAATCATCGCCCTGGAGGCGGAAGGTCTCGGCTTCAAAGTGCATAACGGCGGTACCTATGTGAACATGGACGGACCCGCGTTCTCAACGCGGGCCGAGTCTGATTTCCACCAGAAAATGGGATTTGACATCATCGGGATGACCAATCTCCCCGAGGCGAAGCTGGCTCGCGAAGCCGAGATTTCGCTTGCTTCGATGAATTTCGTGACCGATTACGATTGCTGGAAAATCGAAGACGAGCCGGTGAGCGTTCAAACCGTGATCGGTCATTTGGTCGCGAACGCCGATGCAGCTCGCAAAATCCTGCCGCAGGTGATTGCAAAGGTGCCGTCAGAACCGAATTGGCCCGAGCATCGAGCGCTCGACACTGCTTTGATCACAGATCGAAAGCTTTGGCCGGAGAAGACTGTCAACAAACTAAAACCCATCCTTGAACGTTTCCTGTAATTCCATGCGTTTTGCTGTTGTATCTCTCGCTTTCTTAATCGCCGCATGTTTTGCGTCAGCCCAAGGCACCGATGGCGGAGCCTCACCCCAGACGGTTCAGCCCACCCAGGCAAGCTCGCCTGCACCAGATCACGCGAGCACTCCTGGTACTGCTTCGACGCCGGCGCCGAAAGCGGAACAAAGCCCGGAGGCGCTCAAACCCGCGACGTACAGCTCCGCACACGTCGATGGGCCCTACATTGCCATGACGTTTGACGACGGCCCGAGCCCAGAGACCACGCCACGTCTTCTGGACATACTCAAACAGCGCAACATCAAGGTTACCTTTTTCATGATTGGCCAGAATGCCGAACGCAATCCCGATCTCGTGCGCAGAATACTCGCGGAAGGACACGAGATCGGAAACCATTCCTGGACCCATCCGCAGCTATCCAAGCTTTCCGATGACCGAGTGACTCAGGAGATTACCAAGACCCAGGAGGCCATCAAAAGCGCAAGCGGTTTCACTCCGACAACGCTTCGACCTCCTTACGGGGCGATAACGGCACGGCAACGCGCCTGGATCGAAAACCAGTTTGGCCTGAACATTATCCTCTGGTCGGTCGATCCCTTCGATTGGAAGCGCCCCGGCCCTTCAGTAATCACCCAGCGAATCCTCAGCGGGGCCCGCCCCGGCGCCATTATTTTGTCGCACGACATCCATAAACAGACTGTGGATGCGATGCCGGCAACGCTTGACGCCCTGCTGGCAAAGGGGTTCAAATTCCTGACTATCAGCCAGCTTCTGGCGATGAATAGACCGAAGCCATCTCCGAGTCCCGCAACTGCTTCGGCGCCTGAGGGCCGGTCCCTCACGGCAAACGCAATCCATCGGCGGGCGAAGCCAGCAACTCAGCCAACCGGCTCACCACCAGCAACGAAACCCGCACCGGAGGGAGGAAAGACCGAATAGCCGGCGAGAATCGCTAGTCTGTGCGGGCTAGCTCCGAACATGGTCGCTGAGAAATATCTGGAACTGCGGTCGCACCTCAGTTCGGTACTCGCCTCCCTTATTTCGCTTGCTCAAGGGATCGGTGCGCCCGCCGCTACGATCCACCATCTGCAGAATCTGAACCTGGGCCTAAAGGAACCCTTCTTATTCGTCGTGGTTGGCGAAGTGAAAGCGGGCAAATCCATGCTCCTCAACGCGCTTTTTGGCCGCGATTTTTGCAAAGTGGACGTACTGCCGGCGACCGATCAAATCTATGTCTTTAAATACGGCGAAACAGAGAAGGACGTTCCGGTATCGGAGCACCTGATGGAGCGTTGGCGATCGATCGATTTCCTCAAAGACTTCAACATTGTCGATACGCCAGGAACAAACACGATCGTAGCGAACCACGAGGAAATCACCGAGAACTTCGTACCGCTGGCCGATCTGATCGTGTTTGTCTTCTCGGTCGTGAATCCCTGGGGGGCGTCTGCCTGGGATTTCCTCCGCTTAATCAGCAAGCAGTGGAAGAAGAACATTGTCTTCGTGGTTCAACAGGCCGACCTCCGAGACGAGGGCGAAGTTGCAACAGTAGTAAAACACCTGGACCAGACGATCCTGCAGATTCTTGGCTCCGGCCGCCCGATTTTTGCCGTTTCGGCAAAGAAGGCTTTTCAGGCAAAAACCGCCACTAACGGTCAGAAGCAAGCGCTCTGGGAGGCCAGCAACTTCGGAGCGCTCGAGTCCTGGATCACGGAGACGGTTTCGCACAGCGAGGAGCGCGGAGGCAAAATTCGGTCGGTGACGCAAACGGCGCAAGTCGTTCTCGGTGACCTGAGAGCACAGATCCAGGGCTCGCTCGATATCTTGAAATCGGATCAGGAGAAGTTATCTGCCATTCGTGGCAGCTTGGATTCCCGCAAGGATCAAACAATGCGCCAGGTGGGCGGTTTCATTCGCGAAATGGAAATTGCCTACGACACTTGCCGTGAACGAGGCGAAAAGCTGCTCGAGGAACGCCTTGGTATCGGGCAAACCATTAAGATGATATTTACCGGCGGCCGCTGGGAGAAGGACTTTCAGGATCAGGTCGAGTCGGACGTGAAGGCAAAGCTTCAAACCCAAATTGAACACGCGCTGTCGCTCTTGGAGTCGGATCTGCGATCTATCTGGCAGGACCTGCAGGAACGAGTTTCCACTCAGTTCACGGGGACGGGCCAGCTCCGGCCAGTGGTGCCTGGTTTCCTGTCCCAGCGGGACGTTGTGTTGCAGCGCCTCCAACTCACATTGCTGGAACAAATGTCCGATGCCCAAGTCAAGGAACAGTTGCAAAGCCTCTTCGGTGAAACAGCTCGCTGGTTGCGGGTTCCCACCGGAGTAGCCGCGGCGGGAGGAATCTTTGCCATCATCGCAGCGCTCACTCACACCGCGATCCTGGACGTGACCGGTACGGTCGCCGGGCTAGCTGCGCTGACGGGGACAATCTATGCCGTCTTTCGCCGGCGAAAGATCCTGCGAGAGTATCGCAAGCGCATGAACGAGAAGCGAAAAGAGCTTGCAACTGCGGTTGAGACTCAGCTGAAGCATGCGATCGCCGGGTTTTACCAAGAGGTCGGCCAAACATTTTCTCCGCTAGAGAGCTTTTGCGAATCCGAGGCCAGGCGCCATTTACCAATGAAGGAGCGGACCGATCAACTCGATCAGGCGCTGCTCGCAATCAAGGAGCAGGTACTCGAAACGCGAAACGCGAAACCCTAAACTCGAAACTGACTTGGAAACCGACACGCAAAGCTCGGAACTCGAGACCCGGAACCCGGAAAGAGCGGCAAGGCGTCGATTTTATCGAAGGCTGTTCAGCGCTGTTGCCATGTGGATTATCGCGCTTGCGGTGATCTACTCGGGCAACGAGTTCGTCTTTCTGCTTTTAGTGGGTTCCTTGGGTCTGGTCAGCCTTTGGGAATATTTCGGAATGATCGAGCAGTCCGGGCTGCGCTGCTTCAAGGCTTTTGGAATGATTTGCGGCGCAGCGTGCTTCATTGGCAGCTTTGTCTTCTTTCGCTCCAAAGGCCCGGTCTCCGCTTACGATTTTGAGATGGCCGTTCTCCTGATCTTTCTGGTTGGTGTCATCGCCCGCCAGATGTTTCGGCCGACAACGAAGCAGGCCCCGCTCGAGACGATGGCTTATACATTGTTCGGCCTCCTCTACATCGCGTGGTTGTTCAATTTCTTGACGAAAATCGTCTATGTCGTACCGCGGACCCCATCGGGGGCAACCAGTGGCCAGTTTTATGTGTTGTATCTGGTTGTAGTCACAAAGTTCAGCGATATGGGTGCTTACCTGGTCGGCAGCCGGATCGGGCGGCACCAGATGATACCGCATATCAGTCCGGCGAAGACCTGGGAGGGTTTCTTCGGATCACTGCTGTTCGCTGTGGTCGCCAGCGAGGCTCTGATTCTGGTCATGCCCAATCAGCTGGCCTGGTTGAATTTATCGCACGGTGCGCTTCTCGGTGTCCTGATCGGCGTTGCCGCGGTTGTGGGCGATCTGGGCGAATCGATTATCAAGCGAAGCACGGGAGTCAAAGATTCAGGAACGCTGCTTCCGGGGATTGGCGGTGTGCTGGATCTTATTGACAGCCTGCTCTTTACTGGTCCCCTGTTGTTTTTCTATTTAAGATTTCTGGTTCGATGAACAAGCGCCGCGTCACGCTTCTGGGCTCTACCGGCTCGATCGGGTCAAGTACGATCAAGGTTGCCGAAGCGATTCCGAACCGAATGGAAATCGTAGGGATGGCTGCGCTTCGAAACGCGTCGAAGCTGGCGGAAGCAGCCAACCGGCTCCGGCCGGCGGCTGTCTGCATAGTCGATTGCTCAGCCCTGCCGGAACTGAAGGCCGGGCTGGCTTACTCCCCTGAAATTTACGCGGGGGAAGATGGCCTCGTACAGCTTTCCACCAGAGGCGATCCCGACCTCGTTCTGGTGGCAATCATCGGAACGGCTGGTCTCCGGCCCGCTCTGGCCGCTATTGACGCCGGGAAAGACCTGGCGGTCGCGAGCAAAGAGATTCTCGTGATGGCTGGAGAGATCGTGATGTCCCGTGCCCGGGAGAAGGGCGTTCACGTACTCCCGGTTGATAGTGAACACAACGCAATCTTTCAGTGTCTGGACGGCAAATCGCAGCAGCAGATAAAGAACCTCATTTTAACCGCTTCTGGTGGCCCGTTTCGAACCTGGCCGGCCGAGAAACTGGATTCAATTACGCCCGTGGAAGCGTTGCAGCATCCGACCTGGAAAATGGGACCAAAGATCACGATTGATTCGGCAACTCTGTTCAACAAGGGCCTGGAGATGATCGAAGCCCGGTGGCTGTTTGGCGTTCCTCTGAATCAGGTTCAAGTGGTTGTGCATCCCCAAAGCATTGTGCATTCGATTGTCGAGTTCGCTGATGGGTCGATGTTGGCCCAATTGAGCCATTCCGACATGTGCTTTCCAATCCAGTACGCCGTAACCTGGCCGGACCGGGTCCCGAATATGTTGCGCCCGTTGAAGTTGCATGAAATCGGCCGGCTCGACTTTGAAGAGCCCCGCTTCGATACCTTTCCGGCTTTGAGCCTGGCGCGAGCGGCTGGGGAGAGCGGCGGAATTCTGCCCGCCGTATTGAATGCAGCCAACGAAATTGCGGTCGAAGCTTTTCTTAAGGGGCAAATTCGTTTTCCCAGGATTTGGGAAACGGTAGCAAGCACAATGCAAAAAACCGAAAATTTGGCGAGTCCATCTCTGGATGATATAATCCGGGCAGACGCCCAGGCTCGTGAGGGTGCTCAGGAGGCATTGGCGAAACTTTAGTTATGATTGTTGAAAAATTTTTCCATCTGGGTCTCATCATTTTCGAGGTCCTGCTGATCTTTAACCTGTTAATCATCGTCCACGAGCTGGGACACTATCTTGCCGCTCGCTGGCGCGGCCTCCATATAGACAAATTCGGGATCTGGTTTGGGCGCCCCCTTTGGAAGCGAAAGATCAATGGAGTGGAGTTCAGCCTGGGATGGATCCCGGCCGGCGGCTTTGTCGTTTTGCCGCAAATGGCGCCGATGGAGGCGCTGGAAGGAAAGTCTGAGGTCTCGCGAGCTGAGCTTCCTTCGGTGTCGGCTCTGGACAAAATCATTGTCGCCTTCGCAGGTCCGTTTTTCAGTTTTCTGCTCGCTCTGGTATTCGCCACGATTGTCTGGATCGTCGGACGCCCCACTTCGGAAGCCGACACCACAACGACCGTCGGATATGTCGTACCCGATGAGCCCGCAGCCAAGGCAGGTTTCCAGCCTGGCGATAAGATCCTCGAGGTCGACGGACATCACGTGAACCGGTTCAACGGCACGGTGAAAAGCATTATCTGGTACATCTACCGCAGCGAGGGTGAAACGATCCCCTTTAAGATTCAAAGAGGCGATAAAGTCCTGGCTCTCAACTCGGGCTACACCAAGCCTCCAACCAAGGGATGGGAGCGGAAGTCCTTGCGCCAAGTTGGAATTCAAGCCGCAATCACGCCAATCATCGGAAAAATCAGCGAAGGCTCGCCGGCGGCGAAAGCCGGACTGAAACCTAACGACGAAGTCGTTGCGGTCGGGAACCAGAAACTCTATCACCCGCACCAGATTGCCGAGTGGGCCCAGAAGCACCCGGGTATGCCACTTCCGCTCACGGTGATCCGAGACGGCCGCGAGTTGAAGATATCGATGGAGCCAAGCCGCATTATGGTAGGCGGGGTGATCAAGAACAGCCCGGCGGAGGTGGCAGGTATCCAGCCACGCGACCAGATTGTCGCTCTGAATTCGGAGCAACTTTACGACCCGATAGTTTTCCGTTCCGAAATCTCTCGGATCATCGAACAGAATCCTGGAAAGCCGTTCTCTCTCACGATCGACCACCAAGGCGAGACGCGGACGATACGCCTCCTGCCAGCGACTCCGGATGGTCAAAGCAAAGCGATTATCGGATTCGAGTACAGCCAGGAGCCTTCCGACGGGATCTCTTGGGATGCGGGCGGCAAAATGACGATTGCCCACGTTTCGCCCATCGAACAGATTTCGGCCGCTACTCAAACGATCACCAGCACCATTGGGGCACTCCTTTCGCCTCAGTCAGACATCAAGCTGCAGCACATGAGTGGGCCGGTGATGATCATGCGGATCTACTATCTCTTGTTCCAGAGTGAGTTCGGGTGGCAACTGGCGCTCTGGTTCAGCGTGGTCTTCAATATTAACCTGGCCATTATCAATCTTCTTCCGATCCCTGTGCTCGACGGAGGTCATATCATGCTTGCCCTGGTCGAAGCGGTTCGCCGGCGTCCGATCAACCTCCGCGTGCTGGAGATCCTCCAGGGCGCATGCGCGATCCTGCTGATTGGTTTTATGCTGTACATCTCCTTCTACGACGTGCAGGACCTGCCGTGGAACGCGAACCAGAAACCGAAATTCAGTGTCCCAGCGAAGCTACCGCCGCAGTGAGCCGAGGGAGGGCTTGCCGCGACGACGTGTCCCCCGACTTGTCCGCCGTAGCCTTGGCCAAGGCGGGTAGGAGGGCGCTGCAAGCGCCGAGCCAATGGGAAACCTAGGGCGCCAGCCCTAGGTCGATAGCAATGCAGAATTCGATGTTCCAGCTCAACCGCCAGCCTAACCTCTGTCAACGACGTCTCACACGGGAGGTGAACGTCGGTAAATTGGCGGTCGGCGGGCACAACCCGATCCGCGTCCAGTCCATGATCACGTGTGATACGATGGACACCGCCGCCTGCATTGAGCAGACGATGGACCTCGTCTCTGTCGGTTGCGAGATCGTGCGGATCACTGCCCCAACGGTCAAGGACGCGAAAAATCTCCAGTTGATCAAGCAGGGATTACTTGAGCGTGGATGTGACGTGCCGGTCGTAGCGGATATCCACTTCAAGCCGGAGGCCGCGATGGAAGCCGCCCGGTGGGTCGATAAGGTTCGCATCAATCCGGGAAACTACGCAGACTCGAAAAAGTTTGCCGTCAAGGAATACACGGACGCGCAGTATGAAGCGGAACTGGATCGGGTCCGTGAACGATTTTCTCCGCTGGTCAATCTTTGCCAGGAACGCGGAATCAGCATGCGAATCGGCACCAATCACGGGTCGCTGAGCGATCGCATCATGAACCGGTACGGCGATACGCCACTGGGAATGGTAGAGAGCGCGTTTGAGTTTGCCCGGATTGCTCGAGACCTTGGGTATCATCACCTCATTTTCTCAATGAAGGCGAGCAACCCGAAAGTGATGATCTCCGCTTACCGGTTGCTGGTCTCGAGACTGGACCAAGCAGGTCCGGACTGGAATTATCCAGTTCATCTGGGCGTTACCGAAGCCGGGGACGGTGAAGACGGCCGCATCAAAAGCGCCATCGGGATCGGCTCGCTACTAGCCGACGGGATCGGCGACACGATTCGAGTTTCGTTAACTGAGGACAGCGTGCACGAGGTGCCTGTCGCGCAAGCGCTGGTCAGGCTGTCGACACAGGCAGGTAAAGGTGCTTCCGCCCCGACCGGACGAGCTTCTACTTTTACAGAGGCAGTAGAGGCTGGGGCTTTTAGCTACGATCCCTTCAGCTTCAACCGGAGATCGTCAGCAACAATCGATACAGGCGGCGTGAAAGCCGGCAGCGAAGAACTTGTTCGAGTCGCAGTCCACCAAAAAACCTACGATCAGATCGCGCACAAGATCGACCGGATGGGCGATTTTCGGCCGGAGATCATTTCGGAGTCAGCCGGGCTCGCAGCGGTCGATCCGCGAGATGATTCTGCTATCGAGACGATCAACGCCAGCCGCAAACCGGTTTTCGTGACGATCCGCGATAGCGTCGAGCTTCCGGTCATTACCGCTTATCGGCTTCTGGTGGCAAAGCTTCAGGCGCGACATCCAATCCTGCTGAAGGACACATTCAGTCCCTCAACGGATCCGTCCAGGGACTTCCTCGAGACGCTCCTGGAATCGGCGACGAATCTTGGGGCCCTGCTTTGCGACGGTATAGGTGATGCGATCCTGGTTCAAGGCGAGGAAGCGCCCGGTCAATCCCTCCGTCTGGCCTACAACATCCTCCAGGCGGCAGGTACACGCATTTTCAAGACCGATTACGTAGCGTGTCCCTCCTGCGGACGGACCTTGTTTAATCTCCAGACAACCACGGCGCGAATTAAAACCGCCACCAGCCACCTCAAAGGAGTGAAGATTGCAATCATGGGTTGTATTGTGAATGGCCCCGGAGAAATGGCCGATGCGGATTTTGGCTATGTCGGTGGCGCGCCGGGCAAGGTGAATCTCTACGTCGGTAAGAAGCCGGTGAAGTTTAATGTTCCGGAGACGGAGGCCGTGGACCGGCTCGTCGATCTCATCAAGGAACATGACCGCTGGGTGGAACCTCGTGAGGCGCTGGCGCCTCACGAAATAGCTCATGGTGAGTGACCAGTAATCTGTGGTCAGTTGTCGGTGAGGCCGCGGATGAGCGGTCGAACGACGGATTACTGAATACTGCTTACTGATTACTGCTTACCGAAACTCTCTGCGATGCTCGGGGCGACTTTGCTGGTGCCAATGAGGTCGGCTGCCTGGGTGGACTGTTCGCGCCTCGTCAACCGCACCCCAACGAGCTTGCTGACGCCGTGCTCCTCCATCGTTACCCCGTACAGAGTATCCGCTTTGGCGATTGTTCGTTTGTTATGGGTGATCACGACAAATTGGCTCTGCGTGACAAAGCGATCTAAAATTCTAAGAAACCGATTGATGTTCGACTCGTCGAGGGGCGCGTCCATTTCATCGAGGATGCAGAACGGGCTCGGCTTCACCATATAGACCGCGAAGAGCAAGGCCACGGCTGCCATGGCTCGTTCGCCGCCGGAAAGAAGCGAGATCGATTGAAGCTGCTTCCCGGGCGGCTTGGCGATAATCTCAATCCCGCTCTCCAGCGGGTCTGCATCGTCAACGAGCAAGAGGTTTGCGCTGCCTCCGCCAAACAGCTCAACAAAAATCAGCTGAAAATTCTTCCGTACCTGCTCAAAAGTGTCCGCGAAAAGCTCCTTCGTCGTGGCGTTGATTTTGTTGATCACGTTCAGCAGCTCGGTCTTCGATTTGACGAGATCGGTGTTCTGCTCCTCCAGGAATTTTTGTCGCTCCTCAAGCTCATCGTATTCCTGGATTGCTTCGAGATTCACGGGACCCATCGCGTCCAGGCGCTCGGTCAGTTCTGCCACGGCAGTCTGGACAAACTCCCAATCAATTTCACCCCCGGTTTCCGGCGGCGGCGGAGCCGGGTCTGGTGCGTCATTTGGAATCAGACGCTTCCGCTGGTCCCGCAGCGCAACTTGGAACTTGTACCAATCCGCAGTGAACGTTTCGAGATCGATCTGGTATCTTCGGGAAACATGATCCCGAAGATTGTCGAGTCGCAGCCGCCACTGCGTCGCTTTGACTTCCTCTTCCCCCCTTGCTTCCTGGCAATCGGTTAACTGCTTTCTGAGCTGACGCAGATTCTGCTCGACCGAATCTACCGCTTCGACCTGCGTCGCCCGCTCGGCCAGCAGGCTTGCCACGGCTGCCTCGACCCGAGATTGTTCGAAACGAAGCCGCTCGATGCTCTCCCGCAACGTCTCCGTCTCGGTAGCAAAACGCTCGGATCGCGACCGGTAGTTCGCAATGTCTCTTTGCCGCGTCGCAATAAGATCCTGAAGTTCCGCCAGGTGCGCCGTCATCGGCTGTCTCTGCTGTTCGAGATTTTCGCGTCGCTGCCATTCAGTCGCCACCCGGATCTTTGAGTCACTCAAAATCTCGGCAAGAGTATCTTCACGCGTTTTCAGGGCGTCCGCTTGCGCTATCAAGGCGGTCAAGCGTTGCTCAAGATCATCGAGTTGTCGTGTTCCGGCCTCAAGTTTCCCCTCCGCCAAACCGATCTGCTCCGCAGTCGCCTCGAGGCGCTGTTGCGTCTTCTTAGTCTCCCCGTCGAGGCTTTTGAGCTTTCCCTCGTTTTCCCTCAGTTCGCGGTCGAGCAAGGAGATCTCTCCCTGCAAAGTCAATGCCTCGGCCTGGGCCCGCTGCGCGGCGTCGCGGCTTTCCCAAACTTCACTCTGGACTCGCTCAACTTCGCCAGACAACACAACCCTCGACTGTTCGGTTCGGGATTGGACTTCATGAAAATGCTGGAGTTGCTGTTCCAGTTGCCGGATCTGGAGCTTTCGCTGAAGTATCGAGTGATCGTTCTCAGCTGCATGTCCGGCAAACACTACACCTAGCTCCGAAATGAACTCGCCGCCCAGCGTGGCAATCGCAAGATCCGGCGCAACAAGCCTAACCTGAAAGGCCGACTGCAGGTCCGGCGCCAGCACCACGTTACCGAGCAGTCGCCGGACTAGTGAGGCGGCCTCGGGACGTACCCCTACCAGATCCAGCGCCCAACCAATCGCCTGCTCCGGCAACGCCACCGATCGCTCTGCCTCGGGGACTCGACCGGCGCTCGCCTCGAGAACTCTCGGCGAAGTCTCGCCGAAGCCCGCCCTGTGAGGCTCAGAATCTGGAACGATGGCGGCCCGCCCGACTTTGCCTGTAGCCAAAGTCCCGGAAATCTCTCTGGCGACAGCGGGATCGGAAAAGAAAATCGCCTGGAGATGCTGCCCCAGCGCGGCTTCGATCGCGGGAATCATGTCGCCCGGAACCTCGAGAAGGTTTGCCAGGACACCAACCACCGCTGAGCGATAGAGTTCCGGGTTATCCAATCCCTTCAGCACCGCCTGGGTGCCAGCTCCGAGGCCGGCTCCCTGTTCGTTTAGCTGCCTCAGGACGTCAACTTTCGATTCTGTCTCGGCCAGGATGCGCCGGTTTGAAGTGTATTCGCTCTCCGCTTGTTGCAACCTCCTCTGAAGTTCTGCCAGCTCATGCTCACGATCTTTCACCCCCTCCCGCAGTTTCTGAATCGTCACATGCGCCTCTTCCAATCGAGCGTGCGCCTCCGCGCCCAAAACCGAGAAATGTTGGTGTGCGGCCGTCGCCTGATCGACCTCTTGCCGGAGCAAGCCGAGCCGGGTTTCATCCGCCTCCCGCTGGTTGATCAGACTTGCGAGGTCACCCCTCAGCGCGGCCAATCTTCCTTCTCCGGTCTGAATTTGACGCTGATTCTCCTGCGCACTCCGGTCCTGGTCGACGCGTTGCTGACGCAGCTCGTTTGCCTCCCGTTGGCGCTTTTGCAACTGACGCTCTTCAGCCTGAAGCGTCTGGGTGATCTGATCGAATTGACGGCCGATTTCCTCCAGCCGTGATCCCTCCGCCCGTGCCTTCTCCCCGGCGGCAGCAATGTCATTTTCGTAGCGTTCAGCCAGTTCGGCCGATTCTCTTATCCTCTCCTCGTTGAAGCCAATCTTAGCCAGCGCCGAGTCGATCTGGCTCCTGAGATCGTTAACCGTCTGCCGAGTCGCCAGAATCTTCTCCTCCAGCAGGTCCAAGCCCTGGCGTTGAGTCCCCAGGCCGTACTCATGGGATTCAATCTGTTCCTCCAGCGAATGGTGAAGCGATCGGAAACGTGCGATCTCCTCATTGGCCCGTCTGATGCTTTCTGCAATCTCGTTTCCCGTGCGTCCCGACAAATGCACATCCAGAGTCCGGAGATCTTCAAACAGGGTTCGGTAGCGCCGGGCCTTGCCCGCCTGGCGCTGGAGGGAACCAATCTGCCGTTTTACCTCCTTCGCAATATCCGCCAGGCGGAGCAGATTGGCGTCAGTGTACTCCAGCTTGCGAAGCGCTTCTTTTTTCTGCGTCTTGTATTTTGTGATCCCGGCGGCTTCTTCAAAAATTGTTCGGCGATCCTCCGGACGAGAACTGAGGATCAGGTCAAGTTTGCCCTGTTCCATAATCGAATAAGCGGTCCGCCCGATCCCGGTATCCATGAAGAGCATCTGAACATCCTTGAGCCGGCAGATGACATTGTTCAGCAAGTAGTCTGACCGCCCGTCGCGGTACACGCGCCGGGTGATGCGCACCTCGTTGTACTCGGTCCCGAGATCCTTCTCGCATTCAGCAAAAGTCGCCGATACCTCAGCCATCCCGACCGCCTGTTGGTGGTCGGTCCCGTTGAAGATGACATCAGCCATTTCATCGCCCCGGAGCGCCTTTGCGGATTGCTCGCCCAAAACCCAGCGAATGGCGTCCAGAACGTTCGATTTGCCGCAGCCGTTCGGGCCCACGATCGCCGTGACGCCCCTGTGGAAATCGAGAGTCGTTTTCTGAGCAAAAGACTTAAACCCGACAAGTTCGAGCGACTGGAGATACATAGGTCGAGCTAGCCGCAACGTTAGACGGGACCGCAATCAGTGACAAGGTCAAAATACAATTGGTTGATGGAGGTTGTTGAACAAACCTCAAGATGTTGGGTTTTCGGGGTGGGGTTCCAGGTGGTTGGCCCAAGGGCATAGGACCCATAGGTCCTATCGGACTCATAGGTCCTATCGGACTCACAGGTCCTATGTGCCGCCGGAGCGGCGCCTATTCACGTACAGCGGAGATTGCGGTAACAGCGGCGCTCATGCAATATCCGGGGCTAGATTCCACTTGCCATGAACCCCTTAGACGATCTCTTCGAGTTCCTCAGGTTTCCCTCCGTTTCCGCCGATAGCCGGTTCAAAGACAGCGTTGACGCCTGCGCAGATTGGTTGGTGAAGCGCTTCCAGAAAGCTGGTCTGGAAGCAGAAAAATTCCGGACACCGGGAAGTCCATTGATCATGGCTCGCAACGAAGCTAAGCCTGGCCGCAAAACGCTCTTGATCTACGGCCACTATGACGTTCAGCCTCCGGATCCTCTTGAGCTCTGGGAGTCGCCTCCGTTTGAGCCTACGGTCAGGGCAGATAGGATTTTCGCCCGTGGGTCGACGGACAACAAAGGCCAGATACTGGCGCACATTCTGGGCACGGAGGCCACAATTCGGGAGCACGGCGACTTGCCGTTAAATGTCATCTTCCTTGTCGAGGGTGAAGAGGAGACCGGAAGCATTCACCTTGAAGGATTCTTGCGAGAGCATCAGTCGGAGCTGCAATCCGACGTGGTCGTGGTTTCGGACACGGGGATGGTGGCGCCCGGAGTCCCGACCCTTACGTATGGTCTGCGGGGAATTCTCTGCCTGGAGATTCGTCTGAGGGGACCTGCCGTTGATCTTCATTCGGGAATTTTCGGGGGATCTGTAGCGAACCCGGCAACGGTGCTCAGCCAGATGGTCGCATCGCTCCACAACGATTCCGGGAGAATCACGATTCCTGGTTTTTACGATCGCGTAAAACCGATCGAACCTTGGGAGAAGGAGCTCTGGGCTAAGCTTCCCTTCGACGACGAAGGGTGGCTCGCAACCACGGGCTCGCCGACGCTCGTCGGGGAGGAAGGCTACACCACCTTGGAACGAGTCTGGGCGCGGCCGGCCGCCGAGGTAAACGGGTTTGCCAGCGGTTACCAGGGCGAAGGGCCGAAGACGATCGTCCCGAGCAAGGCCGTGGCCAAACTATCCTTCCGGCTCGTGCCTGATCAGGACCCGGGCGAGCTGCGTGGAGTGATCACGGATTTCATCCGATCCCATTGCCCGAACTCAGTGAGGTTAGAAATCATCTATCAACACGAAGGCAAACCCTACCTGGTGAAGCCGGACTCTTTGTTCGCCCAGGCTGCGCAGCGGGCCCTTAAAAAAACATTCGATAAGCCGGTCGCGTTTATCCGGGAGGGTGGAAGCGTGCCCATTACCCAGAGTTTCAAAGATGTGCTGCGCATCGATACGCTCCTGCTCGGTCTTGCATTGCCGGACGCCAAAGTGCATTCGCCAAATGAAAATTTTCCGGTTGCAAACTTCGTAGCTGGAATCCGTCTAAATCAATATCTACTTCAAGAAATTGCCGATGCTGGATGAAGGGCGTTACTCGACTCTTTTGGTTGATCCTTCTCGTCACGCTGCCCGCCCGCGGGATTGATGAGACAGCGCCCGTCCATCGTCATTCATCATCCAGAGCGCACAGCTCATCACACCGATCGTCCAAGGCACGAACAGGCAAAGTCTCGCCAACTCCGAAACCGTCGCCAAAGGCAGCCAAAAAACGTTCGCAGAAAGACGACTCAGACGACACCCCGAAAGCGGCATCGGACAGTTCCTCTTCGGAGTCAACAGAAGTTACAAAAGGGAGCCCCCCCATTACCGAGCCTGTCACATCGGTGGCCAGCTTGAATCCAGCCCAGTTACGAGAGTTTGACGCCCAGCCGGCCAAAGTCCAGGAACTGATCCGAGATTCGCTGGGCCTGACCGAACGCAACCTGGGGTACAAGTACGGATCTGCCGATCCCGCCCAGGGCGGAATGGATTGTTCGGGATTCATTTATTACGTGCTTAGTAATGCTGGCTTCAGGGATGTGCCACGCCAGTCGAGCGACCAGTATCTCTGGGCCCGCAAAGACAGTGACTTCCACGCCGTGCTCAGTCGCAACCCGGATACGTTCGAGCTTAAAGAGCTGCAGCCGGGCGATTTGCTGTTCTGGTCCGGAACGTATGCTGTTAACAGGGATGTTCCGATTTCCCATGTCATGATCTACCTCGGACTGGAAAAGGGCACCGGGAAACCCGTGATGGTTGGATCGAGCGACGGCAGGAGCTTTGACGGCAAGCAACGGTACGGTGTGAGTGTTTTCGACTTCAGGCTGCCAAGCGGTCAACCGAACAAGAGCGATCCTGGCCTCGTCCCCAGATTTGAAGGGTACGCTCCCATTCCGGGACTGCGGGG
>Ga0306926_10003847_pt1 | contig 15661 bp, 14 predicted proteins | sample flu12Cox44000178_FD_203759 | JGI IMG/M metagenome (GOLD analysis project Ga0306926, IMG submission 203759) | Lab enrichment of tropical soil microbial communities from Luquillo Experimental Forest, Puerto Rico - flux8day.12C.oxic.44.000.178 (v2)... | ecosystem: Environmental > Terrestrial >...
TAGTACCGGCCCTCTTCGCCCACAGCTTGACGCCTCCGGCGCCCGTTCTGTCGCGGTTGCGGAAATTACACGAAGCGGCGGGCCATCTTGCGCAAACCGCTCCGGACATCCTCGCCAATCCCGAGGTCGCGCGAGCGATTGAGCAGGCCTTAGTGGAAGCGATGGTCTTCTGCTTGGCGGGTACCAGTTTCGAAGATGCGCACAATGTTCAACGCCATCGTGCAAGAATAATACGGCGCCTGGAGGGAGTTCTTTCCGCGAACCCGGAGGAACCCCTATACATGGCGGAACTCTCCGCCCAGGTCGGCGCGTCCTATTGGACACTGCGCGACTGCTGCCTGGAGTATTTTGGCATGAGCCCGAAACGATATCTCTGGCTGCGGCGGATGAATCTGGCACGGCGGGCCTTGCAGCGTGCTGACGCGGAAGAGACGACGGTCACCAAAATCGCCACTAATTACGGGTTCTGGGAATTAGGCCGCTTTTCGGTTGCCTACCGCTCGCTGTTCGGCGAGTCGCCTTCGACGGCGCTGCGTCGGCCGCCTGATTGCTGGCCACCAGCCAAAGCCGGCCGGCTAAGTTCGACATTCTGAAAAACTGGAATTCCGCTCTCTCTAAGTGGTTCGGCCGGCGCTCTCGCAGCCTGGTGAAATGGCCGGTCGACGACGGTGGTCGCACTGCTTGTCGGTCCCCAGCGTCAACGCGGCCAACGATGCGAGATCGGCCTCGGCGCTCAGACCGGACAATAGCAACGACTTATGGCCGACCGCCGTCGCGCAGACATTCGCGATTAAGGCGCTCTTGCGCATCGGCTTCACAATTGGCGGCGGCGCAATGCTGCTGTGCAGCATGATATTGGCGGCAGGAATAGGAGTCTTTTGTCGGGGCCATGATGCGCCAGCGACCGCCAGCAGCAACATGCCACCAGCAAAGATTTGCTACGAACATCAGCCACGTACTCCTAAAAAAGGAGTCACCCTCCGCATCTTGCCACTTTAGGGACGGTTCCATACCCTGCCGCCGCAGGGTCGCTGATCTATTGCGCAATAGGTCTCAGAGTAAAGGGTCGCCTGAAACGCTGCTGTCTATGCATTTTTTAAGGATTTGCAGAGCGGCGTGTATGGCGACCACAGTTAACCTCAGACGACAGGAAGCGGAAAGGGAACTCGCAAAAATGGCGGATATCATTGCTCAAAACGTCATGAATTGCGTCCCAGAGAGGGCGTTTGCCGTCCACCGGCGAATCAGACTTGACATCCGGCCGCAGCGGCCTGTTGCTTGAATAGCCACGCCTGCCAACCGGCTAACGAAATCTAAGATCTGCATAGTCGGCATCGTCGGACTGCTTTACGCTCGACCATCAGCCCGATTGTGCTTGTTCGATCTTGCAGGAAGAGAAATGCCGGGCGGTGGTACACGCACATGCCTCGATCCCGATCGGGCAACGCTGCACCATTTGCAATTATTGCGCTGCGACAATGATGCCCCGTGCATCGCTTGTGTGCCGCTCGCTCCGCATTCGGCGTTTGTGTTCTCCGCACTGGAGGCCGACCGCAGAAGGGAAGGCAACGAATGACTGGAAAGAAAATCGATCGCAGTCGACGCCATGGATCAGGGCGACCGGACAGAGCGTATGAATTTTTCTTGACAATTGATGCGGATCAATCTTCCGTCACAATGACGGGGTATACGTGCGCCAACTGGGCTCAGTGAGGTAGCGATGCCTTCGAGCGCCGTCCGGACATTTCAACGGTTAGACGAATATTTTGCGGACATACGAAACCTCCAGGTAAAGGGTTTCGTCGAGCGGCGCCGCGAGTCCTGTGCTGAGGCGACGCGGATCGACCTGGACTGGCTGTGGATACGCCGCTTCAACCAGTACCTGCCCCGGATCGTAAAAGCTAAGCCCAACGGGAGTGCCGATGTTCCGGCACGCGACGGGCGGAGATCGAACTTGGTATTTTCGGAGTCTGTTGGCGCGCGGGCGTGAAGGAGATCAGCGGAAGGAGGACCTGATGACAGCGATGGACGATCCTGCAGCCGACGCAAAACGACGAGGAGGGAAGAACCCAGCGTCCAAATCGCCCACCACTTCAGAAGTCGCACCTGATTTGGATCTGTTGACCATCACAATTCAGGCGAAGACCGGGCAAATCGTTAAGATCCAGAGCGCTGATGGCGGTCGTGGAAGCAAAGAACTCTCGGATCAGGAGCGAGCAGATCTGTTAAAGAAAGTAAGCAAAGATACGCTTGAAGCGCTGATCGAGCAGGCCTTCGAGGCCGGAATAGCTTGCGCATTTGGCGACGCAATCGGGAGAAGCGAACTAGAGGAGTCGGACGAAGAAGCGGATCTCCGGCACCTTCTGCTCGAGCCCTTGATTAGGCAGAGCCCTCTACGGCGCTTAATGCAGCGTGAGGTTCTAAGTCGCGCATTTTTGGGAACGGTGGTTCAACACTCCCTCGATCCTGTCTCTCCAGACTTGGGGAGCAGTTCGGCTCAACAACGGCAAGGGGGAGCTCCTGGCGAAGCTGGCCAGGGCATTCAACCCCCTGGGTAACGTCAGAGCGGTGAAAGCTTATCGCACCAAGGAGGATGAAATGGCTGTTACAACCATGCGGCGCGAGCGGGGGACAGCTGGCCCAGATGACGACGAGGAGGGCGGATTAGACGAAGGTAGGATCGCCCGTCTTCTAATCGGCGGCAGTATGGTGCGCCGCCGGCGACTTCGTCGATTACTCCTTGCCCATCTCCTGCGCGAGAGACACGAGGAGGAGGGGGAGGAGGATGACGACATCGACGAGGAGGAGGATGAGGACGGCGGCCACGAGCGTCGGCTTGTTCGCCTGCTGATCGGCCGGGGCATTGTCCGCCGCCGCCGGTTGCGTCGCTTACTCCTTGCCCATCTCCTTCGGGAGAGACGCGAGGAGGAGGAGGACGATGACGACATCGATGAAGGGGAAGATGAGGGCGGCGGTGACGAGCATCGGCTTGCTCGCCTTCTAATCGGCGGGAGCATTATGCGCCGTCGGCGCCTGCGTCGCCTGCTACTCGCACACCTCCTGCGGGAGAGGCGCGAGGAGGAGGATGATGACGACATCGACGAAGAGGAGGATGAGGGCGGCGGCCACGAACGTCGGCTCGTTCGCCTGCTGATCGGCGGCAGCATGGTGCGTCGGCGCCGGCTCCGTCGGCTAATGCTCGCGCACCTTCTTCGTGAAGGACGTGCGCAAGGAGCAAGACGGGCCCGAGCGGCAGCGTAGTCAGCGCGTGGGAATGGCCGGAGGCAGCCTCCGGCCATTTCTCTCTGCACGGGTGCTATCAACCCGCTCGTAGAAATGCGGAAAAGGCGAGTGGTTCGTCCCTCCGCTACTCTGGGTTCGATCGCGCTGATTGTGCGTCCAATCGGCCGTAAAATGTGCCCCGAGGAGGAGGCGAATGAGGAGCGCGTCTGTTCCCGAGACTGATAAGACCCCAAGCGAGCCTCCCGTCGAGGCTACTCAGACACCCGGCGGGATTGCGCGCCGGGTCGGTGCCTTCTTGCTGCGCGAACTGCGCGAAATGCTGCCGCCGACGATCTTCTTTTTCATCAGCTTTAACCTGATCTTGCTGACGACGAACCTGCTCGTTGCCAATTACGGTGCGGCGTTCGGCAGCTTCATGCTTGTTACCGGCGGAGCGCTTGTGGTCGGAAAAGCCGTGTTGGTCGCCAACGCGACGCGATCGATCCGCCGCTACGATCGCGCGCCGCTGATCCGGCCGATCTTGTTCAAAGCGGCTTTCTACTGGGCCGTCGTGCTTGTCGCGCGCCTGCTCGAACACTGGATCCGGTTCTGGCTGGTCGAGCACCATCCACTTGGGACATTCTTGCCTTACATGATTGCAACGTTTGATTGGCACCACTTCATCGCGATCCAGCTCTGGATATTGATCGTGTTCGTGATTTATGAGACGGCGAGCGAGCTCAATCACCTGTTTGGTAAAGGCGAGCTTTGGCATCTGCTGGTCACCAGCCGGGCATCCGAGTTGTCACTGAGCCGGCGGCAACGGATCTTCGAGCTCGTCCGGTTGAGCAAGCTTGCGGATGATCACTCGATCGACGAGTTCAATGATCCGACCAGCATCGCCCATACTCAATTAGTCGATATTGTGCGTCGGATTGCGCGGGCACCGTGAAATGCAATTCTGAGTGCCTCCGGGTGCTAGTGAAGCCGATCGGCTAGATTCGAAAATCCAAAAAACCTGCATAGTTCCTCCCCGATTGTCGATCTACCCTCTGCCCTAAGCTGCATTGTGCTCCCTGGATTGATGCAGGAAGAGAAATGCCGGGCGGCGGCACGCGCTCGTTTCTCGAGCCCGATCATTACGAAGAGAGCCTGCGCCAAGCGCATATCGAGGCGCTGATTGTGCCAGATGGCAAGTTTGGAGCCCGCCTCACTTGGGCGGAGCTGCACGATTTGCAAGTATTGCGCTGCGAGGAAGATGTCCCAAGCGTCGCTTATGTTCAGCTCGCGCCGCAGTCGGCCTTTGTGACATTCCCAGCGGATTCCGGACCGTTGCCGGTGTGGCGCGGCAAGGACATGAAGACGGGTGAAATCATGCTCCACAGTCGCGGCGAGCGGCTGCATCAGTCGATGCCGGGAGCCTCGGTCTGGAACGTTATAGTGATGAGCCCGGCGCAGCTCGAAAGTTATAGCCGGGCGCTCTCCGGAGGCCCCTTCTCTTTGCCGCCGGAGGGGCACGTTCTGCAGCCGTCCCGGCGTGATGTGGCCCGCCTGCGGCGCCTGCACGCGCAAATCTGTCGCCTAGCAGAGACAAAGCCGAAGCTTTTGTCACATTCCCAGGTCGCACGGGCCATGGAACAGGCGCTGATCCAGACATTGGTCACCTGTTTGACGACCGCCAGCGTCCACACCGACACCTATGCCGAGCGCCATCATGCCAGGATCATGGTCAGGTTCGAGGAGGTCGTGGCGGCATACCCGGGCCGGCCCCTGCATATGCAGGAATTGTGTGAGCTGATCGTCGTGAGCGACCGCACCCTTCGGGTATGCTGCGCCGGTTTTCTCGGCATGAGCCCCATCCGGTATCTGCTGCTGCGTCGGTTGAGGGAAGTCCGCCGCGCGCTCCGCGATGCCGATCCCAACATGGCGAAGGTCGCAGAGATTGCCCAGCGCTTCGGTTTCTGGGAACTAGGGCGGTTTGCCGGAAGATATCGGGCGACATTTGGCGAGAGCCCGTCGACCACTCTGCGACGTGCTCCGGAGGCGCGCTTTGTGGTGCTCTGAAATTTTTCCAATTTTTGCATAGTTCGCCAAGCAACTGACGGGCTAGCCTCATACTTGCGAGCGGCGTCGACGATCCGAATTGATCTGTCGATCACAGCGCAGAATTCGATGGAGCCGGGACGAGAGCTAGCCCGGTCACAAGTGTCGTCGGTGACTAAATCAGGGGACTGGACATGGTCGAAGACGTCAAATGTGAAACGACCTCGCGTCGAAGAATGCTTTCCCTTCTTGGGATCGCTGCCGCCTTGAGCTTCGCCGTTCCGGCCGTCGAAACCGACGCGCAGACTGCCGGCATGGAGCGGCGCAAAGCGCGTCGCCAACGGCGCGTCGAACGACGCTATCAGCGGCGCACGGGCAAGCCGGCGCAAACCCAACCGGCCCAAAACCCGAGTGCGCCAGCCCCGCCACCGTCAGCCGCTACTGCACCGTCATCGGCAGCCACCGCACCGCCTCCGTCAGCCACTACTGCACCGAAACAATAGCACAGCGACAGAAACACGCATCACCGAGGAGGGAAAGATGAAGCGATACCTTTTGCTGTCTACTTTGGTTGTTGCCGTCGCCGCTTGCGCCTATCAGGCACCGCCCCCGCCTCCAGTCGCAGCGGGGGCTTCGCCCGCCGCCCCTACGACATACTTCGACGGAATCTACATCGGCAGCTTCGCCGCGAATAGAAGCGCTTCGGGGTCGAACTGCCCAAATATCCCGGTCGCGCCGGCTTTGACGATCCAAAACGGCGTCGCGCGGTTCGCCGCACTCGACATCACTTATCAGGGAACTGTGACCTCGGACGGCGTCGTAAATATGCAGGACCCACAGGGCCGAACATTCGTCGGACAAATAGATCCCTATTATGTGCTCCGAGGCCATACGACCGGAGCGTGCATCTATGACGCGGTCTGGCAGCGGAGGAACGCCCTGGGTCAAAAACCGAGCTGAGGCATACCGTGCCGGGCCGCCGCGGCCACAGCCTACCCGCGACCGACGTGGTGAAGCGGCGGCTCGGCGCAAGGCTGTCAGATGGCAGAAAAATAGGTCTCCGTACTCCGAAGTGGGATCGTAAATCGGGAGGCAACTATGACTGAACGCCGCCGCCGTTTGATGCCAAACCTAAAGGCATCGGTGATTATTCTGGCTGCAGCGCTGGCGGGAACGGCAGGGATGTCGGCTAGTCGCGCCAATGAAGCGGACGCCAAGCGGCTATTCAAGGCAATGTCCGACTATCTCGGGGCGCAGAGCGCAATGTCTTTCGACTATGATGTGAGTCTCGAGCTCGTCAGCACACAACAGCAAAAAGTCGCGCTGGTGAGTTCCGGGACCGCGACGCTCGACCGGCCCGACAAGATTCATCTGACGCGGAGAGGCGGATTTGCCAATGTCGAGTTGGTCTTCGACGGAAAAACGCTGACGCTGTTGGGAAAGAATACCAATCTGTATACGCAAGTCGAGGCCCCTGGCACGATCGACCATTTGGTCGATGTGTTACGAGACAAGTACCACCGGCCGGTTCCTGCCGCCGATCTGCTGATGTCGGACCCCTACAAAGAGCTGATGCCGGAAGTCAACGATGTGAAGGATCTCGGAAGCGGCGTTATTCATGGCGTTGAATGCGATCACCTTGCCTTTCGGACGAAGGACGTCGATTGGCAGATCTGGATCGCGCATGGAGCCCGCCCTTATCCGTGCCGCTATGTCATAACCAGCAAGAAGGTTGTCGGGTTCCCGGAATACACCCTCGATATTTGGGCATGGAAAACCGGGTCCGAAGTCGCCTCCGATAGTTTCAAATTGACGATCCCTGCCGACGCAAAGAAATTGGCGCCAAGCGAGGTTCCGGAGCTCAGCGACATCCCGGGCCTTTTCACCCCTAAAGGAGCAAAGTGATGACGCTAAAGCGGGCATGCGTTGGTCTACTGGCGATAATTATCTTCGGTCTCTGCCTAGAACTCGGCGAAAGGTTCGAGATTCCGGGTGTGCACGGCTTTGTCGCCACCGCCCAAGCCGTCGTCGGCCGTCCCCTGACGCCGATGAGCTATGCCGGCGTCGCGCGCCGGACCTCTCGCCGATGTGCGGCTGGCGTGTACGCCTGCTAGGGCGAGGCGACCGCGCGCACAGAGCAGGCGGACCCACCGCAGCTCGCTTACGCCAGCGGGGATCGCGGCTCGACCTATCCTCCAGTGCATATCGCCTGATGGGCGGTTGGCGGTGACCGACTTAATGCGCGGCATCGAGGTTTTTCGGTCGGATGCCCTATCGCTGCCGGCTCTTGCCAAATTCGCCATTGTCATGGCCATTATCGTCGGCATCCCTCCACTCGCGCGCCGCGCGCGGTTTCCGGTGGTCGTCGGGTTGTTATTGACCGGCGTCGCCATCGGTCCCCACGGCATCGACCTGGCCGGGGCGAACCGGCCAATCGCGGATTTCTTCGCCGAATTGGGGAAGCTGCTTTTATTGTTTTTTGCCGGGCTAGAAATCGACCTCGCTCGTTTCCGGCAGGCACAACGCAAGACGGCCATCTTCGGTCTGTGGACTACCATCGTGCCCCTGCTCCTGGGGACCGGCGTCGGCTTCCTGTTCGGCTATAAACCCGTCGCGGCGGTCGTGTTGGGCTCGCTTTTGGCGTCGCATACGCTTCTCGGATTGCCAATTGTCACCGGCCTCGGCGTCGCGCGGCTAGAGCCGATCACCGTCACGGTCGGTGCGACTGTTATCTCCGACACGCTGTCCTTGATCGTGTTTGCGATCTGTGTGCCGACCTGGCAGAGCGGTTTTTCGCTATCCGGGCTCGCCACGCAACTGACCGAAATCGCCATTTTTGTTCCGCTGATCTTATTTGGCCTGAGCCGATTGGGCGCGTATCTGCTTAGTAAGGTCGAAAACGACGAGGACGCGTATTTCATTTTGATGCTGGCGATTATGGCTGTAGCGGGAGTTCTCGCGGCGGGTATCAACCTGCCCGGAATTGTTGGCGCCTTTCTCGCCGGGTTGGCGGTCAACGCCGCGACTCAGGCCAGGTCGGCGAAAGAGAAATTGGAATTCTTCGGAAACTCCTTCTTTATCCCGATCTTCTTTCTTGTTACTGGATTTTTAATTGACCCTCTCCAATTTTATTACACTATTACTGAAAACTTTCCGTTGACATTAGGCGTGGTCGGCGCACTGCTACTCGGCAAGTGGATCGCGGCTGCGATCGTCGGCTGGGAATTCGCCTACACCGCAGCGGCGCGCAACACCATGTGGTCGTTAAGCTTGCCGCAGGTGGCCGCGACGCTTGCAGCAGCACTCGTCGGTTTCAGCACCTTTGATCCGGCGGGGCAGCGCTTGATCGATAAACCATTGCTGAGCGTTGTTCTCGTGCTTTTACTGACGACCTCGATCCTGGGACCGGTTCTCACCGCCCGCTTCGCACCGCGCATGATCGATGGCTCGGACCAGGGCGTTCCCGGCGAGGCGCCTCCCCGGTCTGTCGCGTAGTGCGGGAAATGCGTCGGCCCAATCGGTCCGCTTGACGGCGCGGCGGGCGATACCGCCGACCGCGGTTCGCCACTGAGCAACGACCGCCGCGGCGTCGCCGAGCAACGATCTTGTCCGGCAGTTCGCCCGTGGGTCGCGAACGAAACAGGTCTACTTGCCGCTTTTAAGCTCAAACTGCTATGCGCCCTCTCCCTTTTGCATTGATGTTTGCCAAAGTCGATCATAACCCTCGCTATGCGCATGGCGCGAGTGGCGTATGTTGCATTTCTGTAGCGCCGCCGGCGCGCTCCACGTACGATGCGACAGCAATACCGACGACAGATTTGCGTAAGGCAAGAGGAGCGCGCTATGCCGGAAAAGCTGATCTCGGGCGATAACCACATCGACCTGACCTACCTGCCGCCCGATCTGTGGTCGTCTGAGGCGCCGCAGAAGTGGAAGCAGATGGCGCCGCGCGTGGAGGAAAAGCAGGACGGGCTGCACTGGTTCGTCGACGATCAGGACCGGGGCATGTGGAACGGCATCGGCCCGGGGTTCCTGCCGTACCAGAAGGGGATGTTCGGCCATATCGACGAGATGAAGGATATCGGCTTCGAGTGGAGCTCCAAACCCGGCGCCAAGCCGCGGCCGACGACTCCCGAATTGCGGATCGCCGATCTCGACCGCGATGGCCAGGACGCCGAAATCATCTATGGCTGCCTGATGGTCAACGATCTGATCGACGACGCATCGTTGCGCGCCTGGACCGACAAGACGTACAACGACTGGGTCGCCGATTTCGCCAAGCGCGCCGACCCGAACCGCGTCTACCCGTTGGCCATCATCCCGAACACCGATCCGCTCGAAGCGGCGGCCGAGGTCCGGCGCTGCGCCAAGATCGGATTGCGCGGCGGCGACCTTGCCTTCAAGCGGATGACCCCGCCGCTCTACACCGATCTGTGGTTCCCGCTGTGGGAGGCCGCGGCCGAGTGCAAATTCCCGATCTCGTTCCATTCGACCGGGTTCAAGGCGCTACGCGCCCCCGATTCGCCTGAGCAGGAACAGAAATACTTCACCCAGTGGCGGCTGGTGCGCTCGGCCTTGTTCCAGCTCGACACGATGGAAGTGCTGGTGTCGCTGCTGGCCTCGGGCGCCTGCGAGAAATACCCTGACTTCAACTTTGTCCTCGGCGAATCCGGTGTGACCTGGCTGCCCTATGTGTTCGACCGGCTCGACACCGAATATGCCGACCGGGCGAAGAGCCTCAATTTCAAGCTCAAGCCCAGCGATTATTTCCGCCGCCAGGGCTATGTCACCTATCAGCAGGACCAGTATCTCGAACCGATCATCCCGCTGATCGGCGAGGACAATATCATCTGGGGCGCCGACTATCCGCACCCCGACTGCATCTGGCCCGGTTCGCGCGCCACCCTCGACCGCAACCTCGCCCAGATCTCGCCGGCGGTGCGCCGCAAGATCACCAGCGAGAACGTCACCCGCCTCTACCAGCTGCACCAGTAATCCGCGGACCGGAGGCGGCCGGACGGCGCCGGGCGCCGCCCGGCTACCCGCTCTAGTCCTCAGTATTCGCTGCGGCTGGACGCGCCTAGCGCAGCCCTTTGACGCTTTGTGTAGGTGTGAACTGGGTCACAACGATAAAATAACCTTTCTGTCATATCGCTCATGGACCCTTTGGTTCGATCAAACGCGTTGATCGGAAGGTTGAGCGATGACCGAGACAAATTTTGAAGCGGCCGTTTTACTGCGATCCGGCTCCGGGCCCGGGGAGGCAGCGGGAAAGAGGACAGCTTGGACAGGACAGCGTCAACCCTCCGTTGCTGACTGGCTTGCGAACCTTCTGAAAATGAGGCGGCGCCGCTCGCAGGCACGAATGGAGGCGGAGGTGCGGCGCTGCGGTCATCCCGGCGTCTTGGCGGACTACCTGTCGGCGAAATCGCGCATGAGATAAACCACAGACCGGCTTCGCCGTCCGGAAATCCAGAACCCGAATGCGGCAGAGGCCCGGCGGCAGGTCGCGGCCACGACGCTGTCGGTCGTCGCTAGGCGATGCGTAGCGCACCGCGCACCGCATCAAACGCCGCGATCCGGTGCTTGCTCCAGTGTAATCGAACGGACGATCATGCCTCGGCGGTGGTCGGGTCGATCATGCGGCGGATTTCGGTGACCTTGTCGGCCGGGAAACCGCTGCGTTTGGCGTGCTCGTGGATGATCGCTTCGTCCTTGGCGAGATAGACACAGAAGGTTTTGTCGCCAGCGACGTAGCTTTCGACCCATTGGATGTCGGGGCCGAGTTCCCTAAGGGTCGCGTTCGATTTCGCCGCCGCCTCGCGCAGTTCTTGCCGCTCCAGGCTACCGACGGCCGGCAGTTCGCGTTCGATGATGTATTTTTTCACAATCGTCCTCCCGTATTGGATGGCGCGGATCGTGGCAGATCAGCCGGAGCCGGTAAAGGACGGCACCGCCTCATGGGGCGAGTCAATTTCGCCTAGGTAAGCCGGGCGTCCAACGGCATCAGTTTGAGTGCGATACGGAGAGACGGTTTCTGATGGCCGCCGAAGTCTAAAGGATCGCCGTCAGCGTCAGCTCCGCGCCCGGCGTCGGGAAAAAACCCAGAATCCCGCCAAGGCGATCCCGAGCAAAGCCAAGCTGGTGGGCTCGGGCACTCTCCTTACCAGCAACGCGCCGCCGTTGGACGTCGCGATCGTGCCGTGTTCATCCACATGCAAAAACCCGACGATATACGCCACCGCCGGCAGGCTTGGACTGAAGCCGCCGCCCGTGCTCGAAATGCTCAAATGCGGCGTTGCGCTCGGATTGCTGGTCTTCGCCAAGGTGTTTGTTCCGAGGTCGGCCTGATAGACGTAGAACCCGGTCAGCCCGGGGTCGTAGCGGTTGGCGCACAAGCCCGGCGGCGTACAGTTAAAGTTGCTGATCGGATTGTTCGGCGACGCGCTGATCCCGAGATATCCGTCGAGGGAGCCGCTATCCCATGCCGTAGAGCTGAACAAGGACGCGGTTGCCGGCGAGGTCGCTCCGCCGGTTAACGTGAAACTGACCAAGGTCGGGCTGGGGTCGAGGTTATTCGGCACCAGCACGTCAACATCAAAGTCGCCGGTCTGGGGGCCGGATGACGCGGTGAAACCGAAAAGATTCGGTGGATTTTGCGATGTGGGGCTGTTCGTGCCGTTGTCGGGGCAGGCAGTGGTAAAGCAGACTGCCATCAGAGGATCATGCGCGGGATTTTTGCCCCCGCTGAGCGGATCTTTCGTATTCAGATTAGCGTATGCGGCGCCTGCGAGCATTGCCAGGAACATCGCGCCGCAACACATACCGCAAAGCGATCTGAAGAGTGATCTGCGGTTCAACATACTAACCCGGTCCACGGCAATAGGTACGCGGATTGGTTATGCACATTCCGTACCGTAGCAAACGCAGCTTAGAGATTCAAACTTAATTTTGGTAAAGGCTGCGCCAAAGAACTCTGAAATGTAAAGATTTCCGACGGACGCACGTCGAAAGAAATTTCGTGACACTCTAAATATCTACGGTGATCAAGGGATTATCGGGGGATCGCGGCCCGGCAAGTTCAAGGGAGGCGTAAAGAGTTCCGACAGGGATCGACGGGTCAGCCGTCGAAGCATTCCACATAATAAGAACTTCAAAGGCTAATACCACACAGCAGTGTAAGAAAATCCGGCGGCCATCGCTGATGGAAAGGCAGAAATGCGATCTCCGAGACGATTTCAACCGCGCTTCAGCTCGGCGAGCAACTTTTCCGCATCGGCTCTGTCCGCGAAAGAAGCCCCGGAGCCGAGTAGCTTCTCTAAGACTGACCGAGCGTCGGCCGCTCGGCCGACGCGGCGCAGCGCTACCGCAAGGTGATATTGAACATCGGTGTTGTCGGGGGCCGCCGAATAGGCCGCGCCGATATGGGTCAGCGCCCTCTCGGCGTTGCCTTGGGCCAACAGGATCCAGCCCAAGGTATCGTCGATATGCGCTGGGCGGGGAAAGATGGCAGATGCCTGTTCCGCCAATTGGCGGGCTTTCGCCAGGTCACCCTGCCGCTGATATAGCCAGGCGAGATTGTTCAGCGCTACCGGATCGGCCGGATGATCGGCGATCAGGTGCGAATATTGGGTGATAGCGTCGGCGTATCTCTGTTGCTCCAGATAGAAAAGCGCCAGGGCGGAGCGGACCGCGAAATCCTTTGGGTTGGCCGCGAGCCGCGTATTCAAGATCGCCTCCGCCTTGGCGGGCTCGCCCATGCGCGAGTACAGGTGGGAAAGTGCGGCTGTCAGACCGTTGTCCAGGGGTCGCGCCGCGATCGCGCTCTCGAGCAGGTCGACCGCCCGAGCGGTGCGCCCCGCCTTTTCGTAAAGCTCGGCCGAAACCACGTCGTAAAGGCTGTTGCCCGGATCGGTCCTGGCGAAATTCCGCGCCATCGCGAGGGCTGCGTCCAAGCTGCCAGTTTGCGCCTCGACGCGGATCAGCTCGCCTTTGAGCGAGGCATCGTGAGGATCGCGTTCGATCGCAGTCTGCAGCACGCTCCATGCCGCGGTAAAATGCTTCGCTGCACCGAGCACCGCCAGGTAGTCGGATAAGGCGCGCGGCGAATTCGGCGCTAGCTCGTAGACGCGCTTGTAACTCGAAATCGCACCGCCGGTGTCTCCGGCCGCGATCTGGATGCGTCCCTCGGTGTCGAAAACGTCAGGATTTTCGGGAAATTGTGCGGCCAGCGCAGCCGCGGCCACCGCCCCATCCTTCCAGTCCCGGCGCGACGCGTACATCTTGAGCAGCAGCAATCCGGGTGCGGGATCGCTCGGCGCAACTGCGCGCGCCCGGGCGAGATATTCGGTGGCCTCGGGCCACTTCATCTTCGCGATCGCTATCCTCGCGAGCGCCAAAAGAGTGGGGACGTCGCTCGGCCGCCGCGACAGGATTCCGCTGTAGATCTCCTCGGCTTCGGCTTGGCGGCCGGTCGTCAGGTATAGCGAGGCCAAAGCCGAACCCAAGTCCGGGCTTTTCGGGTCGCTCTGCAGGCGTCCGGCCAAAATGGCCTGGGCTTTCGCGAAATCGCCCATGCGGGCATAGAGGCGCGAAACGGCAACGGCAAGCTCGTTGTCCGCCGGCCGACCCGCGATCGCCTTCTCCAGCAGAGCAACCGCAGCCGCAGCCTTCCCTGCCTTTTCGTACAGCCCGGCTGATACCAGGTCGTAGGCGTTGGTGTCGGGATCGTCCTTGGCGAAGCGGCGCGCCTCGAACAGCGCGGTGTCCAGGCCGTCGGCCTCCGCTCTGACCCGGATCAGCTCGAGTTTTAATGACCTATTCCGCGGCTCTCGGGCGACGGCGTCCTGCAGCACGTCCCGCGCATCGCGGAAATACTTCGCTCGATTCAACAAAGCGACGTAGGGGGTCCGGATCTGTGCTGATTCCGGGGCGAGATGGTAGGCCAGCTTGTAGGTTGCGATCGCGCCGACCGTGTCGCCGGCCTCTATTTGGGCCTTGCCGAGCGCGGCGAAAACCCTGGCGTCTCGTGGGAATTGTTCGGTAAGCTCCGCCGCGAGCGCCTTGGCGGCGTTCCAATCATGCCGTGACTCGAACAGGCTGACCAGCTTCAGCCCGGGCGTTGGATCAAACTGAGCTGCGGAGCGTGCGCGGTTGAGGGAGTCCGTAGCTTCCGGCCACTTCTTTTCCGCGATCGCGATGTCCGCAAGCCCGATGAGCGCCGTGACGTCGTTTTCATTCTTTGATACCTGATGCTCGGCGTCGTTCGCGTTGATCGCCAGAAGGTCCGTGTACACCTTCTTGGCATCGGCGGTCCGCCCCATCGCCAGATAAAGCTGCGCCAGATTGCGAGCTGCCGCGGAGAATTCGGGGTTGTGCGCCAAAGCGGCGCGAAACATCGCCTCCGCCCCGGTATAATCCTTCTGGGCGGCGCGGACCTCGCCCTGCAAAGTCTGATAGAGGTCGTTGTTGGCATCCTGCTTGATCAGGGCGGCGGCGACTTCCGCCGCCTTGTCGACCCGTCCGGCGCGCAGCTCCGTCAGCACGAGGGTCGGTCCGGCGGCAGTCACCCCGCCTTCGCCGCGGAACACCTGCTCGAGCTGCGCGAGACCCATCTCCCGGTTGCCGGTGTCGATCTCCGAGATCGCGACGCGCGTCCTTATCGTCGGGTCACTGGGAGCGAGCGCCGCAGCCTTCTCGAACTGCTGCAGTGCGAGCTCCGGCTTGCCGTCGGCCATATACGCATTGCCCAGCTCGCTCAGCGTCGCCGCGTCTGCCGGCTGCTGATCAGCTATCGATTTGAGGTAGTCGATCGCCCGAGCGGCGGCATGCTGGGATAACGCGGCGCGAGCGATAAGGCGTACTGCTTTAGGATCACTGGGAGCCTGCCGCAGGTATTCCCCGAGGATGCTTTCCGCCTTGGCGAATTGGCCGAGCGCGAGCTTCGTGGTTCCCTGGAGATAATACCCTTCAGGAAACGTCGTAAAAGCGTAGCTGATGCGATCGAATATCTGATCAGCTGCGACAAATCTCTGTTGCTTGGCGAGCTCGGACGCGCGTAAATAATTAGCGGCAAAATTATCAGGATTTAACTTGAGGATCGGGTCGATATCCAGATCTGCGGAGGCAAACTTGCCTTGTGCGATGTTCAGGTCGGCCCGGCTCAAATGGGCCAGCAAATTCTTTGGATCGATTTTGACCGCCTGATCGAATAGCCGCATTGCGCCGCCTGGATCGCCGAGCGCTCGCAGAATCTCGCCCTTTACCTGGAGGGACTCCGGCGATCGCGGGTGTATCGCGATCGCCTCATCGATCAACTGCTCCCCCTGTCGCGGATCCGACGCGGTCAGAAACCGGGCGAGCGCAATCTTCGCCGCCGCGGCGCTCGGGTCCAAAC
>Ga0306926_10003849_pt1 | contig 15655 bp, 13 predicted proteins | sample flu12Cox44000178_FD_203759 | JGI IMG/M metagenome (GOLD analysis project Ga0306926, IMG submission 203759) | Lab enrichment of tropical soil microbial communities from Luquillo Experimental Forest, Puerto Rico - flux8day.12C.oxic.44.000.178 (v2)... | ecosystem: Environmental > Terrestrial >...
CGCCGGACGCTTGGGACGACGATTGCCGGCAAAAGCTGGGCGAAACTCTCGCGCAGCCCGAGATGCTCGATCGTTTCATCTGGTATTCTTTCGAGGCGGCTGACTCCGATGTTGCGCATCTGCACGCGGCAACACTGGTCGCCGACCGCACCGCGCTGCGCGAACACGTGGTGGAGCGATTGAAAGAGGCGGCCGAGATGCCGGAGCAGATCCGTCAAGCCTATCAAATCGCCGAGGCCAAGCTCTGACGGCGTCGCTCGCTCATACGCCGCCGCACTCGCCGGGGCGCGCTGGCGACTTTCCTTGCTCGACGGGAATAAACAGCGAAATGCCCGATTTGCCGGTGCTGCGGGACCGGTTTCGTGCGCCTAAGTCATTGTTTTCGCGTCACGGGGCGGTGTGAATTCCCTACGCGGCCGAACAGGGAATTAATTCGCCCGAACAGGGAATTAATTCGCCCGAACAGAGAATTAATTCGCCCGAACAGAGAAGCAGATCGACCGCACGGGAATTGGCGCGGCTTGTTGTTTAGGCCCGTCCGTCTGCGGGAAGCGGCCGCCGACGGAGTGCCGAGGAGCGCCGCCGGTTTTGCGCCGCCATAACCCTCCCCTCAGCCGCCCCGGGCTCGCGCGAGGGCGTAGGTCGATCTGCTGATCAAATCGCTGCTGCAAAACCCGCGGCCGAGGATAATGCATTTTGGCCTCGCCGCAGCGCTAGGGCTCAAGGGTGACTTTGACGAGGCGAAAACAGCACTCGCCGCGCCGTTGAACCTCAATCCGGAAGCCCGACGAGCGAACCGGAGTCGGGTGGGTCCTGAACGGCGGGGGTGAGCGTGGGTGCCGGGCGGGACCGTTTTCGCACCGCCGTCGCGACCACTTACCAGATGGGTGAGACAGGCTGTTTGCGGTAAGCCCTCAGGCCGCAAAAAGCCTTTCGTAAGATAGGCCCCAGGGTGGGCGCAAAAAACCGAGTGCTCGGACATCCTCGAGCCAATACCCGAACGGTGACGACCGGGAGAACGTACCTCCACCGATGACCCGGCATACTCGGCGCAGCACCGACTCCGCCAGTTCCGCGATTGCGGTTTTCGCCTGTAAAGCGCGGAGGTGGGTATCCTGGGCCGCCTCCATCGCGCGCAGCACCCCCTCATAAGCCTGCTGAATCAGCCAGCCTTCCAGCTCGGCTTTTGACCATTCCACCCGCTCATACGCTCGCAAGCTGTCGCCACGCGGCACCACCTGCTGGCGCGCCGTCTCGAGCGCCACCTCCGTCACTCCGACGATGACCGCGGTAAAGCAGCATTGAGTAAGCGCGCCGGTGTTTTCCTGGATGAGCCGGAATTGCCCCGGCCACGCGATGCGGGTCACAGGAAACTCCTTGAAGGAGAACGCATGACTCTGGGTCGCGGCCATGCCGTGACCATCCCAGGCAGCGGTCAAGGTCACTCCCGCCGAGCCGTCCCACCGGACGCCCCGCATATCCAGAACGAACATGTCAGGGGCGGTCTCTCCTTCGGGGGCAGCTACGGTGATCATGTAGGAGGTAATCCCCGACCCGCTGCCAAAGTTTTTCTGCCCGGTTAGCAGGTAGGCGCCGTCGGATAGGTCACGTCGTGCCGTCGCTTTGGTTTTGCTGATGTCGCCCGCTGTACCGGGTTCCGAGGCGATGGTCCCCCACCAGGCTCCGTCGCGGACGTTCCGGAAAATCGACTGTCGCTGCTCCTCCCACGCCTTCTGAAAGGGCGCAGCCGCCTGCTCGGTCGCCATCCAGAAATTCAACACGGCCGGGTGCATCGCACAAACCAAGGCAACCGAAGAGTCGCCATGGGCGAGGGTACGCAGCATCTCGCAGATCGGGCGTGCAGACGCGCCCACACTTTCCCAAATGCCGCCGTGGTCGACCGGTACGCCGGTCAGCAGAAAACCGGCGTCGCGCAGCCGGGCGAAGTCGGCGGCGACCAGCTCACGCCGCCGTTGGCGCTCGCGGCGCTCAGCAGCGAAGTCGGCGGATATCGCTCGGAGGTTTTCATGCACAATACTGGCATCCATCGCGACTTCTCCCTGCAACGGGGCGGAACCGCTTCCACACCGTCTCAGAGCTATTCAGCCGCGCCCATTATCGGCGCTTTATTCCTGCGGCTCAAATCGGTCCGGCGATGAACCAGACCACCCTCCCTCTCAAGCGCAGTGTGTCGGACAGCCTAATTCAATGACTCGACCAGTTCTCGTGCACTAGTCGGGGGAGGTCGTGAATCCAGACATCGGCGGTAATCCCGCTGGGATAAATCAAATGGGCCAGATTGTCCTTCGAATACGCGAGAACGAACGCCGCATGTTCTATTTCATTATTGTCGTCAGAGAGAGTAGTCTTTGCCGCTGTAGGGATCCCGGCGGCGAACTGTGCCGACTGAACAGCGCTCTCGCTTCCGCTAAGCCCGACGAAGCGCTCATCGAACTGATCGAGCCATGTGTGCAGCACCTCGGAGGTGTCCCGGGCCGGATCGGTCGTCACGAACACAACCCGGATCTGGCGGACCTCGGGTTCGGGCAAATCCTTCAGCGCAGCGGCAATATTGGCCATGTGCAGCGGGCACTCTTCCGGGCGATGGGTGTACCCGTAATAAAGCAGAGTGACGTATCCCTTGGTCTTGGACCGCAGATCGAACGGAGCACCCGACGGGTCGGTCAATGTGAAGTTCGGCTTCGGCAGCGGCGGCGTCACGATCCCGCCGCGGTAGCTCGCATCCGCAGACGTGGCAAGTGGAGCGTGTTCTTTGGCTGAATGTCCCACCACCCGACTGTTTGCCCCCAGCAAAACGGCGAGCATACCGAGAGACGCGAACAAAAATCGTAGCTTCATTTGATGGTGCTGGCCCGGAGCATGGCCTCGCGATCTACGGCAGGACGATCACTCGCCCCACCATTCCCAGATTATCGTGATACGCACAGTGGTAGTTGAATATGCCGGGATGGATAAAGGTCACCCGGTAACGCTGGTTCAAATCAGCGGCCACCACCCCGGTGACAACCACGAGGGCAGGCAGAGGAAATTGCGAGAGGTCAGGTGGGTCTGTTGCCAGTAGACCCGTATTGGGGCCATTTACGGCCCGGTCCGCGGGCAGCGGCCAAAGCGCCCCCGAATGCACATTGTCCGTCGGAGAGCTGGCCGTTGCGTGCAATGCCCCGTCCGGGTCCAAAATCGCGTTTACGCCCGAACCCGAGGTGACGACTGGGTTGGGCTGGCGCAGCTTCGAGGGATCGGCTCCAAATGTGATGCTATGGTTCGTCATTGGGTCCGGGTTCGTCCACTCGACGGTGTCCCCAACGTGGACCGTTATCGTCTCCGGGAAAAAGCGCACAATTTCCGCGGTCTCAAATCCCCCACCACTCGCCGTAATTTGTCCAATGCCGGCGATCACTCGATGCGACGCCGGATCGCCTCGCTCATCATCGCGCCGATGGTCGATGTGTTCGGCATCGTGGTCGATGTCTGAGAGCAAACGGTCACTTTGATCCGCCGCCTCGCGGTCATAAAACGCCTGATCGTGAGGAAGAGGCGCTGATGCTCCCAGAACGTGGATCGTTCCGTTCATGTATAGATGGGCCAGGCATACGAGCTTGAAGTTGCCAGGGGCCGGGAACTTCACTGTGTAGGTGTTGCCAACCGCTGGGGGGCAATTGGCTGGATTTCGACACAGCTCTCCGGAGTTCACATCATTGGGGGGCGAGCCGGGGAAGCTCGATCCGCTCGGCGCCAAGAACATGGCGTCATTCGCGATCGTCGGCCGCAGCGTGGTCGCCAGCAAAAAGGTAACGGTATGGGGTTCGTCGCTAGCAAACGTCCAAGTGACGCTGTCGCCCTCATGAATCCACAGCTCGTTCGGCAGAAAGGCCCAGCCTTGGCTTCCCAAGTCATCGCTCTCCGCCCCGACGGTCGCATACCACATCCTCGCCGCTGCGTGAGCCGCCAGAGGAAATATTGAAACCGCCGCCGTCAGCGTCAGCAGCCCTCGGATCAGGACTGAAAACGCGGTCGATATCCGCATTGCCCGAACCTGCGCCATGGTTCTTCCTTCCGCCGGACCAGCGCGTCGATTTCGGCTTCGAGCCGGCCCTTTAATCGCTCGATCACGACCATCGCGATCGGTATGCGCAGCTTGCCTCGAACCGAGGCGGAAGACTTTGCGGAGAGGTTGATTTATCGTTGAGAAGAACCTGATAATTCCTTGAGAAAATGCCGATCCCCTCGGGGGACGAGCCATGGCGTTTGTCTTCGGCGACCACGTTATCGATGTCGACCGGCGTGAGTTCCGGCGGCGGGCCGAGCTGATCGCGCTCGAACCGCAAGTCTTCGATCTCCTGGTATATCTTGTTCGCAACCGTGACCGGGTGGTCAGCAAGGACGAGCTTTTGAGGACGGTTTGGGGTGGGCGGATCGTATCCGAATCGACCCTGACCAGCCGCATCAATGCCATTCGTAAGGCTGTGGGAGACAGCGGTGAGGCGCAACATCTGATCCGTACTGTGCCGCGCAAGGGTTTACGTTTTGTCGGTGTCGTGCGGGAGGAAGCGAAGTCCGCGCCAGCGTCATCCGCGCCCCGCCTGTCGATCGTGGTCCTGCCTTTTACGAACCTGTCGAACGACCCGGAGCAGGAATATTTCGCCGATGCGATCACCGACGATCTGACGACGGATCTCTCGCGTATTTCCGGGAGTTTCGTGATCGCCCGCAGCACGGCGTTCACCTACAAGGGCAGACCGATCGAGGTGAAGCAGATCGGCCGCGACCTCGGCGTCCGCTATGTCCTTGAAGGCAGCGTGCGGCGGGTGGGGGACCAGGTTCAGGTCAATGTGCAACTGATCGCCGCCGACACCGGCGCGCATGTTTGGGCGGCCCGGTTCGAGGCCGATCGGCGGAGCCTCGCCGAAGCGCAGAAGGAGATCACCGGCCGGCTCGCTTGGACGCTCAACCTCGAGCTGCTCGAGGATGTCGGCCGCCGCATCGAGCGGGAAAACACCATCGATCCCGATGTGCGGGATCTAGTAATGCTCGGCTGGACATGGTGGCATCGCCCGCGCTCAGCAACCACGATGCAGGAGGCGCAGCGGGCTTTCGAGCGGGCGCTGGAGATCGATCCGCGTTCCGTCGATGCGAGGGTCGGTCTCGCGCGGGTATTGACAGTGAACCTCCAAGGTCATTTCGCTCCGCGAGCGAGCACCGCCGTTCAACGCGAAGGGATGCGCGCTGAACGGCTGCTCCTCGAAGCTATCGAGAGCGACCCGAATAATCCGCGGGCGCGTTCGACAATGGGGCGCCTCCGCCGAATTCAAAACCGCTTGGCCGAGGCGCGGATCGAGTTCGAGACCGCGATCGCCCTCGACCCCAATGACTCCTTTTCACATGTGCAGCTGGCGGTCACCTTGCTGTATTCGGGCGAGCCCGGCGCTGCAGTGCCCGAAGCCGAAACGGCCTTGCGGCTCAGCCCGCGCGACCCGCAGCTATGGGGGTATTACTGGCCATTGGGCTGGGCCCGGCTGCTGCTGAACGAGGTCGATGCGGCGATAGACATGCTGACCAGGTCGCGGGCCGCCAATCCGCGGAATTGGCATACCCATTTCGTGCTCGCTGCGGCACTGGGTTGCAAGGGCAATCTCGACGCCGCGAAGACCGCACTTGTCGAGGTGCTCAAGCTCAATCCGGATGTCGCCTCGTTGGCCCAATACCGCGTCTTCCATCCCTGGGGCAATCAGCAATACTGGACGCTGTTCGAGGAGACCGCGGCGGCGGGCCTGCGCCGCGCCGGCTTCCCCGACCAATGATCGCCAAACGGCGTCTGGCGGCGATCTTAGCCTGCGGCTCGCGACGGATCTCCCTCTTGGCACGATTCCGCCGAGACATCGGAACGCTACCCGCTATCTTGGCACCAAGATTGAGGCGTATCATAAGCCGCGGCGATTGGGTGGTTTCGCGCGATGCTCGGGCAAGCAGCCGTCTCGTTTGCCGGCATGACGGGGCAATTAGACTAGCTGCGCAAGATCGCGTCGGTTTGCCTCCTCCCCTGGTACCCTCTGTCAGCCGGGTTCGAACCCCTGCAAGAACAGGGGGCGCCAAGGGCGCTTCTACCGGAGCACTGGGGCGGTTCTCAAGAATTCGCACCACGCCCCTCGTTGTGTCACAATTGGCGAATATCGCCGAACCGAGGAAGGTACCCATGAAAGTCGCGAATGCTGTCGCCGAGATCCTGAAGCGCGAGGGGATCGAGTTTCTGATCGGCTATCCGGTCAACCCGATCATCGAAGCCGCAGCCGAGGCCGACATCCGGACGATCATGGTCCGCCAGGAGCGGATCGGGCTGCACATGTGCGACGCGATCGCCAAGGTCACCTCGGGTGATCGCATCGGCGTCTTTGCGATGCAGCACGGTCCGGGTACGGAGAACGCCTTTGGCGGTGTGGCGCAGTCCTGGGGCGATTCTTGTCCGGTCGTCGTGCTGCCCGCCGGCTATGCCCGTAACGTCAACCAAGTCCGTCCCAACTTCAACGCCGCGCTCAACTTCCGCAACGTCACCAAATGGTGCGAGCAGGTAACCGTGCCGGGCGCCACCGAGGAGGCGCTGCGCCGCGCCTTCACCCAGGTCAAGAATGGGCGGCCGGCGCCGGTGCTGATCGAGTTTCCGTCCGACCTGTTGCGCGAGGAGATCAGCGGCCCGATCGAGTACCAGAAGACACCGCAGCTCAAAAGCGGGCCTGACCCGCGCTCGATAGCGGCGATCGCAGCGGCCCTGGTCGACGCACAGCGCCCGGTAATCTGCGCCGGCCAAGGCGTGCACTACGGCAAGGCGTGGAGACAGCTCCGGGAATTGGCCGAATTGCTCGAAGCACCGGTCATGACGACGCTGCCGGGAAAGAGCGCCTTCCCCGAAAACCATCCGTTGTCGCTGGGCTCTGGCGGGATCGGCATCTCGAAGCAGCTGCATACCTTTCTGCAGAACGCCGATCTGGTCTTCGGCATCGGCTGCAGCTTCACCCGGTCGAGCTTTGCCACACCGATGCCCAAGGGCAAACGCATCGCTCACGCGACTCTCGACCCGACCGATATCAACAAGGACGTGCCGGTCGAGCTGCCGGCGGTCGGTGACGCCGGTCTGACCCTCGACGCGGTGCTCGAAGAGGTAAAGGACCGGCTGCACGGCAAGCCCCGCGGCCGGCTCGACGGTGTGACCCGCGGGATCAGCTCGCTGAAGAAAGAGTGGATGGAGCAGTGGATGCCGCGGCTGACCCAAAACACCAAGCCGCTATCGCCCTATCGGGTGATCTGGGAATTGCTGCACACCGTCGACGTCAAGGAGACGATCATCACCCATGACGCCGGCAGCCCGCGTGATCAGCTGTCGCCGTTCTGGGTTAGCGAGACTCCGCTCGGCTATATCGGCTGGGGCAAGACCACCCAGCTCGGCTACGGGCTCGGGCTGGCGATGGGAGCGAAACTGGCCAAGCCCGACAAGCTCTGCATCAATGTCTGGGGTGATGCGGCGATCGGCTTTACCGGCATGGATTTCGAGACCGCAGTGCGCGAGCGCATTCCGATCCTGTCGATCCTGATGAACAATTTCGCGATGGCGATCGAATTGAAGGTGATGCCGGTCTCGACCGAGAAATACCGATCGACCGACATCAGTGGCCATTACGCCAACTTCGCCCAGGCGCTCGGGGGCTATGGCGAACGCGTCACTGAGCCAGAGGAGATCGTGCCGGCGATCCGCCGTGGCATCCAAAAGACCCGCGACGGCACCCCCGCGCTCCTCGAGTTCATCACCGAGAAGGCGGTCGACGTCTCGCGCTTCGGCTGACCAAGGTAGGCATGGCTGTTGGAATGCGCCGTCTTGCCGCTTATTGGGGAATGCGATGGCCGAAGAAGACATTCCCGTTCTTGACCAGATCAATGTCATCACTGGCGATCTAGAGCGGTCACTTGATTTCTATCGGCGACTGGGATCGGTGTTTCCGAGGCTATTGCCGAACCCGTCGGGCGAGCTGTTCCACGTGGGCTCCGAGCCGCATGGCGGCGCTCTGCTCGAACTCGACTCCGCGGAGTTCGCGCCAGTCTGGAACACGGGGTGGGCCGGGCGCAACGACCTCCAGGGGAGGGTCGTTTTAGGCTTCCGCATCGCGACCAGAGATGGGGTAGACCAGCGCTTCAGCAGTCTGACAAACGCTGGCTACCGCGGGCTGCAACCGCCCTTCGATGCCTTCTGGGGCGCGCGCTACGCGATTGTCGAAGATCCTGATGGCGTAGCGATCGGGCTGATGAGCCCAATCGATCCCACACGGAAGACGCCTCCTCCTCCGGATTGGGTCGGTTGAATGGATCGGGAGGCGGTGTTGCGGAATTGGCTCGGCGGGAAGGCATGATGCAAATTCGCGACGTGATTCCGGTCGTCGGACGGTCGGGGTTCTTCAACCGGGATTTGGCTGCGGTTAAGGCGGGTGCACGGGCTGACGGTTTTGCCTATCCGGGCAAGCCACTGAGCCCGGGTTTTAAGAAGATCGTGCAACCCGGAACCGCGATCTCGGTGATGCTGCTGCTCGATGACGGTCAGGTGGCCTTTGGCGACTGCACCGATGTGATCCTGACCGGGGTCGCCGGCCGCGACCCATTGTTTCAGGCCGAGCAGCATCTCGGGTTTCTGCGGAGCACGATGCGCGAGGTGCTGCGCGGCCGGCCGATCGACCGCTTTCGCGACTTGGCCGAAGAGGTCGACGCGCTCGTTCACGACGGCAAGCGGCTGCACACCGCTCTGCGCTACGGCATGACCCAGGCGCTGCTGCATGCCGTCGCGCTCGCCAACCGCTGCACAATGGCCGAGGTCGTCAGCCGCGAATACGGCTGCACGATCGCCTCGGCGTCGATCCCGATCCTCGCGTCCTGCCACAAAGAGGACGTACAGATGATCGACCGCATGATCTTGAAGCGGGTGGAGTTGTTGCCGCACGCCTCGTTTCAGCAGGTCGAACGCGACATCGGGTTGGAGGGCGAGAAGCTAATCGCCTATGCGAGCGGGATCGTCGAGCGCATCCGCCAGATCGGCGATCCCGATTACCGTCCGCGGATCCATCTCGATGTCTACGGGACCCTGGGGGAACTATTCGAAGGCGATGTCGACGCGACCGCCGTCTATCTCGGCGAGCTTGAAGCAGCGGTGCAGCCGCACGAGCTGCTGGTCGAAAGCTTTGTCATCGCTGCGACCAGGGAGAAACAAATCGACGCCTTTCGAGCACTGCGCCGGGCGCTCGGGCGGCAGGGCAGCCGGGTCAAGATCATAGTCGACGAATGGTGCAACACCCTCGACGACATCAAGGCCTTCGCCGATGCCGAAGCGGCGGACTACGCTCAGATCAAGACGCCCGATCTCGGCGGCCTCAACAATGCGATCGAGGCGGTGCTTTATGCCCGCGAAAAAGGAATGGGTTGCTGCCTCGGCGGCAGTGGCAACGAGACCGATCAGTCCGCGCGCATCACCGCTCAGATCGGCCTCGCCTGCCAACCGGATTTCCTACTCTCCAAGCCAGGCTTCGGCGGCGACGAAGCGCTGATGATCCAGACCAACGAGATGCTTCGCACCGTCGCGTTGATCGAGGTGTCCCGCGGGGTCAGCGGGCCATCAGCACCGGGATCTTCGACTCCATGATGATGTGGCGGGTGCCGCCGCCGAAGATCATCTGGCGGATGCGGCTTTGTGTGTAGGCGCCCTTGAGCAGTAGGTCGGCTCCTGCCTCCATGGCTTCCTTCAGAAAAGACTCGCCCTGAGCCTTCTGCCGGCCATAGGCCGTCCGCAGGCTGACATCGATGCCGTGCTGCTCGAGCGTGCGAGCGAGTTCCTCGCCCTCGGGTCCGGGTTCGGGCATGTGTTGCGGGCCGACGGCGACGACCACGACGTGCTTGGCCTGCTTGAGAAAAGGCATCCCCATGGCTACCGTGACCGCCGTCTCGGTGCTGCCGTTCCAGGCGATTGCGACCACTTCGCCGAAGGTCGACGGAGTTCGCTTGGGCACCATCAGCACCGGGCGACCGCTCTCGAACAGCGCATCCTCGAGGGTTGCCTCGGCGATTGACGCGAGCTTTTCCGGCTGTTCGACGACGATCAGGTCATAGACCCGGCCGATCATCCCGACGACGGCGTTTTGCCGCCCGTCCTCCTCGCGCCATGAGGCGCTCGGGCCGTTATGGCCGGGCGGCATGGGCCCGATCGGCACGCCCTTGGAATTCATGAATTCGCGAAACAGTCGCCGCGCTTGGTCACGCCGCTCGTGACCCTCGCGCTCAAGGGTGCGATCGACCTCGGACGAGATCGAAAACCCCATCTCGCCACCGAACACCACGGCATATTCGGTTGTCAGGCTGTGCAGCCCGACGATATTGCTGTTGAAGAGTTGCGCCGTCATCAGCGCGGTGTCGAGCACCGGCGCCGCGTTACCGTCCCCGACCACGGTCAACAAATTTTTCATCCCGCACTCCCTGCGCTAGCCAGGTCCGTCTCCGAACGAACCATTTGACGCAGGATACCACAGTCCCGCTGTAGTTTTCGAGAGGCCGGCAGCTCGACGCCCGCTGGGACCCCCGTCTACACTCACGACCTGCCGCAGCGAGAAGGAAGTGGGCTGGATGCGCATCTTGATCAGTGCCGTTCTTTGTGCCGCAGCAAGCTTGGGGCTCGGCCACGATGCAACGGCACAGAGTGTCAGCTTCGGCACTGACTGGAAGGCGGAGGCCGAGCATGGCGGCTATTATCAAGCGATCGCCACCGGGATCTACCGGGGGCACGGGCTCGAGGTCACGCTGCGCCAGGGCGGACCGCAGGTCAATCACGCGCAATTGCTCGCCGCCGGCCGACTCGACTTCAACCTCGCCCCGAACTCCTTTGGTCCGCTGAATTTCGCAAGCCAAAACATTCCGATGGTAGCGGTCGCGGCGATCTTCCAGAAAGACCCGTCGGTGCTGATCGCTCACCCGGGCCAAGGGAACGACAGTCTCGATGCGCTAAAAGGCAAGCCGATCATGATCGGCTCCGATACGCGGGTTACCAGCTGGGCGTTCTTGAAGAGCAAATTCGGCTATACCGACGACCAAATCCGGCCCTACACCTTCAGCGTGGCGCCTTTCCTCGCCGACCCCCAGGCGATCCAGCAGGGCTATCTGTCGAGCGAGCCGTTCACGATCGAATCCCAAGGGGTGAAGCCGGTGGTCCTGTTGCTGGCCGATGCCGGCTATTCGAGTTATGGTTCGCTGATCCAGACGTCGGACAAGCTGGTGCATGATAAGCCGGATGTCGTGCGGCGCTTTGTCGATGCTAGCATCGAGGGCTGGTACAGCTATCTATACGGCGATCCCGCCCCCGCAAACGCATTGATCAAACGCGACAATCCGGAAATGACGGACGCGCTGCTTGCCTATGGTATCGCCAAGATCAAGGAATACGGCGTCGTCGACAGTGGAGCCGCCAAGACATATGGCATCGGGGCAATGACCGAGGCGCGCTGGCGCGATTTCTTCGACACGATGTCGAAGGCTGGCGTCTATCGCAAGGATCTCGATTTCCGCAAGGCGTACACGCTGCAATTCGTCAACAAGAAAGTCGGAATGCGGCCCTGACACCGGTTGTCAGGTTGCGCGCCATTGGAAAGCGCTTCCGCTCAGGACTGTCGGCGCTCGAGGCGATCGATCTCAAAATCGGCAGGGGCGAGTTCCTGAGTCTCATTGGCCCGTCCGGCTGCGGCAAGAGTACCCTTCTGCGAATCATCGCCGGTCTCGCTGAGCCGAGCCAAGGCGAACGGGACCTCTTGCTGCCCGCAGATCGTGACAGGCATACCTCTCCAGCACGGGTCGGCTTCGTCTTTCAAGATCCGACATTGATGCCGTGGGGCACCGCCTTCGACAACGCGCTGTTGCCGTTTCGTATCGCAGGACGGGTCGGGCCGGCCGAGCGCGAGCGCGTCCGCGAGGAAATCCGCGCGGTCGGGCTCGACGGGTTCGAACATGCCTATCCGCGCCAGCTCTCGGGCGGCATGCGGATGCGGGTGTCGATCGCCCGCGCACTGGTCACCGATCCCGACCTGCTGCTCCTTGACGAACCTTTCGCGGCGCTCGACGAGATCACCCGGATGGCGCTCAACGACGATCTGTTGCGGCTGTGGGAGAGCCGCCGGACGACCGTCGTCTTTGTCACACACAGCGTCTTTGAGTCGGTCTATCTGTCGACGAGGATCGCAGTCATGACCGCCCGACCGGGCCGCATCGCCGCCGATCTGCCCGTCGAGCTGCCGCAACCGCGCGGATCCGCGCTGCGCACGTCGCCCGCCTATGCCGCAATTTGCGCGACAGTGTCCGAAGAACTGGCGCGGGCAATGACGGAGGGGTCGCAATGAGGTTACGGCGCTTCTTGCGGCTGTGGCGCATCGTCGCTCCGCTGGCCGTCGGCGCATGCTTCCTCACTCTGTGGGAGGTGGTCGTCCGGGCCGAGAACGTTCCGCCGTACATCCTGCCCGGACCGCTGGCGATCGCCGCGAGCTTGTGGACCGATGGGCCGAGCCTGTTGGGTTCGCTCCTCGTCACCTTGCGCGTCACACTCGCCGCTCTCGCGGCAGCCGCCATTTTCGGTGGCGCCATCGCGCTGCTGTTTTCGCTATCGCGGATCTTGGAGCTCAGTCTCTTTCCGTACGCCGTGATCCTGCAGGTGACGCCGATCGTGGCGATCGCACCGCTGATCATTATCTGGGTCCGCGAGCCCTTTCTGGCGCTTCTGGTCTGCGCCTGGATCGTCGCCTTTTTCCCCATTGTCGCCAACACCACGGTCGGGCTGAACAGTGCCGACCGCAATCTACTGGCTCTTTTCCGGCTCTACGGCGCCTCACGAGGCCAGGTCCTGCGCTACCTCAAACTCCCGACCGCGCTGCCTTATTTTTTGGCCGGGCTGCGGATCAGCGGCGGGCTTGCGCTAATCGGCGCGGTCGTCGCCGAATTCGTCGCCGGCACCGGCGGCGCCGAGACCGGGCTCGCCTTCCGTATCCTCGAAGCGGGCTATCGCCTCGCTATCCCCCGCCTGTTCGCCGCGCTCTTTCTGCTGTCGCTGACCGGCATCGTCATCTATCTGGTCCTCGACGGCCTATCGCGCGTGCTGCTGCGTCACTGGCACGAAAGCGCGCTCGAGGAAGAGGAGGGGTGACGGGAGCGCAGGTTCCGCCGCTAACCGCGGCCGACGAACGGCATCTTGGTGGCCATTACGGTCAGGAACTGCACGTTGGCTTCCGGCGTCACGGTCGCCATGAAGACGACGGCGCGGGCGACGTTCTGCACGTCCATCGTCGGCTCGACAATGACGGCACCATTGGCCTGCGGCACGCCGCGCGTCATGCGCTGGGTCATCTCGGTCAAGGCGTTCCCGACATCGATCTGGCCGCAGGCGATGTCGTATTTGCGGCCGTCGAGCGAGGTCGATTTGGTGAGACCGGTGATCGCGTGCTTGGCCGAGGTGTAGGCGGCCGAGTCGGGCCGAGGCACGTGCGCCGAGATCGAGCCGTTGTTGATGATCCGGCCGCCCATCGGCTTCTGGTCCTTCATGATCTTGAAGGCTTCCTGCGTGCACAGGAACGAGCCGTTCAAAATCGAGTCGATGACCCCCTTCCAACGCTCGTAGGGCAGCTCTTCGATCGGCCCTGCCGCGCCAAACCCGGCGTTGTTGAACAGCACGTCGAGCCGGCTGTAGGTTTCTTTGGTCTTAGCGAACAGCGCTCGCACCGAGTCCGGTTTACCGACGTCGGTCGGCACGCCGAGCGCGCGACCCTGTTTGCTCTCGATCTCGTTGACTACCGCTTGGAGCGGCTCCGGCCGCCGGCCGGCAACGACGACCGCGAACCCTTCCTCGGCGAGCGCCAATGCCGAGGCCTTGCCGATACCGCTGCCGCCGCCGGTGACAAGGGCGACCTTCCCGTTCGAAGCCATTGTGCCGATCTCCTGCTGTGATGCCTTGTGTCTCGCGCTCACGATATCAGCTTCTCGCGCGTGCGCTCCAGGGCGTTCCGGGCGATAATTCGCGGGGGAGAAGAGATGGATGCCTGACTCGATAGAGCTCAATGGCCGTCGCTACCGCAAGCCGCAGCGTCCGACCGTGGTGATTTGCGTCGACGGGTGCGATCCCGAGTATCTCGATCGCGGCATCCCGGACGGCGTCTTTCCGACGATCGGCTGGTTTCGCCGCACCGGGTATCTCAGTACGGCCGACGCCGCGATACCCACCTTCACCAACCCGAACAATGTCTCGATCGTGACCGGCGCGCCCCCCTCGGTCCACGGCATCGCCGGAAACTACCACCTCGACCGGGCGACCGGGCGCGAGGTCATGATGACCGATCCGGAGCTGATGCGGAGCGAGACGATCCTGGCCCTAATGGCCGGTGCCGGCGCCCGGACTGCGGCAATTACCGCGAAGGATAAATTGCGCAAGCTCCTCGGCCGAAATCTCGCCGGCAGATGCTTTTCCTCCGAATGCGCCTCCCCCGAGATCGAGGCGATGGTCGGGCGGGGGAAGCCCAACATGTATTCGGCGGACTTGTCGCTGTTCGTACTCGATGCCGGGATCGCATTGCTCGAGCGGGGAGAGGCCCAACTCCTGTACTTGTCGCTCTCGGATTATGTCCAGCATGCGCATGCGCCGGGCGATCCCGCAGCCGATGCCTTTCACCGCGCGATCGACGATCGGGTGGGCCGTTTTGTCGAGCTCGGCGCCGTCGTCGGGCTGGTCGCCGATCACGGCATGAACGACAAGGCGCATACCGACGGCTCGCCCAACGTGATTTTTCTCGAAGATGCCCTAAACAAGCGTTTCGGCGACGGCGCGGTACGGGTGATTTGCCCGATCACCGACCCCTTCGTGCGCCATCACGGCGCTCTCGGGTCATTCGTGCGGGTCTATGCTCGCGGAGGTGTCGATCTCGGCGCGCTAATGGCGGCGAGCGCCGCGCTGCCCGGGGTTTCGCTCGTCCTCGACGGTACCGAAGCAGCGAGGCGCTTTGAGATGCCGATTGACCGCGAGGCCGATTTCATCGTGCTAGGCGACAACAACACCGTGATCGGCGCGGCACGCGCAGAGCATGACCTCTCGGGGCTCGCCGGCCATCGCCTGCGTTCGCATGGCGGGCTCGGCGAGCAATGCGTACCGTTCATTCTGTCGAGGCCGCTCACTCTTGAGTACCATCATCGCGCCGAGACCGGTCCGCTGCGTAACTTCGACATTTTCGATTTCGCGCTCAACGGCGTCCAATAGGTATCGAAGATGAGCGATGTGATCGACGTTGCCTCGATGGCACTTGGCGCGATCGGCCACCCGGTCCGCCGCAAGGAGGATCAGCGGTTGCTGACCGGCAAGGGCCGATTCTCCGACGACGTCAATATGGCGGGCCAAGTCTACGCGGTCATGGTTCGCTCGCCGCACCCGCATGCGCGGATCGTCGAAATTGACATGGAGCACGCGCGGCAGATGCCGGGTCTCCTCGCCGTGTTCAGTGGCGGGGATTGCCTGGCGGAAGGCCTCGCGCCGATCCCGCACAGCCCGGTGCCGCAAACCCGCTACGACATGAAACTGACCGCCCCCGGTGGCGGCACG
>Ga0306926_10003851_pt1 | contig 15653 bp, 14 predicted proteins | sample flu12Cox44000178_FD_203759 | JGI IMG/M metagenome (GOLD analysis project Ga0306926, IMG submission 203759) | Lab enrichment of tropical soil microbial communities from Luquillo Experimental Forest, Puerto Rico - flux8day.12C.oxic.44.000.178 (v2)... | ecosystem: Environmental > Terrestrial >...
CTGGAGCGCGCCGGCCGCTTCGCCGACGCCGAGGCGCAGTACCGGCTCGCGCTCGCCGACCCGCGCGGCGCACGCGACGCGGCGTTGCGGCTGGCGCGGCTGCTCGCCGCCCTGCCCGACCCCGCGCTGCGCAACGGCGCCGAGGCGCAGGCGCTGTGCGACCGCAGCTGCGCCGAGTCGCCCTGTGACTCGCCGCAGGAGCTCGACGTCTGCGCCATGGCCGCGATGGAAGCCGGCCGGACCGATGCCGCGGTCTTGCAGGCACGCCGCGCGCTCGCGCTCGCGCAGGCCCGCGGCGACGCGGCGCTCGCCGAGGCGATCCAGGCGCGGCTCACCCGCTACGGGCACGGTGAGCCCTACCGGCTGGCTCCGACACCTAGCGGTGTAGTCCCGCCGAGATGAGCAGCCACAGGCCCAGCGCCAGGAGCAGCGCCGCGCCCTTCTCCACGCCGCGGTGCAGCGCGAGCTCGGCCAGCCGCGGCCGCGAGCGGCCGAGCGCGCGGCGCTCGCGGTAGAACCCGGCCACCAGCTTCGCGAGCTCGTCCTCGGACCCCACCGGCCGCAGCTCGCCGTGGCGCGCCACCGAGGTCGCGCCGCGCTGCTCGGACACCACCAGGCAGAGCGCGTCGGTCCGCTCCGACAGGCCCAGCGCCGCGCTGTGCCGCGTGCCCAGCCCGCCCAGCGCCGCGGTGCCGCGCGCCAGCGGCAGGTGCACGCCGAACCGCGTCACCCGCCGGTCCTCGACCAGCACAGCGCCGTCGTGGCCGGCGGAATGGGGATCGAACAGGCTCGCGAGCAGCGCGGCCGAGAGCTCGCCGCCGAGCGGGTGCCCGCCGTGCACGTGGCGTTCGAGTCGATCGCGGCCGGCCACCGCGACCAGCGCTCCGACCCGCGCCGCCGCCAGCTCGCAGAGCGACCGCGCCAGCAGCTCCGGCGCGTCGAGCCTCGGGCTGGGACCGCCGCGCCCGCCGACCGCGGCCGCTGCCAGCTCCTCGAACCCGCGCCGCAGCTCGTCCTGGAAGATCACCACCCCGGCGAGCGCGAGCGCCGCGAACGAGCCCTGGAAGATCCAGGTCGTGAGGTGCAGCCCCAGGAGCCGCGCGCCCAGATACACGCCGCCGAGCAGCGCGAGGCCGCCTGCGGCCAGCAGCGCGTGCGAGCGGCGCAGCCAGCACAGCGCGGCATAGAACAGCGCCGCGCCGATCGCGACGTCGAGCGCGTCGGCGGGTCCGAAGCTGCGCAGGGCCGCGAGCATGCATCCCTCGAACGGTGGAACGGAGGTCGTGACTCGAGGGGTGGGGCGACCTTACCGAATCCGCGCCGCGAGCTGTAGTCTCGCGCGGCCATGCCGGACGCCGGGACCTTGCGCGCGCGCTGCCTCGCGATCGTGTCGTCGCCCGAGCTCGAGCAGAAGCTCGCGCCCGGGATCGAAAGCCTGCCCGACCTCGACCGCGGCGCCCCGCTCTATCTCGAGCGGCCCGCGCGCGCACCCGAGCTCGCGCTACGCGGCGGGGCCGCGCGGCTGCCGCGGCCCGATCAGCTCGGCTCGCCCGCTGCCCGCGCGGTCTGTCTGCGCCGCTTCGCGCACCACGAGCTGCAGGCCGTGGAGCTCTTCGCCTGGGCGCTGCTGCTCTGGCCCGAGCTCGACCCGGAGCTGCGCCGCGAGCTCGCCTTCGTGCTCGCCGACGAGCAGCGACACTGCCGGATGTACCTCGAGCGGCTGCGCGCGCACGGCGAGGAACTCGGCGGCGCGCCGCTGTCCGACTACTTCTGGAAGCACGCGTCGGCGATCCGCGCGCATCCGCGCGGCCCGCTCGCGTTCCTGGCGGCGATGGGGCTCACGCTCGAGCAGGCGAACCTCGACTTCACCGCGCTCTACGCCGAGGGCTTTCGCCGCGCGGGCGACGAGGCGAGCGCGCGGGTGTCGGAGCGCGTGCACGCCGACGAGCGTCGGCACGTGGCGCTGGCGGCGCGCTGGCTGACGCGGCTGGCGCCGGCGGGCGAGGGCGAGGTCGAGAGCTACACGGCCTCGGTGCCGTTCCCGCTCGAGGCGTCGCGCGCCAAGGCCCGGCGCTTCGACGCGGCGGCGCGCCGCGCCGCCGGCCTGTCCGAGGCCCTGATCGAGCACGTGCGCACGGCGCGCGCGACGCAGGAGAGCCGGCCCCGCCACCGGCGCCCGCAGGCGTGAGCGCAGCTCCGCTCCTGTTCCCCAACCTCGGCGCGGAGGAAGGCGCGGGCTGGAGGCGGATGGAGCGTCACCCGCGCGTGCGGGACGTCGCGCGGCTGTGGGGCGCGCTGTTTCCGGCCGACGCGCGGATCGCGAGCGGAGCGGACGCGCTCGACCGCGCGCTCGCCGCGGTGTTCGCAGCCGAAGCCGAGCGCCCGGCGCTGGACCTCTGCGCTCCGGGTCGCGCGCTGGTGCCGTGGCTCGCGACCGAGGAGGCGGCCGCGCTCGCGCGCCGCGAGGGCGTGCCGCTCGCGTCCCCGGACCCCGCGCTGGTGAAGACGGTGCACGACAAGGCGTTCGCGCTGGAGCGGGCGCGTGCGCGCGGGCTGCTCCCGCCCGAGATCGCGGAGACGGCCTTCGCGCTCGCCCCGGCGGAGCTCGCCGATCCCGACACCGTGCGGTGTCGGGTCGAGGCTGCGGTCGCGCGCTGGCCCGCGCCGCTCGGCGAGCGCTTCGCGCTGAAGCCGCGGCTGGGGACGAGCGGACGCGGGCGGCTGATGGGCAGGGCAGGGCGGCTCGATCCGGCCGCGCTCCGCGGTGCGCTGGCGCGGCTGCGCATGCGCGGCGGCTGCGTGGTCGAGCCCTGGCTGGCGCGCAGCGCGGACCTGTCGGTGCAGCTCCTCGTCGCCGGTCCCGCCGAGGTGCGCGTGCTCGGCACCTTCGCGCAGGTGCTGACTGTTGCGGGCGTGCCGCTGGGGCACCGCGGCCGGATCGGGGCCGATTGCGCCGCGGAGTCCACGAGTCCCTGGGACGGCGAGCTGCGCAGCGCGGCACTCGCGCTGGCCCGCGACGCCGCCGCCGCCGGCTTCCGCGGTCCGTGCGGAGTGGACGCGTTCGTCTTCACCGGGGCCGAGGGCCACGAGCGGCTCCGCCCGGTGGTCGAGCTGAATGCGCGCTTCACGACCGGGACGGTCGCTGCGGGCTGGATCGCGCGCGCTCTCCGCGCGCGGGTGCTTCGTCCGGGCTCCGCGTTCTACCTGGGTGCGGACCCCGCGACCTTCGCCGGCACGCGGATCGAGCTCTTGGCTGCGCCGTGCGCGAGCGCGCTCTTCAGCGACGGCTAGCCGCGGCCCCAGTGGCGCAGATAGAGCGCGCAGGTCGCGGTGATCTCCGCGCGCGCACCGAGCGTCCGCGAGACTGGACCCGCGATCGCGAGCCGGTCGAGCACGGGCTTGGTCGCGCCCGTCGCGCGCCGCAGCTCGTCGACCGAAGCCGAGCCGCGCAGCGCGAGCCAGCTCCAGGGCTTGGCGAGCTCGGCGGGAGCGAGCGCGCGGTCGATGCGCGCGAAGAGCGCCTCGGCGCCGCGCTCCATGCGCTGCTCGAGCGCGTCGGGCGTGGTGGTCGCGCGATGAGCTTCGAGCCACAGCGCGAACAGGGCCGGGTGTCCGCCGCAGGCCCGGAAGGCGCGCTCGAGCTCGTCCTCGCGCAGCGCAAAGCCGTCGGCGGCCGCCCAGGCGCGCAGGTCGCGGCGCAACAGCGGGACCAGCGGCACGCGCTGCGGCGTGCGGCCGCCGAGCTGCGGCAGTGAGCGGCCGTGCGCCAGCGCGCGGTGCAGCGCCAGCCCGCCGGTCCGCAGCGTGAGCACGGCTCCCGGGGGAGCCGTGCCCGGGTCGAGCGCGTCGTCGCCGAGCTCGAGCACGGCGACTTCGATACCCTCGGCGCGCAGCCGCTCCGCCGCGGCTTGCGCCGTGGTGGTGCGCCCCATGCCGGGCCCGCCGAGCAGGACGGGCGCACGCCCGCGCCGCACGCCGTCGACGACGCGCCGAACCGTTCCCTCGCGCGCGAGCCAGCCCATCGCGCCGGACCTCACGCCATGATCTGGCCGCCGTTCACGTCGAGCGACTGCCCGGTGACGGCGCGCGAGAGATCCGAGGCGAAGAACAGCACCGCGCCGGCGATCTCCTCGGAGGTCGGGATCGCGCCGAGCGCGATCTTCGCCGCGACCTCGTCGTAGACCACGTTCGGCTCGACGCGCCGGGCCTTTGCCTGCAGCGCGAAGTAGCCTTCGAGCGTCGCGCCCCAGATGTAGCCGGGCAGCACCGAGTTCACGCGGATGCCGTGCGGACCGAGCTCGCGTGCGAGACCCTGGGTCGCGGCGAGCAGCGCGCCCTTCGACGCGGCGTAGCTCGCCATGGTCGGGAGCACGTCCCGCACGATCATCGAGTTGATCATCACGATCGAGCCGCCTCCGGCGCGCTTCATGCGCGGCACGACTTCCTGTGTGAGTCGCAGCGAGCCGAGTAAATTCACCTCGAGCGGCGCGCGCCAGCGCTCGAGGTCGGCGCTCTCGAACAGCTCGTAGGTGCCGGGGTGGTAGGCGTTGTTCACCAGCACGTCGATCCGTCCCAGCTCGGACTCGGCGCGCTCCGCCAGCCGCGCGCATTCCTCGGGCCGCGCGATGTCGGTGGGCACGGCCACGGCGCGGCGGCCGAGCGCGCGCACTTCCTTCGCGACCGCCTCGAGCGCGTCGGCGCTGCGCGCGCCCAGCGCGAGGTCGGCGCCCTCGCGCGCAAACAGGAGGGCGATGTCGCGTCCCATGCCCGGTCCGATGCCGGAGACGATCGCGCTGCGGCCTTGCAAGAGCATCGCGGGTCCTTACGAGAGGATGTACTCGCTCGTCACCACCGAGGCGACGCGCTCCAAATCCAGGAAGCTGCGAGCGTCGTCGAGGATACGCCGCATGTTCGCGGCCATCCGCTCCGCGCCGCCGTAGAAGCGCGCGGGGTCGGTCAGGTCGGCGAGCTCGCGCACGTGTTCCTCCACGATCCCCGCGTAGGGCGGCGCGCCGGGACTGAGCGGGCGGGCGACGACGTTGCGCACGTAGCGCCAGAGTGGATGCACTTCGAGCGAGAGCGGGGTGTGCGAGCCGTGCCAGCGCGCGATGAACTCCTCACGGCTGAGCCGCGCGGGCTGCTCGAAGACCGAGACCAGCTTCACGCCCGGGCTGCGCACGCCGTCGGGCCAGCTGCGCCGCTCCCAGTCGCGCGGGACCGACTCGGTCACCAGGTAGCCGGCACTGCGCGCAGCCGAATCGGCGAGCAGCCGCTCGTGCGCGCCGCGCTCGTCGACCGAGCCGAGCCAGAACGTGACCACGCCTGCGAACTCCGGCGCCGAGTCGCGGATCGGCACGGTCCTGCCGAGGTCCGCATCGGCGTCCGCCGCGTTCACCGCCACCTGCAACGCGCCCTGCGCAACCAGCTTCGGGCCCACGGCCCCGACCAGGCGCCGTGCGAAGGCGCCGCGCTCCTCGGAGGCGTCGCGCCACAGCAGGTAGACCAGCTTCTCCATCGCGGGCGGCCGCATTCTGGCACACCTGTGCGAAAATGAAACGTGTTATAGTCGCGCGGTCGCGCTCCACGGGAGGTCACGATGTCGCGCATCCCGCTGCCCCCGTTTCCGAACGGCTGGTTCGCCGTCGGCCACTCCGACTCGCTCGCGCCCGGACAGGCGCGCGCCGCGCACTACCTGGGCCGGGACCTGGTGCTCTGGCGCAGCGAGGACCGCGCGGTGCACGTCGCCGACGCGTACTGCCCGCATCTCGGCGCGCACCTGGGCAAGGGCGGGAAGGTCGAGGGCAACACCATTCGGTGTCCGTTCCACGGCTGGCGCTTCGGCGGCGAGGACGGCCGCTGCGTCGAGATCCCCTACGCCAAGCGCATCCCGCCGCAGGCGCAGCTTTCGACGTTCCCCGCGCTCGAGTGCAACGGGATGATCCTGTTCTGGCACCACCTGGACGGCAAGGCGCCCGACTGGAAGCCCGAGGTCGTGCCCGAGATCCTCGACCCGAGCTATGAGCTCCACCGCACCCACGAGTGGACGATCACCAGCCACCCGCAGGAGATCATGGAGAACGGCGTCGACTTCGCGCACTTCGCCACGCTGCACGGCTGGAAGTGCAAGGCGATCCACTGGGAGCCCGACGGCCCGTACTACCGGCTGAAGATCGACGTCGACACCGACGCCGAAGACCAGGCCGACACCGCCTCGGTCACCACCGACGTCGACTCGTTCAACTCGGGACCCGGCTTCCTCTACACCCGCTTCAAGGGCGAGATGGACGGCATCGCGGTGAACGCGCTCACGCCGGTCGGCCCGGAGAAGCTGCACATCATGCACCGCTACTACGCGCACAAGCGCTGCAATCCCGAGGTCGTGAAGGGCTTCTTCGACTTCTACGTGAACGACTACAACCTCGACATCCCGATCTGGTCCAACAAGATCTACCGCGATCGCCCGCTCCTGGCGGAACCCGAGAAAGACTTCGGCCGCTTCCGCCGCTGGTACCGGCAGTTCTACTCCGAGGCGGGGCCCGGCGCGGCATAGCCGCGCCACCCGCCACTGCGCTCGCCTGCGGCTCGCTGCGCACGACAGATGATCGCGTGGGCACCCTACCCACGCTCCGAGGGGCTTGCGGCTCCGGGCGAGGGCGGCCTCGCGCTTCGCCGAGGCCTTAGCTCTTGATCCGGCAGAGCGCGCAGATCTTGTTGCCGCTCGGATCGCGCAGGTAGGCCAGGTAGAGCTTGCCCATGCCGCTCTCGCGCACGCCCGGCGGGTCCTCGATGCTCTTGCCGCCGTTCTTCACTCCCGCGTCGTGCCAGGCCTTGGCCTTCTCGGGCGAGTCGGCGGCGAAGCCCACCGTTCCGCCATTGGCGCTGGTGGCCTTGCCACCGTCGATCGGCTTGGTGAGCGCGAACACGCCTGTCGGAGTGACGTAGAAGACGCGGCCCTTGTCGTCGCGGCCTCCGGGACCGATCCCGAGAGCTCCGAGCACGGCGTCGTAGAACTTCTTCGAGGCTTCGATGTCGTTCGCCCCGACCATGATGTGGCTGAACATTCGAGCGGCTCCTTTGCAGGGGGAGCGCATGCTATCGCCCCTAGCGGCTCGTTGGCAAAACACCCAGAATGCGCGGCGATGAGACGCGACATCTTCAGCGACGAGCACGAGCTGTTCCGTTCGCAGTTCAAGCGCTTCGCGGCGGCCGAGATCGAGCCGAAGATCGCCGGCTGGAACGAGCAGGGCATGAGCGACCGCGCGAGCTGGAAGCGCATGGGCGAGGAAGGGTTCCTCGGCGCCAATGCGCCCGAGGCCTACGGCGGCGCGGGCGCCGACTTCCTCTACGACGCGATCGTGATGGAGGAGCTCAGCTACATCCGCGCGCACGGGCTGATGATGTCGCTGCACTCCGACATCTGCATGCCGTACCTGACCGAGTTCGGCACGAAGGCGCAGAAGGAGAACTATCTCCCCGGCGCGATCGCGGGCGACGTGCTGCTCGGCATCGCCATGACCGAGCCGGGCACCGGCTCGGACCTCGCCAGCGTGCAGACCAGCGCGATCCGCGACCGCGACGGCTACCTGCTGAACGGCTCGAAGACGTTCATCTCGAACGGGCAGATCGGCGACCTGTTCATCGTGGTCGCCAAGACCGATCCCTCCGCCGACCCGCCGCACCGCGGCATCAGCCTGCTGCTGGTCGAGGCGAGCGATCCCGGCTTCGTGCGCGGCCGCAAGCTCGACAAGCTCGGCCTGCGCGGACAGGACACCAGCGAGCTGTTCTTCCAGGACTGCCGCGTGCCCGCCGACCGGGTGCTCGGCGGCGCCGAGGGCCGCGGCTTCAAACAGCTGATGCAGAACCTGCAGCAGGAGCGGCTGTGCATCGCGGTCGCATCGATGGCCTCGTGCCGGCGCGCGCTCGACGACACGCTCGAGTACGTGAAGAGCCGCCGCGCCTTCGGCCAGCCGATCGGCGCGTTCCAGCACATCCAGTTCCGGCTGGCGGAGCTCGCCACCGAGGTCGAGGTCGGCCAGGCCTTCACCGACCGCCTGCTCGCCGCCCACGTGCGCAAGGAGTCGATCGTCTCCGAGGTCTCGATGGCCAAGTGGTGGACGACCGACCTGCAGAAGCGGCTGACCGCGGAGTGCCTGCAGCTGCACGGCGGCTACGGCTTCATGCGCGAGTATCCGATCTCGACCGACTACGCGGACGCCGCCGTCCAGTCGATCTACGCTGGCACGAACGAGATCATGAAGCGCATCATCGCGCGCAATCTCGGACTCGACCTCTGCTGAAGGAGACGGAATGATTCGCCCGTGCCCGGCCGCGACGCTCGCGGCCTGCCTTGCAATCGGCATTGCGTTCAACGGAGCGGCGTTCGCCGCGGGAGAGAAGAAGATGGCGGACGACTCCGCGATCGCGGCGATCGATGCACAGATCGCCAAGGCCAAGGTCGACAAGTCGAAGAGCGACTGGAAGACGCACCTCGCCAAGCCCGAGGCGGTGAAGTTCGACCCGGGCAAGACCTACGTCTGGGTGCTCGACACCACCAAAGGGCCGATCGAGATCAAGCTGCGGCCCGACGTCGCGCCGATGCACGTCACCAGCACCATCTACCTGACGCGGCTGGGCTTCTACGACGGCGTGCTGTTCCACCGCGTGATCCCCGGCTTCATGGCGCAGGGCGGCGACCCGCTCGGCACGGGCACCGGCGGGCCGGGCTACAGCTACGCGGGCGAGTTCTCGCCGAACGCGCAGCACGACAAGCCGGGGATCCTGTCGATGGCGAACGCCGGCCCGAACACCGACGGCAGCCAGTTCTTCATCACCTTCGTCCCCACCGCCTACCTGAACGGCAAGCACACCGTCTTCGGCGAGGTGACGAAGGGCATGGACTCGCTCAAAGGCCTCGAGGCGGCCGGCTCCGAGAGCGGCCGCACCAAGGAGAAGCTCGAGATCAAGAAGGCGACGATTCGAGTTCAGTAGCGGGCGCGACCGCGCCCTCGGCCGGGCGGAGGAACCGCTCGGGGACCTCCTTCAGGTCCCACACGATTCCGAACAGCGCCAGCAGCCGCAGCCCGTAGTAGGTGAGGTCGATCTCCCACCAGAAGAAGCCGTTGCGCGCCGAGCTCATGAACCAGTGGTGGTTGTTGTGCCAGCCCTCGCCCCAGGTGAGCAGCGCGAGCCAGAAGTTGTTGCGGCTGTCGTCGCCGGTGTCGTAGCGCTGGCTGCCCCAGCGGTGCGCGAGTGAGTTGATCGAGTAGGTCACGTGCCACAGCAGAACGGTGCAGAACACGTAGCCCCAGATCACGCCGGCCATTCCCGCGATCGCCCAGCAGCCGAGCGCCAGCAGGATCGGCGGCACGAAGTGCCAGCGGTTCAGCCAGACCAGCTCGGGGAAGCGCGCGAAGTCGCGGATGTTCTCGAGCTCCGTCCGCTCCCACTTGGTGTCGAGGATCCAGCCCTGGTGCGAGTACCAGAAGCCTTCGCGCGGCGAGTGCATGTCGCCCGGCTGATCGGAGTAGCGGTGGTGGCGGCGGTGCCCGCCCGCCCACCACAGCGGCCCCTTCTGCGTGGCCGAGCAGGCCACGAAGGCGATGATGAACTGGAACGCGCGGCTGGTGCGGTAGCCGCGGTGCGCGAAGTAGCGGTGGTAGCCGCCGGTGATCGAGAACAGCCGCACGAAGAACGTGGCGGCGGTCAGCGCCAGCACGAAACGCGTCGGCGGCGTCACCAGCACCAGCAACGCCAGCGCGTGCAGCCCCCAGTAGATCAGCGTGGGCAGCAGCTGCTTGCGGGCGAGTACGCCGTCCGCGGGGCGATCCCGCTCGCGATCGGCGAGCTCGGCGGCACGGAGCGAGTCGGCAGGGGCGCTCATGCGGGGATCCTCCCGGGACGTGTGAGGTCGGGAACTCTACGGCTAGGATCGGCTCGGAGCTGCGCCCATGCGGTGAAAGTTCTGTCAAACTGCGGGGCTGGGGGACGAAGGAGGCGCAGGTGGCGCGCAGGATCGGCATCGGCTTCGACTGGCAGGGCAACCTCGATCGCGAGCGCGCGTTCGATCGCGCCAGGATCGCCGAGGACGCCGGGGTGGATTCGCTCTGGGCGGCGGAGGCCTGGGGCCGCGACGCCTTCTCACTCTTGACCCAGGTGGCCGAGCGCACCTCGCGCATCCAGCTCGGCACCGGGATCGTGAACATCTACTCACGCACGCCGGCGGCGCTGGCCCAGCACTTCGCCACGCTCGACGAGCTCTCCGGCGGGCGGGTGATCATCGGGCTCGGCAACAGCGGGCCGAACGTGATCGAGCACTTCCACGGCGTGCCGTTCCAACCCGCGCTGCGCCGCATGCGCGAGACCGTCGAGATCCTGCGGCTCTACTTCATGCACCAGCCGGTGAAGTACCAGGGCCAGATCTTCAAGCTCGAGCGCGGCTTCACGCTGCGCTTCGACCCGGTGCGCAAGGAGGTGCCGATCTACCTGGCGACGCTGAATCCGAAGAGCGTGCGCATGACCGCGGAGCTTGCCGACGGCTGGATGCCGGTGATGATACCGATCGACCAGCTCGGCCAAGAGATCGCACGCGTCCAGCAGTGGGTGCGCGAGGCCGGCCGCGACCCGAAGAAGTTCACCGTGCGAGCGCCCGGCGGAGTCACCGTCGCGAACACGCCCGCGCAGCTGGCGCTCGCGCAGCGGCGTTCGGCGGGCACGCTCGCGTTCTACTGCGCGCGCATGGGCGAGTTCTACTACCGCCAGCTCTCGCGCCAGGGGTTCCAGGCCGAAGCCGACCGCGTCCGCGCTGCCTGGGCGGAAGGCGGACCCGAGAAGGCCGCCGCCGCCGTTCCGCCCGCGATGATGTCGCGGCTGGGCTTCGCGGGGTCTACAGAACAATGTGTAGAGCGCCTGCAGCAGGAGGAAGCCGCCGGCGCGATGCTGCACTCGGCCACGGTGCTGGAAGAGGACCCGCGCGAGGCGGGCAAGATCCTGGCCAAGCTGGTGGGCTGAGCCGGAGCAGAGCGCTGAAGCGCGTCGCGCTCCGCGCGGAACCCGCCGTCGCTGTGCGCGAAGACGCGCAACGCTCGAGTCCGATTGACTTCGCTCGGCTGCGCCTCGCTGCGCGCGGCCTACGGCGCTTGCGTCCTCGCTCGGGACGGCCCTCGCTCGGACTACCCCGCGTCCGATGGCCTTGCTCTTCTCGAGCAAGACGATGGCTACTGCGAGGGCGAGCGAAGGCCGCCCTGAGCGAGCACGCAAGCGGAGCGCGCAGCGAGGCGCACCCGAGCGCAGTCAATCAGAACTGCGGAAAGTGGCGCAGTCGGAGGTTCAGGTCGGTGAATAGCTCGTCGGGGAGGCCGGGGGTCTCGATGGCGTGCTGCAGGACGATTTCGGTCTCGCCTCCGTCGGCCCAGCGGCGGGCGACGCGGCGGAAGGGCAGGCGGTGGCCGCCGATGTCGCGGTAGTCGCCGGGCGTGGTCGAGAGCCGGCGGACTTCGTGGCCGTCGCGGATGAAGCGCGACTCGAGCAGGAGTCCGCTGTCCGTGGCGAAGAACAGCTCGACCTCGTCGAAGCCCAGATACGCGTGCTGCGTGCGCGCGATCACCACCTTGCACGGCACCGTTCCGGCCTCGGCGTCGGGCGCGGGCTCGTACGACAGCTCTCCACGCGGAGTGGGGCGATAGTCTCCCAGCGAGAAGAGCTCGAAGAGCGCCTGCCGCTCGATGTGCTGGGACGCCAGCCTCACCACACGGCGGTCGGTGTCGTCCCCGGCGTAGGCGAACAGGTCGTCCGAGCCGCCGCGTGTCTCGCGCAGCAACATCGCCCACTTGTCGAAGGACGCGGGCTCGCGCACGTCGAACAAGAGTTCTGCAACTCCAGCACGCCAGCGGCGCGCGATGTTGAACACCGCGCGGGCCGGGCCGCGCCGGACCTCGTAGGTGAACAGCGCGTCGAAGCGCTCGGTCTCGTCGAAGAACGCCTCGGGGAGGGCGCTCGCGTCGACGGCGGCGGACGGCTCCGCCTCGGCTGCGAAGGTCGGCGAGCCAGGATCTCCGATCGCCTTCGCTGCGAAGACGAACGAGAGGACTGCCATCGCGATCAGTCGCGCTCCGTGCGCCACTTCGGGACCCCTCGACGCCGCAAATGTAGGGTACGCGCCGAATCGAGTCGCGGATTCGTCTGCTAGTTTCTCGCGCTGCATGCCCCTCTCCTCCGCGCTGCTCGCGACCGCGCTCTCGGTCGCGTCGGTCCTCCCCGAAGGCGCACCGGTGCAGACGCGCCCTCCCGACGTCGCGGCGGAGCTGCGCGCGTTCGCCCCTTCGCCGCCCGGCTGGAGCGACGACGTGGTGGTCGCCGTGCTCGGCGGTGGCACGATCGCTCAGGAAGAGCGGCGCAACGGCTGGCTCGCGCCGCCCGAGAACTGGCAGCTCGTCGACTACGCCGACCGCGCCTACAACTACACCACGCACGGCTGGCTCGCACACCGCGGAATCTACGCCGAGCACTACGGCTACAACGAGTACCAGGAGACGATCCACATGACGTCGGCCGGCGCGCTCGCGCTGTTGGGCGAGCGCGGCCTGGCGCGCGGTCCGCTGGGCGAGCTGGTGATCGAGACGCTGCCGGGCCTCGGTCGCGCCTACATCGCCGATCCGATCGAGCCCCGCTGGTGGTCGATCCTCGCCTACGACCAGGCGAGCAGCCCGCTGCTCGGCGACGCGATCTCGCAGGACAACATCGGCAGCGCGCAGGAGGGCATGGGCCCGAGCGCGATCGGACGCTTCGGCAACGCGGCGGAGCTCGGCTACGCGCTCTGGCGCGCGCGGCGCAACGAGCCGGCGGTGCCGCCGATCCGCGGCCAGCTGCGCGCGCGTTTCGGCGAGCAGCTCGCGAGCCTGCGGCCCTACGCGCCGCAGCAGGGCTTCGACCCGCGCCGCGCGGACACCGCCGCGCAGGCGCTCTGCGACGACCCGGTGCTCGCCGACTTCCAGATCTTCCACACCGCGGCGAGCCTCGCGAGCTGGGCACGGCTCTACACCAATCTGCGTCAGATCTCGCAGCGCGCCGGCCGGCCCTTCGACGTCCACGGCAACCTGGGCGGCGGCCCGATGGGCCCCGACGCCTACCCGTTCGCGCTGGCGCCGCTGGTCGACACGGTGTGGTTCGAGACCACCGGGCTCGCGCAGTACGACCTCTCGCGCCACGACTGGTGGAACGCCTGGGGAGCGCTGCGCCTGGAGCTGGCCGACGCGGTGGCCGGCGGCCGCAACGTGATGTTCATCGCCCATCCGGAGAAGCAGACGCCCGACTTCGTGGCGCAGGAGATGGCGGAGATCGGGGCGGGCGGTGGCGTGCCGCTGATCAACCCCGACCTGCTGGCGCACGAGGCGCCGGCCGCCCTGCTCGCGTTCAGCGAGATGATGCAGCTGCGCGACCGACACCGCGCGGTGTTCACGCCGCGCGGCCGCGAGCGGGTCGCCGACGTGGCGCTGTTGTACTCGGTCGCGACCGTGCTGTTCGACCAGTGCGTCCCCGAGGCGAGCAGCACCGATGCGCCGGTGCTGAACGACTTCTCCGCCGCGGCCCGCTCGCTCGAGGAGATGCACGAGCCCTACGACGTGGTGGTACTGCCGCATCCCGAGCTCGTCTCCGCGCATCCGCCGGCGGTCGAGCTGTCGCGCTATCGCGTGGTGGTGGCGCCGGCGATCGACCGGCTCTCCGACGCCGATCTGGAGCGGCTGACGCAGTATCTCCGCGGCGGCGGCACGCTCGCGGTTCTGGGGCCGCTCGGCGCGCGCGACGAGCGCAACCGGCCGCGCGCCGCGTCGGCGCTCGCGCAGCTGCGCGCGGCAGGCCGGGTCCAGGTGCTGCTGGGCGGGCAGGGCTTCCCGCCCTCGCGCGTGAACCCGTCGCCGGCGATGCTTGCGCAGGGCGCGCGGCTCGAGCAGGAGCTGCGGGCTCTGCTGCCCGCGCCGCGGGTGAGCGGCGAGTTGCGCCCCAGCACCTGGGTGAAGCTCTGGCGCCACGCCGGCGGCTTCGTCTCCGCGCACTTCGTGAGCTACGCGATCGATTTCGAGAGCGGCGCGGCGCCGACCCTGCCCATGGCCCAGATCGGCGTGCGCATGCCGAAGGACGTGCGCGCCGAGAGCGCGCGCTGGTTCGCCCCCGGCGAGGACGAGCGCGAGCTCCCGCTGCGCGTCGAGGGCGGCGTCGCGCACGTGACGCTGCCGCCGCTGCACGTGTACGGCGTGCTGGTGCTGGGGCCGCGCGGCGCGGAGCCGCTCGCGAGCGCGCTCGCGCGCGGCGACCGGCGGTGGGCGCGCGCGCGCAGGGCCGGCGCGGGCCTGCCCGATCTCGACGCGCGCCTGCGTCGGGTGCAGGCGCTGCGCGGGCAGGACGCCCAGCGCTTCGACGTCGCGGCGGGCGAGCTCCTGCGCGCAGTCGCCAGCGACCGCGAGAGCGCCTACATCGAGGCGGTGCAGAGCTTCGCCGCCATCGGCTCGCCGGTCGCCGCGTTCGCGTTCGGGCAGAACGCCGATCCCAAGCCGTTCACCGCGGTGCGCGCCGACAGCGAGTACGAGAGCGCCGCGGGCTTCGGCTGGTTGCCCCCCGACGACGACTCCGTCGCTTCGCCCGAGGAGAAGGACTACACCACCGCAGCCGGAGTGGACCCCGATGCGCTGCGCCCGGTGTCGCTCTACTCCGTCTACTGGCCGTACGAGGAGTCACAGCTCCCGCGCGCGATCTCGGCCGCGCTGGTGTCGGGTCGCTCGCGTGTGTTCAAGCTGGACCTCCCCGATGGCGACTACCGGGTGTCGGTGGTGACCGCGATGGGCGCGTACAGCCAGCTCAACCTGCTGGTGTCGGGCATGGTGTTCGCGAACGGCGTGCCGGTGCTGCTCGACACGCCCCTCGACAAGGGAGAGATGGTGCGGCGCAGCTTCACCAGCCACGTCGCCGGCGGGTCGCTCGAGCTGCGCTTCGGCGGCCCGACGGGCTTCGGCATCGCAGCGCTCGTCGTCGAGCGCGCGAACTCCCTCGTCCCCGACCCGCTCGAGGCCGGCGCCGTGCGCAGCTGGCAGGTCTCGGAGCGCCACCCGAATCCGGACTGGGCGCCGCTGCGCGACCTCGACCTGCCGCCGAGCGCGAGCCCGCCGCACGAGCTGCACGCCGCCGAGACCGGCATCCCGCTGGTCGATCTGGGCACGCTGCGCGAGGGCTCGATCGGTGACGTGGTGGCCGCGCACGCGGAGGTCGACCGGCCGAGCGGCGGCGACGCCGTGCTCCACATCGGCGCGAGCAGTGCCGCGCGCGTCTACCTGAACGGCTCGCTCGTGCTCGAGCTGGCGAACGTGAAGGGCGTGGAGCGCGACGAAGGGGTCGCGCGCGTGCGGCTGCGGCCCGGCCGGAACGAGCTCGAGCTCGTGCTCGAGCGCTTCTGGGAGCGCCGCTGGCTGTTCTTCGCGAGCGTGGACGGCGTGAAGTAAGCTGCGCGGCGTGAGGAAGCTGGAGCGCATCGCCGTCGTCGGCGCGTCGCTGGCGGGGCTGCGCGCCGCGGAGTCGCTGCGACGCCTCGGCTACGGCGGCGCGCTCGTCCTGGTCGGCGCCGAGAAGCACCTGCCGTACGATCGTCCGCCGCTGTCCAAGGAGCTGTT